>Ga0190274_10002453_pt1 | contig 10927 bp, 13 predicted proteins | sample Popmic531T_FD_133002 | JGI IMG/M metagenome (GOLD analysis project Ga0190274, IMG submission 133002) | Populus adjacent soil microbial communities from riparian zone of Yellowstone River, Montana, USA - 531 T | ecosystem: Environmental > Terrestrial > Soil > Riparian zone | place: USA: Montana...
CAGGCTGCGGAAAATCTGGGTGCGTGCCGGTGAGTCGGCACGACGGAACCACTTCCACTTTATTTCTGGTGGTTGCTCGTAAGACTCCAGTTCCTGGCGAACACGCTTTTCCAGGTGCCGTGCTGCCCAATCACCCAGCTTTCGCGTCGTGCGTTGGCGCAGCCCTCGCCTCAGTGCGGGCTGACCGGCTCCGATGACGACCAGTTCTGCTTTTTGTTTTTTTTTCCGTCCTCGATGTCCGCGTCCGGTCCTGACGCGTCGCTTTCGTTTGCCGCACTCTCATTCACCGCCGGCTGATCGAGCGAAGTCCGGAACGCTGTCACCGCTTCGCCTAGCGCAAAGGACAGGCGTGCCGTATTGCGCGCCATGATTTCCCGCGCATCGTCAGCTCCTTTCCTGACCTTGCCGCGAATCCGATTCCGGGTCTCTGGGTCAGCATGTTTGTACGCAAAGACCCCGATGGCCGCGGTCAGTGCCTGGGCAATCAACACGCGCCCCGTCGTCGAGTTCACGAAATCCATGATCGGGCCTTTACGGACCGATTTTGGAATCTTGACTCCGACGATCTGCTTGGGAACTTTGATCTTCGATTTGGACTTGGCCATGGCTCACCTCGGAACGATCCTTGTGAGTCGTATTAGACGCAAGCGAAACCGATTTGGCTCTCGCACTACATGGCGTCTTGATGTCAGTCGAGGAAGAACGCGCCGTAGTCCAATGGCGACCGCGCCTCACATGCCAGCGAAACTCGCTCGTAGGCCATCGACGACAAACTGAACCGCCAATGCTCCGAGCACGACACCGAACAGGCGGTTCGCCACGTTCGTGCCGGTAACACCGATCACGCGCATCAATGGCCCAGACACCCACATGGCAAACAGACACAGGCCGAGCACCGCCAAGGCGCAGGTGAACATCACGAGGAATTGGACAGGATGTTCGGTCAGGGGAATGGGTCCAAACCAGAGCAGGAGCGTGGTCAGCGCACCGGGACCAGCCATGAAGGGGAATGCAAGAGGGAAAACCGAAATGTCTGCACGCTTTTTGCTCTCGACTTTCTCGTCGTCCGAGGTACGCGTCCCGGATTCACGCGCAAAGACCATCTCGAGTGCGATCAGGAACAGCAACAAGCCGCCAAAAATCCTGAACGAGTCGAGGGCGATACCCATGGACGCCAGAAATCCGGCGCCAACTACCGCGAAGAGCAGCAGTATTCCGCTTGCGACTAACACCGACTTCAGGGCCATCTTGTGTTTGTAAGAGTCGTTGGCGCCTTCGGTGAGCCCCGAGAACACCGGGATCAGCGAGATCGGCTCGACCACCACGAAGAACACGATGAAAAACTTGAGGGCCTGTTCGAGCATGATGCTTTGCGCAAGAAATTCGTTCTTGTAAGTGACACCTTTCGGGAGCAACATGAAGTCGAATCACGGAAGGCAAGGCAGCATAGCAGCATCACGATTCGGAGGGATTCGATGAAACCCACCATCGGTAACTGGTACCGCATCCAGGGAGGCGATTCGTTCGAGATCGTCGCTCTCGATGAGGACGATGGAACGATCGAGCTGCAATACTTCGATGGCACCGTGGAAGAGATGGATCTCGAAGACTGGCAGGCCGCGCACGAGGGCGGCGCCATCGAAGAAATCGAAGCTCCCGAAGACTGGACCGGCTCGGTGGATGTCGACCCCGAAGAAGACGATGCGCGTGGCACCGTCGGCTACGACAAGGAAGACGACCGTCGCCAGAGCGCCGGCAAACTCGAAGGCCTCGATCTTTTCGAGTAGGTCTCTCTAACTAGAGTGGCGCGTTCGCCAGCCGCTCGACATCGACTCCTTCCGCCAGCAGCACATACCCGTTCAACACTTCGACCGGCACCGGCGTCAGCGCCTGCCCGGGGCACGGGCCGGCGATGCACAGCCCGTTGTCGCGCGCGAACAGCGCGCCGTGCGATGCACACAGGATGAGATTGCGATCCGACGTCAGGAACCTGTGCGGCCGGAAATTGAGCGGATGCCCGGCGTGCGGGCAGTAGTTCACGTAGGCAGCGATGCCATCCGCGGTCTGGACGATGAACCCGCGCAGCGGCCAGTCGCCCTCGCCTACCGCGAATCCGCGGCTCCCGGTCTCTTGGAGTTCGGCGAGCGAGCAGAGCACGCGCGCGAGATCAAGTTCCTGCGGCGCTGATGTCACGGCGTGAAAGCCACAGCAGGAGCAACAACGCGGGGATGCTCAACAGGGCGGTATACAGGAAGAAGTCGCCGTACCCGAGCGCATCGACCATGAAGCCCGACGTTCCCATCAGTAGTTTGCCCGGCAGCGAATACAACGAGGACAACACCGCATATTGAGTCGCGGTGTATTTCGCGCTGGTGAGGCTCGACATGAAGGCAATGAGAGCCGTGCCATGCACGCCGAGCGCGAGGTTGTCGAAGCTCACGATGGCCGCGAGGCCGAGCCCGGTCGCGGGCCCACGCATCGTGATGTGCTCGACCCAGAAAGCGAACATTCCGCTGCGCGCGCATTCGAGCGGCGCGTGGCAGGCGTAGGCGCCGTAGGTGGCATAGAAGACATTCGACACGATCACCAGCACGCTGCCGAGCAGCAGGCCCTTGATGCGTCCGACCTTCGCGACGATGACGCCACCCACGACCGCACCGACGAGTGTCGAGGGCCAGCCGAAGAATTTCGCGACGACGCCCACCTCTTTCAGCGTGAATCCCATGTCGATGTAGAACGGGTTGGTCATCGTTCCCATCACGTAGTCGGTGAGTCGGTACGTGCTGATGAAGGCAAAGATCAGCAAACCGAGCCCGAGTCCGTATCGGCCGAAGAAGTCCATGACCGGACCGGCTATGGCGCCCGTGAACCACGCGCCGGTCGCGCGCATCCAGCGCGGCCAGTGCGCGCGCAAGGCGAGCCAGGCGACCACGCGCTCTTCGCGTTGCTGGGCACTCTCGGAAATGGCCCGCACGGGTTCGCGCACCAGAAGAGTGGTGACCACGCCGACCGATACGAGCGCGGCCATCGTGAGGTAGCTCACGCGAAAACCGGATTCGCCGGCGATGATCAGCGCGCCCGCGGACGCCACCATGAGCGCCGTGCGGTAGCCGATTTGATAAGCGGCGGCCATCGCGCCCTGCTTGTCCGCCGATGTCGATTCGATGCGCCAGGCATCGATGGCGATGTCCTGCGTGGCGGCGAAGAAGGCGACGCCCAGCGCAAACAGCGCCACTGGCAACACGCTTGAACCCGGATCGCTGAGCGCAAGATTCGCCAGGCACACGGCGATCCCGATCTGCGCCAGCAACATCCACGAACGCCGCCGGCCTAACAATCTGTCGATCAGGGGAAGTGCGAGCCGATCGACGGCCGGCGCCCATACCCATTTGAAGGAATACATGAGCCCCACCCAGGACAACATTCCGATGGTGGCGCGTTCGATGTGTTCGGTCCGCAGCCATGCCGACAGCGTGGAGAACACGAGATAAAACGGCAGGCCCGCGGAGAAACCAAGGAACAACATCGAGAGCACTGGACGCTCGGTATATACGAGCAACGCCTGCCCCCAACTGCGACGCGGCGGGACTTCAGCAACCATGCCTGGATCGGAATCGACGTGTGTTCGGCGGTATCATGCGCACCGCCGCATCATACGGAAGACACCGACCGTGCAGGAATATCAACGAACCTTCATCGAGCTCGCCATGTCGCGAACCGCGCTGCGCTTCGGCTCGTTCAAGCTCAAGTCCGGCCGGGAGAGTCCGTACTTTTTCAACGCCGGTCTCTTCAATGACGGTGAAGCCATCGCGGTCCTTGGCCAGTGCTACGCCGCGGCGCTCGCGCGTTCGCAACTCGGGTTCGACATGTTGTTCGGCCCGGCCTACAAGGGCATCCCGCTCGCCACTACCACCGCCGTGGCGCTCGCCGAACATCACCATCGCAGCGTGCCGTGGGCATTCAATCGCAAGGAGGCCAAGGATCACGGCGAAGGCGGCAGCATCGTCGGCGCACCGCTGCGCGGTCGCGTGGTGATCGTCGATGACGTCATCACGGCCGGCACGGCGATCCGCGAATCGGTGGAGATCATCCGTGCCGCGGGCGCAACGCCGGTGGGCGTCGCGCTCGCCCTGGACCGCCAGGAGCGAGGCCAGGGCACTCAGTCGGCCGTGCAAGAAGTGTCGGCGCAGTACGGATTGCAGTGCGTCAGCATCCTGACGCTGGCGGATCTCATAGAAACCTTCGCCCAGGGCCCTGGTGATGCAGTTCTCATTTCTCGCGAACAACTCGGCGCATTGCGGGACTATCAGCGGGATTGGGGTGTTGGCGCCGTATCACCCGGCGCGAATGCTGGGGCAGAATAGCCCGCATGCGCAAAGGCACCCTCTTCCTGGCGACAGTGTTTTCGGCCGTCATGGCGGTTTCCACCGTGGCCGCAGACGGGAAAGCCACCACTTACAAGTGGGTCGACGAGAAAGGCGTCACGCACTATGGCGACCGTGTCCCTTCCGAATATGCGCAGCGTGAACAGACGGTCCTGAATCCCCAGGGGCTCGAGGTTCAGAAGCGCCAGGCAGAGATGACGCCGAAAGAAGCGGCTGACTACGCGGCCCGGCAGAAAGAAGAATCGCGGCGCAAGCAGCACGACATGTTCCTGCTCTCCACATATCCGTCGGTGCAGGAAATCGAGAACGTGCGCGACGTGCGGCTCGATCAGATCAGCGCCCAGATCACCGCCGCCGAGGCGTACATCACGAGCCTGGCTACCCGCGTCGAGGGACTGAAAGCGCGCGCGCTCAACTTCGCGCCTTACAACACCAAGCCCGGCGCGCGCCGCATGCCCGACGATCTCGCCGAGGAAATGGTCCGCGCGATGAGCGAACTGCGCACGCAGAACTCAGCTCTCGCCGCCAAGAAGACCGAACATCAGAATGTCGTGTCGCAGTACGACGCCGACATCAAGCGGTTCAAGGAACTGCGCATGTCCGCCGCCGCACGCGTCAACCAGGCCAACACCGGGAATCAGTAGGCAACGGCTCAGCGCGTGCCCGTGTGGCCGAAGCCGCCGGCGCCGCGTTGACTCGCGGCGAAATCTTCCACGACTTCCAACCGCACCTGCACCACGGGGACGATGATCATCTGTGCGATGCGCTCGCCCGGCTGCACGACGAATTCGGTTGCCGAGCGATTCCAGCACGACACCATGAGTTGCCCCTGGTAATCGGAGTCGATCAGCCCCACGAGATTGCCCAGCACGACGCCGTGTTTGTGACCGAGGCCTGAGCGCGGCAGGATCACTGCGGCGAGACCCGGATCATCGAGATGGATCGCAAGGCCGGTTGGGATCAGCTCCGCCTTGCCAGCGGCCAGCACCAGTGGCGCATCCAGACAGGCGCGAAGATCGAGCCCCGCGGAACCCGCCGTGGCATACGCCGGCAGCGGAAAGTCCTTGCCGATACGCGCATCGAGAATACGAACCTTGAGGGACCGCTCCGCCTGCAGAGGCTGGTGCGAAACCTGAGCGTTCATGCGGACACGCTGGTGAGGCGCGGCGCCTTGCGCTCGGCGTAGAGCTCGGCGACCAGCGCAACGAGATCACGCGCCAGCGTGATCTTGGGCGCGTGTGGCAACTCGCGGCGTCCGTCGCGCCACAACACCAGCAATGCGTTGTCGTCCTTCTCGAACACCTTGTCGTGTCCGACTTCATTCGCGGCAATCATGTCGAGATTCTTCTTGAGTAGTTTCTGGCGCGCGTATTGTTCCACGGAATCCGTCTCCGCTGCGAACCCGACGACGAATGGCCGCGCGGCGCCGACGCGTGCCGCCACGGTCGCGAGGATGTCCACGGTGCGCTCCATCTTCAGATCCATCGACTCGGATGTTTTCTTGATCTTGCTTTCGACGGGATTCGCCGGCCGATAATCGGCCACGGCTGCGGTGGCGACGAAGATGTCGACGCCGTCGATATTCTTCATCACCGCGTCGAGCATGTCGGCGGCGCTCTCGACGTCGATGCGTTTCACGCCGGCAGGCGTCGGCAACGAGACCGGCCCACAGACGAGGGTGACGTCCGCGCCCGCTTCATGCGCAGCGGCTGCGAGCGCGAAGCCCATTTTTCCGGAGCTGCGATTGCTGATGAAGCGCACAGGGTCGATGCGCTCGCGGGTCGGACCTGCGGTGAGCAACACGCGCTTGCCCGCCAGCGGCCCGGTGGGCGCAATGGAATTGGCGATGTTGCCAGCGAGTTCCAGAGGCTCGAGCATGCGCCCGGCCCCCACTTCGCCGCACGCCTGGTCGCCCTCACCGGGGCCCCAGACATGGATGCCGCGCGACTTCAGAGTGGCGACGTTTGACTCGGTGGCGGCGTTCGCCCACATCAGGCGGTTCATTGCCGGCGCCAGCGCGATCGGCGCCGAGGTCGCGAGGCACAGGGTAGTTAGGAGATCGTCGGCCTGCCCGGTGGCGAGGCGGGCGATGAAGTCGGCGGTGGCCGGCGCGATGATCACGAAGTCCGCCCAGCGCGCGAGCTCGATGTGCGACATCGCCTTCTCGGCTTCCGGATCCCACAGGTCGCTGCGCACTTCGCGGCCCGAGACGGCCTGGAAGGTCATCGGCGTGACGAACTCGCGGGCGCCGGCGGTGAGCACCACCTGCACTTCGGCGCCCCGTTCACGCAGACGACGGACGAGGTCGGGACTCTTGTATGCCGCGATCCCGCCGGTGACGCCGAGAAGTATCCGTTTGCCTTGCATGGGCCGGCATTATCGGCAGTCGCGACAAAGGTTTACCAGTCACTTTCGTTCCGCCAATAGTTCCTGCAGTTATTAGTGATTCGCGTCGCATTGCGCGCTTAGGGTGATGGCGGACCGCCCGGCAATATGTGCCATGGATCAGCAAGTTAGCGGGGCCGGCGACTCCGGCAACATCAGCACGTGGCCGCGCGGCGAACGCCCAAGGGAACGGCTCATCACGCGCGGCGCGCAGGCTTTGTCGGATGCCGAGCTGCTTGCCGTGGTGCTGGGCACTGGCTGTGGCGGCGCCAACGCATTGGACATAGCGCGCCAGCTCCTTGCGCACTTCGGCGGCAGTCTGCGCCGCCTGCTCACCAGCGAGGCCGAAAATCTGCTCGCGCTCCGGGGCCTCGGGCCCGCGCGTTACGCCACGCTCATGGCGGCGCTCGAGCTCGCCCGCCGCCACTACTGCGAGGCCCTGCGCGCAGGTCCTGCCATGAACGCGCCAGCCGCCACGCGTCAGTTCCTCACCGCGCAGCTCCGTGATCGGCCGTACGAAGTCTTCTGTTGCCTGCACCTCGACTTATGTGGTGCAGGCACTTATGTGCATTTTCTGCCGAATTAGTGGTGTTTCCCCCTAAGTTTCTTCCACAACTACACATTAAAAATTGTCGGTTCAAGGTCGCTTCGCCGCATCCCGCGGACAAGGAGCAGACATGCGAACCATCCTTTTCCCACCTCATTTCGGTGATCGATACGACCAGTCGCCGGTAGCAGATTGGCTGCGGGCCTTTGCTGAATGGCTCAAGGCCATGGGCTACAACGAGACAACTCAAAAGGGCCACGTTATGGCGCTGCGACTGGTGCTCGAGCGCCAGCCCCGACTTCCACCGGACGCCCGTTTCGGAGCAGCCGAACTCGATCCGATGTTTCACTCGCAGATTCGGCCGACGCAGTTCAGGCATGTGCGTTGGGCCTTTGAGCAATTCTTGCGATCGAAGAAACAATGGATTGATCGCCCGCGCCAGTCTAGGCACGACCGGCTCTTGGACAGCTACCGTGAGCACCTACAAGGACTACTCGGCCTGGCGCCAAGCACAGTGTCGGCAAAGATTAGCTTCGCGAGGCAATTCCTCGAGTCGACATGCCCAATCGACGACGGGCCCTCTCGGATTGGGATAGCTGATGTCGAGCGGTACATCGTAAGGCGGTCCAGGCAGATCGGTCGTGGCGGCCTCAAGAACGAGCTCGCGACTGTTCGCTCGTTTCTTAAATTTTGCGCGTCCAAAGACATCTGTAGATCGAATCTGGCGGAAGTAGATTTCTCAGTTAAGTTCGTCGGCGACAAGCCTCCGCGCGCAATTCCCTGGAAACACATTCGTCGCCTCTTGGACTCCATAGACCGGAGTACGCCAATGGGTTGCCGCGATCACGCGGCTCTCCACCTGATGGCTCATTACGGACTGAGAACAGGTGAAATTACTTCCATAACGGTGGATGACCTAGATCTCCAAGCAAGTCGCTTGCGAGTTCGACAAGCCAAGGTGAAATCCATTCAGGTGCTACCGATCTCAAAGGGGACGAGACAACTCCTTTCACACTACCTTCGAGTAGCGCGGCCAAAATGTGGGCTGCCCGAGCTGTTTGTGTCGGTACAAGCACCAACGGTCCCATTTAGCAGAAACGCAATTGCGCAAGCCTTTCGTCGCCACGCTGAGCGCAGCGGACTACCTTTGCGAAATTCATCGCCATATGGGTTAAGGCACGCGTTCGCGAATCAATTGCTCGAGAGAGGCGTAGGTATGCCGGCGATAGGACAACTTCTTGGTCATCGAACGATCGAGAGCACGTCGCAGTATCTTCGAATCCACACCTCTGCCCTGCGAGACGTGGCGCTGCCAGTGCCTCGGATGGAGGAAGCAGTATGAAGGCGCTCAAGTCACTGACGTCCTTCGAAGCAACAATAGACCGGTACTTGCCACACCAGCGCGCTTTGGGCAAGCAGATGAAAACTCCGGAGTTCGTCTTGCGCCGACTTGTTCGGCAACTCCTTGAGCGCGGCACCGCGGATCTGAACGCCGAATCTTTCGAATGGTGGCAGCGCAGCCAAAGCCAACTTTCACCGAATACACGCCGCCAGAATCTAATGATTGTCTATCGGGTCTGCCGATACCGCTGCCGCACGGAGCCCGATTGTTTCGTGCCCGATCCGCTGACGTTTCCGCGCAAGAAGCCGGCGATTATCCCTGTAATTGTTCATCCTGAATCGATAGCGAAGATACTGGCCGCAGTTGACGGTCTAAAGGCGAGGTCGGCATTTCCTTTGCGAAAGGAGGTTTTTCGCTTTGCGGTGATCCTGCTCTACACGACAGGAATGCGGCTCGGCGAGGTGACACGTCTGACTCTCAATGACATCGACCTCAGGGAAGGCGTTGTTAGGATTCGGGGAACCAAGTTTCAAAAGTCGCGGTTTGTTCCACTGGCTTCGAGCGCTCGACAAGCGGCCAAGCGATATTTGAGCCACAGACTCGCGCCACCGTGGGATGTGGCAGAAGACGCCAGTTTGTTCGGGCATCACCATGGATGTGAAAGATTCAGGGGATATGCCAAAGAGGCGTTGGGCCACGCCATCAGGAACTTGTTCATGCTAGCCGGCGTTCAGGGCGAGTACGGCCAAACTCCGCGAGTGCATGACCTAAGACATTCCTTTGCCGTGCAAGCGCTATTGAGGTGGTATCGCAATGGGTTGGATGTCCAGGCCAAGTTGCCTCATCTATCGATCTTCATGGGCCATGCATCAATTGCCTCGACTGCTTACTACCTTCATTTCATTCCCGAAGTCGCCGCCATCGCGAGCCGGAAGTTTGAATCGCACTTCCATCGCAATGCATTAAGGAGAGTCGCATGAAAGCCTTGAAATCAAATGCGCTGGGACGAGTGGTTTCGAAGTATTTCCAAGACTATCTACCCACTCTGCGCGGTATGAGCATCAACACGATACGCAGTTATCGTGATGCCTTGGTCCTATACTTGAGGTACGCGTCGTCGAAGTCCGGGACATCGTTCGAAAAGCTCGACCTGGATGCGTTTTCGGCGGATCAAGTAGCTGGCTTCCTTGCGGATCTGGAGAAGAGTCGGAAGTGCTCCATTTCAACCAGAAATGCGCGATTGGCCGCACTTCACACGTTCGCAAGGTTCGCCGTATCGATTGCTCCGGAATTTCTCGTCGAGTTTCAACGAATCATCTCGCTTCCATTCAAGCGTGGTGCGCAGCGCGTCCCAGTCGAATTTCTGACATCTAGTGAAGTTGACGCTTTGCTCGAATTGCCGAAGGGCGCGTCTGAAGAAGACCAACGCGACGTAGCGATTTTCGCCCTCATGTTGAACACGGGCGCCAGGGTTCAGGAGATCTGCGATCTGCAGGTCTCGGACATCCGCATTGAAAAGCCGTACCAAGTACGGCTAAAGGGCAAGGGGAGCAAGGAGCGAAACTGCCCGATATGGAAGCGGACGGCAGATCGCATCAAACGGATGCTTAACCAGTCCATGTGGTCAACCGAGCCCGACCAGCCTCTATTCGTAAACCGCCGCGGCGAGAGGCTTACCAGGTTCGGCATCTACTACCTGTTGCGGAAACGAATTGAAGACTGTTCAAACAATATCGATGAAAGTAGGGGAAGACGGATTCATCCCCATGTACTCCGCCATACAACCGCCGTTCATATGCTCAAGGCGGGAGTCGACTTCGCAACGATTAGCCAGTGGCTTGGCCATGCTTCACTAAACACGACGCTCGGCTACGCGAGGGTCGATATGGACATTAAACGGCGGGCCCTAGCTCAGGTATTCCCGGATGCTCCAACAGCCCCCAGGGCCGGCGGAATACCGAATACGCATGTTGTCGACTGGCTTAGGCGCATATGACCCGGACGGTGGCCGCGGGGCGTCAAGACGCTCCGCGGCCGGCAGGAAGGCGGTTTCAAATCCTCTTAACCAGCTTTATCGCCAATCGCTTTTTCTGCGATTCGTAAGAAGCGTTCCCGCTGTATTTGCTTTGCTCATCTGTAGGGTCTCAGTTCGCGTGTCACAGCGTCTCAAGATGTGGCACAGGAATAGTTCCGGCCGCCTAACTGCTCCAATTGTGTAGTGCAATGCCACGCCAGGTGAGACTTGTGTTTGGTGCCCTTGGCAGTGTA
>Ga0190274_10002454_pt1 | contig 10927 bp, 11 predicted proteins | sample Popmic531T_FD_133002 | JGI IMG/M metagenome (GOLD analysis project Ga0190274, IMG submission 133002) | Populus adjacent soil microbial communities from riparian zone of Yellowstone River, Montana, USA - 531 T | ecosystem: Environmental > Terrestrial > Soil > Riparian zone | place: USA: Montana...
GAGTTCCATGTCGCCGAAGCGGTCGAGACGCTGAAACAGGCCGCGGGCCCATTCGATCTGATCTTTAATGACATTCAGAAGGCGGACTATCCGGCGTCGCTCCCTGCAATCGTCTCGAAGCTCGCCCCGCGAGGGGTGATGCTCGTCGACAACATGCTGTGGCACGGCCGGGTGGTCGATCCCAATGACACGCGCGCCGACACAGTCGGCGTGCACGAACTGACGCGACTGGTGCGTGAGGATCCTCGGTGGGTCGGCACCATCGTGCCGATTCGCGACGGCGTCCTGCTGGCGCAACGAGTCTGACGGCCGCCAACGTTTCATGCGTCATCTGGTCGTGGTCACAGTCTCGGTCGGCCCCATGGCGCTCAGCGCCGGGTTCATTCCCGTGTATCGCGCGTCGCGCATCGAGCCAGTGCAGGCCCTGCGCTGGGAATAGCGAGAACCTTGGCACCAACTCTGTACGGGCGAGGTATTCACGTCGATACCCTTGACGGTAATTCGGTCAATCTCGATTCTTTCCGTGGCCAGGTTCTGCTCGTCGTGAACGTCGCAAGCCGCTGCGGGTTCACGCCCCAGTACGCCGGGCTCGAAAACCTCTATCGCCGCCATCGGGACCGCGGCTTTACCGTGCTGGGTTTCCCGTGTGATCAATTCGGTCACCAGGAGCCGGGCACGCACGAAGAGATCCGGCGGTTCTGCACCGATACGTACGACATCACGTTTCCAATGTTTGCCAAGATAAAAGTCAATGGGCCGCACACTCATCCATTGTTCGTGTTCCTGAAGGCGCGGCAGCCTGGTCTGCTCGGCGTCGAGCGCATTCTCTGGAACTTCACCAAATTCCTCGTCGCGCGCGACGGCAATGTGATGGAGCGCCGCGGGCCCAAGGCGGCGCCAACCGAGATGGACCCGGCGATCGAGGACGCACTGGGCACGTGAGCGCGGACGGCACAGCGGCGACGCGGGCCAGGACAACGTGGCGGCGGTTCGAACTACCTCACCGGGTTCATGCCGATGGCGGCGCCGCGAGAGGCCGAAGCCGCTTCTGGCGTCGGCCCGGGGTAGACTGATCGGCCTCGGAGGACAATCATGCGTCGCGCGACCCGGCTCGCCGCGCTCATCGTCGCGGCCGTTACCATGGCCGGGCTTCTGTGGTCCGGTCGACTCGACATTGCGCCCGCGATCTCGGCCGCATTGGACCAGACTGGCCGCAGTGCCGCTTCGGCTCCTTCGGACTGGACCGGCTGGCGTGGCGCCCGTCGCGACGGCGCCATCCTCGGTCTGAATGCGCCGGCGGCTTGGCCCGCGCAGTTGACGCCGCGCTGGAAAGTGAACGTCGGCCTGGGCTACGCCTCGCCTCTGGTCGTCGGGAACCGCGTCTTCCAATTCTCGCGGGTCGGCGAGAACGAAGTGATGACTGCGCTCGATGCAGCCACCGGTGGCGTCGTTTGGCGGACCAGCTACCCGGCCTCGTTCCAGATGAACAACGCGACGTCGGCGCATGGCCCGGGCCCCAAGTCCACCCCGGTCTACTTCGACGGGAAGCTGTTTTCCATCGGCATGGCGGGAACCGTCACGGCCTTTGACGCAGCCACCGGGAAGCAGCTGTGGCAAAAGGCGGGAGGTCCGGCGCAACCGATCTTCACCTCGCACGCGTTCTCACCGATTGTCGATGCCGGGCGTGTGATCTTCCATGTCGGCGGGAACAATCAAGGGGCGCTCACGGCGTTCGACGTCGAGACGGGGGATGTTCGCTGGAGCTGGACTGGCGACGGTCCCTCGTACGGCTCGCCCGTTCTCGTCACGATCGACGGCGTGCGGCAGCTGGTCACTCTTACGCAAACCAAGCTCATCGGCGTGGACCCGGCGTCGGGCGCGCTGCTCTGGGAGCGTCCGTTCACGAACTCGAGCGTTACGAACGCGGCCACGCCGATCGTCGAGGACCACACCGTGATCGTCTCGAACGGTGGTCCGGTTGTCGCCGTGACCGTCGCGCGCCGAGCGGGGCAGTGGGTTGTCGAGCCCGCGTGGGAAAACACTGAAGCGCCGTATCGGCTGAGCAACACCGTTGCGACCGAGGACGTGCTCGTCGGCCTGTCGACGCGCAACTCAGGCCAGTACTTCGGAGTGGACATCAAGACGGGTAAGACGCTGTGGACCTCCGAGCCGCGGCAGGCCGGCAACGCCGCGATCCTCAAGTCCGGAAACATCTGGTTCAGCCTCGAAAGTGACGGTGAGCTCGTCGTTGCCCGCAGCAGTCGGACGTCATTCGATGTCGTCCAGCGCTATAAGCTGTCGGATGCGGAGACATGGACGCAGCCTGCGTTTTCGGGCGATCGCGTCTTCGTCAAGGACGTGTCGGTGCTGTCACTCTGGACGTGGAACTAGCGGAGACGACGTGGAAAGGACGAAGGGCGAAGTACCAAGTACGAAGTACAACGCAATACCGCCGTCGAGTCAGGCTCCTGCAAAGTGAAAGTGTTCCGGCTGCTGGTTCGGCTGACGCTCGTCACGGTGCTGATCGCGCCGCTTGCGGCAGCCGGGGCCGTCTATCTCGCCCTGGACCGGCGCCCCACGGTCGTGCGCGCGACCGAGATTGTGCCCGAACACATCGAACGCGCGAAGAGGATTCTCGACTCGAACGATCCGCGACGGCTGAGGACGGGCACTGTGCGAACGGTGGCGTTCACGGCGGGTGACGCGGACCTGGCCCTGAACTATCTTGCGCAACGCTACGCGCACGGCGGTGCAGAGGCGCGATTCGAACCCGGCCGGCTCCGCATCAGGGCCAGCCTGCGCGCCGCTATTCTGCCGAAGAGCCCATACGTGAACATCGAGCTGCTGCTCGCCGAGGGCTCGCCGCATCCTTCCATCGAACGATTTCGGGTTGGGCAACTACCGCTGCCGGCGTGGCTCGCGTTGGCCGGATTCAACCGCCTCGTTGCGACCGTATGGAGTCCCGACGATGTGGCCGCGCTCCGCGACGCGATCAAGCAGGTGCAGTTTTCGGCAACCGGCGCTCGCCTGACCTATGAATGGCATGGCAAGGTGCTGGATGCGGTCAGGGCCGCATTGATCGATCCGGCGGGGCGCGAGCGGCTCCGTGTGTACCAGCAGGCGCTTGCCGATGCCACGCGCCGCCACGCGCCGGGCGATGTGTCGCTCGTCGATCTGCTCACGCCGCTGTTCGCCGAGGCCGAGAAACGCAGTGCGAGGTCCGACCCGGTTATGGAGAACCGCGCGGCGATTGTCGTCCTCACGTTTTATGTGGATGGGCGATCGCTGGACGAGGTCGTGCCGGAAGCGCGGAACTGGCCGCGTCCATCGGGCCATGGAGTGACGCTAAACGGGCGGAGTGACTTTCCCAAGCACTTCATGATCTCGGCGGCTCTCTCGGCCAATACGGGTGGACCGTTTGCCGATGCCGTCGGCATCTATAAGGAGGTCGCGGACTCGAAGGGCGGGAGCGGGTTCTCCTTCAACGACATCGCCGCGGACCGTGCCGGCAGCCGGCTCGGCACCTTGGCCGAGGGCCGCCAGTCGGCGCGCCCGCTCCAGGCGCGCCTTGCCACACGGCTCAGCGAGCGCGACGTGATGCCCGAGACGCGCGATTTGCCCGAATTCATGCGCGAGGCCGAATTCAATCAGCGATTTGGCGGCATCGGCGGGCCGGGCTACATTCGCATGATGGCCGAGATCGACCAGCGCATTGCCGCGCTGCCGCTCGCTCGATGAGCGGACGCGCATTCTTCCTCATGAGACCAAACCGTGATTCTCGTTGACCGCCTCTCGAAGCGTTACGGGTCGTTTCAAGCCGTACACGCCCTGTCGTTCATTGTCGAGCCCGGCGAAATTGTCGGGCTGATTGGACCGAACGGCGCGGGCAAAACCTCGACGCTCCGATGCCTGGCCGGCATTCATGCGCCTAGTGACGGACGCGTATCGATCCACGGCTACGACATCGGGACCGATCCGGTCGAGGCCAAACGGCACATCGCGTTCATGGCCGACGAGCCGCAGCTCTTCGAGTACCTGACAGTGATGGAACACTTGCAACTCACCGCGCGCATTTACGGCGTGACGGACTTCGCATCGCGCGCCAAAGCTCTCGTTGATGAATTCGAACTCGAGGGCAAAGAGCACTCGCTGCCGAACGCGCTGTCACGGGGCATGAAGCAGAAGGTGGCGATCGCCTGCGGCCTGATCCACAGCCCCACGGTGCTCATCTTCGACGAGCCTCTGACAGGTCTGGACCCGCTCGGGATCCGACATATGAAGGAAACGATCGTGGAGAGGGGCCGGGCGGGCGCGGCCATCATCGTGTCGTCGCACCTCTTGCATCTCGTCGAGGAGATTTGCACGCGTATCGTCATCATCGACCACGGCGTGAAGGTCGCTGACGGCACGCTCGCGGAGCTCCAGGAAAAGGCGGCGTCAGGATTGAACCTCGAGCAGATCTTCCTCGCTGTGACTGCGCAAGAGTGATGGCCGGCGCACTGTTGTTCCTGACGCTCCGCTCGGCACGGAACGCCCTCGCCTCTCGGATAAAACGGCTCCGGCAGCCTCGCTACGCCGTCGGCTTCTCCGCCGGCCTCTTGTACGTCTACGCGTTCTTCATCCGGCGCGGCCCAAACCGGACGGGCAGGCCAGCCTTCAGCGGGTTTGCAGCCTTTGCAGGCGAGTACCCCGATCTGGTGGTGGTCATTGTCGCGACCTTGCTCATGGCCATCGCGGCACTGGCCTGGTTACTCCCGAGGTCGTCGCGCGCGACGCTGAAATTTCTGCCAGCGGAAGTCCAGTTTCTTTTCACGGCGCCGATCGCCCGCCGGCGTCTCGTTCGGTACAAAGTCCTCCGATCCTGCGTGCGGCCCCTCCTGAGCGCGGCGTTTCTCACGGTCGTGTTTCACCCGGTCACACTCATGACCGCGATCCTCGGCTTCACTGGAATTGCCCTGATCGTCGAGACGCTGAGCCTCTACCTCGTTGGCGTCGCACTTCGGCGTCAGCCGGGGATGGGGGCCACGCTCTGGCTCCCGCGAGTCGTGGCGGCGTGTGCCTTCGCTGCGGTCGCGATGACAGTCGGTCTCAATTGGACGAGCCTTGCGAGCGCCCGTTCAGAGGGTGGCTTCGCGACCGAACTGGTGCGACTCGGCACGACCGGCATCGCGGGCGCAGTGTTGTCGCCGTTCCGCGCGCTGGCACGACTACCGCTCGCGGCGACGCCGATGGAGTCTCTCGCGCTGGCGCCAGTGACATTGCTCATCTGTGCGCTGGCGTATCGATGGGCCGTGAGCGGCGACATTTCCACCGAAGATGCCGCGATCAGTCAGCCTGCCGAGCGAGCAACGGTAGGCCCTGCGGTCGCGACCGATGCGAAAAGAAAGAAGACCCCATTTGAACTGGCTGCCGAGGGACGGCCTGAGGCGGCATTTCTTTGGAAGAACAGCATCGCAGCGAGCCGCGTTTTTTCGGCGAAGATACTCCTGCGCGCAGTGCCGATGGTACTGGCTCTCCTGGTGGTCGTGTCTGTCGCCGCCAGAAATACGGGCGGAACACGCGCACTCGGCGCCGTCGCCATGTTCTGTGTCATGGCGGCGGGTTATGCCGTGGCATTTGGACCGCAGCTGGCGCAACACGATCTGCGCGGAGACCTGCGGCATCTCCAGACGCTCAAGGCCTGGCCGCTGCGAGGAGCCGTGATTGTGCGGGGCGAGGTCCTCGCGCCGGCGGTCCTGCTGTCGTGTTTCGCCTGGATGTTCATTGCCGGGGCGCTCGCGCTTTCGTCCAACCTGCAATTTGCCATCACCGTGAGTTGGCCTGACCGCGTGTCGTTGGCGTTGGCGGTCGCTCTTTTGGCACCCGGACTGATTCTGGTGCAGGTCGTCCTGCACAATGCGATCGCGCTCCTGTTCCCGGCATGGGTTCAGGCGCCGAACGCGCGCGGCGTGGACGTGGCAGGTCAGCGCCTCGTCACGATGGCGGCACTGCTGCTCGGAATAGCCGTCGCGTGTGTGCCAGCCGCGCTGGCCGCAGGTCTTGTCGGCTTCGCGATCCGGCAGGCACTCGGCGTCCTGCCGGTCGTTGTGCCCGCGGCCGTTGTACTCGTCGTGCTGTTTATCGAGTGCGCGGTTGCGACCGAGGCACTCGGCGGGCTCTTTGAGCGGACGGATATCGGCGCGCTCCAGCCCTAGAAGATTGCTGAGACCGGCGAGCCCGTTTGCTGGGCCTCAGGGCTTGGCTTCCGTCCGATTCATCCACAGGATGCTGTCCCAGCTCAGGACCTTCTGCGTGCCGTCCAGGAGCTTCCCGTAGCTCCCGCCGCCACCCGAAAACGTGAACGACTTCACGCGGTCGGGCGGATTCGTGGTGACGTTGCGCAGGATGTCGAGCACGAGTTGTTCGTGCGACACGCGGACGAGCGTTGGGTCCTTTGCGGAGTAGAAGGTGCGCTCGTACTCGGGCCGGAAGTTCGCGCCGCCACGCTCGAACTGAATGCGCAGCTCGAGGTGCTCGCCGCCAGCGGCCTTAAAAACCCACTCCTGAGACTCCATGATCGGACCCGCGGCGCTAGGCGTCTCGATACTGCGCTTCATCGTATGGGTCGTGGCCAGCAGGAAATTGCCATAGGGGCCTGGCGCATCCAGTGGATCAGCTGTGAGCCCGCCGAGTACGAGCTGAACGCTCTTTCCGGACGGGTCCTTGACCGGCGCGGTCAGATACACGAACTGGTTCGTCCCTTTGCCCATGGGAGTGTTGTCAGCGCCGCTGATCGTCACCCGATCGATGAAGATGACCCTGACGTTGCAGTCCTTGGCCGGCCCCGTCGTTGCGACGTCGGAGGTGAATCCTTTCGGCATGATCGCCGCGAGCGCAGCAGCCGACACCTGGAAGTCCAGCTGAAATCTGACTTCGTTGCTACGTTCTGCGGGCGCTTGCGCGTGTGCACTGCCCGGTACGGTCAGCCCCATCGCCGCAAAAAACACTCCCAGTCCGATTCTTCTGGTCAGTCCCGTCATTGTCGCGATCCCCCAACGCCGTGAAAATCAGGGCAACCGTACAGCCCCACCAAGAGCTTATGGTAGCGCCAGACAAGAGCGCTAGGAAGGTGTGATCGATAGAGTTGAGAGCGCAGACCAGCGCGGAACCCACGGCGATCAGGGCGTGATGAGGTACGATGCCAATCCAATTGTCGATGCGCCGTTTTCTTCTCGCCACGATTCCTACAGCGATCGTGCTTGCCACTGCGGCAGGCTGCGAACGTCGACCCACGATCTCGCCTGAGACCGCAACGACTCAGGCCATTGCGCCCGCAACGTCTCTTACGGGGATACAAGCCGCCACGATTGCCACCGGCCGGGTGGTCGAGACCATGGACGCCGGCGGCTATACATACGTCCGGCTCCAGACAACTGGCGTCGATATCTGGATCGCGGCCACGGAGTTTCCAGTCAAGGTGGGCGAGCGGCTGACGGCACAGTTGGAAATGCCGATGTCCAATTACCACAGCAAGACGCTCAATCGCGACTTCGCGCTGATCTATTTCGTGCCGCAGGTCGCGCGCGAGGGACAGGCTTTGTTGCCGGTGGCCGAGCCGGTTGGCCACGATGTCGGTAGCACGCCGGCACTGCTCGGCAGTCACTTTCCGGCGGCGGCATCGGCAACTGCCGCGGTCGGCCCGATTGTCCCGGTCGCCGGCGCGCTCTCAATCGAAGCTGTCTTCGGCAGACGGGCGTCGCTCGCGGGTCAATCGGTTGTGGTCCGCGGCAAGGTCGTGAAGGTCAACAACCAAATCATGGACCGCAACTGGATTCACCTGCAGGATGGATCGGGGTCGGCCGACAAGGGCACCAATGATCTGACGGTGACGACTGCAGCCACCGCCGCGGCGGTGGCTCTCGGCGACATCGTCACGGCGTCTGGCGTGCTCGCCACGGCCAAAGACTTCGGCGCGGGCTACGTCTACGACGTGATTCTGGAACAGGCGTTCATCCGACGCTAGCCTCTCGAAGGGCGACGATCGAGCGAAAGCGTGCAACGTTGCCCGCGTCACGCACGTATCAGGTAGCACGCCTTGGGGGACTGCTAGAATAGGGCGGACTGGCGACAGCCCTTCAATCTTCATCTGCGGGTGCCCAGGAGTCGGCGCTGACGAGGCGGTTGCCACGGCAGAACGACTCATCACATGTTGTGACTGGGGTGCCGGCCACTGGCGAGACGCGGGTAGAACCCCGCCCATGTTTTGACCACGTGGCGACCGATTCATTCCGGGTTATTGGCTTGACTCTTGCCGGTCTCAGGCCGCCCGTTCTTTGTCAAGGAGTTTAACGAGTATGCGACTTGTGAAATCGATCGTTCTCGGTGCGGCCGTCCTGGTTGGGCTGCCGGCCGCTGCCAGCGCTCAGCCGCGGCCAATCCACGTCACGTTCGGTGGCGGTCCGACCTTCCTCGCCGGCGTCGTCGGCGACCATTTCAGCACAGGCTGGGGACCAGCGATAGGAGTCACCTTCGAGGGGCCGAACCACCGCCTCGGTTTTCAGTTCGAGTACGCGTTCCGCCGGTTCCATTCTGAAAACATCGTCGACAACATTGGCGGCGTCTTCACGGCCCATCACGATACCCACCAGTTGGACTTCAACCTGACCATGAATCTTACGCACGCCGACTCAAAAGTCCGTGTGTACGCGGTGGCGGGTCCCGGTATGTATTACCGCAACATCACGATTGAGGAGTACGTCGGCTCCGGCTACGTGTGCGATCCCTTCTGGTACATCTGCGGGTCGTATCCCATTACCTCAGTGCTCGGCACGCGCGGTGGCTGGGACTTCGGGTTCAACGTCGGCGGCGGCGTTGGATTCAAGTTGGGCGATGACGACAACGCCGAATTCACGATCGAGTCGCGGTATCACTTCGTCGCGGGTCCCGAGGTTGGGGGGCAGCTGTCGAACGGCACGAAGACGAAGGCCGACGGCCACTACATTCCGCTCACCTTCGGCTTCCGCTTTTGATTCAACGCAGGACAGGGAGGCGTACGCCGATGAAATTCCGTCGAGTTTTCACGCTCGCTCTGGCGGCCAGTCTGGTGTTTCCGGCCCTGGCGCTTGCCCAGAAGGTCAGTTTCGACTTCGACAAGACGGCGGACTTCACCAAGTTCAAGACGTTCACGTTGAAGGATGGTACCAAGGTCAACGATCCGCTCATCGACAAGCGGATTGTCGACGCGATTGGGGCCAACCTCAAGGCCAAAGGCCTCACCCGGAATGACGCGAATCCGGATCTCGTTGTCGTGTACCACATGGCACTCGACAAGCAGCAGGACATTACCACCTACAGCACCGGAATGGGCTACGGCCCGTACCCATATCACTGGGGCGGCGGGTGGGGGACGACGGACGTCCGTGTGAGAGAGATTCTGGTGGGGACTCTCGTGATCGACATGGCCGATTCGGCGAGGAATGAACTCGTCTTTCGCGGTCTCGGCGTGAAAGAAGTGAACGTGCAGTTGAAGGCCGAGAAGCGCGACAAGAACATCAACGACGCGGTGACGAAGATCCTCAAGGACTACCCGCCGAAACCGAAGAAGAAGTAATTCGTCGTCGAGCACGCACACAAGGCGGGCAGCGCGCGGCGCTGTCCGCCTTTTTTTATCCCCCGAAGCTCCACCCGATCGAGGTCACGATCCCCACGTCGGTGCGTTCGGCGCCAGTCTCGGGTGGGTCGCTGTCGAACGTGTAGTACAGACTGAGCGACACAATCAGATCGGTCACGATGTCACGTTTCAGCGACGAATCGATCTGGAGTCGCTGCCGGCCCGCCTGGCTCATGCTGGGGTAGTAGGCGAACGCTGCATCGATCGTGGTCTTGCGGCCATCGTAGGTGTAGTACGACGCTTGAGCCGTCAGGATCCCTTCGATGTTTTGCGTGGACTCCGCGCTGACCGCCTCCTCGTTGTTGCCGACGACACCGGCGCCGGCCTGGAACTGGGCCCGATTTGTCCGCACCAGACGTTGGCCGAGGACGCCGCCGACCTGCGACCGCAGCACCAGACCGAGACTCTCGTTGTTCTCGAGACGGCCTGCCAGGGCGAGAAACCACTTGGTTCCTCGATATCGCTCGTAGGACAAGGACATCGATGCGCGGTCATCGTCCTCCTGGTCCTCCTGTTCCGTGACTGTGGCGGCGCCAGTGAGCCGTACCAAGTAGAGCGGTTGTCGGAATTGGGTGTCCGAGTTGAAGGTGGTCTGGGCAATCCCGCTGGACTGCGTGTACGAGAAACCCGCCGACACTGAACCATCGAGCTTGGTCCAGAAACTGGCGCCGATGCGGGAGATGGTGTTGACCTCGGGTATCGGCAGCGTGGTTGTTTCATTGCCTAGGGTGATCACCACCGTGCGTGCGGTGGTACCTCCGAGGCTGCCAAACAGCCGGCGTCCATCGACCGTCACGACGTCGAACTGCCACGCGGAGCGTACCTGCAGGATGTTGTCCCACTCGATCTCAATCGTGCCCGCATCATCGGTCTCGAGCTTGAGCCGGCCGCGCGACAGGCTTTTGATCTCACCGGTGATGCGGTCGCCGTTCTGGAGCGTGATGACGTCGGTCTTACCTTGACCGGCAGCGGGTGCGGCGACACAGAGAAGCACCGCAAGGATACGGACGACTCGAGAGCGCATCCAGGTGTGTCGAGCAAGGATCGATCCACGACGCGGGTCGACGGTCCGTCACCGGGCAGCGTCGCACTCCCTGGTTTGAAAAGCCAACTCACCGCCTGCCGTTATCAATCGCGTGCGCTTCCGCGGGACAACAGCGACAAAGCAACCCTCCCGGGTTTACCGAGTTGGAGCACAATACGGTGCGGCGAGGCCGCCAGCGACCTGGTAGCGCGTACGCCAGATGACTGAGGACACACAATGCCCGTGAGGACCCC
>Ga0190274_10002455_pt1 | contig 10923 bp, 10 predicted proteins | sample Popmic531T_FD_133002 | JGI IMG/M metagenome (GOLD analysis project Ga0190274, IMG submission 133002) | Populus adjacent soil microbial communities from riparian zone of Yellowstone River, Montana, USA - 531 T | ecosystem: Environmental > Terrestrial > Soil > Riparian zone | place: USA: Montana...
GAAGGGGATTCCGAGCAGGGGGGCGAACCGGAGAGTCCAGAACAGTGCGGCGCTCAGGTTCTCGCCTTCGGGAGCGCCGTCGCCGGACCAGAGCAGCCCGCCGTTGATCGCGTACAGGCGCAGCGCCTCGTGCAGCCAAAGGGCGTAGGTGAGCGGCAGGGCGGCGATGCCCGCCCAGATGCCGGCCTGCAGGCCCGCCCGGAACGACCGCCCGGCCGACCCGGCTGCGAACGCGGGGACGAAGAAGACGGCGACCGGCCCGAACCAGAACCACAGGGCCGCCAGCAGGTCCACCAGCTGTTGCCCTTGTGACTCGATGCGCGGTTCATAGCTGGCGGCGCGCATCAGCAGCAGTTGCCCGACCACCAGCACGACGGCGGCGGCGACGCCGAGGTGCGGTGCCAGACGGTTGCTGCTCAGCGACCGCGGCGCCGCCACGGCGATCCACAGGCAGCCGGCCAGCACGGCAGCCAGGAACACCGCGTTGGCCGGCGGCAGGTACCGGGCCGCGGCCGGGTCCCGGAGCAGGAAGATCACGGTCATGGTGATGGCCGCGGCCACCCCACCGGTCACCAGGAGGGTCGGCGCGGGCACCGGCAACCGCATGCGGCGCGAGCGCGCGACGGCCAGGACGACCATGGCACCGACCAGCCCGACGAAGCTCACCGCGAACACACCCAGCCCGGGTACCGCCGCCTCGACCGCCGGCCCGGCGGCCGCGACCGCCGCCGCCACCACCCCGGTCACCAGCGCGAGCGCCGGCCAGCCGCCCAAGGGCGCCAGCCGCAGCGCGGCTCGGGCGCTGCTGAGCGCGAACTGCCACCGGGCCGACCGTCCCTGTACCTCGGCCAGCTCGGCGTGCATCGCCATGCCCCACTCGCGCCGGTGGTCCGGGAGGGTGGCCACCGCGGCCGCGAGCAGCCGCCCGGGTGGGTCCATCGCGGACAGGCGAACACCGGTCCGCGACCACCACTGCTCCACCACCGTGAGCGCCGCGGTCACCCAGAGGGCCGTGGGGACGGCCAGGAGCAGGGCGAACTCCCGGTTGACCTTGGCCGCGGACTCAGTCGCGGGATCGTACGACAGCGGGGCGGTCGTGATGACGACCAGGTAGAGCACCGCCCACGCCGCCACCACCGCCCCGGCCGTGACGATCAGCAATCTGCGTGGGGTCTGGCTCATGCGCCCTGCCACCTCGCCTTCAGGTCCGGCCCTCGAGCTGGCGCCGCGGCAAGGTCGGCCGCCAGCGCCCGACCAGACCCGGTCAGCCGATACTGGTGGCGGGGCGGCCGGCCGGCGGGGACGTCGGTGTCCCAGGTGGTCTCCAGCAGGCCCCGGTCGGCCAGCCACATCAGGATCGGGTACAGCGAGCCGGGTGTGAGGTCCAGTTGCTGGCACAGCGCATTGCCGTGCCGCCAAGCGGTGGGCTTCTCCGCCAGTGCCAGCACCACCACCGTGGTCTGCGCCGACGGGCGCCGGACTCGGGTCATGCCCTAACTCTATATAGTCAGAGTTCTATTTGTCCAGCCGGCACGGAGGCTCTCACGCTCTCCACAACCTGTCTGGGAACTACACCAAGCCGGTTGCTTTGTTGCTCTTGGGGCGGGCGCGCAGGTGCGCGCGTTCGCCCTGCCGGCCGAAGAGGCTGAGGAACTCGACTGGCTCGGCATCGGCGGCGCCGAACCAGTGTGGCGCGCGGGTGTCGAACTCGGCCGCTTCGCCGGGCGCGAGCACCAGGTCGTGCTCACCGAGGACCAGCCGCAGCCGTCCGTTGAGGACATAGAGCCATTCGTAGCCCTCGTGGGCCTGCGGCTCGGGTTCCCGTCGACGGCTGCTGGCCGGGATCACGAGCTTGTAGGCCTGGATGCCGCCGGGTCGGCGGGTCAGGGGCAGCATGGTCATGCCGTGGCGGGTGACCGGGCGCAGGTGGACCCGCGGGTCGCCGGTAGGTGGGGCGCCGACGAGCTCGTCGAGGGTGACGCCGTGGGCTCTGGCCAGGGGAAGCAGGAGCTCCAGGGTCGGCCGGCGGGCGCCGGATTCCAGCCGGGACAGGGTGCTCAGCGAGATGCCGGTCGCCGCCGACAGGTCGGCCAGGGTCGTCTCGCGTTGCCGGCGCAGCGCCCGGAGCCGGGGCCCGACCGCCCCGAGGGCCTGGTCAAGGTCGCTGTCCATGCTCGTCAGTTTGCCAGATTGGCAACAAAGCTTGCGGAAATGGTCCTGGGCTCACATCGTGGTGGTGGAGGTGGTCACGGTGAGCGATCAGCTGAGGGACGGCTATGACGTGGTGGTGGTCGGCGGTGGCGCCGCCGGGTTGAGCGGGGCGCTGATGCTGGCCCGGGCGCGGCGCTCGGTGGTGGCGCTGGACGCCGGCGCCCCCCGCAACGCCCCGGCCGCGGGCGTGCACGGGCTGTTGGCCCGCGACGGGATGCGGCCGGCCGAGCTGCTGGAGCGAGGCCGCGCCGAGGTCCGCCGCTACGGCGGTCAGGTGGTGGCCGGAGAGGTCGCCACGGCGGTCCGGGACGCCGAGGGGTTCACCGTGGCCCTGGCCGACGGCCGGTCCGTCCAGGCGCGTCGGCTGCTGGTGGCCACCGGGCTGGTCGACGAGCTGCCGGAGGTGCCGGGTCTGCGCGCCCGCTGGGGCCGCGACGTCGTGCACTGCCCGTACTGCCACGGGTGGGAGGTCCGTGACCAGGCCATCGGCGTGCTGGCGACCGGTCCGCGGGCGGTGCACCAGGCGTTGCTGTTCCGGCAGCTGAGCGCCGACGTCACGTACTTCAACCACACCACGCCGCCGACCGAGGAGGAGGCCGAGCAGCTGGCTGCTCGCGGCATCCGGGTGGTGGACGGCGAGGTGGCCTCCCTGGAGATCGCCGAGGACCGCCTGGGGGGCGTACGGCTGACTGACGGCGCGGTGGTCGGCCGCGAGGTCCTGGCGGTCTCGCCGCGGATGGTGGCGCGCGCCGGCTCCCTGGCGGCGCTGGGACTGCGGGCGGCGGAGCACCCGTCGGGGCTCGGTGAGCACATCCCCGCCGACCCGGCCGGCCGCACCGACGCGCCCGGGGTGTGGGTCGCCGGCAACGTCACCGATCTGGCCGCCCAGGTCGGCGCCGCCGCCGCGGCCGGCGCCGCCGCGGCCGCCCAGATCAACGCCGACCTGGTCGCCGAGGAGACCCGCCAGGCGGTCGCCGCCTACCGGGACGGACCTCACCCTGGTCCCGGCCGAGACGATCGGCGAGGCGGTGGCGGCCCATCTGGCCCGCTCCCTGGTGGTCAAGCAAGGACGCCTAGTGGCGCAGGGGTAGCGACTGCTGGAACCGGAACAGGTTCGACGGGTCGTACCGCGCCTTGACCCGGACCAACCGGGCGTAGTTCGGGCCGTAGTAGGCCTCGGCCCAGTGCTCCAGGTCGGGATCGGCGAAGTTCTGGAACACCCGTCCGGAGCCCCAAGGGTGGACCGACGCCCACGATCGGGTGGCCGCCCTGTGGGCCGCGGCCTGATGCGCGGGCGGGGCGTCGGGGGCCACCACCACGGCGTGCTTGAGCTGGAAGAGCTGGTCGCGGTGGACGAAGGCGGTGGCGTCGGGTGGCCGGCGGTTGTAGGCGCCGCCCCAGGGCATGAAGTCCAGCTCGCGGGACTCCCCGGGTGCTCGTCCCTCGACGAAGGCGTCCAGCAGCACGCCGACGGCCTCTGCCGGGAGGGGGCGGGCGAAGAACTCCGACTTGGCGTAGAGGCACAGCGCCTCGGGTGGCCGGGGGATCGACGCCTCGCCGGGGTCGCCCAGCTCGGCCCAGAACTTGCGGGTCTGCGGCCAGGTCATGGGCGTCAGGACAGTCGCCGTGGGGTCCGAGCCCACCCGGCCGACCAGCTCCTCGACCAGCTCGGCGGCGGCGGCCCGGGACCCGTGGAAGGCGGCGTAGACGTCCACGGCCGGAGGCCGGTCGGGGTCGTCGCCGGCGGTGATCTTCAGGCTCGCGGCCAGCTCGTCGGGCCCGGTCGGGGCCCACCGCTGCCAGGCCCCGATGACGGCGGCGGCCCGCGCGTACGGCCAGGCGAGCCGCACGTTGATGGTCGTCGGGGGCGCGGGCACGGCCCGGAAGACGAGCGACGCCACCACGCCGAGACTGCCGGCGCCGGCGCCGCGGAGCGCCCAGAGCAGGTCCTCCTCGTGGTGGTCGTCGCAGTGGAGGATGCGGCCGTCGGCGAGCACGACGTCGGCCCCGACAAGGTGGTCGGAGGTGACGCCGTACATCCTTCCCAGGATCCCGAGGCCGCCACCCAGGGTCAGCCCCGCGACCCCCACCGGCGGGCAGGTGCCGCCGGGGATGGTGAGATCGTGCTCCTGCAAGGCCTCGTAGACCTCGCCCAGGCGAGCGCCGGCGCCCACCGTGGCCACACCGCCGGCAACCGTCACCGACCGCATCGGGGTGACGTCGACGAGCACGCCCCGGGTCGAGGAGTGGGCCGCGAAGCTGTGCCCTCCGGCGCGAGTCGCGAGCTCCAGACCGTGCCGGCGGGTGAGCGAGATCGCCTCCCTGACGTCCTCGGGGCTGGCGCAGGACACGATCGCCAAGGGCCGGACGTCACGGAACCGGGCGTTGAACGGTGGCCCCGACGCCCGGTAGGCCGGCGAGCCGGGCAGCGCGACCTCCCCGTCGATCCCGCGCCGCAGCAACTCCCAGTCGGGCAGCTCCTGCTCCTCACCGGTCCGGGGTCCTTGCCAGGTTGCGACCCTATCCCGGGAGCCCCATCGAGCTCTACCGCGGCCCGCTCGACGAGCTTCGACCGGCCATTGACTATGGGCCACCCATAGCGAATAGTGTGACGATGGGCTCCGACACCCGGCGCGAGTCCCGCGCCTACCGGTCGAGCCGGCGGGAGGCGCAGGCCCGGCGAACCCGGCGACTGGTTCTGGAAGCCGCCACGGTGGTGTTCCTGGAGCGCGGGTTCGCCGGCGCCACCATGCGGATGATCGCCACGCGAGCGGGGGTGTCCCTGCCGACGGTGGAGCTGCTCTTCGGGACCAAGGGGCGGCTGCTCAAGGCGGCGATCGACGTCGCCATCGTCGGGGACGACGAGCCGGTGGCGGTGCTGGATCGAAGCTGGGCCGAGGCGGCGGTCAGGGCGGACACCGCCCATGGGTTCCTCGGGGTCGTGGCCGACGTGCTGGGATCGGCCCAGGAGCGATCGGCGGGGCTCGTCCTGGCGGCGTTCGAGGCGGCGTCCACCGATGGCGAGCTCGCCGAGGTCGCCGGGCAGCTGACCGCGCAGCGGGCCACCACGGCGGGATGGATCGTCGACCAGCTGGCCGGCAAGGCGCCCCTGCGCGCCGGCTGCGCCAGGGACGAGGCCGTGGACACGGTGTGGATCCTGATGGATCCCGCGGTGTTCGACCGGCTGACCCGCCAGCGGCATTGGACCCTCCAGCAGTACCAGCGCTGGTTCGCCAGCTCGGTCGACCGGCTCCTGCTCGGCGACACCTCACCCATTCCCACCGCGATCGCTCGGAGGCGCTCGACATGAGCCAACGCGACACCCGCCCCCCGCAGCACCCGCCGCGCGGCCAGGTCGGGTACCTGCAGCTGCCGGCGGTGGACATCGACCGCTCGGCGGCCTTCTACGAGTCGGTGTTCGGCTGGTCGACCGACCCCGGCTCGGGCAGCTTCGAAGCCCCCGGGATGATCGGGCAGTGGACGACCGAGCGGTCACCGGCCACCACGGGCGGGCCGGTGGTGTGGATCTGCGCCGACGACCTCCATCCCACCCTGCGGCGCGTGGTCGGCGGCGGCGGCGTGGTGCAGGGCCGGCCGTGGCTGGACAACCGCGAGCGGTGGCTGGCCGAGGTCGACGACCCGGCCGGCAACCGGATCGGCATCGTGGTGCCGGTCCGCGCCACCCAGCCGCAACCCATGCTCGCGGTCCGCGACGTCGAGGCCTCCAGCCGCTGGTATCAGCAGCTCCTCGGCCTGCAGAGCGACCACGGCGGCCCGGAGTACGAGCGGCTCCTCGCCGACGGGGTGCTGGTGCTGCAGCTCCATCACCGCGAGGTCGAGCACCACCACGGGCGCATCGGCGACCCGGACCGGGAGGTCGGCAACGGCGTCCTGCTGTGGTTCGGCGACGTCGCCGACTTCGACGAGGCCGTGGCGCGGGCCCAGCAGCTGGCCGCGCCCGTCGCGCGGCCACCGCACCGCAACCCACCCGAAGGCCAGGGCAACGGCCCCGGACACCGCGAGCTGTGGATCAAGGATCCCGACGGCTACACCGTCGTCATCGCCAGCCCCGACGGCGAGGCGTACGAGCCGCGATAGGGCAGGGTCCTACAGCTTCACGCGGCTCTTGGCGGCCAGGATCATCTGGGTGACCGTGTAGCGGCTCACGCCGAGACGCTCGGCGATCTCATCGGGGCGCATGCCTCGGCTGCTGTAGATCAGGGCGAGGTCCTCCTGGGACCTGGTCCAGGAGGGGCGGGGTGGTCGCGGGGTGGGCCGGCGGCGGGTGGGCTTGCGGGCGGGGGAGCCGGCCGAGGCGCGCTGGCGCTGGGGGCCGTCGGTGACCGAGGGGGACTTGCGCTGGTCCTGGTACTTGCCGGCGGCGAGGTCTTCCTTGGCCTGCTCGTTCAGGACCAGGTATTGGTCGGCGGCCTTGCTCACGGCGACCGCGGCGATGGTGAGCGGCTTGGCGTTCTGCTCGCGGCACTCGCGCTCGACGCAGTAGTCGTATTTCTCGGCCCGCTCGGGATGCAATTCGATCCCGCACGTGACGCAGTGGGCCATGTTCGTCCTTCTGTTGGTGCTCGGATACCAGCAACCTCAACGCGTTGCCGGCGGTTGGTATTCCCAGGGCAGGGATAGCACCGCGCCGTCGACGCCGACGAGGTTTTCAGCTTCGGAATTATGTGAGCTGTCGCACCCCTCCCCTATACTGGACCCATGGAAGAAATGCTCGATGTCAATCAGCGGCACCGCCTCTACGGCCTGGCTGCGGAAATTCGCGCGGTCGAGGAAGGGCACAACGCCCGGGTGCTGCCCGACGGTTCGGTCCTGGTGAAAGCCGAGTCCCGGCCCGGCAGCTACCGCGTGACCCTCCGGGGCATCGACGACGGTGTGCTGCGCTTCGGCTGCAGCTGCCGCTCCGGCGAGTACCGGATCTCTCTGCCGATCCCCTGCAAGCACGCCGCCGTGGCCGCCCGCCGCCTCGAGCGGGAGGGGCTGGCCCGCTGGGAGGACGGCAGCTGGCGGCTGCGCGACCGGGCCCAGGTCCGCGGGGCCCGGCTCCTGCTCGCCCGCACCGTCCAGCGCCAACCTCGAGCGGTCCCGCCCCCCATGGCCGACGCGGCCTAGGAGGCGGCTGGCGCCGGGCTAGACCGGCGGGTAGCGCTGGTAGTCGGGGAAGTTGCCGTACACGTGCTCGCCGGGGGGGCCTTGGGTGACGGCGTGGACCAGGAGCTCGCCACCGACAAAGGCGCCTTTCCAGGAGGCGCCCATGCCACCGAACGGCTCGGCCTTGTCGCCGCGGGAGCGGGGGCGGTTGATGCCGATCTTGAAGGCGTGGACCTGGTCGGCGAGGCGGCGGGCGAGGTGCTCATCGTCACAGGCGATGGAGGCGACCAGGCAGCCGTTGGAGGCGTTCATCTCGGCCACCAGCTCGGCGGCGGAGTCGACCAGGACCACGGTATCGACCGGGCCGAAGGGCTCGGCGTGGCCAAGGGCGCTGGCCCCGGGCGGGTCCAGCAGGGCCACCGGAGGCAGGTAGGCGGAGGTGTCCTGGCCGGGCAGGAACCAGCCCTCGGCCAGGGTGCTTCGGTACAGCGGGGTCGCGGCCATCTGGATGGCCAGGTCGATCTCCTGGTTGAGCTCGGTGACCTTGGCGGCGTTGATGAGGGGCCCGAAGTCCAGGTCGGGTGGCTCGTCGTCGGGGTCGGCCACGGCCAGCGGATGGCCGAAGCTGAGCGACCGGACGACCTGGAGGTACATGGCCAGGAACTGGTCGAACAGGGTGCGCTGGACCACGTAGCGGGGATAGGCGGTGCAGCGCTGCTTGCCGTACTCGAAGCCCTTCTTCAGATGGGCCGCCAGGGTGGCCCAGTCGCTGAAGTCCCAGATCCCCCAGGCGTTGAGGCCCTCCTGCTCGAGCATGTGCCGTTTGTCGGTCTGGACGAGCTGGCTGGCGATCTGGCCGCCGACGTCCCGGCCGCCGACGAAGGCCAGGCAGCCGATGTCGTCGTTGAGCACCAGCGCCGGAGACAGCCGCGACCCCGAGCCGCTGAGCAGGGTGACCGGAAGCTCGCAGCGGCGCATCAGCGCCGCCGACAAGGTGAGCGCGCACACCCCGCCGTCCGTCGGCGTCTTGGCGATCACCGCCTCGCCCGCCAGGAGCTGGACCAGCATGGCGTGGACGAGCACGCTCAGGGGGTAGTTCCAGGAGGCGACGTTCGACACCGGGCCAGCCAGTGGCTCGCGGCCGGCCAGCATCGGCTCGATCTCCTCCAGGTACCAGCGCACCCCGGAGATGGTCCGGTCGACCGAGGTCAAGGCCTGGCGCCACGGCTTGCCAATCTCCCAGACCAGCAGCAGGGCGAGCAGCTCGCGGTGGGCCTCCAGCTGGTCCACGCAGCGGGCCACCCGGGCCCGGCGCTCGTCCAGGTCGACCGCTTTCCACTGGCGGTGCTCGGCCGCGGCCGCGGCCACGGCCTGGAGGGCCTGGTCGAGCTGGAGCATCGGCGGTCCGGCGATGGGGCCGCCGTCGACCGGGCTGGTCGCCTCGGTCGGGGTCCCGGCGAGCTGCCACTCGCCGTTCCAGAGGTTGCGGACCCGGTCCGGCTCGAACGCCTCCGGGGCCACCTGGCGGCAGCGCGCGTAGGCATCCTCCCAGCGCGCGCCCTGTCGGACGTGTCGGGGGGCTCCAGTGGGCATCGGCGTTCCCCTCTCCTGCGACACCTACCTCATGGCGCGCCTCAACTGTCGCCAGGAGACCGGAGCTTGTCGAATCCAATGCGTGTATCTGTCCCATGCTTATTTGGATTGGACGAGGACCCGGCCGATCACCGACAACGGGGCTTCCCGACGTGGGAGGTGTCGGCGTGCCCGAGGAGACAGCGCAGGTGTTCGACCTGGTCGTCGTCGGGGGTGGGCCGGGCGGGTACCCGGCGGCGATCCGGGCCGCCCAGCTGGGCCTGAAGACCGCGCTGGTGGAGAAGGAGCGGGTCGGCGGGGTGTGCCTGAACTGGGGCTGCATCCCGACCAAGGCCATGCTGCGGTCGGCCGAGGTGCTGGAGACGATGCAGCACAGCGCCGAGTACGGGGTGCTGGCCGACAACGTCCGGCTCGACTACTCGGCGGTGCTGAAGCGCAAGGAGCGGGTGGTCAAGAATCTCACCGACGGGGTGGCCAGCCTGCTCAAGGCCAGCGGGGTGACCATCGTCGACGGGCACGCCCGCCTCGTCGGGCCCAACACGGTCGAGGTGGTGGGGGTCGGGGAGGCGCCGCTGGGGGACGGGGGGCCGCGCTACAACGCCCCGCCGGCCGGCGACGGCCGCCCGCGGGCCCGGCTGGAGGGCCGCAACCTGATCGTGGCCACCGGGTCGACCCCGGTGCTGCTGCCGATCCCCGGGATCGACCTGCCCGGGGTGGTCACCTCCGACGGCGCGTTCCTGCTCAGTGAGGTCCCCAAGCGGATCGTGATCATCGGGGCCAGCGCGGTCGGGGCCGAGTGGGCCAGCATGTTCTCGGCCTTCGGGGCGGACGTGACCATGGTCGAGCTGCTGCCGACGCTGCTCCCGGCCGAGGACGAGGACCTGGGCAAGGCCCTGGCCCGCTCGTTCGCCAGGCGGGGGATCAAGGTCCAGGCCCAGCGGACGGTCTCGGAGATCACCCCCGCCGCCAAGGCCAAGGGAAGGGGGAGCGGCAGGGACGGGCCGCTGCGAGTCACCATCACCGACCCCGACGGCCAGCATCCCGAGCAGGTCGAGACCGACGTGGTCCTGGTCGGGGTGGGCCGGCGGCCCAACACCGGCGGGCTGGACCTGGAGCGGGCCGGGGTGGCCACCGACCAGCGCGGCTGGGTCGAGGTCGACGACCGGCTGCGCACCAACGTCCCCGGGATCCACGCCATCGGCGACGTCACCGGCAAGGTGCTGCTGGCCCACGTGGCCAGCCACCAGGGGCTGGTCGCGGCCGGGGTGATCGCCGGCCACGACGAGCGCATGAACTACCGGGCGGTCCCGGCCGCCACCTTCACCCACCCCGAGGTGGCCAGCGTCGGGCTGACCGAGGCCAAGGCCAGGGAGGCCGGCCACGACGTGGTCGTGGGCCGCTTCCCGTTCACCGCCCTGGGCCGGGCCCAGACCTACGGGGTCACCGAGGGGCTGGTCAAGGTGGTCGCCGAGCGGAAGTACCGGGAGGTCCTGGGGGTGCACATCATCGGCCCCAGCGCCAGCGACCTGATCCCCGAGGGCGTGCTGGCCATGCACCTGGAGGCCACCCTGGACGACATCGCCGACACCATCCACGCCCACCCGACCCTGGGCGAGAGCGGCATGGAGGCGGCCATGGTCGCCCTCGGCCTACCCGTCCACACCTCCCGGCCCCGGCGCCGGTAGGGGAGCGGGCCATGCCACCGACCACCGGGCGCCGTGTGCTGGCCACCCCGCTGGCCCGGGCCGTGGCCGCCGACCTCGGGGTCGACCTGGCCGCCGTCGCCGGCAGCGGCCGCGGCGGCCGGGTCCGGCGCGCGGACGTCGAGGCGGCTGCCGGGGCTGTGGACAACCGGGAGCACGCTCCCTCCGGGTCGGTGCAGGCCGCCCCTGAGGTGTCCGCGTCGGTCCCGGCGGCTGATGCCGATGTGGTGGAGGTGCCGCTGTCGAGCATGCGGCGGGTGGTGGCCCGCCGCCTGGTCGAGTCGGTGCGGTCGGCCCCCCACTTCTA
>Ga0190274_10002456_pt1 | contig 10922 bp, 9 predicted proteins | sample Popmic531T_FD_133002 | JGI IMG/M metagenome (GOLD analysis project Ga0190274, IMG submission 133002) | Populus adjacent soil microbial communities from riparian zone of Yellowstone River, Montana, USA - 531 T | ecosystem: Environmental > Terrestrial > Soil > Riparian zone | place: USA: Montana...
ATCCTCGACTTGTCGAAGATCGAATCCGGCACGGTGACCGTAGAGGCCGAGGACATCTCCTTCGTGTCCCTGCGCGACAGCATCGATCGCACCTTCCACCACGTCGCCGAGTCGAAGGTCCTCGCCTTCCATGTGGACATCGACCCGGCACTGCCCCGTTCGATCACGACGGACTCCAAACGGTTGCAGCAGATTCTCAAGAACCTGCTGTCGAACGCCTTCAAGTTCACCGCGCAGGGCCACGTCGCGATGACGGTCCGACAGGTCGCCGAGGGCTGGTCGCTCGACCACCCCACACTGGGCGATGCGACAACGGCGGTGGCGTTCGCGGTGTCCGACACGGGCATCGGCATCGCGCCAGAGAAGCAGAAGCTGATCTTCGAGGCGTTCCACCAGGCCGATGCCGGCACGAGCAGGAAGTACGGTGGTACCGGTCTGGGGCTGGCCATCAGCCGCGAGTTGGCGAGCCTGCTGGGCGGTGAGATTCGTCTGACGAGCGTGGCGGGGCAAGGGAGCACCTTCACCCTGTATCTGCCGCTGGCCTACACCGGCTCGGCGCGCGTCGTGCCGGCCACCCGCCCAGCCGGCGAGCCGCTTTCGACGCAGCCGGTTCTCGCCATCACCCGCGCGGAGGATCCGATTGCCGACGATCGGCGTTCGATTGAGCCGGGTGACAACGTCTTGCTCGTGGTCGAGGACGATCCCCACTACGCCTCGATTCTGCTCGGCCTCGCGCGTGACAAGGGCTTCAAGGTCATCGTCGCGAATCGCGGGCAGCATGCGCTTGCGCTCGCCCGGGAGTTCAAGCCCGCGGCCATCACGCTCGACGTTTTCCTGCCGGACATGCTCGGCTGGACCGTGCTCAGCAACCTCAAGCTGGACCCGGAGACCCGACACATCCCCGTACAGATGCTGTCGGTTGAAGAAGAGCGGCAGCACGGTCTGTCGCACGGGGCCTTCAGTTACTTGATCAAGCCGGCGACGACCACCGACCTCGAGACGGCATTCGACCGGCTCAAGTCGTACTCCGAGCAGCACACGCGGCGCCTGCTGGTCGTCGAGGATAGCGATCTCGAACGCCGCAGCATTGTCGAACTGCTCGGCCATGATGACATCGAGATTGTGGCTGTCGGTACGGGCAGCGAGGCCATGCGCGCGCTGACTTCACAACGCTTCGACTGCGCCGTCGTCGACCTGCGCCTGCCTGACATGACGGGCTTCGATCTGCTGGACCTCATGCAGACTGAGCCGGCCATCGGCCAGGTACCGGTTGTCGTGTTCACCGGTAAGGAGTTGTCGGCTGACGAAGAGCGACGTCTGAAAAAAGTCGCCAAGAGCGTGGTGATCAAGGACGTGCAATCCCCCGAGCGACTGTTTGACGAGACGGCACTGTTTCTGCATCGCGTGGTGTCCGATCTGCCGGAAGCCAAGCGCCAGATGCTCGAGCGCCTGCATGCATCCGACGACGCCCTCAGGAACCGCAGGGTCCTGGTCGTCGACGACGACGCGCGCAATATTTTCGCGCTGACAAGCCTGCTCGAAAACCATGGCATGGAGGTCACGAGCGCGACCAATGGCCGTCACGCAATCGAGATTCTGCGGCGCAACGACGATCTCCACGCCGTCCTGATGGACATCATGATGCCGGAGATGGACGGCTACGAGACGATGCGTGAGATTCGGCGCGAGCCACGGTTTCAGACGCTGCCCATTCTGGCCTTGACGGCAAAGGCGATGAAGGGCGACCGTGAGAAATGTCTGGACGCCGGCGCGTCCGACTACATTGCCAAGCCCGTCAACAGCGAGCAACTTCTGTCGCTGCTGCGTGTCTGGCTCAACCACTGAGAGGGTGTTCGTGACGCAGGCCCGCACCGTTCACCCCGAGACTTTGGACGCGTCCCAAGTGCTGCCCGACGACGACCTGGTGCGAATCCTCATCGTCGACGACCAGACGAGCAACCTCGATGCCGTCGACGCGCTGCTCAGCTCGAGCGGTTGCACAATCGTGCGGGCGCAGTCGGCCAACGAGGCGCTGCTCGCGCTCCTCGAGCACGAGTTTGCGGCCATCATCCTCGATATCAGAATGCCGGGAATGGACGGGCTCGAACTGGCTGAGATCATCAAACAGCGGCGTCGGACGCGGGATGTGCCGCTGCTCTTCCTGACGGCGCACATGATGGACGAGCGCGACGTGCTGCGTGGCTACGGCACGGGTGCGGTCGACTATCTGACCAAGCCCGTCCATGCCGAAGTACTGCGATCGAAAGTAGCGGTGTTCGTCGAGCTGTACCGGAAGACTCACGCGCTTGCCCGGGCCAATGCGTCGTTGGAACGGGAGATCGCCCAGCGTGAGCTAGCGCAGGACGAACTGCGGCGCACCAATGCGGAGCTCGAACGGCGCGTCGAGGAGCGCACCGAGGCACTTTCCCGCGCCGACCGGCGCAAGGACGAATTTCTGGCATCGCTTGCGCACGAACTGCGCAATCCGCTTGCGCCGATCCGATCGGCGGTCGAACTACTGCAGGGCGTGCCAACCCCCGAACCGCAGTTCGCACGCGCACGGGACGTCATTGTCCGGCAGGTCGACCAGATGAAGCGACTCATCGACGACTTGATGGATGTGAGCAGGATCACGAGCGACAAGCTCTTCCTGCAAGTCGGCCGGATCGATCTCACGCAGGTCGTGTCGATCGCGGTCGAGACGAGTCGTCCGTTGATCGTCGAGCGGGGGCACCAGCTTCGTGTCATACTGCCACACCCGCCGCTCGTGCTCGACGCCGATCCCGCCAGACTCGCGCAGGTATTGTCGAACCTGCTCACGAACGCGGCCAAATACACGCCCGACGGCGGCGACATCAGACTGACAGCAACCGTCGATGACGGCGAGCTCGTGATCGCCGTGCGGGACAACGGCCTCGGAGTCGAGCCGGAGATGGCATCGCGTATTTTTGAGCTGTTCACCCAGGGCGCCGCGTCGCACGTGGGCCAGGCTGGCGGTCTCGGTGTGGGTCTGGCGCTTGCCCGTCGTCTCGTCGAGATGCACGGCGGCCGTCTCGAATTGCACAGCGACGGCATTCAACGCGGGTCCGAGTTTTTGGTCCGGCTTCCGTTCGAAGCTCGGCTCGGCTCCGCAACGGTTCCTATTGCCGAGGCTGAACCGCAACCGACGGCGGCCAGGCGCATTCTGATCGTCGATGACAACCAGGATTCAGCCGAGATGTTTGCGGCGCTCCTCACCGCCTGGGGTCACCAGACGCGCGTCGCATTCGATGGGCCGGCGGCACTGACCGCGGCCGAGCAGCTCCAACCGGATGTCGTGCTGCTCGACCTTGGCATGCCGCACATGGACGGGTACGAGACGGCGAGACGGCTTCGGACTCAGCCGTGGGGGCGCCAGGCGGTGCTGGTGGCGGTCACGGGCTGGGGTCTCGAGTCCGATCTCGAGCGTACTCGCCAGGCAGGCTTCGAGCACCACCTCGTGAAGCCGGTCGCTCCCGTTCGTTTGCGATCAGTGATAGCGGAAACCCCATCCCGCGACCGCGCCTAGCGACTCACGTTCGCTTGGCGGCCCCGGGCCCTCCGCCCGTACGGCCGGTAAGACTCGCGACCGTAGCAATCAGTTCCGCGGAGTCCACCGGCTTTGGGAGATGCGCCTGGTAGCCTGACAGGAGCGCGCGTCGGCGATCCTCCGGACGCGCGAGCGCGGTGACGGCTGCCGCCGGTGTCGATGCCACCCCGCCCGGCAGGCTTCGCACGCGTTGCATGAACTGATACCCATCGAGGCCTGGCAGCCCGATATCGCTCACGATGAAGTGAGGCAGGTAGCCCTCCTCCAGCAACCTCAGTGCTTCGGGAGCCGTGCTCGCCGCGAGGACGTGCGCTCCCGCGTCTTCAAGGACGCGGCCGAGCAGATCGAGCACGTCCGATTCATCGTCGACAATCAGTACGTCCAGATCGCGGAGCAGGGTCGCAATATCCGCCGACCGTTCCTCGCCTGACGGCCTCGAAAGCTCGGCGGCAGAACCGCCCGCGGCAAACGGCATGGATTGGGGCAACGGGTTCCCCGGCCCCTCCCCGTGTTTGTCTGCTCCGAGCGGCGACGCGTCGATTCCGAGAGTGTCCTCGACTACCCGTTGCTCCACCGGCGCCCTGCCGGCGACCATGCGACTCATATCGCTGAGTGCGGTGACGATCTGCACTTGCCTGCGGGCATTGCGGTCGATAACCTCGAGAGCTTTATCGAGCGTGGCGGCCGATCGGTCCTGCTTGAGCAGATCGAGCCAACCGAGAATGGCGTTGAGCGGCGTTCGGAGATCGTGCGAAAACTCCTTGGCGAACTCATCGGCTACCCGCATCGCGCGCTCCGCGTTTATGCGCGCCGCACGCTCCCGGGCAAGCGCTCGGCCTCGTTCGGCTTCAGCCTTGCGTGCGCCCGTGATATCGCGGCCAATCGCGAGCAGGCGTACGATGGCGCCTCGGGCATCCTGCATCGGTGTAACCAGTACGTCCCACCAGCTCACCTCGCCCAAGGCATTCTTGCGGCACGCCTGAAAGCGGCCTTGGCCATGGGCGATCGCAGCGTCGAACGCATCGACCGCCGCGGCGCCCCAGACAAGGGACCAGGGCTTGCCCATCGTTTCGGTCGCCGAAATGCCCAGTCTTGCCAGGCCTCTTCGATTGGTGGCAAGCAGCCGGCCTTCGCCGTCGATCCACTGGATGCAGTCTGCCGACTGTCCCAAGTGCTCCCAAACGGGCACGTCGGGCGCAGCCGGAGCCCCGGGCCTCGCAGGGGTCCGCGGATGAGACCCAAAGTGGCGGGTCAGCACTCCGGCGCTAGCGTGTTGATGCTCTTTCATTGGGACTTCACCGGGGGCGGGCGGGCTCCCCTAACGTCTGTTGACAGAGCAAGACGCAAGCCACAAAAGAACAGAGGCTCGGGCGAGATTGACCGGCAAAGAGGGAATGGCCGGAGCAATCAGGTGGAAAGAGTGGGCAGAGGAGGTAGACGGGCCATGGAAGCCCGCGCCCGAGGCCGTCTGGCCGCTAGGACTCGGCCGCTTCGACGTCGGTGATGCCGCACTCCTTCATCTTGTTGAGCAGTGTCTTATAGCTCACCCTCAGGTAAGCGGCCGCCTTGCGGCGGTTCCACCGAAAGCGCGCGAGGGCCTGCTCGATAGCGTCTCGTTCCACGCGAAGCGCGGCGGTCTTCACGAGCGCCTGGAGGTCGATGCAGGCGCTCGGATCGACCTCGCCATTTTCATCCAGTTCGGCTTCGCCGTTGACCGCGGCTGGCGGCGGAAACGAGGCCGTGCCGTTGACGCTGTCCGGCCGCGCGAACGGCCGCCGGGGAAACGGCTCACCCATCGGGGCCGGGATCGCTGCTGGAGTGTCGAACTCGGCGCGGCTCAGGCGCTGCAGTTCAGCCATGATGAGGTTCTCGTCCTGCAGTACGACGAATCGTTTCATCATGTTCTCGAGTTCGCGAATGTTCCCGGGCCATGGGTACTCGATCAGGGCTTCGCGGAGCGCGGGGCTTGGTCCGATTGGTGGACGGCGGTACGCCTTGGCGTACTTGACGAGAAAAAACTCCACGAGCGGCACAATTTCCTCGCGTCGCTCACGGAGCGGCGGGATCCGGATTTCGATGACCTGCAGACGGTAGTACAGATCTTCGCGAAACGTGCCCGCCCGCATCATCGATTCGAGGTTCTGATTCGTCGCCGCAAGAACACGGACATCGACGTCGATGGCGCGGTTGCTGCCAAGGCGCGTGATCTGGCGATCCTGAAGCACGTGGAGGAGCTTGGCCTGCAGGGCCGCCGGCATCTCGCTGATTTCATCCAGCATCAGAGTGCCGTGTTGCGCGAATTCGAACTTGCCAAGCCGAGTACCAGCCGCTCCTGTGAACGCACCGCGCTCGTGACCGAACAGCTCGCTCTCGAGGAGTTCGGTCGGCAGTGCGGCGCAGTTGACCTTGACGAACGGCTTGGTGCGCCGTGCCGAACGCCGATGCAGCTCTCGGGCGATCACTTCCTTGCCGACGCCGCTCTCTCCGCGCAGCAGGACAGTCACTTCGCTGTCGGCCACGCGGTCGATCATCTCGACAACCGGCTTCATCGTCGATCCCGAACTCCAACAGGGCTGAGTGCCCTCGGGATCGTCGGCGATCTGCGCGCCGAGGCGCGCAACTTCCGCGGAGAGCGACTGACGTTCGAGGGCGTTGCGAATGGCAGCCTCGAGTGCAGCCTCCCCAAGGCCCTCGGCATCGCCCGGCTTGACGACATAATCGGCAGCGCCGAGACGTACCGCCTCGACGATGGTGGCCGGGGTGCGGCGGCCGGAGAGCATGATGACCTGCGCGGCGGGTTGCGCCTGGCGAATCGCGCGCAAGGTCTCGATGCCGTCAAGATCGGGCATCATCACGTCGAGCAAGATGAGGTTGGGTGCCAGCCCGGCCTGGAGCCGCTCGATCAACGCCGCGCCGCTGTGGAAGACCTCCACGGCATAGTCGCGAGTCTTGAGCAGTGTCTCCAGATACTCAGTGAATTCCTGATCGTCGTCAACGACGGCGAGGCGGGCAGTCATGCGTGCGTTATCTCCAATGGAAGGGCGACCAATAGACTCCGCCCGGCTTGGCGAACCTGTCCGCCGTTGTCGGCGATGGCGTAACAGGCGGCCGGTACCGCCAACCCGCGAACGCTCCAGGCGTCGAACGGTGTTTCTGCGGACACGCCGGCCGGCGATTCGAGGGTGCGAGCCGCGGTGAGCTCGAGCTCAGTCTCCGTGGTCGCGACGCGCAGGGTCGGCGCGGTGGCACCGCGCGGTTCACACACCGTGGCCAGCAATGTGCCCACGGCGTCACCCAGTCTTTCTGTGCCGACGCGCATGCGGACGCGTGCCTGCGGGTCCAAACGGCTGCGATCGATCACGAACCCGCATGCGTGCACACGGGCTTCCACAGCACTGACAAGAGCCACTGCGCTCACCGCCGTGAACGGCAGCATGTGTCCAGCCGGTAGAAACCCGCTTGCCTCGTCACACAGTCGCGAGATGCGCGACAGTGCGTCGAGTGCACGCGCAAGCGCACGGTCGCGCTCTTCGGCGGTTCCGAGCCGTTCCTCCCGGATCAGCCGAACGTACCCCTGAGCGACGCCGACGGGCGTGCGAATGTCGTGGATTAGAACCTGCAGAACCCGCTCGGCGTCCGTCATCTCCGAGTCAGAGTGTCCTCGCGCCCCTGATACACTTGCCATACCTGTGACGTCGTCGCCTCACTATACCGCAGGCGTTCGGCCCATTATTTTGCTGGTCGACGACTACGCCGACGCGCTTCCAGCGTGGGAAGCGTTCCTGCAGGCCGAAGGGTTCGACGTCCTCACGGCCACCACCGGGCGTGACGCGCTGTCCTGCGCCACTTTGGAAAAGCCCGACTTGGTCGTGCTCGATCTCAATCTTCCCGACGTGCCTGGTTGCGAGGTCGCACAGGCACTTCGATCGCGGGACGACACCCGCCATATCCCGCTCATCGCCGCGACCGGCTATTCGCACGGCGCACAATTCGATCAAGCCCGTGACGCGGGCTTTGATGCGATTATCGTTAAACCGTGCGAACCGGTCACCCTGATCGCCGAGATTCGGCGGCTGCTGCGAACCGACCGATCGTCAATACCCTGAAGACACCGGGGGCGTCTTGAACTCGTCGAGCCACTTGTTCACCTGGCGCCGCGCCTCGTCTTTGGCGAGACCGTAGCGTTCCTCGATGCGACCGACGAGCTGCTCCGACCGACCCTGAACCTGATCGAGGTCGTCATTCGTGAGCTTGCCCCACTGCTCCCGAACCTTGCCCTTGATCTGCAACCACTGTCCCTTGAACGTCTCGTCGTTCATGTGAACCTCCCTGCAATCAGTCCGCGATCGTGGGGAGCTTGGTCGCGTCGTTCGCGAACACTTTTGGCAGTGCAAGATGGCTGCCGCGCGAAATTACTGGCCAATCTGTGGAGATGGGTGCCCCGATCTTTTGAGCGTGGGATCTTCATTCCACTAAGTGGCGTGCGGACGGCGAGCCTACCGAGCCGAGTCATTTTGGCCGGGCACATCCAGAAGATTCACGGTCCCGGCCCACCAGTGACGGCTTCGGCTCACGGCCGGTTGTGATCGAAATCGGCACGGCATCTGCACAAACGTCCGGCAGGGCACGCTGCTCAATCAGAAGCGATTGGCAATCATCGACTTCGACACCGGACTCGTCAGAGTCCTGGAACGATTCAGCGGCGTGCTCACTTCTTATTTGCTCTACGAGAAGCCGAGTACGACCAATCATGAACCAGACGACGGCGCACCACTCTTCGGCCCATCGCGGCGCGACGCGAACCGACGCCGGCTGGGTTGAGCTCATCAAAGGCGCGAGCCGCTGGCTGCGCCATCAATGGCGCTGCTTCAAATACACGCGGGGGGTCCACGAGATCGACCTGTACACCGGTGGCTGCCGCTATTGCGGCGCGCGCCTCAAAGAGCGGCTCTAAGGCGGCCCAACGCGCGCGTCACCGCGCTCGCGACATCGACGGTCGTCGAGTTGCCGCCATTCTCACACGTGACCAGGGCCTCATCCGCAAAAGCGGACTCGATCGCTCGCGTCAGCAACGCTCCGGCGTCTCTGTAGCGGGCATCGTTGTGGCGCACGCCGAGCCAATCGAGCATCATCGCCGCCGAGAGAAACATCGCGGTCGGGTTCGCGGTGCCCGATCCGGCAATGTCGGGCGCCGATCCGTGTGCCGGCTGGAAGACGGCATGCCGATCGCCGATGTCTGCTGACGGCGCCATACCCATGCCGCCGACAAGCCCCGCGCCAACGTCAGACAAGATGTCGCCAAACATGTTCTCGGTCACCAGCACGTCAAACGACCATGGCGCCCGAACCAGTTGCAGTCCGGCCGCATCGACGTACAGGCAGTCTGCCAGCACGTCTGGATACATCCGGGCGACCTCGAGAAAGACACTCCGGAAGTACGCCATCGACGGCAACACGTTGGCCTTGTCGATACAGGTGACGCGACCCGGTTTCCCTCGCAGTCGCCGCGTGCGGGCCAGATCGAATGCGAACTTGAACACCCGCTCGCACGCGGGCCGGCTGATGCGCTGAGTGTCGAAGACGACGTCCCCATCGCGTCGGCTCTCGCGACGGCCGGCGAAGAGCCCTTCGGTCGACTCGCGCACGAGCACGCAGTCGATGTCGCGAGCTCTCGGGTCTGCAAGCGGCGTTGGCGCGCCGTGAAAGACGCGTATCGGGCGCACGCCGGCATACAGGTCAAGGCGTTCGCGCAGGTCGATCTGTGGCGTGATCTCGGTGCCGTCAGGATACCGCACGCCAGGCAAGCCCATCGCGCCGAGCAGAATCGCGTCGGCGGCGCGCGCGGCGGCCATGGCCACGTCCGGTAACGCGCTGCCCGTGGCCAGATAGCAGCCGGCACCCATTTCGTGCGGGATCAAACGCGGCCCAACGCCACCCGCAAGACGGACGGAGGTTTCGACGATCGAAAGGCACGGCGTCATCACCTCCGGGCCAATGCCGTCTCCGGCAAACACGGCTACGTCGAACGGCCTGTTCACAGGGTGACCTCGACTGGACGATTCGACGCCGCCGACGCATAGACTGCCTCCTGGACGGCTAAGGTGTTCAGATACACGCGGCCGTCCGTCTCGAACGGCTGCCCGTCGATCAGTCGATCGACGAAATGACGGATGGCCGCATAGCACGAGTCACCCGCGAACCCGCGCCGCTCATGGGCATATCGATGGTCCCGAGCCGCCTCACCAAGCGGATGCAGGAGCATGCGCCCGGTCTCATCGACGCGCAGGGATCCGGCCGCGCCTTCGACGAGATACTCGCCAAACGTGTAGCGGGCATCGAGCGCGAGCGTCTCGTTGTACCGGTTTGCGTCCCATGTGCCGACCGCGCCATTCTCGAAGTCACAGACGAGCAGGCCGCAATCCTCACCCGCGATTGCCTCGTTCAGCCGACGCAGCCTGGCAAACACCTGACGGATGTCGCCAACGAGGTACCGAAAGACATCGATCACGTGCACACCGGTCTCGAAGACCAGCAACTGCGGCATCGTCCGGAAGTACGGCTGGCGCGACAGATAGGCCTCGGCCCCCCACCCGTCGCCAAGACGCGTGCGGCAGGCAATGCTGTGGACCTGTCCGATCGCGCCGGCCTCGCACAGCCGCCGCAACTCGCGATGCCAAGGCTGAAAACGGAAGTTGTCATGTGCCATCAGCCGAATGCCCGCCTGTTCGGCAACCTCAACCATGGCCCGCGCGTCGGCCAGTGTGGGAGCAAACGGTTTCTGGCAGAGCACGTGGACGCGCGCGGCCGCGGCTAGATCGACGAGCGACGAATGGCTTGATGGCGGTGTGATGATGTCGAGCACGTCGGGCCGCTCGGCGTCGAGCATCGTCGCCGTGTCGGTATAGACGCGCGGAATGCCATGCGCTCGAGCGGCGTCACGGGCGCGCTCCGTCTTCGTGTCACACACGGCCACCACTTCCACGGACGGAATCCGGCTCCAGGCGTCGAAGTGAAACTGGCTGAAGTAGCCGGCGCCAGCGACCGCTGCGCGCAGTCTCGAGGATACGGGGAGCATGCCCGACGCTACTGCTGGCGGGGTATGACGCGCAGAGTCAGCATTTTGTGCTCACCCGGCGCCAGCGTCAGAGCCACCGAACGCGAACCGACCTGCGACAAGAAGGCTTCAGTTGTCGTCACCGCGGAATCAATGGCACTGAGCGCCACTACGCGATATTGACCCGGTGGGTGCCCGATGAAACGGGAGGTGCCGTCAGGCACCGATTGGACCGCTGGTGGCATGCGGCGCGATCCGGCAACCCAATGCAGCTTGTCCGCGGCGAAAACGACGACGGTA
>Ga0190274_10002457_pt1 | contig 10919 bp, 7 predicted proteins | sample Popmic531T_FD_133002 | JGI IMG/M metagenome (GOLD analysis project Ga0190274, IMG submission 133002) | Populus adjacent soil microbial communities from riparian zone of Yellowstone River, Montana, USA - 531 T | ecosystem: Environmental > Terrestrial > Soil > Riparian zone | place: USA: Montana...
ACTGAACTCTACATTCTTTGATGTGACAGGTTTTAAACCAGGGTTCGGGAGATGCATGAAATAGGAATGGAAAGTTCGTCCCGAATCAGCCGTGACAAACGATCCCCAATAAGCATAGGCATCAGAGGGAGAAGGGGCAAGAAAAGCACTGCCATATAACAACTTAACTGTTGTTTTAATATCCGGCTTATAAACCAGGCCGAGACGCGGGTTAAAGGATTTCCCGTACCGCGAATTATGATCGTAACGTATACCAGCAGTAAAATTCAGTGCCTCAACAGGGGAATACTGGAATTGGACGTAAGCGCTTGAATTATGGTATTTCAGCGGGTAGAATTGGGCCGGTAGGCCGCCGGGCCGGTAATAAGTATTCGTGCCCAGGTAACTTTGATGAATATACTCACGTGGATTGACTGGTCCATCCAGGTCAGTACTGTAAGGAAGTGCATTATAAAGCTCATACCCTGCACCGGCTATAATATTTAATCTTTCTGAAGCTTTGTAATCAACCTGCTCCTCCGCTTTGATCATGGAAGTAGAAGCGTATTTGTAAGCAGGTTCCAGCCCTGTAAACAGGTTCCGGTAGTTTGATAAAGGGTTCAATGTATATTGACTGGCGCACAAAGACGTGGAGCTGGTCAGTTTATTGAATGATTTTCGGTAAGTGGCGCTCACTACATCGACGCCCTGTGCGATAAATGCGTCTTTATTATAAACCGCGTTGCTTGTATTGCTTCCCCAGGAAGAAGGCGTTTTCGTAAAATTCCGGAAATAACTGAAGGAAAAATCAGCTGACCGTAAAGATGCATATAAATTATAAGCGCTGAGCGGTGCCTCATAGGCCGGGGAAATAGATTTCCTGGGAGTGGCAGGTCCGTAAACGGTATTCAGCGTTCCCGTAGAATAAGAATCAATGTTTAACTGGTCGTCATTTTTAAATACCTTACTCAGGTCCGGTTGCTTATCGTAACAGTATTGACCGGATACAACGACACTAACCTGGTCGCTTAATTTCTGTGTGATAAAAAGAGTCGTATTGGTATAGCCATAGCTTCCTGTGAGCGAGGAGGCTTCTGCGATAAAGGATTTTTTACCGGGAATTTTCCGGGAGATGATATTGATCACGCCTGATACAGCATCGGCACCATAAAGCGCAGAAGCAGGGCCATAAATGATCTCAATTTGCTCGGCAAGGTTCACCGGGTAATTTTCCATCACCGGCATGGATTCACCGCTGGGTGATATGATGCGTACCCCGTCAAGCAAAATGAGGATTTTTTCCTGTCCCGGCGTACCCCGGAGAGTAAAATTGTTCCTGCTGCCGGAATATATTTTGTCATCCACTTTCATTCCGGGCAAATCATACATTACGTCCAGCAGGGATTGGTACCCGCGCATCCTTATTTGTTCCTGGGTAATGACAAGGGCGGTGGCGGGTGCTGTTTCGAGCGATTGCGCCGTTCTACTGGCAGTGGTTACTTTCACTTGGAGCAACTCCTTAAGACTTAAGTTGTCAAATTTCGCAGTATCCACCTGGCTATAGCTGCGAGTAACAATACCTGCAGAAAAAATGCCGCAGAACATTATCTTAATAAAAGTGGATTGCATAAGAGGTTGGTTTATTAATTTATTTAACGATTTTTCCGAGTTGCAGGAGTTCTGAAGCGATGCTCAAACCTCTTTGCTCAATATTATTTTTATTGATCTCCAGTTTTAAGTGGTCCGATACAATTATAAAGTTTATACAGGCACCTCTTTGAGCAAGCCCGTCTGATTCACCAACCAATAAGGTGGACGTATTGGCTATCCTGGCACTGACCTTTTTAATATTGTCGCTTTCTTCTTCACTGATAAAAAGGATATGGCAGGTAAACGCGCTTGCCGAAGCTGAAAATTTCTTCACTACTATTTTTTGATTCCCCACCTTCTTGTACTGGGCTGTCATTTTCAGTTCATCATAGAGGGGGGACTCTCCGATCACCCCGATAATAAAATCACCCGATTTCTTATTCTCGGGCCAGTCAATATACTTGGTGAAATGATAAATGATATTGGCGTGCACAGCATAATCTGCAGCAGGTTGTGCCTGGCCGGCGGGCCCCAGTAAAATCAATAACAGTCCCAGGGCGGCTGCTTTAGAATAAAGCCGCTTGCGAGCAAGCCATCTGGTATGAAAAATACGCATGCGTTGATTGATGTGATCAGGCTGCTTTTTGTGCCATGATCATATTTATCTTCAATTTTACTTTTAAGCTGCATCCCCTGCCGGGTGCAGAATCAATAGTTACCTTACCATTGAATAACTCCGCCCGGTTCCTTATGTTGATCATCCCGATCCCTTCCCGCTGGGCGCTGGTATCAAATCCTTTTCCATTATCGTTAATAAGGAGAACAACACTGTTTTTATCACCCGATATCTCCACAATGACCTCGGAAGCCTGTGCATACTTCACGATATTATTCAGTTGTTCCTGCACGATCCGATAGAGGTTAAGCTTTAGCGCTTCGCTTAGGTCTATCTTCTCCACGATATCCAGTTCGGTGAGTATATTGATTTTCTTCAGATCCCGGATATTAGTTGCCAGGCTTTCAATAGCCTGCTTTAAACCGGTGGAGGTAAACACGGGGCCGACAAGACTTTTAGTAAGTTTCCTGATCTCGTCTATCGCCAGCAGCACACATTCCTTGCCTTTGGAGACCATCTCCGCGAAATCGGGGTGTTGCGACCCTGTGGTAAGGTATAATTGAGCCGTAGCAAGGATCTGGTTGATATTATCATGTAATTCTGCCGCCACTGTTTTCCTGTCTTCTTCCTGTGTTTCGAGTATGGCCTGCGTAATTTGCTGCTGTTTTTCTTGGCGCTGATCACACAACTCCTTTTCAAGTCTGTGTTTTTCCGTAACATCATTCATTTGTGCCTGCATCGCCACCTTACCGTAGTAATCGATCTGGTAAAAAGTGACTTCCATCAGCATGATATTCCCATTTTTCTTTAAATGTTTCCATACTTTATCTTCCCAATTTTGGCATTGGTACCGGTCGGCGATTGACTGCCGCATGGCAGGGATCTCTTCCGGGGGTCTGATATCTTCAATGGTAAGTGCTAAAAAATCCTTTCTTTCATATCCATATTTTTGGATAGCAGCATCATTGACCTCCAGGATCTTTAAATTATCAGGCTCGTAGATCCATGCAGGAAAAGGATTTTTGTAAAACATTTGCCGGTACTTTTCTTCAGAGATAAGTATCTTCTCTTCTGCATTTTTTCTTTCTATGCTGTACCGGATGGTCCTGGTCAGAAGATCAGCTTTGAATTCGCCTTTGACCAGGTAATCCTGGGCTCCCTGTTGCAATGCTTTAAGGGCTATGGTTGATTCCGTATGGCCCGAGAGAATAATGACCGGGATATGTTGTACAAGAGATTTAATATGCAGGTAGGAAGCTATACCAAAGCTGTCAGGCAGGGAAAGATCGAGAAGTACCAGGTCGATGTTGCCTTTCTCAAGTAACGAATAAGCTTCCGCTATACGTGTCGCCTGGCAGATAGTCCCAATAGGGATCGGTGAGGACCGCAGCATGCTATCGATCAGGAAGAAGTCGGCAGGATTATCCTCAATGACAAGGATACTGAAAGGGTTCTTTGGGGCTTTCATAGGGTTCTGAATAAAAATTAAAAAGGGTCGGATCAATTGAACCCTGCAAATGGACGGTGAATTTCGCAGGGATAATAGATTTGACTTATTCCAAATATTAACATTTTATAACTCTCAAGAGTGAATGGTTCCGGCAACTAAGGGTAAAGGCTGATAAAACCTTACGTTTAAAATCAGATACTAAATTTACTTGTTGACCGCAATCAACTCGCCTTCAGAAGACAACCAGGTCACGCTATTTTTAAGCCGATTGTTGTAAGAGCTCCCTTTTGATGACCTTCGCTGGTAATATCAATAGTGCCATCATGGCTTTCCAGTATCGTCCGGCAATTGTGCAACCCGATGCCTCCCCCTGTAGATTTGGTAGAATAGCCCCGCTTAAAAAGCTGGTCGGTTATTGCCGGGTCAAATCCTTTACCGCTGTCCTTTACCCGCAATACCAGCTGCCCGTTATGGGCGATTGCACTCAGCGAAATTGTTTTTTCAGACGCGTTCACATCAATGGCTTCTATGCTGTTCTTCAGGATATTGAGCAGGGCCTGCATAAGCTTGGTGCGATCTCCTTTTATAACAGGGAGCTCGGAAGGTATATCCAGGGAAACATCGATGGCCATTTTCTCAATAGAGGCAAAAAGCATGGCGAGACTGTCATTAATGATATTTCGCAGGTTAACCGGTTTTCTTTCCTGCGATCCGCGCCCGGCTACATATTGCCGCTGGATATCCAGTATCTCCTGAATATGGGTAATAATATTTAACTGTTCCGTGATCGATTTACTTATTTCCTCCTGGTTATTGCGTTGTGCCTGCGCAATACCACCAAGCATCTTAATGATGGCGCTGGCCTTGGCTTCTCCGATAGCGATGGTGATCGCGGACTTTTGATTTTCAAAAAAATCAGCGAGGTTTTTAAGATTTTCAGGGCTGTCCTCCTGCTGTAAACGACGGATACGGGTGAGGTAAGAACCAAAGCCCACTACCGCATTTCCAATATCATGCATCACATCAGAAGCGATCTCGAACCTTCCCTGGGCAACTGCCTTTTCCAATTGTGCCTCATGCTGTTCTTTTTCCAGTTTTTTCACTTTTGTTATATCTCTCGACATACCAAAAGTGCCTACCACTTCATCCCGGGCATTTATTAATGGCATTTTGGTGCTGGACAACCATTTTTCATCAGCATTCTCCTTTATTATATTTTCTATATAATCAATTTTTGCTTCCCTGGTTTTTTGTATGTTTTGTTCATCCTGGTAGGCCTTTTTGGCATGCACTTCGGTATGAAAATCAAAGTCAGACTTTCCAATAAGTTCATCAACAGTGGCACCAAATTTAGTCGCCATGAATTTGCTTACCCGCAAAAACCTGCTGTCCTTGTCTTTAAAATAAATAGCATCCGTCATGTGATCCATTAGCGTATCAAGAAAATATTTTTCCTGTTCAAGCTTTTGGTTCAATTCCTTAAAAATTATTTCATTTTGCTTGCTTTCTGTAACATCCTGCAAAGCACCAATTGTACGGCTTGCCAGCCCGTTCCCATCGCGGAGGATAATTGCCTTTTCTCTCACGAAGGCATACTCACCGTTGGCTTTTAAGAACCGATATTCACCCGACCAGTCCTTTTTAGTACGATCTGCTTTCGTTTCCTGTATTGTTTTGGAGATCATGTCGATGTCCTCGGGATGCACTTTGGAGGCCCAAAAACTTACGGCCATTGTTTCAGGAGTGATATCATAGCCAAACAGCGTGCGGTAACCCTCGCCCCAGGAAATAATATCCTCTGAATAATTCCGGTCCCAAATTGCATCAGAAGTAGCCTGTGCTGCATACACAAAACGTTTATTGCTCTCCGCCAGTTCCTGCTGGGCTATTTCCCGGTCAGCCTCGTGTTTCCTTTCATTGGCTGCGATCAGTGCTTCTTTGTGTAATCTCCCCATTTCTACCGTCTGACGGATCTGTATTTCACCAGATTTTTTCAACTGGTAGGCCCATAATCCGCAAACAAAGAATATAATGGCGGCCAGCACAAAATGCGTGACGAATGCCTGTAGTTCAAAATACTCGAGCTGGGTGAAATAGATATTCCCGACCCCGGAATTCTGCAGGTATCCAAAAACTACATGGTGTATCACTACAACAAGGAGCATGGGTATCTGCAATTTCCAATTCTGGTAAGTGATCAGGATAGCACTGCCGATAAAGGCAAAAAAATGCATTTCAAACTGGCCGTGCATCTGGTAGATATACTGAGCCATGAAAATACCGAAGACGACACTTAACACATACTGGTAAAGATTTGACTGGGGCAGGGCTATTTTTACTGAGTAATAAGCCAGTAAGGAGATCCCGCCAACGCCAATAGCGATCAGCCAGGTGTCATAGAAGGAGGCAAACACCAGGCCCACGAGAAAATAGCAGGGCAAAAAATAATTGATCAGCTTATCGGATCTTTTCTTCACCTCCAGCCGAAAAGGTGCTGTCGGTAATTGCTCGTTAATGGTTGGGATCGGGGTTTTCATTATCTATTGCATTTGGGTAGTTGACACCCGTACGCTTTTAACGCAAACTGGTCAAAAACGACGGGTGGGTTATGATCAAGAAATGTCGCCAGGGCGATCCTGGCATATTCCGTTTTTTTGTCGGCACAATAACGGGTCCTGTTATAATTTCCCCGGTAATATAATTGGTGATCCATCCCGATAATTACCGCCTGTGGTGTTGAATAGACCCCGCAGGAGGCGGCGATGGCACTGTCAAAAAGAACAGGAAGTTTGATATCAAATTTGTTTTGAATCTCCTCCACCGTATACTTTTTATTACTTATGACCACTATGGTAAAATTGACCAGGTCGCCGTATTGCCTAACAAGCGATTTAAAGTGAGTCATATTAAACCGGGAGCAGGGACAAGCCGGGTTAAAGAAATGAAGGAATACCGGCTTACGGCTATCTCCTGGTAGTCTCGGGCCAAGGTCGATAAGGGAAGCCGTAGCGACGGGCCTGTAATTCTCAGGTACTGGTGTTGGCAAACGATAGATCAGGTCATTGTACCAGAAGAAGGCACTTATTCCTGCAAGCAAAACACCGAGCCACACTATAACGATAACCTTTCTCATGACAAAGGCAGGTTAATGGTGAATACCGCGCCATTGTCGTTCTTCGCATTTATCTTCCCTCCATGCGCTGTGATATATTGTTTTACGATCGCCAGCCCCAGTCCTGTACCATTCGCTTTTTTACGGGTAACAAAAGGATCAAACAGGGTCTTAAGGATCTCGGGAGGGATACCCAATCCGTTATCCCGGATGCTGATCAGTACATTGCCTTTACCGTCTGCTCCGGCAAGAACACTAACACGGGGTTCGATGATTTTATTGTCAAGCAGTGCCTCTATCGAATTGTTGACAAGGTTCATGATCGTACGTTTCAATTTGCTTTCATCTCCGGCAACCACCAGGTTGTCAGCGATCTCCGTATGAAGGATTACCCGGCCATTCGTATTTCGCTCTTCGGTGAGTTTTATACCTTCCAGGATTGTTTTGTGCAGGTCAACAGGCAGTTTTTTTACAGGTGTTTCCTTTATGAAATCCAGGAAATCCTCAAATATGGCCGAGGCCTGGACACCGCACTGGTCGATCATATCCAGCCACTCGTTATCCGGGTGATCATCCCGCATCATATCGGTTAGCACTTTGATATTTTTAATGGGAGAGCGAAGGTCATGCATCATCATGCTCATAGCCTTACCTACGGCCGACAACTTTTCCTTCTGTAAAAGCTGTTCCTGCAATTCGGCATTGCGGATCGCTTTAGCTGCATTCAGAACGAATAATTTCAGCAGGTATAATTTCTCTGTTTTTAGTTTTTCCTGTTGCTTCAGTACTGCAAAAATGGTATAGTGGTCCAGGCGGGCAAACACTACGTCATCCAGCTGTTCTACCTGGCCATCCGCTACCGGCGCAAGCTTAAGACGGGAAACCAGTTCTTCCACGTTTATCTTTTCTTCAATAGCGCCGATCGAGAATATTTTTTCATAAACAAAATCGTCGTGAAATTTTCCCAGGAGTGCCATATCTGTTTCTACATAGGTGGCCAGCTGATCCAGTATATTTCTTAGTAAAGGAGTAAGTTGTTGTTCGTCCAGGCTGATAGAAGAAATCGCTTCGATCAGTTTCTCCAGGTTACGCAGTTTATTATAATCGGTAACAGCTTTCGTTGCCAGTTGGGTTATTTCTTCTGCAGCATAAGGTTTGCAATGGTACCCTACATTTTGCCCGGCCCTTGCGATGATATCTTCGATGGACCGGTCACTGAATGCTGTCACAAAAATGATCTCGGCTTTGTTATCGTATTTCCGGATCTGTTCAGCCGTCTCCATGCCGTCCCAACCCGGCATCCGCATATCCAGGAAGATCACCGCATACGGCGTGTTATTCGCAATGGATCTTTTTACAAACTCCAGCCCTTCCATTCCGTTGGAAGCCTTGTCAACGGAAAAATTGGGAATATTGCTGGTGCGGGGAGTGATCAGGGCTGTTGCCGGAGAATCAAACAAAATACTGGCAGCCAGGTTTACACTCTCGCTTTCAGCACTGCTTTTCCTGGGGAGCAGGATCTCTTCGATATTATCCCTTACCATTTCTTCGTCATCGATCACTAAAACGGAAGTATTTGCTTTGTTCATAGTATATTATTTTGGATTATATTTTAAATCGGATTATAGTGAGGGCCCCTTTACCAAATCCTTCGCTGCTGATATGGATCGTCCCATTATGATTCTCTATGATCGACCTGCAACTATCCAGGCCAAGTCCTGAACCTGATGCTTTCGTCGTAAAACCTCGTTGAAAAAGCTGTCCTCCTGTTGCTTCATCAAAACCATGACCGTCATCCTGCACTTTTAGTATCAATTCACCATCCTGGATATGGATCGTGAGGGAAATATTTTTTTCGGGTGCGCTTATATCAATCGCCTCTATACTATTTTTAACCAGGTTTAGTATGACCTGCATCAGCCGGGTGCGATCACCGCTTATCACGGGCAGGCTTTCCGGGATATTTACTGAAACCCTGATACCTCTTTTTTCAATAGAAGCAAAAAGCATTGACATACAATCCGTAATAATACCCCGTATGTTTAATGGTTTTCTTTCCGGGGCTTCCTGGCTATTTGCATATTGCCGCTGGATATTGAGTATTTCCTGGATATGCGTAATGATATGAAGCTGTTCCGTTATAGATTTGTTTATTTCTTCCTGGCTGTTCTTTTGACCCTCGGCGATGCCGGAAAGCATTTTCACTGCTGCCCCGGCCTTGGCTTCCCCGATGACAGTTGCGATAGCAGTTTGTTGACCGGAAAAAAAATCGGTCAATTTCTGCAGGTTTTCTGCGTTACTTTGTTCCAGGGAACGCCTGATCCTGGTAATATAAGAACCAAATCCAACTACAGCATTTCCAATATCGTGAAGAATATTAGCCGCGATCTCAGCTTTGCCTTGCAGGATGGTTTTATCGGCGATTAGTTGGTGTATGGCAGAGTCCTGCTGGACCTTTTGGGTAAGATCATCAAATCCCAGCAAGATTCTATCAGCGTCCGTTTTGATGACAGTAAAACTGAAATGCCTTTCAATTTGTTCCCCGCCAAAAGAAAAGGAAAAATGACAGTGCTCATTGAGCAGGACAGGACCTGCCTCCCCATTTGTATCTTTTATTTTTTGGATGATGACAGGAGCGATCTGGTCCAATAACGGGAAAAGGTTATTTTCACCGGTCTCATGAGCGATAAAAACCGGCTTCAGCAAAGCCGCTCCACAGGTGTTCAAATATATGATCTCGCCACTGTGGTCAATCTCCGCCAGGCCTGTTGTGGCATGCTGTAGGATCAATGCTAACTTTTGTTCGGTCTTTGCCAGCTGGTTTTTCATGGTTGGTCAGGATAAGAATAGCTAGTTTAAGCGTCTGAACGGCCATATTAACCCTTTATTTTAGTTGCCGTTTTAAAAACAAAATGTCATTTCTGACAACAAGGGTTTTCCTTTACACTCTCTTGTCCGTTGTACGTAATCCCCAGAAATAAGGACGCATTATTCAATATTACTTCCGGATTTATAGTTACTTGGAAGTAAATACACATAGTGATTCTTAAAAAGGAGAAGCTATGTCTCATATCCAGATCCATAATGAACAAGCCAACACCTAAAAAGATGAATATCCTTTTGTCACTGGAACAGGACATCTTCAGGGGTTATTTCAATCCACAGGACCCGGCACCTCTTTACAAAAGGCAATTGAGTCATGAATTCGAGCAGTATATCATGACCAGCATCCGGGCTGCCAAAAGAGAGGCTGAATTCAACTATAAGATAAGTTACAGGAACGAACAGGATAAGCAGTATGCAGAGCCATTAGGATATGCTATCCGGCGACATTTTTCTGAAGCAAAATCAATTACCACAGCAAACTTCGAAAAATTTAAACGTAAGACCTACCTGTTGCTTTTTATGAGCCTGACGGTGGTCATGGTTTGCCAGGGTGCTTTGCCGTTTGTGTTACCTGAAGGAAGTCATATGAGTTCGGGGCTTCACAACATGATTGATGTTTTGTGCTGGGTGGTGTTATGGAAGCCGATAGAAAGGTTGATATTTTACTGGAACCCTTTTTTGAAAGATATTTCTATCATGGACAGGCTGCAAAAAGCAGACCTAATCATTACTGAGTCCGAGAATTAATTAATCCAAGATCATGAGAAAATTTTATATACTCTTTTTCGCTTTGCCTGTACTCGCTCTTGCGCTATTATACCTCTCAGTTGAATGGTTTATCGGCGGGTTGGGTGCGGTGATGGTCTTTATTGGATACCAGTTTTATGCTGTCCGCCTTCATGCTGCAGAGGGTAAAATTGAAGCATTGGCAACAGAACTGGAAGAATTGCATATACAACTGGAAAATGCTGTAGGGAAAGAACAAAAAACAAGTAAAGAGGCGGAACAGGTCAGGGAGATGAAACAACAATTACTGTCAGTGCTGAGCCATGAGATCCGTACGCCGATGAACGGAGTGCTGGGTATGTCCCTGCTGCTGGCGGACACGCCGTTGACAACAGAGCAACACGAATACGTCAGTACGATCCGAAGCTGCGGCGAAGGCTTGCTGACAACAGTCAATAATATCCTGGCCAGCGATATACTGGATTTTTCCAAACTTCACCAGGAAGAAACTCAATTAGAGTATAAGGATTTTGACCTGCGTGACTGCATCGAAGAGGTAG
>Ga0190274_10002458_pt1 | contig 10911 bp, 10 predicted proteins | sample Popmic531T_FD_133002 | JGI IMG/M metagenome (GOLD analysis project Ga0190274, IMG submission 133002) | Populus adjacent soil microbial communities from riparian zone of Yellowstone River, Montana, USA - 531 T | ecosystem: Environmental > Terrestrial > Soil > Riparian zone | place: USA: Montana...
ACAGCTGCTGCCACGGCTATTGGCTGCTGCTGAGGACTCGACGGCTGTTCCCAGACCTGCCGGCGGTATCGCCCGTCCGGGCGCTGCTCGACGAGATGCTGGTGCCCGACAAGGTTCAGGGCGAGCTCGACTATCTCGACCGCGCCTATACCGGCGGCTTCGAGCGGCCTTATGGCTGGGCCTGGCTGCTGGCGCTGCACGCCGAGGCGCAGCGCCATGATGAGGACTGGGCGGACAATCTGGCGCCGCTCGCCGTCGCCTTCGCCGACCGGTTCAAGACCTATCTGCCCAAGCTCACCTATCCGATCCGCACCGGCGCCCATTACAACAGCGCCTTCTCGCTGATCCTGGCGCGGCAATGGGCGGACGCGAACGACACCGAGCTGGCGGCCCTGATCGCCGCCCGCGCCCTTCATTATTATGGCGGCGACCGCGCCTGCCCGGGCTGGGAGCCGGCGGGGGACGATTTCCTGTCCTCGGCGCTGACCGAGGCGCTGCTGATGCGCCGCGTGATGCCGCCGGGCGAGTTCCGCGCCTGGTTCGACGCCTTCCTGCCCGATCTCGCCGCCGGGGCGCCGCGCAGCCTGTTCGTCCCCGCCTTCGTCTCCGATCGTTCGGACGGCAAGATCGCCCATCTCGACGGGGTCAACCTGTCGCGGGCCTGGTGCTGGCGCGGCCTCGCCCCGGCGCTCGATCCGGAGCTTGCCGCGCTCGCCCGCGACACCGCCGACGCCCATCTCGACGCCAGCCTGCCGCACGTGGCCGGCGACTATATGGGCGAGCATTGGCTCGCCACCTTCGCCCTCCTGGCGCTGGAAGGAGACGATCGATGAACCATCTCTATCTGCAGCTCGGCCGCGCCATCGCGAGCCAGTGCCCGCCCGGCTTTCAGCGGGCGCGGCTCGATGCGGCTCCGGACCAGGGCGAGGCGGCGATCGCCTGCACGCTGGCGGACGGAAGCGAGGCCGCGCCGGACCTGTCCGAGGAGGCCCAGGACGCGATCTGGGCCGCGCTTCAGGAGATCCGCGACGAGATGGAAAAAGCGGAAGGCAGACGCTGGCATCGCTGCGCCGTCACACTCGTCGCCGGCGGCGGCTTCGGGATGGAGGTCGATTACTGACGCCGCACTGTCGGCATGGTTTACAAATCCTTACCGGTTAACCCTCGCCACCCGCGCAAATCCGCCATTGGCCCGCATCTTGCTCCTTTTGCGCTATGTTGAGAAAGATCGCCCGCCTGTTCGTCATCAAGAACCGTTTCGAGGCCTGCGCCGTGATCTATGCGCTCGGGCTCGGCGCCATCGAGCGCGGCCTCCATTACATGCAGACCTATAAGGGCTTCGGCGGCTGGCTGCTGTTCGCGGCCTGCACCGGCGCGGTGTTCATGGCCGGGGCCCGACTGATGGAATTGACCCGCAAGGACAGTCGCCAGCGCCGCCGCAGGTCCGACTATTTTCCCGAAACCCAAAGATTGGGAAATTCCGCCAACTAGAGGCGCAGGTGAGGCGAGCGGAGCCTCCGCAAACGCGACCTCAGCAATCAGAAAACGGCGGATTTCCGCCGAAAAATCGAGTTGGCACGCTCCCTGCTAACCTTGTCGGCATGAGTTTCATGACTGGTTCAAGGAGCAAGACAATGACCAATTTCAGCCACAGCATCACCGCCGCGCTCGGCGCGATCCTGATCTCCACCATGTTCATCGGCGCCGCCGTCGGCCCCGCCGCCGTCCCGGCCCAGACTTCGGCTCAGGCCAGCGCCTGATCCGCCGGCGGACGGCCGGACAGCGGCCCGCCCCCAGGCTCGCTGTCCGGCCGCCGCCAAAAAGGTCCCGAAACCGGAGCATCTTCGAATGAGCATCTTTTCCCGCACCCGCGACATCATCGCCGCCAACGTCATCGACCTGGTCAACCGGTCGGAAGACCCCGCCAAGACGATCCGGGTGATCATCATGGAGATGGAGGAGACCCTGGTCGAGGTGCGCGCCTCGGCGGCGCGGTGCATCGCGGACCAGAAGGAGAAGAGGCGTCAGGTCGCGCAGCTCGCCGCGCTTCAGGAGAGCTGGGCCGAGCGCGCCGGGCTCGCTTTGTCGAAGGGCCGCGAGGACCTCGCCCGGCTCGCTCTGGTCGAGAAGGAGAAGCTGACCGACCTCGCCGAGGAGCTGAACGAGGAGGTCGCCGGAATCGACCATGCGCTGCGCGCTCTCGAGGCCGACATCGCCAAGCTGCAGGCCAAGCTGCGCGAGGCGCGCACCCGGCAGAACGCGATCGTCACCCGGATCGAGAACGCCACCAACCAGATGCGGATGCGCGAAATGTATGCCGGCGAGCGCACCGAGGAGGCCTTCTCCAATTTCGACCTGCTCGAGCGGGAGGCGGATTATGCCGAGGGCCAGGCCGAGGCCCTGATGCTCGCCGCGCCGTCGCGGACTTTGGAAGATGAGATCGCCGATCTGCGCGTCGCCGAGCGCGTCGACGCCGAGCTCGAGGCGATGAAGGCGGCGCGGAGGATCGCGGCATGACCGTTCAGATCGACGGCACCGAAATCGGCCAGATCGTCGAGATCGCCTCGATCGTCGGCAGCATCGTCGCCGTGCTGGTGGCGAGCCTGATCGTCTACCTGCTGGTCCGCCCGCCCCGCCATGTCCGCGAGCGCCGCCGGGCCGAGCGCCGCAGTGACCTCATGATCGAAGCCGATCCGATCGAGGCCGACGAGCTTCGGCGGACGGTCGACCGGATGGAAGCGCGGCTCGAGGTGCTCGAACGGGCGCTCGCCGATCAGATCGAGCGGCCCGCCATCGGGCGCCGCGAAACCGGTCAAGCTTTGACTCCGGCCGACGACGGCCGGGATATTTAGGAGGGAATGATGAGCATGCGTGGCAAGAGGTTCGAGGTCGACCGCGAAAACGGCAAGCTGCTGGGCGTGTGCGCCGGCCTCGCCAACCATACCGGCATCGACGCCACCATTTTCCGGATCGCGCTGGTGCTGGTGACCGTGCTCGGCGCCTTTCCGTGGACTTTGATCGCTTATGTCGCGGCGTTCCTGGCCGCGCGGCCGAGGAGCGGCGGCGCCAGCTATGTCCCGGCGCGCGTCTCACGCGAGGAAGCGCGCGAGCGGATGCGGAGCATGGATCTGCGCATGCAGGCGATCGAGACCTACGTGACCAGCTCGAACAGCAGGCTGGCGCGCGAGATCGAGGACCTTCGCTAAACCCCAGGCAACGACTTCATCTGTTCAGGGAGGACAAGATGGGCGATTCAATCACGATGATCATCATGGCCAGCACCAGCCTCGCCGGCCTCGCCATCGCCACCTTCGCGGGCCTTCGCGGCTGGCAGGGCTGGCTCGACGTCAAGCGGCTGGAGCTGGCCGGCAGCGGCCGCCGCGAGCCGCGAAGCCCGGCCGGCGACATGATCGAGATGGCGGATCTCAGGGAGCGCGTCCGCAAGCTCGAATCGATCGCCGCGGTGATCGACCTTTGAGCCTCCAACCATCATCCTGACGAAGGCCAGGATCCATGAGCACGGACCTGATCCAGTTTTCGAGCGCCATGCTCATGGATGCTGAAACAAGTTCAGCATGACGGTGCGTGGGCCGCCGGCGCCGCCCTCCTCACCGCCGCGGCGCGTCGACCCTCGTCCTGAAGGTGGTTCCGTCGGCCTCGATCCGCCAGATATCCCCGAAATCCTCGTGCACCAAAGGCGCCGGCCGGGTGCCGCCGAGCGCGGCGACGATGTCGGGCACGGTGTTGCTGTGACCGACGATCAAAGCGGGCAGCGGGCCGGCGCGGACGCGGGCGATCAGGCCGGGCGTGTCGGCGTGATCGTAGACGATCGGCTCGACGCCGAGCCGCGCCGCCAGCGGCGCCGCCGTCTGGCGGGTCCGTTTGAAATCGCTGACATAGATGGCGCGCGGCCGCACCGGGCCGAACCAGGAGGCGAGCAATTCGGCGTTGCGCTGCCCCTCCGGCAGCAGATCGGGGTCGCGCTCGCCCGCCGGGGTGTTGAAGTGGCGGACGACGAATATGGTCGGCGCCGGCGGCTGAGCGGTGGCGGTGGCGCAGGCGGCGAGCGCCGCGAGCGCGCCCAGCAGCCAGATGCGGATGATCTTCATGCTCTCGTCCCCTGATTATTCGGTCGGGCAGCCGCCCTCGCTGGCGACCGCCGCGCGCCCGCCGGAGAAGATCCGGGTACGGCCGCCTTCGTGCCAGCAAACCTCGGCGATCGCGCCGATCGTGTCGATCCGGATGGTCCAGTTGCGTCCCGCGCAATTGCCGGTCTCGCAGCCGGCCGAGAGCAGTCGCCCGTCCTTCAGGACGATCGGCGGGCGGGTCGCGTCGCGGCGGAACACCCAGAGCCGCGGATCCTCGTTGCGCACCGCCACCTCGACCGCCGCCTTCACCCGCTCGTGATCGAGGAAAGCGATGCCTTCGACCGGCTCGAACGGCCGCTTGCCGACATAGACGGCGAGCGGGCCTTCGGCGGTCGGCGTCGCCGGCGCGGTCCCGAAGGCTTCATTTGCGGATTCGGCGGCGGTGCCGTTGCCGGTGGGCGCGGCGTCGTCGCTCGCGGTGCAGGCGCCAAGGCCGGAGAGCGCGGCCAGGGCCGCGGCGATTCGAATGGTTTTCATCGATCCTCCCGTTTTCCGCGAGGCCTCCTAGCATGATCCCGGGCGCGGTTCACGGCTTCGGCACCGCGTCCCGGAGAACGGCAGAGGAATGCCGTGTCAAGTCAGGCCGCAGCGGCTTTGCTCCTTCACCCGCTGCATCGCCCCACAGATCGCGCTCCTCATCTGCTCGAGGGTGAAGGGCTTGGTCAGGACCGTCACCTCGCTCGGCCGGTTGGTCATCGACCGACTGTCGGCATAGCCGCTGATGATTATGGCCGGCATGTCGGAGCGGATCTCGCGGGCCCGGTTGAGCACATCCGCGCCCGACAAAAGCGGCATGGCGTAATCGGTGACGATGAGGTCGTAGTCGGCCGGCGCCATTTCGAGCTTGTCGAGCATCGCGGCGCCGTCCGCCGCAGCCTCCACCGCATGGCCCATGTCGGCGAGCATGCCCGCGGTCGCTTCGCGCACGCCTTCATGGTCGTCGACCAGCAGGATGCGCAGCGGCGGCGTCGAGACTTGCGCCCGCGGCTCCCGGGCGGGGACCGCTTCGGCCTCGTCCCGGGCCCGGGGCTCGGCCCGCGGCAGCCAGATTTCCACGACCGTCCCCTCGTCGATCCTGGAGACGATGTCGATCGCGCCGCCGGACTGATGGGCGAAGCCGTAGACCATCGACAGGCCGAGGCCGGTGCCCTTGCCGACGTCCTTGGTGGTGAAGAAAGGCTCGGTGACCTGCTCGAGCAGGTCGGCGGGGATGCCGGTGCCGCTGTCGCGCACGGCGAGCACGACATAATCCCCGGCCGGAAGATCGAGCGGGTTGCGGGCGTCGGCCCTTTCATTGCGGGCGGAGACGGTGATCGTTCCGCCCTGCGGCATGGCGTCGCGCGCGTTGATGATCAGGTTCATCAGCGCGAGCTCGAGCTGGGCGCTGTCGGCATAAGCGCACCAGATCCGCTCGTCCGACCGCCATTCGAGCTGCACCAGCCCGCCCAGAGTGTGGGCGAGCAGCTCGCTCACCGCCGCCGACAGCCTCCCGATATCGATCTCGGCCGGGGCCAACTGCTGCCGGCGGGCGAAGGAGAGCAGCCGCCCGACGAGCTCGGATCCCTGCTCGGCGGCGCGGCGGGTCAGCCCGACGATCTTCTTATGCTCCTCCTCCAGCGGCAGCCGCCGCTCGATCATGCCGATGCCGCCGAGCACCGCCGCGAGCAGATTGTTGAAATCGTGCGCGATGCCGCCGGTCAATTTGCCGATCGCGTCCATCTTGCGGGCCTGGAGCAGCTGGTTCTCCAGCTCCTTGCGCTCGGTGACGTCGAGCAACGTGCCGGCATATTGCGCCGGCGCTCCGTCGGCCTCGCGCAGAAGCACCGCCTGGTCGAGGAAATGCTTGTACTGGCCGTCGGCGCACTGCCAGCGATATTCGATCGCCATGGCGCCGGTCTCGCCGCGCTCGCGCAGCGCCTTTAGCGCGCGCTCGCGATCGTCCGGATGGAGCCGCTCGGTCCAAAGCGCCGGATTGGCCTCGACCGCGTCGAACGGATAGCCGGTGACGGCGGTGAAATTGCCGCCGACGAATTGCGGCACCCGCGCCGAGGATTCCTCGGCCTCCAGATAGAGGATGATCGGCAGCGACTGGATGATCGCCGCCTGGCGCTGCTCGGCGACGCGAAGCGCCTGCTCCACTTTAAGCCGCTCGGCATTGGCCCTGAGGTTGGCGTCGAGCAGCTTCTGCTCCTGCTCGGCCTTGCGCTGGATTTCCTGGGTCATCGTGTAGAGATCGACGAACACCGCCACCTTGGAGCGAAGCACGACCGGCTCGACCGGCTTGAACACATAGTCGACCGCGCCCATCGAATAGCCGCGCATCAGATGTTCTTTTTCCTTGTTCACCGCCGACAGGAACACGATCGGGATCCGCTTGGTCTGCTCGCGCTCGCGGATGATCTGGGCGGTCTCGTAGCCGTCCATGCCGGGCATGTAGACGTCGAGCAGGATCACCGCGAACTCGCCCTTCAGCAGGTGCCGCAGCGCCTCCTCGCCGGAAGCCGCGACTTCGACTTCGGCGAGATCCTCGATCACCGTCCTGATGGCGAGGAGGTTGTGCTCGTCATCGTCGACGACCAGCACTCGCGCCCGCTGCGCCGGGGCCGTCCGAACCTCCGGCTGCAGGTCGGTCCCCGCCGGGGACGGCGAAGCGGGCAGGGTCGCGCTCATCAGCCTATTCCGCCGCCGTCAGCTGCGCCGGCATGGCCGCGCTTCGGCTTCGGGTCTTGCCGATCCAGACGCGAAGCAGGGCGAGCAGCAACTCGATGTCGACGGGCTTGGCGATATAGTCCGAGGCGCCGGCGTCGAGGCATTTCTGCCGGTCGCCCTTCATCGCCTTGGCGGTGACCGCGATCAGCGGCAGATTGGCGAGCGCCGGGCGCTCGCGGATCTGCTGCATGGTTTCATAGCCGTCCATCTCCGGCATCATGATGTCGATCAAGGCGGCGTCGATGCCGGGAGTCTGCTCGAGGATCAGGATGCCGTCGCGGCCGCGCTCGGCATGAAGCACTTCGACGTCGTAGCTCTCCAGCACGCTGGTCAGCGAGTAGATGTTGCGGATGTCGTCGTCGACGATGAGGATCCTGGCGCCGGCGAGCTCGGGCAGGCTCTGCGGCTTTTGCGCCGCGGCCTCGCGCGCCGGGCCGCGGCGCTTGCGCGGCTTGGCGTGATCGCGGATTCGGCCGAACACCTTGGCCAGCGCCTTGTGGTCGGCCGGCTTGCCGGTGACCCCGAAGGCGCCCATGCCGGTGACCGATGAAACCTCGTCTGCGCCTGAGATGACGTGGATCGGGATTTCGGCGGTGTCCGGATCGTGCTTCAAGAGGTCGAGCAGCACGAAGCCGTTAATGTCCTCGAGGCCGAGGTCGAGCGTGATCGCGTTCGGCCGAAGCTTGCGCGCCATCGCCAGCGTCCCGGCTCCGGCGGTCGAGATCACGCCCTTCAGCCCGGCCTCGTGCGCTAGATCGAGCAGTATCGAGGCGAAGGTCACGTCGTCCTCGACGATCAGGACGAACGGATCGCTTCCCAGATTGTCGCGATCGTCGCTCACCTCGAGCGTCGCCGGAAGCGCGGAGGGGACGAGCGCGCCGCTATTCTCGTAGCGGGCCATGGCCGTGGAGCTGGCCGGCGCGGCGACGGCCGCGGCCTCCAGCGGCACGAACAAGGTGAAGGTCGAGCCTTCGCCCGGCTTCGAGCGCACCTGCAGCTCGCCGCCGAGCAGCCGCGCGATCTCGCGGCTGATCGAAAGGCCGAGGCCGGTGCCGCCATATTTGCGGCTGGTGGTGCCGTCGGCCTGCTGGAAGGCTTCGAAGATCAGCTTCTGCTTGTCCTCGGGGATGCCGATGCCGGTGTCGGTGACGGCGATCTCGATCGCCTTGTCGACATTGCGGAGCACCGGATGGTTGGTGCTCCAGCCGCTGTCGGCGCAGCGCACCGCCAGGGTGACTCCGCCGTGCGAGGTGAACTTGAAAGCGTTGGAGAGCAGGTTGAGAACGACCTGCTGAAGCCTTTTCTCGTCGGTTCGGATCGAGGCGGGCAGCTTCGCATCGAATTCGACGTCGAAGTCGAGCGCCTTGTCGGCGGCGAGCTGGCGGAAGGTCCGCTCCATGTGCAGCTTGAGGCCGGACATCGGCATGTCGCCGAGCTCGATCGAGACGGTGCCCGATTCGATCTTCGACAGATCGAGGATGTCGTTGATCAGGTTGAGCAGGTCCGATCCGGCCGAGTGGATGGTACGGGCGAACTCGGTCTGCTTCTCGTTGAGATTGCCCTGAGCGTTGTCGGCGAGCAGCTTGGAGAGGATCAGCAGCGAGTTGAGCGGCGTCCTCAGCTCGTGCGACATGTTGGCGAGGAACTCGGACTTGTATTTCGAGGTGAGCGCCAGCTGCTCGGCTTTCTCCTCGACCGCCCGGCGGGCCATGTCGATCTCGAGATTCTTGGCCTCGACCTGCTTCTTCTCGTTCTCGAGCAGCTGCGCCTTCTCCTGCAGCTCCTCGTTGGTGGCGTGAAGCTCCTCCTGCTTGGTGGTGAGCTCGGTCTGGCGGGCCTGGAGCTCCTGAGTGAGCAGCTGCGACTGCTTCAGAAGGCCCTCTGTGCGCATCGTCGCGGCGATCGTGTTGAGCACGATTCCGACCGATTCCATCAGCTGGTCGAGGAAGCTCTGGTGGGTCTCGTTGAACTCGCTGAACGAGGCCAGCTCGATCACCGCCTTGACGTCGTCCTCGAACAGAGCGGGCAGGATGTTGATATTGGCCGGCGCGGCATGGCCGAGGCCGGAGCCGATCCGGATGAAATCGCCGGGCACGTCCTGGAGCAGGATCGGGCGCTTGTCGGCGGCGGCCTGGCCGACCAGGCCCTCGCGCAGGTTGAACTCGCGGCGAAGCTCGTCGTGGCTTTCGGCGCCGTAGCTGGCGACCAGCTCGAGCTTGGTCTCCTCCTCCTCGCGCTTGGTGACGTAGAAGACGCCATATTGGGCGTTCACCAGCGGCGCCAGCTCGGACATGATCAGGTTGGAGACGGTGGCGAGGTCGCGCTCGCCCTGAAGCATTCGCGAGAAGCGCGCCAGGTTCGTCTTCAGCCAGTCCTGCTCCGCATTCTTGAGCGTCTGCTCCTTCAGGTTGCGGATCATCTCGTTGATATTGTCCTTGAGCGCCGCCATCTCGCCCGACGCCTCGACCGCGATCGAGCGGGTGAGGTCGCCCTTGGTCACGGCGGTGGCGACGTCGGCGATCGATCGGACCTGGTTGGTCAGATTGGCGGCGAGCTGGTTCACGTTGTCGGTGAGGTCGCGCCACAGGCCGGCGGCGCCGGGGACTCGCGCCTGGCCGCCGAGCCGGCCCTCGATGCCGACCTCGCGGGCCATGTTGGTGACCTGGTCGCCGAAGGTCGACAGGGTCTCGATCATGAAGTTGATCGTCTCGGCCAGCGCCGCGATCTCGCCCTTGGCGTCCACCGTCAGCTTGCGCTTCAGATTACCCTGAGCCACGGCGGTGACGACGTCAGCGATACCGCGAACCTGATTGGTGAGGTTGGTCGCCATCAGGTTGACGTTGTCGGTGAGGTCCTTCCAGGTGCCGCCGACCCCGGGCACCTGCGCCTGGCCGCCGAGCTTGCCTTCGGTGCCGACCTCGCGGGCCACGCGCGTGACCTCCGAAGCGAAGGAGTTGAGCTGATCGACCATCACGTTGATCGTGTTCTTGAGCTCGAGAATCTCGCCCTTCACGTCGACGGTGATCTTCTTGGAAAGGTCGCCGCGCGCGACGGCGGTGGTCACCTCGGCGATGTTGCGGACCTGGCCGGTCAGATTCTCGGCCATCAAATTGACGTTGTCGGTCAGGTCCTTCCAGGTGCCGGCGACTCCGCGCACCTGCGCCTGGCCGCCGAGCTTCCCTTCCGAGCCGACCTCGCGCGCCACGCGCGTCACCTCGGAGGCGAAGGAGTTGAGCTGATCGACCATCGTGTTGATGGTGTTCTTGAGCTCCAGGATCTCGCCCTTCACGTCGACCGTGATCTTCTTGGAAAGGTCGCCGAGCGCGACCGCGGTGGTCACCTCGGCGATGTTGCGGACCTGGCCGGTGAGGTTGCCGGCCATCAGGTTGACGTTGTCGGTCAGGTCCTTCCAGGTGCCGGCGACGCCCTCGACCTGGGCCTGGCCGCCGAGCTTTCCTTCCGAGCCCACCTCGCGGGCGACGCGGGTCACCTCGGAGGCGAAGGAGTTGAGCTGATCGACCATCGTGTTGATCGTGTTCTTGAGCTCCAGAATCTCGCCCTTCACGTCGACGGTGATCTTCTTGGAAAGGTCGCCGAGCGCCACCGCGGTGGTCACCTCGGCGATGTTGCGGACCTGGCCGGTCAGGTTGCCGGCCATCAGGTTCACATTGTCGGTCAAATCCTTCCAGGTGCCGCCGACGCCCTCGACCTGCGCCTGGCCGCCCAATTTGCCTTCCGAGCCCACTTCGCGCGCCACTCGGGTCACCTCGGAGGCGAAAGCGTTGAGCTGGTCGACCATGACGTTGATCGTGTTCTTGAGCTCGAGGATCTCGCCCTTCACGTCGACGGTGATCTTCTTGGAAAGATCGCCCTTCGCCACCGCGGTGGTGACGTCGGCGATGTTGCGGACCTGGCCGGTCAGGTTCGCGGCCATCAGGTTCACATTGTCGGTGAGGTCGGCCCAGGTGCCCGCAACGCCCGGCACCTGCGCCTGGCCGCCGAGCTTGCCCTCGGTGCCGACCTCGCGGGCCACGCGGGTCACCTCGGATGCGAA
>Ga0190274_10002459_pt1 | contig 10907 bp, 11 predicted proteins | sample Popmic531T_FD_133002 | JGI IMG/M metagenome (GOLD analysis project Ga0190274, IMG submission 133002) | Populus adjacent soil microbial communities from riparian zone of Yellowstone River, Montana, USA - 531 T | ecosystem: Environmental > Terrestrial > Soil > Riparian zone | place: USA: Montana...
CCCCCAAGCTGAACGGCTACCAGTCGCTGCACACCACCGTGATCGGCCCCGGCGAGGAGCCGGTCGAGGTCCACATCCGCACCGAGGCCATGCACCGCACCGCCGAGTACGGGGTGGTGGCCCAGGCCCGGGAGGCGGCCCACCGCCGCCGGGCCAACGGCCAGGGCGACTCCACCGGCAGCGCCGACGACCTGGTGTGGCTGCACCGGCTGCTGGACTGGCAGCGGGCCGTGTCCGACCCCGGCGAGTTCCTGGAGTCGCTCCGCTCCGACCTGTCCGACCACGAGGTGCTGGTCTTCACCCCCAAGGGCGACGCCCTCACCCTGCCGGCCGGCGCCACCCCGGTCGACCTGGCCTATGTGATCCGGACCGAGCTGGGCCACCACTGCATCGGCGCCCGCGTCAACGGCCAGCTGGTCCCCCTGGCCAGCGTCCTGGCCGACGGGGACGTGGTCGAGATCCTGACCTCGACGGCCGAGTACCCGGGGCCGTCCAAGGAGTGGCTGGGCTTCGTCAAGAGCCCCCAGGCGCACGTCAAGGTCCGCCAGTGGCTGGCTTCCCAGCGCCGCGACGACGCCGTCGAGGCCGGCCAGCAGGCCATCGACCGGGTCCTGGCCGACCAGGGCTGGTCGCTGCAGCGGGCCATGGACGACGGCTCGCTGGCCATGCTCGACTACGCCGACCTGGAGGCGATGTACCGCGCCGTCGGCCAGGACCAGCTGTCGGCCCAGTCGGTGGCCCAGTGGCTGGTCACCGTGCTCGGCGCCCAGCCCAAGGGCGACGCCTAGCCGCCTCGCTCAGCCCTGGAAGATGTCCAGGGGCAGGAACGCCGAGACGACGAACGACGGCACGTCCACCACTTCGCTCACCTTCAGGTCCACGGCCACGCTGCAGATGGCGTAGGCCTGCTGGCGGGTCCAGCCGCCGTGGTCCTGGAGGTGGTCGATCATGTTGAGCAGGGCGTTGCGGGCGGCCAGGGTGAGGTCCTCGGGGCGGCTCTCGCCGTCGCGGGTGACCGACAGGCCGGTGGTGGCGAAGAAGCGGCGGGGGGCGGCGAACTCGGGCGGCAGGTAGTAGTCGTCGCGGGCGAACTGGAGGTCCTGGATGCCCCGGGCCGCGGCCCGGCCCTTGTGGATGGCGAAGCGGACGTGGAGGGTCGAGCGCATCTCGATGGCGGTGCCGCAGGTCTCGGAGTCGCCCTGGGCGAAGTGGGCGTCGCCGGCCGAGAACAGCCCGCCCTCGGCGTACACCGGGATGTAGAGCCGGGCGCCGGCGCCGAGCTGCTTGATGTCGACGTTGCCGGCCGTCTCCCGGGGCGGGATGGTCCGCAGGGCCTCGGCGGCGATGGCCGCGCCGGCGGGGACGGCGTCGGTGGGGTCGGGCGGGAGCGCGAACCCGCCCCGGTCGATGGCGGCCTGCTCGCGGGCGGTGGTCCGCTCCATCAGGGGCCGGTTGGGGGCCAGGCCGATGGTGCCCATGAACGGCGACCCCGGGATGCGCAGCCCGGGCAGGTCGTCGGAGGTGGCCCAGCCGCCCTCGATCCGCCAGCGGGCCATGTAGGGGTCGGGGAACACGTCGCGCAGGAACCCGAACCCGGGGACCTGCACGGTGTAGCCGTAGCGGTCCGGCTCCACCTCGAGGATCTCGACCTCGAGCAGGTCGCCCGGCTCGGCCCCGTTGACGTACACCGGGCCGGTGAGGGGGTGGACGACGTTCAGGTTGGGCCCGGCGACCGTCTCCAGGGTCGCCTGCGGCCCCATCTGGCCGTCGAAGGCGTCCCGGGTCTGGAGGACCACCTCGTCCCCGGGTTCGCAGGTGGCCACCGGCGGGATGTCCGGGTGCCAGCGGTTGTGGCCGGTCGCCGGCTCCTCCGTGAGCGTCTTGGCGTAGTCGACGCGGACCTCGCGCGTTGCCATGACCACCCTCCTTGGTCGGGGTCCTCACCAGGCACCTAGGCAAGCAGCGTCACGATGACACCAAGGCCGTTCACCGTCCAATGGGCCAGGAGCGGGGCGAGCAGGCTGCCGCTGCGCAGCCGCAGCCAGCACAGCGCCACCCCGGCCAGGGCGGTGAAGCACACCGTGGCCACGACCCGCATCCCGACCCCGGCGCCGCCGACGCCGACCACGTCGGCGATGGCGGCGTTGGCCGCGCCCCCGCCCAGCGACGGCAGCACGTGCCAGAGGCCGAACAGGCCCGAGGACCAGAGGACCGCGGCGCGGGTCTCGAGGTGGCGCCCGAGCAGGGCCAGCAGCAGCCCCCGGAACGCCAGCTCCTCCGGGAGCACCGTCCCCAGGGGGATCACGACCAGGACCGTGGCCAGCGTCCCGCCCTGGAGGTCGCCGCTCGCCTGCGGCAGCGCCGCCCGCAGCGGCGGGATCAGCCAGCCGAGGGCGTAGGCCGTGGCCACGACGGCCGCCGCGGCCGCGCCCCAGCGCAGCCCGGCCGGCCAGGCGGGGCGGGCCAGGCCCAGGTCGGCCGAGGTGAGCCCGCAGGCCCGGGCGATCAGCAGCAGGCAGGCGGCCAGCGTCAGCCCCACCGCGACGTGGGCGCCGGCGACGGCGCGGTCGACCACCAGGGCCACGGCCAGCGCGGCCAGGACGATCCCGGCGGTCCGCGCTCCTCCCGCTCGAAGCATCCGCTGATTGTCCAGGCTAAGCCGCGCCATCCGGAAGATGAGGTAGGGGGGCCGGCAACCTAAGGCAGCCGCCCGATCCGCGGCCTGGGGTCTTAGCCATACCGTGAGGATCGAGCGAAGAGAACCACCGAGGAGGACACGATGCAGCAGCACCACCTCATCCACGACGCGATCGCCCGCGACCACGTCGCCATCCTGCGGCGCGACGCCCGGCAGGCCCGGCTGGCCGCCAAGGTCCGCCGGAGCGGCATCCGCTCGATCCGCCGGAGCCGCTGAGGAGGATCCCGTGCCCGTGGTCACAGCAGACAGGCAACGACGAGCCGGCGGACCCGCCGGCTCGCTCGCTTGGGAGCCCCGACAGGCCATACTCGTGGCCATGACCGCCGCCCTGACCAGCCCGACCTTCGTGGGCCGGACCGAGGAGCTGGCCCGGCTGGCCGCCGCCTGGGACCGGGCCGCCGCCGGGACCCCCACGGCCCTGCTGATCGGCGGCGAGGCCGGGGTGGGCAAGACCCGGCTGGTCGGGGAGCTGGTGGCCGCGGCGCGGGGGACCGGGGGCGCGGTGCTGGCTGGCGGCTGCGTCGAGCTGGGCGGGGAGGGGGTGCCGTTCGCGCCGCTGATCGAGGCCCTGCGGTCGCTGGCCCGCGACCTGGACGAGCCCGGCCTGGCCAGGATGGTCCCGGGCCAGGCCCGGGCCGAGCTGGCCCGCCTCCTGCCCGAGCTGGGACCGGGCTCGGTCGGCGCGACCGGGGGCGACCGGCTGTCCACGCCCCCCGGGCCGTGGTCGGAGCAGGGGCGCCTGTTCGAGCTGCTGCTGGGGCTGCTGGAGCGGCTGAGCGAGGAGCGCCCGGCCCTGCTGGTGATTGAGGACCTGCACTGGGCCGACCGCTCGACCCGCGACCTGCTCGCCTTCCTGCACCGCAACCTTCGCCACGGCCGCCTGCTGCTGGTGATGACCTACCGCAGCGACGAGCTGCACCGCCGCCACCCGCTGCGGCCGTTCCTGGCCGAGCTGGACCGCGGCCGCCGGGTCGAGCGCCTGGAGCTGGCCCGCTTCGGCCCGGCCGAGGTGGCGGCCCAGCTGGCCGGCATCCAGGGGGCGCCGGTCCCAGCCGAGCTGGCCGCGCGGATCCACGCCCGCTCCGGCGGCAACGCCTTCTTCGTCGAGGAGCTGGCGGCCAGCGCCGGCGCCGACGGCGACCTGCCCCCGAGCCTGCGCGACACCCTGCTGGCCCGGATCGAGCTGCTGGCCGAGCCGACCCAGCAGGTGCTGCGGGTCCTGTCTGTGGCCGCGGCCGCCGTGCCCGACCCACTGCTGGCCGAGACGGCCGCCCTTGGCGAGGCGGAGCTGCTGGACGGCCTGCGCGAGGCCGTGTCCGCGCACGTGCTGCTGGTCGACGCCGACGACGGCGCCTACGGGTTCCGCCACGCCCTGGTCAAGGAGGCCGTCTACGCCGAGCTGCTGCCGGGGGAGCGGACCCGGTTGCACGCCCGCTTCGCGGCCGCCCTGGCGGCCAGGGACGGCGCCGCCGACCCGGGCCCGGCCGCCGAGCTGGCCTGGCACTGGTACGCCGCCCACGACCTGGAGCGGGCCCTGCCGGCGGCGATCGAGGCCGGCAAGGCGGCCGAGCGCGCCTACGCCTTCGCCGAGGCCCAGCGCCAGTTCGAGCGCGCCCTGGAGCTGTGGGAGCGGACCTCGGGCCCGCCCCCGCAAGGGGCCGGGCTGGACAAAGCCGAGCTGCTGGCCCGGGCGGCCGAGGCGGCCGGCAACACCGGGGCCTCGGAGCGGGCGGTGGCCCTGGTCCGCTCGGCCCTGGCCGAGATCGACCCCGCCCGGGACCCGCTGCGGGCCTCCCAGCTCACCGAGCGGCTGGCCTTCCACCTGCGGATCGCCGGCCGGCCGGGGGCGTTCGAGGCCTACCAGAAGGCGGTCCGGCTGGTCCCGCCAGGGCCGTCGGAGGAGCGGGCCCGCGCCCTGGCCAGCCTTGGGCAGGCGGTGATGCTGCGGGCCCGGTTCGCCGAGGCGGCCTCGCTCTGCGAGGAGGCGATCGCCGTGGCCAGGGCCGTCGGCGACCGGCTGGTCGAGGGCCACGCCCTCAACTCCCTGGGCGCCTCGATCGTCCGGCTGGACCAGGTCGACCGCGGCCTGGCCCTCATGGAGGAGGCGCGCCGCCTGGCCGCCGAGCTCGACGCGGCCAAGGACGAGGCCCGGGCCTGCGTCAACCTGTCCGACATGCTCGACGACCTGGGCCGGCTGGAGGAGTCGGTGGCCGTGGCCAGCGCGGGCATGGAGGTGGCCTCGGCCGCCGGCCTGCGCCGCACCTTCGGCGCCTTCCTGGCCGGCAACGCCGCCGCCTCCCTGTACCACCTGGGCCGCTGGGCCGAGACGGTCCAGCTGACCGACGCCTACCTGCAGCTGGGCAGCGACGAGGACCTCAACACGGTGACGCTGCGCCAGACCAGGGCGGTGCTGGACGCCGGCCGGGGCGACTTCGCCTCCGCCCTGGCCCATGTCCGGGCGGCCCGGCGCCTCAGCGGCGACATGTTCATCGCCGTGCAATACCCGCCGGTGCTGGCCGCGGCCGAGGCCGAGGTGGCGGCCTGGCAGGGCCGGCTGGAGGACGCGGCCGCCACGGTGGCCGGCGGCCTGGCCGCCCTCCAGGGGCCCTTGACCGATCTCCGGGCCTGCATGCTGCTGGCCCTGGGGCTACGCGTCGAGGCCGAGCGGGTGGCGCTGGCCACCGCCCGCCACGACCACGACACCGCGGCCGACGCCCGACTGGTCGCCGAGGAGCTGCTGCGCTGGGCCCGGGGCACCCTGGACGGGTCGGAGGTGGCCTGGAAGCGGGCCCTGCTGGCCACCTGCGAGGCCGAGGCGGCCCGGGCCCGGGGCGAGGGCGACCCCGAGGGCTGGCTGGCCGCGGTGGCCGCCTGGGAGGAGGCCGGCTACCCCTACCACCTGGCCGTGGCCCGCTGGCGGGCCGCCGAGGCCCTGCTGGCCCGCCGGGGCGACCGCAACCAGGCCGGGGAGCTGCTGCGCCAGGGGCACGCCACCGCCTCAGACATCGGGGCCGAGCCGCTCCGCCGCGAGCTGGAGCGGCTGGCCCGGCTGGGCCGGGTGGAGCTGCGCCGGGAGGCCGCGGCGGGGGAGGGGGACGACGCGCCGGAGGGGACGGCGCCGGAGCCGGTCCGGCCCGGGGCCGAGCTGGGCCTGACCGCCCGCGAGCTCGAGGTGCTGGCCCTGGTGGCCGAGGGCCGCAGCAACCGCCAGGTCGCCGACGCGCTGTTCATCAGCGCCAAGACGGCCAGCGTGCACGTGTCCAACATCCTGGCCAAGCTGGGGGTGGCCAGCCGCGTCGAGGCGGCGGCGGTCGCCCACCGCCTCGGGCTGCTCTAGGCCGCGCCGTCCGTCTGGGCCGGCGCCGGCAGGTAGCCGGGGGTGTTGCCGCCGCTGCCGCCCCCGTCGTCCTTGCGGCAGCCGGTGAGGGCCAGGCCGAGCACGAGCAGCAGGGCGGCGACGGCCAGCAGGAGCCTCGGGTATGTCCGCATTGGCATCGCCTCCGACGGGGAAACCCCGCCGAGGGGAGGCCGATTCCCGCCACCTGGCCGGGTGTGCCGAACGTCACCGCCCCCAGGTGTCGGCAGGCACCGACGACGGGGCGGGCGGAGGCCACACTGCGCCAATGAACCAGATCGTCGCCTGCCCCGAGCCCGGCTGCGAGATGGCCGCCGAGGTCGTCTCCCGCTGGGTGTGGCCGTCCACCGACGGCCCGGTCGAGCACGTCAAGGTGTTCTGCCTGCACGGCCACGCCCGCACGCTGCTGACCGCCTGGCTGGTCACCCCGGCCCGCTCGGCCAAGGTCACCCACCCGTCCGCCCGCTGGAACTAACGACGGCCCAGCCGGCAAGTGGCGCCGTCGCCCCGGGCCGACTGGGCCGGTGGTGGACAGACCCCCTGCCGGCTGGACCGCTGTAGCCTTCCGCCATGGACGGGCTGGCAACCGGCGCCCTGGACCGCTGGCGCGAGCAGCTGGACGGCTGGGCGATCCCCGAGGAGATCCTGGCCGCGGCGCCCGAGTCGCCCTGGGAGTTCCCGGTGGGGCTGTTCCGCTCCCGGGCCCGGCGGGCCGGGTCACGGCCGGCGACCCCGTCGAACCTGGAGGCGGCCCGCTTCCTGCCCGCCGGCGGGACGGTCCTGGACGTCGGCGCCGGCGGGGGCGCGGCCAGCCTGCCGCTGGCCGGGGTGGCCGGTCGGCTGGTGGCGGTGGACGAGTCGCCGGCGATGGTGGCGTCGTTCCTGGCCGCCGCCGAGGCGGCCGGGGCGCCGGCCGAGGGGGTCGAGGGCCGCTGGCCGGAGGTGGCCGGCCTCCTCGGCCCGGCCGACGTGGTCGTCTGCCACCACGTCCTCTACAACGTGCCCGACCTGGCGCCGTTCGCCACCGCCCTCACCGGCCACGCCCGCCGGCGGGTGGTGGCCGAGCTGACCGACCGGCACCCGCTGGTCGGCCTGGGCCCGCTGTGGCGGCGGTTCCACGACCTGGAGCGCCCCGCCGGCCCGGGCGCCGACGACGCCGTGGCCGCCCTGGAGGCCCTCGGCCTGGAGGTGGCCCGCCAGGACTGGGAGAACCAGGACCGGTTCGGCTTCGACGACTTCGACGAGCTGGTGGCCTTCACCCGGCGCCGCCTGTGCCTGCCCGCCGACCGCGACCCCGAGGTGGCCGAGGCCCTGCTCGCCCAGGGCACCCACCAGGTCGACGGGGTCTGGGTGAGCGGCCAGCCGCGCCGGGTGACCACCCTGTCCTGGCCGGGATCGGCGCCCTGACGAGCGAGAGGAGCCTCACATGGACCGGCAGACCTGGCTGCGGGAGCGGCGGCAGACGGCCGAGGAGCGCCACGACACCATCCACGCCTTCACCTACGACGAGCACTACGGGGAGATCGGCCCCACCCACCGCCGCTTCGTCACCGACCTGGTCGAGGGCTGCCCGCCCGGGGGGACGGTGCTGGACGCGGCCTGCGGCACCGGCAAGTACTTCGCCATGGTCCTGGACGCCGGCCGCCGGGTCGTCGGCACCGACCAGTCCACGGGGATGCTGGCCCGGGCCCGGGCCCGGTTCCCGGCGGTCCCGCTGGAGCGGGTCGGCCTCCAGGAGCTGGCCTTCGACGGCGGGTTCGACGCGGTCATGTGCATCGACGCCATGGAGAACATCCCGCCCGAGGACTGGCCGCGGGTGCTGGCCGGCCTGCGCCGGGCCCTGCGCCCCGGCGGCCGGCTGTACCTGACCGTGGAGGAGCCCGACCCGGCGGACCTGGAGCGGGCGCAGGCCGACGCGCTCGCCCGCGGGCTGCCGGTGGTCCCCGGCGAGCTGGCCGAGGAGGGCGCCGGCTACCACTACTACCCGTCACGCCAGCAGGTGGGCGGCTGGCTGGAGGAGGCCGGCCTGGCCGTGGAGGCCGAGGCCCGCAGCGACGAGGGCGACGGCTACGGCTACCTGCACCTGCTGACCCGGGCCGGCTGACCCGGGCCGGTCAGGCGAGGCGCTCCAGCACGGTGCCGTCGCCGGCGACCCGGAAGGCGGCCGGGACCACCGCCACCGAGTAGCGGCGGGCCAGGTCGGGCCGGCGCGACACGTCGACCACGTGCAGGGGCTGGGCCAGCGCGGCCAGGCGCTCCTCCAGCTCCCGGCAGTCGCTGCACAGCGGGTGGGTGAACTGGACCAGCGCCGTCCGCCCGGGGGTGGCGCCGACCTCGGCCAGGTCGAGGGCGGCCACGGCGCCCGGCCGGACCCCGCGGAGCCGCGCCAGCAGCTTGTACAGCTCGCAGCCGACGCACAGCCCGGTGCTGGCGGCCAGCAGGGCCAGGACCGCGACCAGGGCCCCGAGGGCCGGCCCGACCGCGCCCAGGCCGGCCAGGGAGGCGACGAAGGCCAGGCTGAGCACCGACGCCCCGATCATGTTGGCGAACCGGGGCGGCCGGGCGTCCTCGACCCGGCCCTCGCCGATGCGGGGCTGGACGAGCTCGAAGTAGGCGACACAGGGCAGGCACCAGCGCCGGCCCAGGACCAGGCCGACGACCAGCTGGAGGGCGAGCAGGCCGTACAGCCACCACCAGCCGGTGACCAGGGCCAGGACGGCCCCGGCGCCGATGGTGGCCTGGAGGAACCGGGGGGCGCGGACGTCGACCACGTCGGTGTCGGCGTACGGGTCGGCGCTTCGGCGGGCGGGCAGCGTGGTGGAGGACATGCGAGACCATCCTGGGTGCGCGGGAGGCAGCGGGGGGTGCGGCCCGGCCGGTCAGGCGGTCGCGGCGACCTCGGCGCGCGACGACCGGCGGGCCCGCCGACAGGCGCAGGACACCACGCGCCCGTAGTCGAGGGCGCGGTTCCTGGTCAGGCGGACACGCGCGGTCATGCCGGCACGGTGCCGGACCGGCCGGCCGCTGTCAACCGCTCGGCCGGCCGCCCGGCCGCCGGGGCCAGCAGCCGCTCGCGCAGCCGCTCCAGGTCGGCCTCGGACACGCCCGCTTCCAGCAGGTACGGCTCGACCCCGCCGTAGCGCTCGCTCAGCCCGGCCAGCACGGCCAGCATGACCTCGGCGGTGGGCGCGTACCTGGCGATCATGGCCTCGCGCTCGGCCCGCTCCTCCGGGGGGCAGGCCGCCAGCCACTCCTGCTCCCGGGGTCGCAGCAGCTCGGCCGTCATGGCGTAGTCGGCGGCGATCGTCTCGGCCGGGACGTCGACCAGCCCCAGCAGCAGGGCCGAGATCAGCCCGGTGCGGTCCTTGCCGGCCGCGCAGTGGATCACCACCGCCCCGTCGGGGGCGCGGGCGACCGCCGCCATGGCCTCGGCCACCCCGTGACGGAAGTGGTCCAGCATCTGGAGGTAGTCCTCGGCCAGGGTGGTGACGGCGTTGGGCGGGGCGGCCGCCGGGTCGATGAACGACACGTTGGTGTAGGCGATGCCGTGGTCGCCCGGCTCGGCGAACGGGTTCGGGTGGTCGGCCAACTCGGCCGGCAGCCGCAGGTCGACGATGGCCCGCACCCCGTAGTCGGCCAGGGCGGCCCGCCCGGCCTCGGTCAGGGCGGCCGGGCTGCCGGAGCGCACCACCGCGCCCCAGCGCGTCTCCTGCCCGCCCTCGGTCGCATACCCGCCCAGGTCGCGGGCGTTCACGCATCCCTCCCACTCCAGCAGCCGGATCCACTCGCGTTGCTCGGTCGTCACGAATCCCTCCCGTTCGCAGCTCGTCGAAGCCAGCCTACCGGGGCGGGTTGACGGCCGGGGCCGAGCCGACCAAGGTTGGAGGGGCCGGGACGCCGAGGTCCGCGAGGTGGAGATGGCTGACGTCCGCACCGCCGCCGTGATGGAGGCGCTGGCCTCCGTCTATGACCCCTGCTGCCAGGAGAAGGGCCTGTCGGTGGTCGACATGGGCCTGGTCCGGCGGGTCGACCTCGACGGCGACCAGGCCCGGGTCGAGCTGCTGCTGACCACCGGCTGGTGCCCGTTCGCGGCCAACCTGGTCGGCCAGATCTCCGAGCGGGTGGCCGCCCTGCCCGGCATGGCCGGCTCGACGGTCGAGATCGTCTGGGACGAGCCGTGGACCACCGAGCGGCTGTCCGACAAGGCCCGGCGCACCCTGCGCTTCCTGCCCAACCCCAAGGAGGTCGGCCCGTGATCGGCAACGACGCGATCGTGTTCGACGGTGTGGCCCACGTCTTCAACTTCGAGAAGAAGAACGCCCTGGGGCCGGCCGGGGAGATGTTCATCAACCACCTCTACGCCTTCCACAACGTCCTCACACCCGAGGGCGAGCCGCTCATGCCGGCCGAGGAGTTCCTGCGCCAGTGGACCGTCGACGACATCGACGAGATGGTCTACGAGCACAGCTCCACCGACATGCTCTGCGCCATGCCGCTGCCCCTCACCGACCTGTTCCGGGACGGCCTGTCGCCATGGGAGGAGTGCGCCGAGCTGGCCGCCCGCCGCCCCGACCGCACGGTGTTCTGGGGCTCGGTCAACCCGCTGGAGGGCCGCCACGCCCTCGACCTGATGGAGCGCCAGGTCGGCGAGTTCGGGGCCAAGGCGTTCAAGTTCTACAACGTCCGCTACGACTTCGGGCAGCCGTTCCCCTGGCGCATGGACGACCCCCGGGTCGCCTTCCCGGTGTTCGAGAAGGCCCAGGAGCTGGGCGTCAACCTCATCGGGGTCCACAAGGGCGTCCCCCTCGGCCCCCAGCCGATCGAGGCCACCCAGACCTGGGACATGGACGGGGC
>Ga0190274_10002460_pt1 | contig 10903 bp, 7 predicted proteins | sample Popmic531T_FD_133002 | JGI IMG/M metagenome (GOLD analysis project Ga0190274, IMG submission 133002) | Populus adjacent soil microbial communities from riparian zone of Yellowstone River, Montana, USA - 531 T | ecosystem: Environmental > Terrestrial > Soil > Riparian zone | place: USA: Montana...
CTCAGCTTTGGCTCCTGTTCCTTCCAGGAACCCGTGGACGACCTTCGCTCCCTTGGACTTCTGTGACGCGCTTTCCCGTAGACGAAACGCACGATGCCGCGCTGAGCAGCTGGGTCCCCTCGGCGAATGCACGCGGGACCGACTTTCCGGTGCAGAACCTGCCGCTTGGCGTCTTTCGCCGCCGCGGAACTCACGACCGGCCCCGCATCGGCGTCGCCATCGGCGACGCCATCTTCGATCTGTACCACGCGGCCCAGGAGAACCTCGTCACCGGGGCCGACAGCCTGCGGGAGGCATGTGAGGCGCCAACGCTCAACCCCCTCATGTCGCTGCCGCACGCGCACCGGCTCCAGTTCCGGCACACCTTGAGCAGCCTCCTGCGCTCCGGCGCCGATGCCTCCCGCACTGAGCTCGTGTCCCACGACGACGCCGAGATGCTGCTGCCGGCCTCCATTGGCGACTACACCGACTTCTACGCCTCCATCTATCACGCGACGAACGTCGGGAAGATGCTGCGGCCCGACAACCCGCTCCTGCCAAACTACAAGTACGTTCCCATCGGCTACCACGGCCGTGCGTCCTCGATCGTTGTGAGCGGGACGACGGTCCCTCGTCCCAGCGGCCAGACTCGCGAGGATGCCGCGCACCCGCCGGTGTTCGGCCCCACGCGCCGGCTCGACTACGAGCTCGAAGTCGGCTTCTTCGTGGGACGGAGCAACACGCAGGGCGAAGCGGTGCCGATCGAGCACGCAGGTGCGCGGCTCTTCGGGCTCTGCCTCCTCAATGACTGGTCGGCGCGGGACATCCAGACCTGGGAGTACCAGCCGCTGGGGCCCTTCCTCGCGAAGAACTTCAGCAGCAGCATCTCTCCCTGGGTCGTGACCATGGAGGCGCTCGCTCCGTTCCGGGTGCCGGCCTTCCCGCGCGCGCCCGGCGATCCCGCTCCCTTGCCGTACCTCACCGATGAAGCGGATCAGGCCGGTGGCGGCATCGACGTGAAGCTCGAGGTGCTCCTCTCGAGTGCCCGCATGCGCGCCGAGGGCTCGGCACCGATGCGCATCAGCCACTCCACGCTCGCCGACCTGTACTGGACCCCGGCCCAGCTCCTCGCGCACCACACCTCCAACGGCTGCAACCTGCAGCCGGGTGACCTGCTCGGCAGCGGCACCGTCTCAGGCGAGGCGAAGGACGCGCGCGGCTGCCTGCTCGAGCTCACCTGGCGTGGCGCGGAGCCGATCCAGCTTCCGTCCGGTGAGACCCGCCGTTTTCTCGAGGATGGTGATGAGGTCATCATGCGCGGCGCCTGTGAGCGGGAGGGATTTGCCCGCATCGGCTTCGGGGAGTGCCGGGGTATCATTCGTGGATGACCGCAACCGCCACGTCACTCCGGCCCCTCACGGGGCTCGCCTTCGATAACAGCTACGCCCGTCTCGGCGAGCCGTTCGGGATCCGGGTAGCACCCGCCCCGCTGCCCGAGCCGGTGCTGGTGCACTTCAACACCGAAGCGGCCGCCCTCATCGACCTTGATCCTGCCGAGGCCATGCGCCCGGAATTCCTCCGCTGTGTGTCGGGCGCAGAGGCGATTCCCGGCAGCGATCCCGTCGCCATGCTCTATGCCGGTCACCAGTTCGGCGTCTTCGTCCCGCAACTGGGCGACGGCCGTGCGATTCTCCTGGGCGAGGTGGTCAATGGCCGCGGGGAACGCTGGGATCTGCACCTCAAGGGCAGTGGCCCCACACCCTTCTCCCGTGGCTTCGACGGCCGCTCGGTGCTTCGCTCCGCCATTCGCGAGTATCTCTGCGGGGAGGCACTGCACGCGCTCGGCATCCCCACCACGCGCGCACTCTGCATCGTCGGCAGCCCCGAACCGGTGCGCCGCGAGACCATGGAAACAGCCGCCAGCATCATCCGCATGGCGCCCACCCATGTGCGCATCGGCAGCTTCGAGGCCTTTGCCTCACGCGACCAGGTCGACCTCCTGCGGACCCTCGCCGACTACACCATCGAGCTCCATTTCCCCGAGCTCGCGGGTCTCGACGATCGCCATGCCCGCATGCTGGAGACGGTGTCACGCCGCACGGCTTCGCTGATGGCGCACTGGCAAGCGGTCGGTTTCACGCACGGCGTGATGAACACCGACAACTTCTCCATCACCGGCCTCACGATCGATTATGGCCCCTACGCCTTCATGGAGGCATTCGAGGGCAACTTCATTCCCAACCATTCCGACCCGGATGGCCGCTATGCCTACAACCAGCAGCCCGCGATCGGACAGTGGAACCTGAGCGCGCTGGCGCAGGCCCTCCTGCCGCTCATGCCGCGCGAGCGGGCGGTGGCGGCGTTCGAGACCTATGTGCCTGCCTGGGAGGAGGCATACGCCCGGGTGATGCGGGCCAAGCTGGGGCTGCAGACAGCGGAAGCGGGCGACGATACGCTGCTCGACGACTTGCTCGTCCTGATGCACGCAGACCGCACCGACTGGACGATCACCTGGCGCGCACTCGGCGGCATCACGCTCGCCGATACCGACAGCCGGAACTTCGCCTCGCAATTCATCGATCGGGCCGGCTGCGACGCGTGGCTCGCGCGTTATCGCAGCCGCCTCCGGGCCGAGCAGAGCGACGACGGCCGTCGCCGAATCCGCATGGATGCCGTGAACCCGAAGTACGTGCTCCGCACCTGGATGGCGCAAGAGGCCATCTCGACGGCGCAGAAGGGTGATTTCGGCGGCATCGACCGCCTCCTCCGGCTCCTGCGACGCCCGTTCGACGAACAGCCCGGCTACGAGGCCTGGGCGACGACGCCACCGGAGTGGGCCGGGTCGATCGAGCTCAGCTGTTCGTCATGACCCCGCGCCAGGCCCGATGGGACGCCCTCTGGCAACGCCTCGGTGCCACCCCGTCGGACGAGGCATTCACCGCCCTCGAACAGCAGTACTCCACGCCGGGGCGGCACTACCACACCCTCGCGCATCTCGATGCCGTGCTGGCGACCTTCGACCAGCTGCGCCACCTCGCCGCGAACCCCGATGTCGCTGAACTGGCCCTCTGGCTCCACGACGTCGTCTGGGTACCGCTGGCAACCGACAGCGAGGAGCGGAGCGTCGCCTGGGCACGGGACCACTTGCCGCCTGACTTCCTGCCGCCCGTTGCCGCCCTGATTCTCGAGACCCGGCACCACGCGGCGCCATCGGTGGATGACGATGCCGCCGTGGTGCGCGATGCCGATCTCGCCATCCTTGCCGCCGACGAGCCTGCCTTCGATGCCTACGAGCGCGCCGTGCGCACCGAGTACGGGATGCTGCCGAACGCCCAGTTCAATGCCGGGCGCGCCAGGATCCTGGCCGACTTCGCCGGACGGCAGCCGCTCTTCTTCACCTCAATAGGCCAGTCCTGGACACCCCGCGCGCGCAACAACCTGGCACGTTCCCTGGCTCGCCTGGAAGGCTGATATCCTGCAGGCTCATGGCCTTGCGTCACCGATGTGCCTACTTTTCAAGCACTCCATGAGAGGGCCGCTCCTGATCGTTGCCGCCCATTCCGTCATCCCGGTGAACTAGCCGTGTACTACGTCCGGCTGCCTTCGGGAGACGAGAAGACGTACCGGACCGTCGAAGAGATGGTCTGGGACGTCGAGCTCGGTGTTATCAATCGCGAGGCGATGATCTTTCACCCCGCCACCAAGGAATGGGTACAGGTCACCCGCCATCCGCAGCTTGGATCCCGGTTTATCACCGAGGAGGGGTCGACCGAGGAGATCGGGCTCGACTTCGATCTCCTGAGCGACGACGAGATCAAGGGCCTGGAGCCGAAAGTGCCCGAGCCGCTGGCACCGCCCATGGCCGAGCTCGTCATCAACAGTGATATCGCCATCGATGCGGCCGAGCAGTTGCTGGCTGCGCCAGAAGTGAAGCCCGCGGAAGGCCTGGCGATCGCGGGGGAGTTCCTGACGCTCAAGGAACCCATCCCTTCGCTGCTCGCCGCGGAAGCTCCGACGCCGTCTGCGGCCGCCGCGCCCCCGGCTCCCCCTCCGCCCCCTGCGCCGGCTCACCGGACCCCGCTTCCGTCTCCAACGGCATATCTCCCCGAGCCCCTCCCCATCGACGGCGAACTCGCGCCGCTGCCTGAGGAGGGACTGGATTCGTCCGAGTACAAGCCGCTGGAGTGGAAGCCGGAGCCGCGCTTCCGTGGACTGGTGTTGATCGGCGGCGCGGTCGCCCTCGTCCTGCTCGTGGCAACCGGCGCGTGGTTCGGCTGGCAATGGTGGTCAAGTCGGCCCACGCCGGCACGGCAAGGCGTGGCCGACGCCGACATCACGCCGGGCGACACTGCGGTGGCGCGCCAGGCGATCGACTCCGTCTCCGACCGGGAACTGGCCCAGGCGATCGCGACCCTGGCCGCCGCCGAGACAGCGGGGACCGGTGTCCGTCGCCCTTCACGGCCGGGTCGCCTGATGGGGGGCAGCGCACAGCCCCGTGCGGTCGAGGGGCTACGCCCCATGACCCCGATCGAACTGCGTCGCAGTTACGCGGCGGCCTATGCGAACGCCCGCTCCGCGGTCGACTCCGACCTCGCCCTGGGCGGCGTGTCGCGCCTCTTCTCCAACGCACGGCTCACCAGCCGCGACAGCCTCCGCGCCGGGCGTCGCCTCGTCACCGCCGCCCGCAACATCGTGCGGGTGTACCACTCCGATGAGGTCCAGATCGAGCGGGCCTACCGTGATACTGTCACCTTCCAGGTGAGCAGAATGGGGTGGAACAAGGGCCAGCAGTCGGACTGGAAAGCGCGCGCCACGCTCAAGGAGAGTTACGAGGGATCGGAACTCACCGACTCGCTCCTCACCTATACCGACGCTCTCTACACCCTGCTGCTCGGGCACTGGGGCGAGTACGAGATCAGCGGCAGCAGCATCAGCTTCGACGACCCCGCGGTCGCCGATGAATACCAGGCGCTGGCCAACTGGTTGCAGTCGCACATCACGCAGCTCGATTCCGAGTCCGACAACAATTCGTCCTCGCCGACGTCACGCCGTATTGCGCGCGCGCTCGGCGGCACCCGACCTCCGACCCTCCGGCGCAGCCGCGTCCCTGACTGAAGAACTGAGCCCCTGAGCATATGACAACACCCGAAAGCCTCGGCGTCCTCGAACTCGATGGGCGCCAGGGTTCCCTGCGCCGGCAAAGCATGGCGTGGGACCCGCAGCGCGACGACGTGCGCGTGGATGAGCGTACCGTGCGCGACTTCGGCCTGCGCTCGGGCGACGAGCTCTCGGGCGAAGTACTCGCGGCCAATCGCGGCAAGCCGCCGCTCCTGCGAAAGCTCATCGCGGTCAACGGGCGCCCGGCCGAGGAAGCCCGCCGCCGGCCCGACTTCAACCGGCTTCCGGCAGTGCACCCCAGCCGGGTGCTCAAGCTGGAAGGCGCCGAGGCGCCGGGCCGGAAGGGCGACATGACCGGCCGGCTCATCGACCTCATCGCCCCGCTCGGCTTCGGCCAGCGCGCGCTGGTCGTGGCCCCGGCGAAGGCCGGCAAGACCACGGTGCTGCAGACCATCGCGGCCGGCATCGCGCACAACCATCCCGAGGCCCAGCTCTTCATCCTCCTCGTGGACGAGCGCCCCGAGGAAGTGAGCGAAATGGAAATGGCGGGCGTGGGCGAGGTGATCTCCTCCAGCTTTGACCATCCGGCCGAGCGCCATGTGGCGCTCGCGGAGCTCACGGTGGAGCGCGCGCGGCGCCGGGTTGAGGAGGGACGCGACGCCGTCATCATCCTCGATTCCATCACCCGGCTCGCCCGCGCCTTCAACACCACCGAGCGCGGTACCGGCCGCACCCTGTCCGGCGGCCTCGATGCACAGTCGCTCGAGACACCGAAGCGCCTGCTCGGCAGCGCCCGTCAGGTCGACCCGCGCGGCGGTGCCGGCTCACTCACGATCATCGCCACCGCGCTGATCGACACCGGAAGCAAGATGGACCAGGTGATCTTCGAGGAGTTCAAGGGCACCGGCAACAGCGAGCTGGTGCTGAGCCGCGAGATGGCCGAGCGGCGCATCTATCCCGCCATCGACCTGAGGGCCAGCGGCACGCGCCGCGAAGAGCTGCTCATGTCGCCTGATGCCCTCGAGGCAGTACGGCAGGTGCGGGCGGGCTTCGCCGCACTCGCCCCGGCGGACGTCATGCAGCGCCTGGTCAACGAGCTGAAGCGCTATCCCACGAACGCGGAGTTCATCGGATCGTTCGTGAAGACGGGAGCGCGGAGCTAGGCCTCCGATCCTTCGTGAAGGCTCTGGTGCTGTGCATATCGCTGGTGGCCACCACGGTCCTGGCTCGCCCGCTCCCGGGGCAACAGCTTGTCGTGCGCGTGGTCGGCGCTGATGGCGCCCCGATCGCGAGCGCAGCAGTCGAACTCTGGGCCGGCACCCGGCGCGTGCTCACCCTGGCCACGCGGCCGGATGGGATCGCCATCGCCCAGCGCCGGAAGCTCCCCTCCCTCACCTCGATCTTCGCGCGGGCGATCGGTTATCAGCCCTCGTCGGTCCCGGTCGGGCGGAAGGACACGGTCGAAGTACAGCTCGAGCAGGCCGTCCCCCGGATCGCGGACCTCGTCGTCGAGGCGCTTCCCCGGTACGACTGTCGCGAGGATGAGCCCGAGGCACGCGGCGTGTGGCAGGCGGCGACCATGCGCTACACCCTGCTGCCTACCGAACGCCGATATTGGGCCGTCGGGCGCGGAACCCAGGAAACGGCGATCCTCTCGAAAGTCTCGTCGTCCGACAGCTGGGGCACGACGCGCTGGGGCGTGAGCGGCCAGGCGCGGGCCCAAAGCTCCAGGTTCATCATCGATTCCGGCTACGCCATCCTGCGGAAGCCGGGGCGGTCGGTGGGGCTCATCGCCACGAGCGACAGTGGTCCCTGGTGGTACCCGAAGCTTCACACCTGGAATGCCGATCACTTCGCGCGGCCTGAGTTCGGCCGGCTCAACGCCTTGTACACCATCTCGTCGGGCCCGACCGGATGGACTATCGGATTCTGCACCAAGCGCACCACGCGCCCCGGCATCGCGGGCATGATGCGGATCGACAGCACCTATGCCTTCGCGCGGGTGGAGTGGCAGTTCCTCACAGGCAAGCCGAAGGAGGATGCGGGAGGAGAGATCACGTTCCTGACGGGCACGAGATCGGCGCTGCTGCCACTGGTGAGCTATTTCTGGAAGCTGGCGGGCGGGTCGGAGGACGACGAACCCCTTTACTACCGCGAATCGTTCATGGCCGACCAGTGGACGATCAACCTCGACGACCCCCAGCGCGCCAGTCCCGCTGAGGGACGGGCGCACTAGGAGCGGACCGGCTCAGACGTTGGCGCGCTCGAACTCCTTCATGAACTCGACCAGCGCCGTCACGCCCGCCGCCGGCATCGCATTGTAGATGCTGGCTCGGAGGCCGCCGGCCGAGCGATGGCCCTTGAGCCCCTCGAAACCCGCCCTGGTCGCCTCCGACACGAACTTGCTGTCCAGTTCGTCGCTCGCCGTGAAGAAGCAGACGTTCATCAGTGAGCGGCTGGCCGGCAGCGCCCGCGCCTTGAACATCCGGCTCTGGTCGAGGTAGTCGTACAGCACCTTCGCCTTGGCCTCGTTGTGCTCCGCCATGGCCTTGAGCCCGCCCTCCGCCTTGATCCACTTGAACACCTCGCCCATCACGTAGATGCCGAACGTGTTGGGGGTGTTGTACATCGAGTTTTCCTTGGCGTACGTGCGGTACTGCAGCATCGTCGGAAGGTCCTTGCTCCCCACTTCCACCAGGTCGTTCCGGATGATCACCAGCACAACCCCCGACGGGCCCAGGTTCTTCTGGGCGCCGGCGTAGATCATGCCATACTTGCCGATGTCGAGCGGCCGGCTGAACATGTCGCTCGACGTGTCGGCGATGAGCGGCACCCCCGCCGGGACCGGCGGCTCCGTGGTCCACTGCGTGCCGTAGATCGTGTTGTTGGTGGTGAGGTGCACGTACACCGGGTTGGGTGAGTACGTGATGTCCGACACCCGCGGGATGCGATCGAACTTGGTGCCCGCGGCGCTCACGGCCTCGTGGACGTGTCCCACCCGCTTCGCCTCGGCCACCGCCTTCTCCGACCAGACGCCCGTCACGAGGTAGTCGGCCGTGCGGTCGGCCGGGAGCAGGTTCATCGGCACCATCGAGAACTGCATCGACGCGCCGCCCTGCAGGAACAGCACCCGGTAGCCATCATCGATGCCCGCCAGGTCGCGACACGCCTGTTCCGTCTCCTTGATGATCTTGTCAAACACCTTGCCGCGATGGCTGTGCTCGCCGATGCCGAGCCCGCTGCCCGCCACGTTCCAGATATCCTGCTGCGCCTTCTTCAGCACGGGCTCGGGAAGGACCGCGGGGCCGGCGCCGAAGTTCCAGATGCGGTCGGTCACTTTTCGATCTCCGTCAGGTCGAGCGAGATGATGTGCGAGTTGCCGCTGCGGATCGCCTGCAGCTGCTCGGGTGCGGGACGGCCATCGAGATGGATGCGCGCGAGCGTCGCCGTGGCGCCGTGGTAGATGATGTTCTCCACTTCCTCGACGTTGATCGCGCCGTCGGAAAGCACCTTGAACACGTGCGCCAGCACCCCCGGCCGGTTGTGGTGGCGCACCGAGAGGACGTGGGTGGCCGAGCTCCGCGCGAGGCGGTTGACGCAGTTGGGGACGATGCCCGAGTGCAGGAACTGCTGCACGATGTTGATCGTCTCGTGCGCGATCGCCACCTGGGCCTGGTCGGTGGACGCTCCCACATGATGCGTCCCGTACACGCCCGGCAACTTGACCACGTCGGGCGCGAACTCCGCCCGGGCCCCGCCGGGCTCACCCTCGTACACGTCGAGGCCGGCGCGGAGGCCGCGGGTCTTTACCGCGTCAGCCAGGGCTGCCTCGTCCACCACGGACCCGCGCGAGGTGTTGATGAGGTAGGAACCCGGCTTCATGGCGGCCAGGAACTCGGCGTTCACCAGGTGCTTCGTCTCGCCGTTGGCCGCGACGTTGATCGTCACGGCGTCGGCCCGGCGCGCCACCTCGATCGGCGTTTCCGCGTAGGCGATGCCCAGTCGCGTCGCCTCCGCCAGCGTCAGGTTCCGGCTCCATGCCACCACGTTCATGCCGAACGCATGTGCCCGCGCCATGATCTCGCGGCCGATCTGTCCCAGGCCCACGATGCCGAGGGTGCGGCCGTGCAGCCCCCGCGCCTTCGAGTACTCGCCCTTGTTCCACTGCCCCGCGCGCAACTCGATCGTCTGGTCCGGGATCCGCCGGTCGCAGGAGAGCAGCAGGCCCATCACCAGCTCCGCCACCGCGATGGAGTTCTTGCCGGGACAGTTGGCCACGAACACGCCGAGGCTCGACGCCGCCGGCACGTCGATGGTGTCCACGCCCGCACCGGCGCGGATGACGAGGCTCAGGCTCGCCCCCGACTTGAGCGCCGACGCCGATACGCGCGTGCCTCGCACGATGAGGATCTGCGGATCCACCCGCTCCAGCGCCCCGGGCAGCGTGTCCGCGCCGAGGTCCGGCTGTGAATCGACCTCGCAGCCCAGTTCCTTCAGGCCGTCGATGCCGATCTTCTCGAATTTGTCAGCGATGAGGACGCGCATGGATTCCAGTCTAGCTCAGTTCGTGAACAAACAATCCGCTTCGCAGCTTCGGCTCGAACCACGTGCTCTTCGGCGGCATGATCTCCCCGGCATCCGACACCGCCAGCAGCTGGTCCATGGTCGTGGGGAACATGGAGATCCCCAGCGCCATCTCCCCGCTCGTCACCCGCCGTTCCAGTTCCGCCGTGCCCCGGATCCCGCCCACAAAGTCAATTCGTTTGTCGGTGCGCGGGTCGGTGATCCCGAGGATCGGGCCAAGAACGCGATCCTGCAGCAGCGACACGTCCAGCGAGCCGATCGGGTCGCTCCGGTCGATGCCGGCCTGGTCCATCGTGAGCAGCCACCACGCGCCCTCGAGAAAGAATGCGAACGACCCGGGGTGTGCGGGACGGGGATCCTTGACCCGCTCGAGACGTCCCAGCGCCTGCAGCCTCGCGCGGAACGCCTCCGGGGTGAGCCCGTTGAGCGACTTCACCACGCGGTTGTAGGGCAGGATCGCCAGTTCGTCCGACGGGAAAAGCACCGCCAGGAACCAGTTGTACTCCTCCTCGCCGGTGTGCGACGGGTTCGCCTTCCGCCGCTCCTGGCCGGCGCGCCACGCACTCGCCGAACGATGATGTCCGTCGGCCACGTAGGCCAGCGGCACCTCGGCGAAGTGCCGCAGCAAAGGCGTGGGGTCAGTGACCTTCCAGACAATGTGCCGCACCCCATCGGGCGCCAGGAAATCGTAGAGCGGCGGCGCCTTCACCGCGGCGGCCACGTCGGCGTTGATCGCGGCACTCGGGCGGTACGCCAGGAACACCGGTTCGGCGTTGGCATCCAGCGTCAGCACATGCCGGGTACGGTCGTCTTCCTTGTCCTTCCGGGTCTTCTCGTGCTTCCGGATGATGTTGTTCTCGTAATCATCCACGTGGACCGAGGCCACGACACCGGTCTGGCCCCGACCGCCCATCTCCTGCCGGTAGATGTACACCGTGCGGTCGCCATCGCGCACCAGGGTGCCGTCCCGGAGGAAGCCGTCCAGCGCGGCCCGGCCCTGGGCGTACACGCGGTCGTCGTAGGGGTTGGTACTGGCGGGGAGGTCGATGTCGGGACGGCCGACGTGCAGGAAGCTCCGGGGATTTCCGGCCGCCAGCGATGCCGCCTCCTCGCGGTTGACCACGTCGTACGGCACGCACGCCACCTGGGCGGCGAATTCCGGTGGCGGACGCAGGGCGCGAAAGGGGTTGAGTCGCATTGGGCGGGGGGATGCTAGGGGTAA
>Ga0190274_10002461_pt1 | contig 10900 bp, 10 predicted proteins | sample Popmic531T_FD_133002 | JGI IMG/M metagenome (GOLD analysis project Ga0190274, IMG submission 133002) | Populus adjacent soil microbial communities from riparian zone of Yellowstone River, Montana, USA - 531 T | ecosystem: Environmental > Terrestrial > Soil > Riparian zone | place: USA: Montana...
GTGAAAGAGAATTTGGAGATAATGAAGAAATGGGGGTATTGAGAATGTAAAATATAAAATATTGAATGTAAAATGTAAAAGTGACCACTCTGCTTTTACATTTTACATTATTATTTTTAAAATATGCAATGAGTGTTTCAGCGAATTTAGCAACATCAATCTTTACGATTATATAGGATTAGAGAATTGCTCCTTTTACATTTTATATTTTACATTCTACATTCTACATTTTACATTTAATTCGTGAATCCATAATCCACCACTCTCCTCAAATACTGTTTGTTTTCAATTATCCAGGTTACCTCATAACTTCCCGTTGCATCCCGACTAAGCAGATAGATATACATCCTCGACTCTTCTTTGTCTTTAGACAGAAATACACCATTGGCGGTTCGTTCTGTTCCAGATTTATCTCTATAGGTAAAATTGAGATTGTACAAATCGCCATAGGCAAGTGGTGGAATAACTACCGTATCTTTTCCTATTAGCACCAGTACACTTTTTATTTCGGTTCGTGGCAGGTTTCCGTAATCTCCATAAAAGGGTTTGCCAGCGATTTTTACAACATCATCTTCCACCCGCTGAATTTTGCGACCGTTTTCGGCAAATGGCCCGATGGTTACAGATACTTCTATTTTATCACCTTTATTATTTTCACCTTTAAAACTCATAAAGTTTTTGGTATAACTAAATGGAGATATCTTTTTAAGAGGCAATTTGTTCAAACTTTCTTCTACACCACCAATGGTGAATACTCCTAAATCGGCCCTGAGTGTTTTATCAGACATCTTCGTAAAACTTTCTTTTTTAGTCCGGTAATCAGGCATATCTTTTTTTTGCGCTAAGCCTGCAAAACCTGGAAGTATAAAGAAAAGTATAGCTGTTGTTATTTTTCCTAACATCCGTTAATTTTTTTTGTGAAATTATATACACAATCCGAATTCCAAATATAGCTTGCCTTCGCCTAGCCGCTTCGGCGAAGCAAGGCCGGTAAGTCGGTAAGGCGGTAAATATTTGATTTAAAGTCTCCTTGTAATTTCCCGTCTTTCCGTCTTCCCGGCAAAAAATCAAGAACCAAATTATACAATGATGTTGAAATATACTATAGCTGTTGCGGCTTTTACACATTTGTTGGCTTTTATCTATGCTTAGCTGCATCAGCCATGGAAATGAGTTAATTTAGCGCCCTTAAACGGGCTCTATAGTACTATGAAGGAAGCATTAAAGGAGTTGGGATCCAATTTAGAAGGAGATCTGTACTACGACATTACCATGCGTACGCTCTATGCGACAGACGCTTCCGCTTACCGCGAAATGCCGCTTGCTGTGGCCATTCCAAAGTCTATCGGAGATATCAAGAAATTAATCGCATTTGCAAACGATTCGAAAACGTCACTTATCCCACGAACAGCTGGCACTTCATTAGCCGGACAGGTGGTGGGAAACGGGATTGTGGTTGATGTTTCTAAAAATTTCACGGAGATACTTGAATTCAATAAGGAAGAAAAATGGGTGCGGGTGCAGCCGGGTGTTATCCGGGATGAACTGAACCTTTTTTTAAAACCTCATGGATTATTTTTCGGACCAGAAACATCTACGGCTAACCGCGCGATGATCGGAGGGATGGTTGGAAATAATAGTTGCGGATCCAATTCAGTGGTATATAGAAGTACTCGTGAACATTTACTCGAAATAAAAGCGTTGTTGGCAGATGGAAGTATTGCGGAATTTAAAGCAATGGATATTGATGAGTTCCACCGCAAATGTGAAGGAAGCGGCTTGGAAGCAATGGTTTATAAAAACCTCAGAAGCTTATTGAGTAATTACGATAACCAGTTGGAGATAAGAAAAGAATTTCCAAAGAAATCGGTTGAACGGCGGAACACCGGTTATGCCATAGATATGCTGGTGGAAATGGCTCCCTTCACAGCCGGTGGACCTGACTTTAATTTCTGTTCACTGATTGCCGGTTCAGAAGGTACATTGGCATTTATTACGGAAATCAAATTGAACCTTGTTCCATTACCTCCAAAAGAAACTGGTTTATTATGTGTTCATTTCAACAGTATTGATGAATCGTTGCGTGCAAACCTGATCGCCCTTCAATTTAATGTGAGTGCAAGTGAGCTGATCGATCATTATATCCTGGAATGTACAAAGAACAATATCGAACAATTAAAAAATCGCTTTTTTGTACTGGGTGATCCGGGCGCTATATTAGTGATAGAATTTTCACGGGAAACAAAAGAAGAAGTGATTGAAGCTGCCGGTGCATGTGAAGCAGCAATGCGTGCCGCGGGATTGGGTTATCATTTCCCTTTATTATCAGGTGCTGATTCTAAAAAAATATGGACCCTGCGCAAAGCGGGACTCGGCTTACTGGGTAATTTACCCGGTGATGAAAAAGCGGTAGCGGTAATTGAAGATACTTCGGTGGATGTGATCGACCTCCCGGCATATATCCGCGAGTTCAATGAAATATTAAAGAAGTATAATCTTTATTCAGTTCATTACGCACATGCAGGTTCGGGTGAGATCCATCTTCGTCCTATTCTTAATTTAAAAACAGAAGAAGGCAACCGTTTGTTTCGTACAATAGCGGAAGAGATCGCCTCGCTTGTTAAGAAATACAATGGTTCACTCAGTGGTGAACATGGAGATGGACGATTGCGCGGAGAATTTATTCCGCAAATGGTAGGGGCGAAAAATTACGCGTTGCTGAAGGAAATTAAAAAGACATGGGATCCTAACTTTATTTTCAATCCGGGGAAAATTGTAGATACCCCGCCGATGAATACCATGCTGCGTTATGAACCCGGGCAACAAACACCTGCATTTAAAACCATTTTTCGTTTTCACAACCAGGATATTTTACAGCATGCAGAGCAATGCAATGGTAGCGGTGATTGCCGAAAGACCCAATTGAGCGGTGGAACGATGTGTCCCTCCTATATGGCTACAAGAAATGAGAAAGATACAACAAGGGCAAGAGCTAATATCCTGCGGGAATTTCTTACTCATTCCGATAAATTGAACCGCTTCGATCATAAGGAAATATATGAAGTGATGGACCTTTGCCTAAGTTGCAAGGGGTGTAAATCCGAATGTCCGAGTAATGTAGATGTGGCAAAACTAAAAGCTGAGTTTCTGCAACATTATTACGATGAACATGGAGTTCCGTTTCGATCAAAACTAATAGCAGGGTTTAGCAAGTCTGCCAGATTGGGTTCTCTCTGGCCCGCAGCGTATAATTTTTTTGTCGCTAATAAAGTTACGGGCACGTTAATCAAAAAACTATCTGGCTTCGCATTGAATAGAACAATGCCGGAAATGTATAAGACAACATTAGAGAAATGGATGAGGAGAAGAAGTGAGGATGGCAAGTCTGGTCGTCCATCGGCCTCCGCCACGGCGGATTTGTCGACGGCGCCGCAGAAAGAAAGAAAGGTCTATTTGTTTTGCGATGAGTTTACAAATTATAATGATACCGAAATTGGGATAACAGCAGTATTGCTCCTGGAGAAATTGGGATATGAAGTAGTGATTCCAAAACATATTGAAAGTGGCAGGGCCTGGTTATCGAAAGGATTATTACGGGATGCGCAAAAGATTGCTAATAAAAATATAGAATTATTATACCCAATCATCAGCAAGGATCATCCATTAATTGGTATTGAACCCTCAGCGGTTTTAACATTCCGCGATGAATATATCGATCTTGCCAGCGACACACAATTGGAAAAAGCAAAAACGCTTTCTCAAAACGTATTTTTGATTGATGAGTTCATTGCTGCGGAAATTGATAAGGGGTATATAAGTAAAGATTTATTCACGAAGGAGAATAAGAATATTAAGCTTCATGGACATTGCCAACAAAAGGCTTTGTCATCTGTAGCACCTTCGGTAAAGCTTTTGTCTTTACCAGAGAATTATTCCGTGGAAACTATTCCTTCCGGTTGTTGCGGAATGGCAGGAAGTTTTGGATACGAGAAAGAACATTTCGAATTATCGATGAAAATAGGAGAACTGGTTTTGTTCCCGGCCGTACGTTCTGCAGCGGATAGTGATATTATCGCCGCGCCTGGGACCAGTTGCCGTCACCAGGTAAAAGATGGTACGGGCAAAATTGTTAAACACCCGGTAGAAGTATTATACGAAGCTTTACTGAATAAGGATTAAATCAGCGTACAGTAGAAATTATTTTTTCTTTCGTTCTTCAATTGAGCCGAGAAACGATATAGACTGCCGGCTATTACTTAATACATTTATGGTAGTGTTTCCCGTTTCAGTAATGATAAAAGTCATTTCTCTCACGTCACTTTGATCTTGAGGTTTGATTGTTATGTTCCAACCAGATTTTTTACCAGGAGATATATTATAATCGAACTTAACAGAAGTGAAACGGATTCCACCATCGGTAGAGGCAGGGTTTGAGGAATAAGCTTTGCCCATATAAGGCAAATCAGAAATAACTGTATCTTTTGAAACAACAACTGTATAGTTATCCGATATTATTTGTCGGCTTCTCCCTCCTTGTGGATACATCGTTTGTGCAAGAAAAATAAAATTCTGGCTTTCCACTAATTGCTTAACCTGTGCTTCCCGTTCAGTTTTTTGTTCAGCTTTGGTTTGTGCAAACCCCAGACTATGCAGAACTACAGCAATTAAAAAAAGTAAGATTGATTTTTGTGCAGAGAATTTCATGGTTTCTGCTTTTAATAAAAGTATTCGTAATTCAGGCGCCATTGAGATTTTCTATTTTTTGTATTCTTTTTTTGGTATTTGGTTTATTTTGTATTTTTCTTTGGTGTCTTGGTTCTTCGGTTCTTGGTTCTTTGGTTTTCATTTAAAAAGTCCTTCGAAAAAAACCTTCATATCCTTCCATGATGCTGTATCGCCTGCAGCATTATAACGAATAGGAATTTTAAATCTTTCGCCCATTGCGGTGGCATCGGGATTGGTAAAGGCATGCGTGCAACTGTCATAAACTTTAAAAGTATAGGGCGCTCCAATGGAATCCATCTGTTTTTTAAATTGGTCAACCTCTTTTTGAGGTACAAAAGGATCCGCGCCACCATGACAAACAAGTATCGCCGATTTCAAAAGATCCCTGTTTACAGGAGTACCATTAAGACTGCCATGAAAACTTACCACCCCCAACAATTCATCTCCAAGACGAACACTATTCAATAATAAACCACCACCAAAACAATAACCGATGGCCCCGATTTTTGACTTATCTACCCGGCTATAAGTTTTAATTTTTTCGATGGCAGCGTCCAATCTACGTTTTGCTTTTTGCGGATCCTGATAGAAAGGCGTTGAAAATTTTGCCGCACTATCAGGATTATCAGCTGTTTTACCATTTCCATAGATATCAACCGCCATCGCTACATAACCCAAAGCTGCCAGTTCACGGGCTCTTCTTTTGGGATAATCATTCAATCCCCACCATTCGTGTACTACTAATACGGCTGGTCTTTTGTCTTTATTGGATTCATCATAAACGATATAGCCGTTCATAGTAATACTATCCCCTTCATAAGTTATGGATTCTTCTTTCCATACCGGTTGTGAAGCGGCGGTATCCGCAGATTTTTCCTCGTTGTTACAGGCTGTACCGAGCAGTATTAAGGCAAAAAGAATAACTGTTAATTGTTTGGTTGGTTGCATGATGATTTTTTTGTTTTTGAGGGACCAAGTCTATATGTGTAAAGATCAATAAAGTTTTCAATTCACAATAGAAATGGCTAGCAGCTAATAGCTAACAGCTTTCTTAATAGGTCGGGTTCTTAGGTTTACGCTGCTTCTTATTCTCGGGATACTCACTTAATTCTGTTTTTTCAAATGCATTGGCGGATCCATCTCCACCTTGCTCGGATCGGGGATTTTTTTCCCTGATTGTTGAGGGTTTCGATTTTTTTGTGATGGTTCCGGCAGTCAGCTTCTCATTTTTTGTTTTAGGGTGTATGGCATTTTGCTTTGATGGTGCATGAGGATAGCCTGGAAAATCCTGATCTATATGCGGATCCGGGTTTACCGGTATCTCTTCATTGGAAGTTATTGGAGCGCTTTCCTTTTCCTTCAACGGAGTTTTCTTATGGATTTCTTTGGTGGTTTCTTTCTTTTTCATAAAAAGTATTTAACTACCTGTACAAAAATATATGCCACAAAATGATACCCTTCCACGTACAGTCATTTAACTGTCAAGCATAAAACCTGCCTGCATCGCCTTGCGCCACCGCTAAAGCTTAGGCGGCACGCGGTCGCGTAGCAGCTACGGCAGAGCAAGGCCGGCAGACAGGTGTAAATCTTTAGAATTCATCCCTTACATATCTCAATTCTTGCATCATTTTCTCCAATTCATTACAGCCATTATTGCTTTCCGTTGAATGTGCAGCCATCTTTGTGTTATAAATGCAAGGATAAATACAAGTAGTTTAAGTGGACAGTCGTGTTAAAGGGGCGAACAAAGTTCGCCCCTATTATTTTATTTAGAATTATTGAAAAAAGCGGCGTATCGCTTGGCTGCCTTCGCAACTTCCTGTTCCTTCAGTTTGCTAAGCTTCATCGATGGAATAGTTTCCGCAACAATTTTTTTGTTCTTCTCTGTTCTATCCCAGGTGCCGGCAATCCGGCCATTTATAACCAACCAATGACTATATACAGTGCTCCCTTTAATAACTGGTAAATTGGAATCCGCTAACGCGCTACGGTTTTTATAACTCATTCCGTATTCATCATAGTCGGGCATCAGGAATGTCGAGATATAATTGTTTTTCTCCTTCCAGTCAGGTTCTAAAAAAATATAATCTTCGCCATTAATAGTTTCATGCAAAAAAGAAGAGGGTAGGGCAGAAGCTCCTTCTTTCGCGTCTTTCAACGTTAGTCCCGACCAATAGGAAAAATCTTGCAAAGTAGCCGGCCCACGACTGGTGAAGTAACGTTGTACAAATGTTGCTAATGCTTCTGTCCTGGATAATTTCTTTACGGGGGCCACTCTTTCTTCCAACAATGCGTAAGTGAATTGTTTCCCTTGTCTTGGGCCGCTGCAAATCAACCCTTCCAATTCAGCTTGTATCATTATATAACTAAGGCGTTCTCCTTCTGCTCTTATTTTTGCTTTCGCGAATTCGGATTGTAATGCGGAACGGGTTAAATGTTTACCACCTTCCAATGTTTTTGTTATTAAGGCTTGGGTTTTTGAAAACAACTTAGCGTCCAGTTCTGCACGACGATAATAAAAAGCGCTTATTGCATGAACCCGTGGGGCAGTGAGAGTCAGTAGCCATCGAATATCTGCGGGCGCAACAAAATGCCAGGTCGGTCGTATCAGGTGAGTGCGAAGGATGTCTCCTTCGTTAAATGCTTTTTCAACAATTGCATCAGTAAGATTCTTCCCTCTTAAACCAATGGCCCATTTTGCCATGGTATATTCCTGCGCCTGTTGGGCGATCATCCAACTAACTACTTGTTGCGGGGTAGTGAAATTTGTTGCTGCCAGTTGCTGGTTCAGCAGTCGAAACCGTGCTATATCCCGGATGGTCATAATTGTTTTCCGAATACTTGTTATCCGAAGATAAAAAAAACTGCTGGTTGGTGGACGCCGTGGCTGGTGTCTCCACCAGCCACGGCGTTCATCAACCAGCATGCCTTAATTGACTATCATAACTTCATTCGCCCCAACAATTTCATCAATCAACTAAAATTGCTTGATTACGAACACGAGTGGTTCTTTCGCTTGTCGATCCTGCGATAGTTTGCTGCCTGCTTACTCTTGTATGGAAGAAATAAGAAATAGCTACTAAAGCAAAAAATACCAATGGCGCGGTGAATGGGGTATTTGTTGCGATATGCGACCAGGATGCTCCAATAAGCGTGAACGTAAATCCTGCATAGGCCCATTCTCTTAACTTAGGAAACCAGGGATTGATTAATGCCAGTGCACCGGTTAATTTGGCAACACCCAAAATAGGAATAAGGTATAGAGGTAGCCCCAGGTATTTAAATCCATCTACCAATTGCTGGCTGTTGGTTAAATACATAATGCTACTCGCTGCAAAGCCCAGGGATACCAGGCCGGTAAATATCCAGTAAAGGATTTTGTCTCTTTTCATTTTATTAAATTTTGTACAAACTTATCGTAATCTGGTATCCATTGTAAACCAGTTCCCTGCAGGATACCGGTATACTCGAGGATACCGATATGGAAAAGAAAGGGTTAGAAGTTGTACATTTACTAAATGGAAACAATAACACACGATAAGCGTACTTGCCCTTCTCATGCTTCCTCTACGGAATGTGTAAAGATGTTGTTGCCTGTGAAGGACGCGTTGGATATACTCAGCGGTAAATGGAAACTTCCGATTATTATCTCCCTTTCATTTGGAAAAAAGCGATTCAAGCAGATGTTGCGCGAAATTCCAGGCATTACTCCCAAGATGTTATCCAAAGAATTAAAGGAACTTGAGATTAATGAATTGGCTGATCGTAAAGTGTATGATACCGTTCCCGTATCTGTTGAATATGAGCTGACCAATTATGGAAAAACCCTAAAACCATTGATTGGGGAATTGCATCAATGGGGAGCGAAGCATAGGAAGAGGATATTGGTGAAACAAAGAAATTAGTTGGGTGCGGGGAAAGAATGTAAAATGTAGAATTTAAAATGTAAAATGTAAAAGTGAGTCTCCGATAAACAGTGACTCACTTTTACATTTTAAATTCTATATTTTAGATTTTACATTTCAACGAGTTTTACTCGCTGTGCCTCCTTTTTTGCTATCTACTGTTACAGTATAACTCCCGCTTCCCTGCACAATCCATCTTACGGTTATCGTTCCTAATCCTGGAATGTTTCGCACATTAATTGTTTCGGGATTGGTTCTTTGTTCGGAAGATATATTAAGGTCGGCGTTTTCAACAATCATGGAGGCTACTACTTTCGCGCCGCTCAGGGTTATCAGGTCGGGTCTCTCGATTTTATATTTAAGATCCTGGTTGGAATGGGTAGGCATCAGGCGGCTATTAGAAATGATCGCGGTTACCTGTTTCAATCCATCGCCCAGGTCTTTTTCTATTACAGAATCAATACTCAGCTTGGGTGTATTATGGCAATGATAAATCGTAAATGCCATATTGCGATGAGCATCACTTTCCAACAAGAAACCAGGATGCGCTCTTCCGAAATTCTTTTTAAAACCACCGATCTCTATCTTTCCGTATTGCGGATGATCGAATTCGTGCCAGGGAATGAATGCGTCTTTGAATAAGAGATACCGATCGAATTGATACGATGCATTATCCTGCGGATCACGGGTAGCATCTTTATTAAACATCAGGTAAGGGGTCCATAGTTCATTGGAATAAGTAAAAATGCCTCTACCACCATAAAACCAATCAAGCTCACCTCCATAGGCGGAGTAAAGATCTTTATATACCACCAGGTACCGATAGCCCGGAAGAAATTCTTCTCCTTTCTTTCCAATCGCATCGTACACCTGCAGGTCTGCACCATTATAAGTTCCTAAATCATTGGGATCTCCAGGTCCACGTAAGATCATACCACCAGCATTGTGATAAGATTGCGCGGCAGCGATATTGGGATGCTTCATTACAAATTGCATAACCGCCCTGTTCTCCGGAAGTGAGAAAGGATATTTATAAGCGCCACCCTGAATATAATTTGGTTGCCATCCCCAGCCCCAATCGCGGTTGGGATCGTATTCAAATACATAACCATCTTCATTTACTAATCCATCTCCATCGTTGTCTTTTCCTTCCTGTCCCAGGAATTCATAATTGCCTTTTTCTTCGGTACCGGCTTGTATCATTCGGTTAGGGTCATTAGGATCCACTTTAAAACGACCATTTGGATTTTTGCGACGCATTGAAACAATATGTCCGTCTCCATCCAGATCATCATACGCGTCTTCATTTACTAATCCATCACGGTCGTTGTCAACGGGAATTACGCCCGAACGCGGAGAACTTCCCGTATTCGCTTCATGGAAATAACTATCCCGGCCATCGGGGTTGATGGTAGGAACAATATAAAATACTTTATCCGCTAATAATTCCTGGATGTATTTAGTATCGTTGAATGATTCGGTGAGATACCAGGCCGTATATAATGAGAATTCACTTCCCTGAACTTCATTGGAGTGAATATTTCCATCAATATACATTCCGGGTTTTTTGGAAGGATCGCCTTTTTTAAAATCTGAAATGGTTAATACCCAGATATCCCTTCCTTTAAAAGATTTACCAATCGATTCCAGTTTGGCCAGGTCGGGATAAGCGGCAGCTATTTTTTTACAAATTTCTGTGATGCCGGCGTGATCGTAATATTTGTTCCAGCTTATTACAACTTTAGGATTGACTGGCGATCCTGCTGCTTTAAATACTTGAGTCGCTGTTTGTGCATTCGCGGAGAAGGCAGCAACAACTATTGTAAAGATGCTAATGAATTTTTTTATCGAAGCTTTCATACTAAACTTTTTTTGAATGAACATTAAAGAGTAACATCAATGGTTTTGCTGCCGGTAGTCGGGCTTCCTGCTTCGATTGTCAACTTACCACTTCCTTTGATCAGCCAGCTCAATTTTTGTGAGCTGTATCCTTCCAGCGAATTTAGCAATTGAATCTTTTTACCACTAATGACGGATTGTGTGGCGCTCGTATTCACCTTTACATTGATACGTTTCACCCAATAACTTCTCTCTCCCAATTTGGAATGCGAAGCAAGTGCGCCTTTGTTAATCACCTCCAGGGTTATTCTGGTTAATCCATCACTCAATTTTTCTGTTTTGACATTGGTGATATCCAGCTCAGGTTGATAAGAGGCCAGTTTCACCAGGAACGTGGAATTCTTTTTTACCAGGTCAGCCACCAATTTGTA
>Ga0190274_10002462_pt1 | contig 10894 bp, 7 predicted proteins | sample Popmic531T_FD_133002 | JGI IMG/M metagenome (GOLD analysis project Ga0190274, IMG submission 133002) | Populus adjacent soil microbial communities from riparian zone of Yellowstone River, Montana, USA - 531 T | ecosystem: Environmental > Terrestrial > Soil > Riparian zone | place: USA: Montana...
ACGACTTCGTGGCGAAACTGTTCACGTATCTCATCAACGCATCCGGCGCGATCATGCTCATCGTCTATTGCCTCGTGGCATTGGCGCACTTCCGGTTCCCATACACGGCGGAAGCGGAGAGAAATTCCGGATCGAAGCGAGTGGCCGACATCGTGGCCGGGCTCGCAACGGTCGCCATCCTCATCGTGATGTCGTCGATGGCCTTCATTCCCGGCATGGCCGGACAGCTCTATCCCAGCCTCGGATTGCTCGCGGCGATCCTGGTCGCGCTCGTGATCAAGCGCCTGGTGGAGAGGGCTCGCAGCACCTCACCATCTGAGAACCGGGATGGGACTCAAAGGATGCGTCCGTAGTCGCTTGAAGGTGAGCTGCGCCAGTCGCTGGTGAAATCCCGCATTGGGCCAGCGCGCGAAAATTTCGCGCAACCGGGCGCGGGGCAGCCCGAAAGACAACACGCCCAGCGATACGTCGATCCAGTCCGCGCGCCGGAACGGCTCGACGAACGCGGTGTCGGCGCCGCGAAACGTGCGGATCTTGTGATGCTCACGGATCATGCCGGCGACGGAGTCGCGCCAATCGCCGTGACCCGCACATTCCAGATGATTGCAGGCAAGCGTGATTGACGGCTGCAGATAGTCGAAAGTGTGCGCGGTCCAGATTCCGAGATCGTGGAACGCGGCTGCGAGCGCCACTTTCTCGAGCGACGCATCGGCACAGGGTGCGAGCGCTGCAAAGAGGTTCACCACGCGATAAGTGTGGTTGCGATATGCGGTGAAATCGCCGCCCAGCTCGACCGCGTGCCCGTCGAGCACACGGTCGAGTGGATCGAGACGTTCGAGCAGCACTGTTATGCGGGCCAGCTCTTCAGGATAAGTGTGCCGTGAGCCAGGCGCGGATGTCGTCCATCACCGCTTCCTTGCCGATATCGTTCAAAGGATCGTGAAAGTAACCCTCGTAGAGCTTCAGCGTCTTGTCCTTCGATCCGGCGTTTGCATGGAACTCGCTGCTGCCTTCGGGGCGCGTCACCGTGTCCCTGGTGCCATGGATGATGAGCAGCGGCAGCGTGAACAGCTTGAAATCGCGCTTGAGCCTTTCGTCGGCGCGCACCATTTCAGCGACCGTCTTGGTCGGCTGCACCTCGTCGGCGAGCAATGGGTCGTCGAGCAGCGCCTGGACCACTTTTGGATCGCGCGAGAAGTCTTCTTTCTTGAGCTTGAGCACATGTGCATGCGGCGCCAGGTGCGACAGGCCCTTGAGCACCGACAGGGCGAAGTCCGGCGCCGGCACCTGGTAGGCGAAGCTCTCGCAGACGAGGCCGGCGAAATCGGCCTGGTGGTCGAGCACGTAGTTGCAGGCGATGACGCCGCCGGCGCTGTGGCCAAGCATGAACATGGGCAGCCCGGCATCGCGCGAGCGCGCCAGTCTCACCAGCGCGTCGACATCGCTCTGGTATTCCGCGAACTTGTCGACGTAGTAGCGCTCGCCATCGGATTTGCCGCGGCCGCGCAGGTCGAGCGCGTACACGGCAAGACCGCTGGCTAACAACTGTTCCGCGGCCCAGAGGTAGTAGCCGCCGTGCGAATTGAAGCCGTGGACGAGGATGATGACGCCACGCGGCGCGCCCTCGGGCCGCCACGAGCGCGTGAAGATTCGAAGTCCGCCGGTGCTCTCGAGAAATTCCTCTTTACACAAATTGGTCATGCAACGTCCCCGTATTCATTGTTGTTTGGGCGGACGATGTTATAGCTGCGCGATGTGAGGATTTCCAATGCAGGAGAAGAGGTTCTACTGCGTGCACCAATTAGAAGCGATAGCTGAGCTCCGCGAATACGGATGCACGTTGTTTGCCCTCGATGTCGGTGCCCGTGAGTGGCGCGGCCACCTCGAGATAACCCGTGAGCGCTGCGCCCTGTAGCGCGAAGCCCGTGCCGGCCGTGGCCGCGGACTCGCGCCCCGGCAGATCCTGTTTCCAGGCAGCGCCGACATCATAGAAGCCATACGCGGAGAGCCGGCCGATGAACGTGTCGGTGTTCATGAGATCACGGCGAAGCTCGAGCTTGCCGCCGACTCCGCTGTCGCCGGCGATCTCCGCGACCTCGAAGCCGCGGCCGAGACGATCTCCGCCGATCTTGAATCGCTCGCTGTCGGGCAGCACGTAGCCGCTGATCTGCGAAAACATGTCGAGGCGCAGCGACCAGCGGTCGGCGAATCGTCGGTACGCGCTGGCTTGCATCAGAGTCACGATGAAATCTGCACGCCGCGGATCGTTGGCGAGGTCGCTGGCATCGAGGCCGCTGCCAAACGCGTCCAGGCCGTGGCGCAGCTGGAGGTTTGCCGACAGGCGCGTTGCGCCCGCAAGCCAGTTCGTGCGCAGGATGGCCTCGAGGATCCGCAGGCGGTCGTCGCGGATGATGTTGTCCGCGCGTTCTATCACAAGGTCATCGGCTTCGAAGCCCAGCGACCCACTCAGCGACAGATCGGACCGCTGCTGGAACGGCTTCGTGAAGCGAAACGTGAGGCGCTCTCGTGTGTACTCATCGTCGAGATCGACGGTTTGCTCGTGGGGTGCGGAATGCGAACGGAAGAGCAGGGCATTGCCGCGGGCGCCGTCGTTGCCGAACGCTGTGTCGACGTACAAGCCGCCGCCCAGGTATTCGTCAGGATCGGTGGCCGCCGCGTAGATGAGCCCGATCTTTTCCTGATGCCCGAACAATCCGTTCGCAAACAACTGGCCAAGCACGAATGCGGGTCCGACCTGGTCGGTGCCGCGATTGTTCATGCGGACCACGCCGTCGACCGGCGAATAGTCCGTGCGTACCAGGAGATCGAACGCGTTGCGGACCTCCGGGTCGCGTCGCGTGGTCGCCGTGACCGCGAGGCCGGCGATCTGCCGCATGGCGCGCAGGGCCTGCTGCACGTCATCCGTGCGCAACGGGCGTGCGTTCTCGAGCCGCGTGCCGAGTCGCGCGAGCGCGTCGTCGAACTTCCCGCCATCGCCTTCGTAGATCACGTGCGTGATCTGCGCTTCGTAAACCTGCAATCGCAGCACTCCGCGCGAGGCCAGCGTTTCATCGAGCGTCAACTCGGGCTTCACGTAACCGTCGCGCACGTACATGTCCGAGAGCGCGTCCGCGATGGCGCGCGCCGTCTCGCCCGAGGGCAGAGCCCCGAGCTGATCGCGGTAGGCGGCGAACAGTTGCGGCGGTGAAAAGATGGTCGAGCCGCCGATGACGACCGTGGTGAGGACGGCGGGTGCGGCGGCGGACGGTGCTGCACTCTCCGCATCGGTAGTTAGGGCCGGAGGGGCGGCAAACACGGCGCGGGACAGGCCAGAAAGGCCGATGACGATTATGACAACCCCCAGGGCCCTTACTCCTGCGAAGCGCGCAAAGCGCAACGTGGCGCCGCTTATTGTCACTTTTCCCCGCATATCCCCGTACCGCTCATTGACGGCGGACATTTTCTCTAATGACCGCGCGCGATGATGCGATGCGACTCACATTGCAGCCGGGCATCGCTTAGTACGATGCGGGGAAACGATGAAGGGGAATTCCGCTTATGTCATGCGCCAAGATGAGCACTTCGCTCGTGCGCAGTCTAGTTAGACACCGTCTGGTGCTGAAGCTCGCCTGCGCCCTGCTGCTGGCGGCGCCAGCGGCGAACGCCCTCGATTCCGGCGACATCGTCGTCGTGAGCTCGAAGGGCGAGGTGTACATCACCGTGAACGGCACGCCGCGCAAGTTGCCGGCTGGCGCCGTGCTCGAACCGCCCGCCACCGTGCGCACCGGCCGCGATGGCAACATCGAGCTGCGACAGGGCGCGACCAGCGTGAATGTCGGGCCCGAGACGCTGCTGGAATTCCCGGCGCTCGAGAAACGTGGCGCACCCATCGATCGCATCCAGCAGCCGCGCGGCAACGCCTTCTACAACATCGGCAAACGCGACGGCCGCAAGCTGCGCGTGGAAACTCCGTACCTGGTCGCGGTCATCAAGGGCACGCAGTTCAACGTCGCGGCCCAGGACGAGTCGACGACGATCTCCCTGTTCGAAGGCCTTCTCGAAGTGCACGCCAGCGACGACAGCGACGTTGTCGATCTCAAGGCAGGCGAGATCGCCGCACGCAGGCGCGGCGAAGACTCGATCACCACCATCCGGATGGACGCCGGCAAGGCGCTGCCCTCTGCACCCCGTGCACCGGCGGGCAGCAGCTCGAATCTCACGCCCAGCCCCGTCAATCCGCGTGTCGCTCCTTCCAGCGACGGCCCCACCGACGAAGGCCCGTCCGACGACGGCAATGCTTCGCTGCTGGTCGATCGCGAAATCAACAGCACCGACCTGCACGGGATCGGAACTTCAAGGGACGCAGGCGTAACCGCGAATCCTTCCGTCAACCCCGGCTCGTCCGGCGTCGAAGTTCCCACCAACGTTGCCGGGGATGTCGGCCCAGTCGCCGATCCAGTCAGTGCCGATTCGGGTGTGAGCGCCGCGGTCGATGTCGTTGCCGGCGCGGTCGATACATCGGTCGGCCCGGGGGTGGATACCGGCCTACTAACTACTGAAGTCGCAGCGGACACCGCCGTGGACCCGCAGGTGGAAGTCCCGGTTGGCGCCGATGGGGCGGCCGCACCGGTCGCAGGCGTCGAGCCCGACCTCGGTGTCGACCTTGCCGACGACGTTGACAACAGTGGCCCCGGCAGCGAAGACGATGGCAACAATGGCCACGGCAACGACGACGACAATTTGGATTCGAGCAATCCCGGCAACGCAAATAACAGCGGGTCGGACAAAAAGTGAACCGGTTTGGCCGCCGTTACGGCTGGTGGAAGATCGCGCTCGCGGTCTTCGTGCTGATCGGCGGTTTGCGCGCCGTCGGCCTGCTCCAGCCGCTCGAGAACGCGGCGGTGGACGCTCGGGCCCGCGTGCTGATGCGGGAAGTCCGCTCCGACATCGTCATCGTCGGAATCGACGCGGCGAGTCTCGCGGCACTCGATGAATGGCCATGGCCACGGCGCCATCATGCGAAATTGCTCGATGAGCTCTCGCGTGCCGATCCCGGCAGGGTGTTCCTGGACATCGATTTCGGCTCGCAGTCGAACGCCATCGACGACGCGTTGCTCGAAGCGGCGCTGGTGAAGCCGCGAGACTTCCAGATCTTCCTGCCAATCTACTTTCAGAATGCCAGCGGCACCGACCAGACGCTGATCACGGCCCGGCCGCTGCGGCGCTTTGCGCGTCGTACGGAAGGCGTGGTGGTCAACGGCGAGGCCGGGTCCGATGGGATCACGCGCAACTGGCGCAACTCCTGGATCGTCGACGGTTCACGCCTGCGAAGCATCATCGATCCTCGCCGCGTGTTACCCGACGAGCGGGACGTGCCAATCGACTTTTCGATTTCGCCGAGTTCGCTCACCTACGTGTCCTATGTCGACGTCATGGAAGGCCGTGTGCCGCGCGCGGCGCTCGCCGGCAAGTCCATATTCGTGGGCGCAACGGCCGTGGAGCTCGGCGACATGCAGGCAGTGCCGGTACACCGCCTGCTGCCCGGCATCGTGGTGCAGGCATTGGCAGCCGAGAGCGTGACCCAGGGCGCGCCGCGCACGACGCCCGCGTGGATGTGGATCGCTACGCTTGCGATGTGGAGCGCGCTGGCGGCGCTGCTCTATGCGGCAAAGGCGGGTTCCAGGTGGTATCGAAATCTTGCGGTGCTGGCGCTGTTGCTGCCGGCCATCGTCGGAATTTCTGGAGGTGCGTTCGTTTTCGACCGCCTGCTGCTCGACACGGCGGCGCCCATGCTCGCGGTCTCGTTGCTGTTCGTCGTGTTCACGGTGCGTGCGCTCGAGAAGCAGACCTGGCGTGCGCTGTCCTATGCGCTCGGCATGCGCAGGCGCGATGCGCTGCTGAAGAGCGTGGTCCAGTCGTCGACCGACTGCATCGTCTGCATCGACGAAGCCGGCATCATCAAGACGGCGAATCCCGCGGCGTCACGCCTGTTCGACTGCGCGACCTACGAGCTCATCGGTGAACCCATCGCCAGGTTCATCACCCTCCTGGCCGGCGATGGCGCCGGCGCACGCCTCGGCGTGCTGCATGGCGAGATCCGCGAATGCGATGCCCGCACGCTGGACGGCGAAGTGTTTCCGGTCGAGATCTCCGTGAGCCGCGTGCGGCTCCGCACTGAAAGGTTGTACACCGCCATCGTGCGCGACATCCGCGAGCGGCGCACTCAGCAGCGCCGCCTGCAGCACCAGGCGACGCACGATTCGCTGACCGGCCTCCCGAACCGGGCTGCGTTGCTTTCGCATCTCGAGATCGCGCTCGCGCCCGACTCGGCGCGTCCACCGCTGGCGCTGCTCATGCTCGACCTGTGCCGCTTCAAAGAGGTCAACGACACCCTGGGACACAATGTCGGCGATCGCGTGCTGTGCGACGTGGCGCAGCGCTTTGCCGATGCGCTCGGCGATCGTGGACTCATCGCGCGCATCGGCGGTGACGAATTCACCGTGGTGCTCGATGGCGTGGACGGCGACGAGGAGATCGCAACGACGGCGCAATTGCTCGCGGATTGTCTGCGCACGCCCATCGATGTGGTGGGCATCGCCATCGAGCTGGGCGTGAGCATCGGCGTCGCGCGTTATCCCCACGACGCGGGCGATGCGCAGATCCTGCTGCGTCACGCGGACGTGGCCATGTACGTGGCCAAGCGGCGCGGTTCCATATTCGAGTATTACGAATCCGCGCACGATGAGAACACCGTGCGCAAGCTCGCGATCGGCGGTGAGCTGCGATCCGCGATCGCCAACAGCTCGCTCGAACTGAATTTCCAGCCGCAGGTGAATCTGCGCACCGGCATGGTGGAAAGCGCCGAGGCATTGCTGCGCTGGGTTCATCCCACCCAGGGTGCGATCCGTCCGGCCGAGTTCGTCGCCATTGCCGAGGCCACGGATCTCATTCGCCCGCTCACCGAATGGACGCTGACTGTCGCGTTGGCGCAGGTGCGCGACTGGCACGCGCGCGGCGTGCATCTGCGTATTGCCGTGAATCTCTCCGCGCGCCTGCTGCAGGACACGACATTCCCCGCGCGGCTGGGGCAGTTGCTGGAAGCGTCCGGCGTTGCCGGTGCTTCGCTCGAACTCGAAATCACCGAGAGCGCCATGATGCTCGACCCGGGGCGCGCGCTGCGAGTCATCCAGGAAATTGCCCGGCTGGGCGTTCTCATTTCCGTCGATGACTTCGGCACCGGCTATTCATCGCTGGGTTACCTGCGCGACCTGCCGGTGCACTCGCTCAAGCTCGACAAGTCCTTCGTCATGGGGATGCGCGACAACGCCGATGACCGCGTGATCGTCGAATCCACGGCGCAGATGGCGCATGCGCTGAAACTGAAGCTGGTCGCCGAAGGCGTTGAAACCGAATGGGACGCGCAATTCCTGGTGGCCGCGGGCTTCGATTATGCGCAGGGCTTCCGCTACAGCCGCGCTTTGCCGGCGGACCAGTGCCTGGCGTGGATCGTGGAATTCAACGCCACCGCGATGCTGACGCTGGGAGCCGCCGACATGAGCGCCACGGTGCGTTCACGCGCCATGCGCCGCGCGCGCGACAAGGATTTCGAATCGCGCACTGGCTGAACTCAAGGCTTCAATCGCGGGACCCAGGCGAATCCCATCTGGAAGCCGATGTCCGGCGTGTTGTTGAGATTCTGCAGGTTCTCGGTCATCCCGAAAGTTACGAGACAGCAATCGAAGCGATGACGCACGCCAATGCTCATCTGGTACTTGTCGCTGAGTAGTTCGTCGAGATCCGTCTGCGCGTGCTTGTAGACGCTCTTGCTCGCATAGCCCTGCAGGTTCAGGTTGGTGCGTGCGCTCAGCTGCCGCTCCCAGCCGATCACGAAGGTGGGCACCACTTGTGACTCGTGTTCGGAGGGCGTGGCTTCCCCGGCGTAGTACACCGCGGCGAAGTCCATGTGCAGCGCATTGCGTTCACCGAGCCGTCGCACCGAAGCCTGCAAACCGTAGTCCGTGTGGCCGGTCGACAGCAGCGGGCGCGCGCCGTCGTAGGGTATTTTCACGGCGGCTTCCGCCGACATCTGCCATCGACCCGGTAGTCTGAAGCCGCTGTAACGAAGCCCGAACGTCGGGTCGAGGAATCCCGGGCTCTTCGGCGCCGCGGATATCACTGCGTGATTGCGCTTGAGGTCGTAGATGAGGTGAGAGCCATTGCGTTCAATGGCCTTGCGGCCGTAGGAGTTGAGTCCGAGCATGTGGTGGAACCCTTCGATGCTCGAGTCGAGGAAGCCACCCTGGTACGACACCGCGGTGGCGAAGGCGTATGCGGTCCACACGCTCGAGAGCCTGTAGTGCACGGCCATGTCGAGCGTGGCGGACTCGAGATCGAATAGATAGTTTTCGCCCGGCAGGGCGCGGATCGCGGCAATTTCCGCCGGGCCGATCTTGCGGCGCCCGGAGGGCTCGACCGACTTGAGATATTTCTCCACGTTCTCACTCAGCGCCCAGGTGTTCTGGTAGCCGAGTTCGGCTTCGAACGCGAAGGAGTGTTCCTCGATGGTGATGGCGTGCGCGGGTCGCATGTCCAGGCGCAGGAATCCGAAAGGCGACAGATCGCGCGAGCGCAACATGCCGTAGAAGCGGCCGTCGTCATCGGCATGCGCGGGAATCGCGCATACCGCAGCCGATGCGAGACAACATGCGGCCGCCATGGCCAGTTTCTTTTTCATTCGGACTCCATTCCCCTCGCGAAGCAAGATTTACCAGCGAGCGAGCCGCTGGGCAATCGGAAAATGGCGAAACGCGGGCTGCCGATGCTCGCGTTGGTCGAAATCCACAAAGAGATGATCTGGCTTCTGCACAAGGGTGCTGCTCGTCGTACATTCGCCACAGGAGGGCTTTTCTTTTGCCGCGGCGAGGCGTATTTATGCCCCCACTCCGGAACGGTGGTCCATCAGCCAAAAGGGGCTCGGCACCTTCCGGGCGGTCATCGCCATTTCGGGTTCTAACTAGAGTCGAGGGGGGGCTGGAGACAGGTACAGCGGATTTCAGCGGAATCCAGCGTCGTCTCCTTTGAATCGGGCGCCGTCCGGAATTACTCCGGGCGGCGCCTTTTTCGTTGTGCCCGCCGGCTGCTCGTTATCCCTCTCTCGATGAGGACCGCAGCGCCGAGTACTTCTCCGGGCTGAAGCCCACGAGCAGCGTCTTGCCGCGCTCGAGCACGGGCCGTTTGATCATCGACGGTTGTTCGAGCATGAGCTTGATCGCCCTGGCTTCCGTCAGCCCGGTCTTGGCGGCCTCCGGCAGCTTGCGGAAGGTGGTGCCGGCGCGATTGAGCAGCACTTCCCAGCCCACCTGCTTCGCCCACGCCTCGAGCTTCGCGCGCTCGATGCCCGACGTCTTGTAGTCGTGGAAGTCGTGGTCGACGCCGTGTGACTCGAGCCAGGCCCGGGCCTTCTTCATGGTGTCGCAGTTTCTGATGCCGTGGATGGTTGTTCTCATGCGAGACAATTGCCCAACTTGGCCGCAAGTTCAATCTAAAAGGTGTCTGGCACCGTTTCCTAGGAATCGGTGCCTGACACCTTTTCAGTCGGTGAACGTAGCTGACTTGCGCAAGAACAGCGTGAGGATGGACCCAGCCAACAGGATTCCCGCGAGAAGGAACAGCCCGCTCTCGAAATTGCCAGACTGGTCTTTCAGGTAGCCGACGGCGTACGGCCCGATGAACCCTCCGACCGCGCCCATCGCGTTGATCAATGCGATGCCCGCCGCCGCCGCACTGCCGGTCAGGAATTTTCCTGGCAACGCCCAGAAAGGGCCGCGAGTGCCGTAGTCGCCGACCGCCGCCACCGTCAGCGCGATCATCGCGGGAATCGGTGACTTGAGGAGCGCGGTGAAGACGAACCCGATCGCGCCGATCGCCGTGGGAATCGCGACGTGCATGAAGCGCTCGCCGCTGCGATCGGAGCTGCGTCCGATGAGCACCATGCCAGCCGCTGCGGCGATGTAGGGCAGCGCGGAGATGAAACCCACTTCGATGTTGGTGAAGCCCGACAAGCCCTTCACGATGGTGGGAACCCAGAGCGTGAGCCCGTAGCTGCCCGTCTGGCAGCAGAACATGATGATGGCGAGCAGCCACACCGTGGGATGCCCCAGCACTTCGGCAACGCCGACGCGATGGCGGGCCTGGGCCACGAGATGTTCCGCTTCGATGGTCTGGCTCAGCCATTCGCGTTGTTCGGGCCTGAGCCATTTCGCCTCCGTGGGTTTCTCGGTGAGATAGAACAGCACCACGACGCCGAGCACTACCGCGGGCAGCCCCTCACACAGGAACATCCACTGCCAGCCATGCAGCCCGAGGTGGCCCTCGAAGCCTAACAACCACCCCGACAGCGGCCCACCGAACACGATGGACAGCGGAATGCCGATCATGAACCACGACACCGCCTTGGCGCGCTGCGGGCGCGGAAACCATTGGCTCAGGTAGTAGACGATGCCGGGTAGAAAGCCCGCTTCCGCGGCGCCGAGCAGCAGGCGCATCACGTAGAAGCTGAGCTCGCCCTGCACGAACATCATGCCCGCGGAGATCAACCCCCAGGTGATCATGATGCGCGCGATCCAGCGCCGCGCGCCGAAGCGCACCAGCAGCAGATTGCTGGGGATCTCGCAGGCCGCATAGGCGAGGAAGAAGATGCCGGCCCCGAAACCATAGGCCGTATCGCTCATGCCCAGATCGCTGTTCATCTGCAGCTTGGCGAAGCCGACGTTGACGCGATCGAGCCACGAGATGATGTACAGCAACAGCAGGAACGGAAGCAGGCGCCAGGTGACGCGCTTCATGGTCGAGCTTTCGAGTTCCGTCATCGTCCGAAGTGTAGGGGATGTCGGAG
>Ga0190274_10002463_pt1 | contig 10890 bp, 9 predicted proteins | sample Popmic531T_FD_133002 | JGI IMG/M metagenome (GOLD analysis project Ga0190274, IMG submission 133002) | Populus adjacent soil microbial communities from riparian zone of Yellowstone River, Montana, USA - 531 T | ecosystem: Environmental > Terrestrial > Soil > Riparian zone | place: USA: Montana...
GCCGCCAACGAGCTCATCTCGCGCAACTCGCGCCGCCTCGGCAAGAACCTGCGCACCGAGGCCGGGCCGGGCGAGCCGGTGCGCGTGCACGAGGCGCCCTCCGACTTCGCCGAGGCGCAGTGGTTCATCGAGGAGGCGCAGTCCCTCTATCGCGACGGCGTGCCGCGCCACGAGATCGCGCTGCTCTATCGCAGCAACGCGCAAAGCCGGGTGATGGAGAGCGCGCTCTTCAATGCGCACATCCCGTACAAGGTCTACGGCGGCTTGCGCTTCTTCGAGCGCGCCGAGGTCAAGCACGCGCTCTCGTATCTGCGCCTGATCGAGAACCCGAACGACGACACCAGCTTCCTGCGCGTCGTCAACTTCCCGGCGCGCGGCATCGGCGCGCGCACGATCGAGCAGCTCCAGGACGCGGCACGCAGCAGCGGCCGCAGCCTGTCGCAAAGCGTCGCCTCGGTGCCGGGGAAGGGCGGATCGAACCTCGCCGCGTTCGTCGCCCGCATCGACGCGATGCGCGAACAGACGCGCGGCCTGACGCTGCGCGAGATCATCGTCCACATGCTCGAGGAGTCGGGCCTGGTCGACTTCTACAAGACCGATCGCGAAGGCAAGGACCGGCTCGAGAACCTCGAGGAGCTGATCAACGCCGCCGAGGCGTTCGTGACCCAGGAAGGGTTCGGCAAGGATGCGATCGCGCTGCCGGTCGACGAGGTCGGGACGACCAGCGGCATTGCCCGCTTCGGCGCGAGCGCCGGCCGGGCCGAGTTCACGACGCCCGACGCCGAGGTCGTGACGACGGGCGAGATCATCGCCCCGCCGCGAATCGTTCCCGACGCCGAGACCGGCGAGATCATGTCGCCGCTGGCCGCGTTCCTGACCCATGCCTCGCTCGAGGCCGGCGACAACCAGGCGCAAGCGGGACAGGACGCGGTCCAGCTGATGACGATCCACTCGGCCAAGGGCCTCGAGTTCGATTGCGTCTTCATCTCCGGCCTCGAGGAGGGCCTGTTCCCGAACGAGAACTCGTCGAGCGACCTCGACGGCCTGGAGGAGGAGCGGCGCCTGATGTACGTCGCGATCACGCGCGCGCGAAAGCGCCTCTACCTGAGCTTCTCGCAGACGCGCATGCTGCATGGCCAGACGCGCTACAACGTCAAGAGCCGATTCGTCGACGAGCTGCCCGAGGCGGCGTTGCGCTGGATCACGCCGAGGAACCAGTCGTTCGGCTCCGGTTTCGCGCGCGAGTACGGCCGCGCCTGGGACAGTGGATCGGGGCTGCGCTCGATCGTCGGCACCGGCCGGGTCGAGCCGCGCTACAACGTCGCGCCGATGGTTCCGAAGGCACCCTCGCACGGCCTCAGGCCGGGGCAGGGCGTGTTCCACACCAAGTTCGGCGAGGGCGTCGTCGTCACCCTCGAAGGCGGCGGCGACGATGCGCGGGCGCAGGTCAACTTCGGTCGCCACGGCATGAAGTGGCTCGCGCTCAGCGTCGCCAAGCTGACGCCGGTCGACTGACCGGCCGGCGCCAGAGGGGCACGGCGCTTGCCCGACGCCCGGGTGACCGGGCGCGCCGATGCCGGATAGGATGATTCATCGGCAAGGAGTTGACATGGTTCTCTCGATCGTGCCCGCGCGTCGCGCTCTGCTCGCCACTGCGCTGGTCGTGCTCGCGGGCTGCGCGTCGACTCAGCTCGACGCCGAATGGCGCGACCCGCAGCTGAGCGCGGGCTCGCTGCGCGGCGCGCGCATCCTGGTCGCCTGCGATGCGGCCGAGGCGGTCGTCGTCCAGCTCTGCCGCGACCAGATCGCGGGCGCGGTCTCTGCGCAAGGCGCGACGCCGGTGTTCGTGCCGACCAATTTCCCGATCTCGCCCGCGCGCGCGATCGATCCGCAGCTGTTGCTGGCGGCGCGCGACGCCGGCGCCAAGGCAATGCTCGTCGTCACGGTCGCGGTCGCTTCGAGCAACGTCAGCCAGGGCGTGTCGATCGGCATCGGCGGCTTCGGCTTCGGCTCGAGCGGTGGCGGCGGCATCGGCGTCTCGGCGCCGGTGGGCGGCGGCAACCTGACCTCGGGCTACGCCGCCAATGCCCGTCTCACCGACGTCGCGAGCGAGCGACTGCTGTGGACCGCGAAGGCGACGTCGCCGCCATCGAGCGACGTCAACGCGCAGATGAGCGAGCTGTCGAAGACGCTGTTCGCCGCGGCGACCAAGGCTGGCGCGTTCTGAGCGCCGGCAGGACCTTCGTCCGCTAGGCGCGGTGGTGGCGTCGGCGTGCCGTGGCCGCGATCAAGCCGAGGCCAGCGATCAGGAGGAACAGGCTCTCCGGCTCTGGCACCGCGGTCGCCGCCGCCGTGATGTTGCCGCGAATCTCGCCGCCGCCGAACTGCGTCGTGTGGAAGTTGATATAGGCGCGGCCGGCGAGGATGTTGGCCAGCTGAGCCGCGAAGGTCGTGTTGTTGCCTTCGGTCAGGTCCCACTTGCCGCTGAACGTTCCGCCGACGCCGTTGACGAACGGCGCCATCACGAAGTCGTTCGGACTGTTGTCGTTGAAGGGCGCGCCGAAGAAGCCCCAGACGACCGGCCCGTTGGTCGTCGGTGTCACGGTCGCACTGGCGTGGATGTGCGCGGCGACAAGGTTGTCGTTGACGTCGGCGGTCTGCGAGCCGGTGACGTCGAGGCCGAAGACCGATGCCGCGAACGTCATCGAGGTCATGGCGTCGTCGATGACGAACATGGCGTTGCCGAACGAAAGGCGCGGCACGCCGGCCGCCGTCGTCGGATTGGTCGGCGGATTTTCGGCGCCGTTCAACAGCGTCGCGGTCAGGATCGTGACGGCCGTGGCGCTGCCCGCGAGCAGCGAACCGAGCAAGGCGACAGCGGTCTTCAGCATGAGGATCCCTTTTCTTGGCGTTGTTCGACGGCGCCGCCGCCGGGAGCCTATCAATCTGCGCCTTCGGCGCGGCGATGTCAATGGCTCCACGAGCAAGAGGGGTTTGGCGCGGACGCCGCCGCCGCTCAGGCGGCGACCGGGCCGGGCCGCCCGGCAGCGACGACGAAGCGCGCGGCGGTCGTGATCCCGCTCTCGGGATCGAGCGGACGGTCGACCACCTGGAGCGCGGCGCGCAGCTCGCGGCCGTCAAGCTCGAAGCTGACGTAGCCGCGCTGGTCGGTGCGGGCGTAGCGGATGTGCGGGTTGAAGGCGCGCGCCGCATCGACCCGCGCCTGCGCCAGCGAGAGGCTCGTGATCGAGGTGCCGCAGAACTCGCTGGCAACGACCGGTGCGGCCGGATCGTCGTAGTCGGCCTTGAGGTCGGCGACATAGTTGCTGTGCACGTCGCCACCAAGGACGACGACGCCGGGGACTTTCTTCGCCGCGACGGTGCCGAGCAGGCGCTTTCGCGCCGGCGCGTAACCGTCCCAGCCGTCGGTCCAGTAGACGCCCTTGCCCTGGGAGGGGTCCTGCCAATTCATGCGGGCCATCAGCGTCTGCTGCCCGACCAGGTTCCAGGGCCGCGCCAGGTCCCAGCCGTCGGCGAGCCATTGCTCCTGCTCGCTACCGAGCAGAGTTCGCGCCGGGTCGGCGAGCGTCGGGCAGTCCGCGAGGGCGACCGTGTTCGATCCGCCTCGGCCCGGCAACGGGCACGCCTGCGCGTCGCGATACTGGCGATCGTCGAGCAGATGGAGCCGCGCCAGCCTGCCCCAGTCGAGCCGGCCGACGATGCGCATGTCGGCAGCGGTCGGCCGCGCTGCCTGCGCGAACGGCAGGTGCTCCCAGTAGGCGCGGTAGGCGGCGGCGCGGCGCGCGCGCGTGTCGACCAAGGGATCGGAACCGCTGACGCCGGCGTAGTCGTTCGAGACCTCGTGGTCGTCCCAGACCATCAGCCACGGCGCCGCGGCATGCGCGGCCTGCAGCTGCGGGTCGCTCTTGTAGCTCGCGTAGCGGGCGCGGTACTGCGCCAGCGTGAAGACCTCGCCGCCCTCGAGATGGCGCACCGGGTCGCGGCGCGGCGCCGATTCGTAGATGTAGTCGCCGAGAAACAGCACCAGGTCGAGATGGGCCGCGGCGACGTGGCGCCAGGCCGCGTAGTGGCCGACGTCGTAGCGCTGGCAGCTGGCGATCGCGAAGCGCAGCGTCGCCGCAGCAGCGGCGGCCGGCGCGGTCCGCGTCCGGCCGACCGGGCTCTGCTGCCCGAGTGCACGGCAGCGATAGAAGTACCAGCGCCCCGGCGCGAGGCCGCCCGGCTCGGCATGGACGCTGTGCGCCCATTCGACGTCGGCGCTCTCCTGGCCGCGCGCGACGATGCGCGTGAACTGCTCGTCGTCGGCGACCTCCCAGTGCACCGCGACCCGTTCGGCCAGGGCCTCGCCCATGAGTCGGGTCCACAGCACCATGCCATCGGCGCGCGGCTGGCCCGAGGCGACGCCGAGCGCGAAGCGCGGCACGTCGGCGGCGCGCGGTCCGCTCGCCAGCCAGGGCATCGCGACCAGGGCGGTCGCGCCGGCGACGAATCGCCGCCGCGTCATCGGGCCCTCAGGCGCCGACGTCGTCGATCTCGCGGTAGACGTCGCGCAGCCACATCTTGACGCGCTGGCGGTCCATCAGGCCGAGACCGGTCGAGTCCTTGTCGGACGCCTTCGCCTTCCAGAACGTGCTGCTCGCGTTGTCGATCTTCTGGATCACGTGCTCGTTGAGCTTCTTCACCGAGACGACGTGCGCGCCCATGCCGATCGCGCGCGCCTGCTCGCCCGATTGCTCGAGGCCGCTGAAGTCGGCGCCGCGCACCTGGTTGCGAACCAGGACGTAGGCCAGGCCGGTGCCGAAGCGATCGAGGAGGCGGCGCAGCAGGTCGACCGAGTCCTTGCCAGAATCCATCACGTGCCAGTAGAAGAGCTTCATGCCGAGCTCGTCGGCCAGGCCGATGACGCCGGCGTCTTCCATCCAGGTCGCGAGCGGATCGTGGGTCTGCGCCGCGAGGTCGACCAGGATGCGCCGGCCCGGCTGGTCGACCGCGGCCTCGACGATCGCGTCGAGCGACTCGACCTTGTCGACCGCCACCGGCGATGCGTACGCCGGATAGAAACGCATCAGGGCGCCATGCGAGCGGTCGGTGTCGAAGCCGAGAAAGGGCAGCTCCTTGTCGATCAGGTACTGGGCCAGCACGCGGGCCATCAGCGATTTGCCGACGCCGCCTTTTTCGCCGCCGATGAAATGAATGTGGGTCGTCATCGAGGAAGGGTTCATTTGACGGGCGCCGCAGAGGCGCCGCTGGGAGTGACGAGGTCGATGGTCTTCTCGACCGCCTTGCCGGCGACCTTGACCGTGCTGCCGACGACCGCGCCGCCGACCGAGACCGCCGCACCGGCGGCCGAGCCGGCGACGCTCACCGCCGCGCCGGCAACGCTGACCACGGCGCAGCCCGGCAGGACCCACGCTGCGACGAGGACGGGAGCGACGAGAACGGCGCGCTCAAGCCGGCGAGGGCGAGTGATCGAGGCCATGCAAAAGATTGTCGCGCACGGCCTGCGCCGCGACGCCGCCTTTGCATCCGTTCGTTACCGCGCGCCGGCCCAACTTCGTCACGCGCAAGGGCGGTTCAGCCACGGCCGATGAAGGGCATCGCCGTCGCCATGATGGTCATGAACTGGACGTTGGCCTCGAGCGGCAGGCTGGCCATGTGGACGACCGCGTCAGCCACGTGCTGCACGTTCATCGTCGGCTCGACCGCGAGCGAGCCATCGGCTTGCGGCACGCCCTTCTTCATCCGCTCGGTCATGTCGGTCGCGGCATTGCCGATGTCGATCTGGCCGCAGGCGATGTTGAACGGTCGGCCGTCGAGCGCGGTCGCCTTGGTCAGGCCGGTGATCGCATGCTTGGTCGCGGTATAGGGCGAGCTGAACGGACGCGGCGCGTGCGCCGAGATCGAGCCGTTGTTGATGATCCTGCCGCCGCGCGGCGACTGGCTCTTCATCATCACGAACGCCTGCTGGGTGCACAGGAAGACAGCGGTCAGGTTGATGTCGACGACCGCGCGCCACTGCTCGATCGTCAGCTCTTCGAGTGGGAGCGGCGGCGCCCCGGTGCCGGCGTTGTTGAACAGCACATCGAGCCGACCGAAGCTGTTCTTGACCGCCCCGAACAGCGCCTTGACCGCGGCCGGATCGGTGGCATCGGTCGGAACGACCAGGGCACGGTCGGCCGCGCCTTCCGCGGCCGCCCGAGTCGCCTCGAGCGCGTCGGCGCGACGGCCGGCGAGGGCGACGTGGAAGCCCGCCTTGAGCAGGGCGAGCGCGGAAGCGCGGCCGATGCCGCTGCCGGCGCCGGTGACGATGGCGACTTTCTTCATGGCGAGCCTTTCGTGAGTGAATCGGTCGTTCCCGGGTCGTCGCGCGGCGCACCGGCATCGGCGTCGGCCGACGCGAAGCAGTCGGCGAACGTGAACCAGAGGCTGGCGTAGAACACGGTCGAGAAGATCAGCGTCAGCGGCGTCGCGACCAGCGTCGAGCGCTGCGGCCCGAACAGGCCGACGCCGAGGCTGACGACGGCGAGCAGGATCAGCCAGAGCACGAGCCAGCCGAGGCCGTAGAGCGCGAACGCGCCCTTGTTGCGCCAGAGCGCGACGCTGCTGAAGAAGAGCGCCTTGGCCCAGCTCTGCCCGCCCCAGTAGACGAGCGCCGGTGCGTGCCAGAACGGGACCGACAGCGCCGCCGCGAAGGCCAGGCGCAGGATCAGGCCGAACTGCAGGCGCGAATCGGCGACCCGCGCTGCCGCGGCCTCGGGCGCAGTCTTGGCGTCCTGCAGCGAGTCGAGGAACGCCTGGAGCGCACCGCCGTCGAGGACGCCGGCGAGCCAGAAGACGAAGAAGGTCGCGGCGGCGTAGGCGATGCCGAGCTTGAGCAGCGCGACCAGGCGCGGTCGGCCGGCGCGCGCGAGCGCGACGATCGCCGCCGGGATCGGCGCCTTGCCTTCGGTTGCGAGCCGGGTCGCGATCATGAACAGCAGCGATCCCGCCGGCGGCAGGATCAGCAGCACGATCGTGCCGACCAGCGGGATCAGGCCGAGCAGCAGGAACACGAACAGGCAGGCCGCGAACAGCGCGGCGAAGCCGAGCGGCTGGCGGGCGAAGATCTGGAACGCCTTTCGCACCCAGACCATGCCGCGTCGCGGCGGCACCAGCTGCAGCTTCATGGCGCTGCCGCCACGCTCGGCCGGGGGTGCCACGGGGTTTCGCGTCGCGCCGCCAGGACGCGCTCGAAGTGGCTGGGGTCGTGCGCGGTCAGGACGACGGCGTCGCGCGGCAGATGCACGTCCCAGACGCGCGAGAGCCAGAAGCGGAACGCGGCGGCGCGCATCAAGGCCGGCAGCAGCCGCACTTCGGCGCTTTCGAGCGGACGCAGCACCGCATAGGCGGCGACCAGCGCCTCGGCGCGAGCTTCGTCGAGCTGGCCCGAGGCCAGGTCGCTGCACCAGTCGTTGAGGGCCACAGCGATGTCGTAGAGCAGCGTGTCGACGCCTGCGAAGTAGAAGTCGAACACGCCGGTGAGGGTGCCGTCCTCGAACATGACGTTGTCGCGGAACAGGTCGCCGTGGATCGCGCCGCGCGGCAGCGTCGCGTAGGCGGGCGTCGCCGCGAGGTGGCGCTGGTAGTCGAGTTCGTCTCGCATCATCGCCGCGGCCGCCGGGCCGAGGTGGCCGACGACCAGCGGAACGGTCGCGTTCCACCACGCCAGGCCGCGCAGGTTGGGCTGCGCCGGGACGAAGTCGCGCGTCGCGAGGTGCATCCGGGCGAGGACGCTGCCGAGGCTGGCGCAATCGGCGGCGTCGGGCGCGAGGTGGTGCTCGCCGGGCAACCGGTCGACGACGGCCGCGGGCTTGCCCTTGAGCGCGAGCAGGAGGGCGCCGTCGCTGCCGGCATGCGGACGCGGCACCGGCAGGTCGCGCTCGGCGAGATGCTTCATCAGCTGGAGATAGAACGGCAGCTCGTCGCCGCCGAGGCGCTCGAACACGGTGAGCACGTAGCGTCCCGATGCGGTGTCGGCGAAGTAGTTGGTGTTCTCGATCCCGCCGGAGCACGGCGCGAGCGCCTGCAGCGCGCCGATTCCCAGGCCGTCGATCAGCGCTGCCGCCTCGTCGAACGACACCTCGGTATAGACCGCCATCCGCCCGGGCAGGTCAGAAGCCCAGGACTTTCCAGACGCGCTTGCCGGCCGACCCGAGGGATCGGCCGGAAGCGCCACCGGTCGCGGCGGACTGACCGTCGTCGGTGGTCAGCACCTCGTAGCGGGGAGCGCCGCCTTTCGGGCTGACGGTCACCTTCTGCAGCTGGCCGCGGACGCGCAGCTCGTCGATACGCGTCCCGCGGTCCTCGATGACGGTGCGCTGGATCGCCGGCTCGGGAAAGCGGCTCTTCTCGGGCACGATCTCGTCGATCAGCAGCGCTCCGCTCGCGGCGGCGGCGGCGGGCTTGGCCGCAGGCGCCGGCGCAGGCGCCTGCGCCGGCGGCGCGTCAGCGGCGCTTGCGGACGTCGCCGGCAACGTCATCGCGCAGGCAATGAGGACGGCGACGACGTTGCGTTTCATGGCGCCGATTCTAGGCCGCCGGCCGGCGCGACGAGCGTGGCCCTTCCTTCACAATGGGCTGCATGGCGGACCGGACCCTGCTGCTCGTCGACGGCTCGAGCTACCTCTATCGCGCCTACCATGCCCTGCCGGACCTGCGCGGCCCGGGCGGCGTTCCGACCGGGGCGATCCGCGGCGTCGTCTCGATGATGAAGCTCCTTCGCGAGCAGTATCCGGCGGCGCACGGCGCCTGCGTCTTCGACGACAAGGGCAAGACCTTTCGCGATGATCTGTATCCGCAATACAAGGCGACGCGGACGGCGATGCCCGACGACCTGGCGCTGCAGATCGAGCCGATCCACGAAGCCGTCAAGCTGCTCGGCTGGCCGGTGCTCATGGTCCCCGGCATCGAGGCCGACGACGCCATCGGCACGATCTCGTGCATGGCCGCCAAGGGCGGCTTCCAGGTCGTGATCTCGACCGGAGACAAGGACCTGGCGCAGCTGGTCGACGAGAACGTCGTCCTGATCAACACCATGAGCAACGAGCGCCTCGACGTCGCCGGCGTCGCCGCCAAGTTCGGCGTCCCGCCCGAGCGCATCGTCGACTACCTGGCGCTGATCGGCGACTCGGTCGACAACATTCCCGGAGTCGAGAAGGTCGGTCCGAAGACGGCGGCCAAGTGGCTTGCCGAGCACGGCTCGCTGGAAGGCGTGATGGCCGCCGCTGCAGGGATGAAGGGCGTCGTCGGCGAGAACCTGAGGAAGGCGCTCGACTGGCTGCCGCAGGGGCGCCGCCTGGTCACGGTCGCGACCGACTGCGACCTGTCGGGCCACGTCATGGGATGGCCCGAGTTCGACGCGCTCGCGCTGCGGCCGATCGACGTCGACGCGATGCTGGCGTTCTATGACCGCTACGGCTTCGGCGCGATGCGCAAGGAGCTCGAGGCGTCGGTCGGGCGCGCGCCGGCGGTGCCGGGCAGCGCTGCCCGCGCGCCGGCGATCGTTCCGCTCGACGCGGTCGACCCGGTGCCTGCCGAATCGATCGTCAGGAACTACGAGACGGTGACGACGTTCGCTGCGCTGGACGCCTGGATTGTCCGCATCGAAGCGGCCGAGCTGACCGCGCTCGACCTCGAGACCGATTCGCTCGATCCGATCCGCGCCCGCCTGATCGGCCTGTCGCTCTCGGTCGCTGCCGGCGAGGCGTGCTACCTCCCGCTCGGGCACAGCTACGCCGGCGCGCCCGACCAGCTGCCGCTCGACGGCGTGATCGAGCGCCTCCGGCCGTGGCTCGAGAACGCGAGCGCCGCCAAGGTCGGCCAGAACACCAAGTACGACAGCCACGTCCTTGCCGGCGCCGGAGTCGCGGTGCGCGGCTACCGGCACGACACGATGCTCGAGAGCTACGTCTGGGAGGCGCACAAGGCGCACACGCTCGAGAGCCTGGCGTTTCGCCATCTCGGCCGCACCGCGCTGACCTACGAGGACGTGTGCGGCAAGGGCGCGAACCAGATTCCGTTTGCCCAGGTCGAGGTCGGTCGCGCCGCTGCCTACTCGTGCGAAGACGCCGACATGGCGTTGCACGTGCACCAGTCGCTGTGGCCGCGGATCGAGGCCGATCCCGGCATGGCCGACGTCTATCGCCGGATCGAGATGCCGACCTCGGACGTGCTGGCGCGGATCGAGCGCGCCGGCGTGCTGATCGACTCGGCGCAGCTGGCGGCGTTGAGCCAGGAGCTCGCCGAGCGGATGGCGGCGCTCGAGCAGGAGGCGTTCGCGATCGCCGGGCAGCCGTTCAACCTCGGCAGCCCGAAGCAGATCGGCGAGATCCTGTTCGGCAAGCTCGGCCTGCCGGTCGGCCGAAAGACCGCGAGCGGCGCGCCGTCGACCGACGAGGACGTGCTGCAGGAGCTCGCCGCCGACTATCCGCTCCCCGGCAAGCTGCTCGAGCACCGGAGCCTCTCGAAGCTGAAGGGCACCTACACCGACAAGCTGCCGCTGATGGTCAATCCGAATACCGGCCGCGTCCACACGACCTATGCGCAGGCGGTCGCGGTGACCGGGCGGCTGTCGAGCAACGACCCAAACCTGCAGAACATCCCGATCCGCACCGCCGAAGGACGGCGCGTGCGCGAGGCCTTCATCGCGCCCGAAGGCTCGGTGATCCTGTCGGCCGACTACTCGCAGATCGAGCTGCGCATCATGGCGCACATCTCGAGCGACGCCGGCCTGCTGCGCGCGTTCGGCGAAGGCATCGACGTGCACCGCGCGACCGCGGCCGAGGTCTTCGGCGCACCGCTCGGCGAGGTCTCGAGCGAGCAGCGGCGCTA
>Ga0190274_10002464_pt1 | contig 10890 bp, 10 predicted proteins | sample Popmic531T_FD_133002 | JGI IMG/M metagenome (GOLD analysis project Ga0190274, IMG submission 133002) | Populus adjacent soil microbial communities from riparian zone of Yellowstone River, Montana, USA - 531 T | ecosystem: Environmental > Terrestrial > Soil > Riparian zone | place: USA: Montana...
ATAAAGCGAAGGGTTGTTCCTTGTTTCATTTACAATTTTAGCAATGAACTCAAGGAGTTTAGTCTCCACATTTATTTGCATAATTGTATTTCGGTAAGCATCTATGTCTGTAGCCGATAATACTTTCGGAATATCTTTCAAAAGATCTTTTTGGTTCAGGTGATGTTGCCTTTCAAGTATCGTTACTTCCTCCTGCAAAGAAGGATAACCAATATCGATCTTAAAAAGAAAACGATCCAGTTGTGCTTCAGGTAAACGATATGTACCCTCCTGCTCAACCGGATTCTGGGTAGCCAATACAATAAATGGAGGCTTCATAAAATAAGTATGGCCGTCAATTGTCACTTGTCTTTCTTCCATTACTTCAAACAATGCAGCTTGTGTTTTTGCAGGGGCACGGTTTATTTCATCTATCAAAACAATATTACTAAAAACAGGTCCGGCTTTGAATTGAAAAGCTCCTTCTCCGGGATTAAAAACTGAAGTCCCCAACACATCAGAAGGCATCAGGTCTGGTGTAAATTGTATTCTTGAAAAATTTACATCGATGATCTTTGCAAGCAGCTTTGCACTTAATGTTTTTGCGACACCCGGAACTCCTTCTATCAAAATATGTCCATCAGATAACAGGCCTACGATCATCAGGTCAACCATCTTGTGTTGTCCAACTATTACCTTGCCTATTGTATCGCGAATTGCATTAACCGCTTCGTTCAATTTTGTAAGATCCGTTCTTTGCTGAAAAACTGTTTCTTCCATGATTTATTTTTTAAAATACTCTTGTATAAGATTATGTAATTCGAGTAAGCGTAAATCACTAATATTATCAGACCGTTCTGCATCATCCATCAATTGCAGCAGGTGCTTCACTCTTGCTTCGGGTATGCCACTTTTTCTTGACAAAGCTTCGGAAAATTCATTATTCAAGCTTTGTGTGTTTAAGTAATAACTATTCCTTACATGTTCTAGGAAATAGGTGAACATCTTCAGAGCGATATTCCTATTATCTTTTTTCTGAAGATAAAGCCGGCCAATTGTTTCTGTATAGGATATCGTAGTATTATTATTGGGAATTCTTTCAGGAACAAATCGCTGTCTTCTTCTTCCTCCAAAAGCAATAAAAATTAACAACGCAGCAAGTGTCAGCAGAAAAGCATAATATAAAGGAGGTTGTTTTTTAAAAAATTTGACGATAGAGAAATCTTCGCCAGAACTCCTTCTTAACCTGTAATAATTATCCCAATAAACCGAACTGGTCTCTGCTTTGAAATAAGAAAAAGTTTTTTCAAGATACTCTTTGTTGTTGCCGGTAAGTAAGAAATAATTACTGAAAGCTGCCGAGCCTATATGCAGGATAAATTTAACCTGCCCATGATCGATAGCGATGAAATTAAGATCACTATCCTCATTATATCCCAACTCCTGTGTAACTAATGTATCGTAAGAAAGTATCTTATTATTAAAAGGGACAAAAAAGAAACCATATTTCTGCTTTTCAGTTTTGGTTTCATGGGCTAATGAAAGCCAGGTGTCTTTCTTTTCCATATTGTATTCACTTTGGGCAAAAAAAACAGAAAAGTCAAATGAAATTTTTGCACCAAGCGTATCAACCAATTTCTCGTCGATATACTCTGCACTTATAAAAAGAGTATTGCCATTAGCCACATAATTCATCATATTTTCCAGGTCATCATTGCTCATGAAAACCGCTTTCGCAACAATAATGTAAAGTGATTTATCATAATTGATCTCATAACGCAGCTTGGAAAAAGGCTTATCTATAACATCAGTGATCCCATAATTGAAAAGTGAATTGAGATAGTGATAAGCAACATACCCTCCCATTGGCTCCTTATCCTTATATCCATATTTTGGATCAAGCCTTGGAATTCGTACGCCGCGGTTTGATTTAAAGCAACCGCTGAATAATACAAGGCATGTAAAACCCGCAAAAAAGAATTTATATGTCGATCCTCTATTCAATTACTTTAAATTATTTTTATTAAACTGTGTGAAACTGCCCTGTATCTGTTCAAACAATTTTTCATTAACCGGGTATTCGCCATACCACACATATTCATATTGTAGCGTAAGCGAGGCAAACTCATTTGCAAACTTATGTCTCCTTACTTCCATGACATATTCATAATTGGTCTTATTGGAATTTATTTCGATAAACTTTTTTTCTGATAAGCGTTGTAACGACTGCAAATACAAGTATCGGACTGCAAGACGGTAGTTACCATTTCTTATTGCAATACGAAGAAGCGAGTCGGGATCGCTTGCATTTTCTTCTTCAACTACTGCTATATCTGATGCAATATTTTTCCGGCTTCGTGAAAGAAATGAAGAGTTGCTTAAAAACAACCTGTAAACAAGATAACCGAACAATCCTATTGCAAGGATCCAGAAGATGATGCCAAATATCGAACTAAAAAAATCAGAGCCACTAAGGTTAACACTACGTCGTGGTTTCTGTACTTTAAATTGTGTAGCTCTCAAAAGGCTATCCATATACCTTTTGTAATAAAACCCTTTGTCAGAATTAACAGCCTGCACGCTATCAGATTCAATGGCCCGAAATTCTCTTTTTAAGGTATCAGGATAGTATGTTGTCCTATCCTCCCCATCTGTTGACTCGTAATCATCAACAGTTGTTGTAGAGGTATCTGTAGTGACCTGCGCATGGATGTTAAAAGAAAATAATAATCCTGCAAGTAGTATAAGAAACTGATATGATAATTTGTTTTTCAAATAATAAGGGACTTCGACACAGATGGATTCAATCTCTTCAATTTTCTTTCCACCAGGATTGGGTAAATAATAAAATACCATACAACAAAACAAAATGAACTGCCGAGTATCAGTAAGCTTGCCCAAACCGGCATGCCGCCTTTTCCATCTTTGTCAAAAGTTTCAGACATAAGATGAGTAATATAACTTTCAAGAAAAGCAGCGCCAAGAGTCATTGGTACAAAAATGATCATGATCTTGACAGCATCCTTAATTCCTGTTTTAAATGAGCTAAGCCGCGAAAAGGAACCGGGAAATAAAATGCTTTTCGCAATTATAAAACCAGCTGTTGCAGAAATGATCATTGCAGATATCTCCAATGTTCCATGAACCCAGATAACCAGTACAGATTTTATACCAAGTCCTTTTGCAAAAAACATATACTGAAAACAACCGAGCATTACACTGTTAGTAAACAACAAATGAAGTGTGAGGACGCCAAAGAACAAACCAAAAATGAACATGAGAAAATCGATCTTCACATTGTGATAAAAGAACCACATAAAAGTTGAGAAATAGCCACCTTCCCCGGTGTTTTTATAAACCCCAAAAGGATCTCCATTGGCAATATTATCTTCTGTCATTGCCACATAATCTTCACCAAGCACTCCCTTTACAAATTCATAATCACGCATCGATGATATGATACCCATCGCACAACAAACTGCAAACACGATAAAGGTGAAAAGAAATGTTTTGTGGTTTTTCCGAATAACCATCGGTAATTCTGTCTTCCAAAAACTTATAAGCCGTGAATATTTTTCTTTTTTATTTTGGTAGATCGATTGGTAAATAGAAACTGCCAGCCCGTTGATAAGTCTTGTTACTTTGCTATGTGGATAAAACGTTTTAGCATAAGCAAGGTCATCAACAAGTGTGGTGAACCTGTTTGCCATTTCATCAGGATCCTGGGTTTCGAAATGCTCATATTCCTGCCATTTCTGTGCATTCTTTTTAATGAACAAGGCTTCACGCATAAATATTAAAATGGTTCTTCAATATTAAGAAGTAATTTCTTAAAGCTATCTTGTAATTCCTTGTTTTTTATTTTATACTGCGGCCTTTTTATCCCACAGTTTTTGGTATTTTGCAATTATAGTATGCCGGCAATTCAAATCAATACTCCTTTTAACCTAGCCCTTGATTTTGAAGTGGCAGCCCTTCATAAAAGGATACTTGCGTACCTCGCTGATGTGGTTGTCCTGGTTATTTATGCCTGGGGGATGAAAAAATTTTTGGATGAAATACTCCAGATCGAATATAACAGGTATGGGATAGATATTTTACTGGTGTCAATTCCGATGTTGCTTTATGCTTTTGTTTGTGAATTAAGTATGCACGGACAATCGCTTGGGAAAAAACTGCTTGGCATACGAGTGATGAGTCTGGAAGGTGGCGAGCCAACTGTAAGCCAATACCTTCTTCGCTGGGCCACCCGTTTTTTTGAATGGCCGCTTGTTTTCGGATTTGTATTCCCTAATTTTTGGGTGATCTTCCAATTATTCTTTGTTGGTTTTTTGGGAGTGTTTGTTGTGATCATTATTGCGGTCTCAAAATCAAACCAACGGCTTGGGGATCTTGGCGCTGGAACGGTGGTAGTAGACACCAGGATCAAAACCTATTTACACGAAACGGTTTTTCTTGATATTTCACACAAGGATTACAATGTTCAGTTTCCTGAAGTAATGAGATTAACCGATCGTGATATAAATACAATAAAAAGCATTCTTGATGTGGCTGCCCGCAAAGGAGATTTTCAACTTGCTGCAAATGCTGCGGATAAAATAAAAAATCATTTGAAAATACAAAGCCCTATGTCCCCCTTTGATTTTCTTGAGAAAGTCCTGATGGATTACAATTATATTTCAACGAAATAAATTGCCGTTGCCAACCATTAATGGTTCACAGAAAATATTAATTAAATCCCAGTAGTTGCCGCCATTGCGATCGCCATTAGAATTGCTAAAGCATAAAAGGAAAGCATTACAATGGTAAGAATGCCAACATAACGAAACATGATCTTTAAATTTTGAAAAGATGTATTTAATGTAAGCTGATCATTAGTATTCAGCGCAGCCTTCATACGAGTAGCGAATCTGAAAAGAAATAAGTATGGAAAGAAAAATAGTATCGCAATGCCACTGTAAAAAATTGCAATAAATGCTCCCATCCCTCCTGTTAGCCCGGCGGCCGAACTACGATATCCCTCAGAACTCGTCATCGTTGCGAGGAATGAACCTAAAAAAATTGCTGCCAGGACGATCAAACCACACATAACGAATCCTACAATGGCAAGAAATCTAGCCCATTTAGCAGCTTCGGAGAGATGTGCCCTTGATGATTGATCAATTCCGAATCCAAATAATGATGTATCCGGGTTCTGTTCAGTATAATTCTCCATGTTTACAATTTTATTACAATATATAAACTACGAATCAAGTTGTTAGTTATTTATAAAAAGATCCTATGCCTGTTAAAATTCATGGTGCCAACCATGAGAATGGAGTGTATGGAAGGTTTCTTAATACCCAAAATGAAATAACCACAATTACAACCGAATATGAAAAAGATGATTTATAGATAAAAGATGAAGATGATGTTTTCTTACCCCAGGTAAAAGCTAATAGAAAATATATGATCAAAGGCAGAAATAAAATAAACAACAGGTTATAATCAATTGCAGTTAAGATATGCCCATTCAATAAAGCATGAAACGAACGTTGCACTCCACAACCAGGACAATACAATCCTGTCAGTTCATGAAAAAAACATTTCGGTAAAATGCCATTCTTTGGTTCAACAAAAAAATAAAGCAGCAGGATGGCGCCTGCTGCTATAATTAAAATAGAAATTCTAAAAAATCTATTATTCATTTAAGAAATCAATTCGACATTGAACCTGCTGCACCAAGGAAGCTTACACCCATAACAAATACGAACAACACATAAAGCAGTATAACACCAAGACCGATCCAGAAGCCCAGTTTAGTCCATTTTGCAGCTTCTCTTCTTGATTTTTCTGCGCCTTCATTATCGCCAGCTTGTTGCTTGGTATTAACCTGAGCAGCGAATATAATACCAACGACTCCAAAAGGAAGACAGCAAAGTAAGGTTACTAATATGGCTTCTACGAGCCAGTTTTCGCTAAACGGGCCCTTTGGTCCGGGAGGAGCCATGTTTAAATTTTCCATGATGTTAGTTTGGTTTTAGAATTTATAAAGCATAAATATAATGAGCAAATTTTAATATGCAATAGCAAACAGAACCCTTTCTTTACTTGGCTTTCCACTTAAAATACACAATCCTTGCTCCTTGGGATTGTTCGAAGGGATACAACGAATGGTAGCTTTTGTCTTCTCTTTTATTTCAGCTTCAGTTTCTGCCGTACCATCCCAATGCGCAGAAACAAAGCCTCCTTTTTCATTGAGTGTTTTTACAAATTCTTCCCAACTATCAACTGAAGTAATATGTTCCTCACGATATTTCAAAGCATTGTTGTAAAGATTTTGCTGGATCTCATCAAGCAATTTTGTTATATGATCCGACAATCCTGAAATAGGGATTTGCTGTTTTTCTTTTGTATCTCTTCTTGCCAATTCAATAACATTATTTTCCATGTCACGAAGTCCCATGGCAAGTCGCACTGGTACACCTTTCAATTCATATTCTGCAAACTTCCATCCTGGCCTGTTGTTATCATTATTATCATATTTTACGCGGATGCCAGCAGCTCTGAGTTCTTTCATTATTTCATTTGCCTTAGCATCGATCACAGGCTTTGATTCTTCGCCTTTATAGATCGGAACAATCACAACCTGGAAAGGTGCGATCCTTGGAGGTAATACAAGCCCCTGGTCATCGCTATGTGCCATTACCAATGCACCAATTAATCTTGTACTTACTCCCCAACTCGTAGCCCAAACATATTCCTGTTGATTTTCTTTGTTTAAAAATTTTACTTCAAATGCTTTTGCAAAATTTTGTCCAAGGAAATGCGAAGTACCGCACTGCAATGCTTTTCCATCCTGCATTAATCCTTCAATGCAATATGTATCGATAGCACCGGCAAATCTTTCACTTTCAGATTTTACACCTCTGATCACCGGCAATGCCATAAACTCTTCTGCAAATGTTGCATACACCTCAAGCATCTTTTTTGTTTCTTCGATCGCATCTTCAGAGGTAGCATGTGCAGTATGACCTTCCTGCCAAAGAAATTCTGCAGTACGCAAAAACAATCTTGTTCTCATTTCCCAACGAACCACATTTGCCCATTGGTTGATAAGCAATGGAAGATCACGATATGATTGGATCCAGTCTTTATAAGTATGCCAGATAATAGCCTCACTTGTCGGACGAATGATAAGTTCTTCTTCGAGCTTTGAATCCGGATCAACCATTAATGTTCCTTTTTTATCAGGATTTGCTTTTAAACGATAATGGGTAACGACAGCACATTCTTTTGCAAAACCTTCAGCATGGCCTTCTTCTTTTTCTAAAAAACTTTTAGGAACGAACAATGGGAAATAAGCATTTTGATGACCAGTGTCTTTAAACATCTTATCCAATGCATCTCTCATGTTTTCCCATAATGCAAAGCCATAAGGTTTAATTACCATACAACCACGCACTGCAGAATAATCAGCTAATCCACCTTTTAAAACAAGGTCATTATACCATTGAGAATAATCTTCGGCTCTTGTTGTAATTCCTTTTGACATAAAACAGTTCCGCTAATACGGAAATTTTAAATTATTAGAAAAAATAGATCAACCGGAGTTATAATAGACGAATACTTCGCTTCGCTCAGTGCAGGCTGTGCGTCGCAACAAAAGATCAATCAAAGAACCAATGATGATTCAATAAAAATCTTTTAACAATAAAAAATAACGAACGGTTGAATCTTACGTTTTAATTAACAACGGATTTCCCAATTTTACATTGAGCGGCAAAATATTTGATGCTCAAAGATATGTGTCGGAAATCCGGCGCAAATGTAGTAACTTCATATTTATAAACCACTTAAACTCCCTGCCATGCAACGTCAAATTTTCCTTTTGGCAATTACCGCAGCAGCGTTAAGCAGTTGTACAACCGCATACAAAACCGGGCAAACTCCTGATGATGTTTATTTTTCACCTACCCGTCCGCAAGACGAGTATGTACGTGTAGAAGAAAAAGAAGATAAACAGTACCGGTATGATGACGAATATTATGACGACCGTTACCTCCGCATGAAAGTACAAAACCGTTCACAATGGAGTTCTCTTGATGATTGGTATGCCTATGATCGTTATGGTTATCGTATGAACTCTTATTACGGTACTTATTACAATCCCTATACTTCATGGAATTATCATTACAATCCTTACTGCCGTAACAATGTGATCGCTTATCATCCCGGGTATCAAGGACAAACGAGTGTAGCCCAAAATGTTTCCAGGCCAAGACCTTTCAACCTGGCCAGTTATACAGGCACAACTTATAACAACGCCAATAACAGTGTAAAAATGAATTCATATAAAACGGGCATGGTAAGACCTGTTTATAACAACAAGAATTCAAACAACGGCTTTAGCAATACACTCAAACAAATTTTTAACAACGGGACTAGTATTAACACCAGCAATAATAGTTCATATTCACCATCATCAAGAAGCTATACACCCAGCTCAACACCGAGCTCAAGTTCATCAAGTAGTAGCAGCGGCTCCGGTTCATCTGGAAGCAGCAGTGGTGGCGGTGGCGCATCTCGTCCGAGCAGAGGTGGCAATTAAATCATAAACATGAAGCAGGCTAAACAATTGAAGCATTTTTTGAATGTTTCCTGTTTCATATTATCTAATACTTTATAACTTCTATATGAAAGGAAAAATCTTTACTATCATTTTTCTTCTTTCCTCATACATATCTTTTTCTCAATCACCTGAAGATGCATTACGATTATCCTGGTATCAATTAAAAGGTACGGCAAGAAACCAGGCAATTGGAGGTGCAATGGTTTCACTTGGTGGCGATGCAACCGCAAACCATATTAACCCGGCAGGACTTGCATTTTTTAAAACCTCCGATTTCTTGCTTACACCCGGTCTTCAATTTGGAAAAACAAAAAGTATGTTCAGGGAAACAAATAGTACCGCAGCTGGCGAAACTAAGTTTGATCTTGGAACATCTGGCTTTGTATTTGGCGGTTTTGGTAAAAAGGCAAAAAACTCTTTTGGGATAACTGTTACACAACAAGCCAATTTTAATTATAACACTTATTATAAAGGAGTAAATGACTACAGCAGTTATGGCGAGCCATTAGCTGATGAATTTGCTGCTTCTGGTCTTACAATAGACCAGGCGTTATTATATAATTCAACTATTTCTATACCAACAAAGATGGCTTTATACACTTACCTGGTTGATACAGTCAATGTAAACGGCGCCTTGCAGGTAATAGCTCGTTCTGAAAATCCTTCGTCAAGAAACCAGGAAAACCTAGTGCAATCAAGTGGAGGTATTACGGAGATTAATTTAGGATGGGGATCTGAGATAAGTAAAAAATGGATGGCTGGGATCAGTTTGGGAATAAATATAATTAATCAAGAGCGCAAAACTTATTTTCATGAATCAGATGCAACAGGTGATGAAGACAATGATTTTAACTTTCTAACATACGACGAGACATTTACTTTAAAAGGATATGGACTGAATTTTCGTGGAGGCTTAATTTACAGACCCAAGGAATATATACGTTTAGGATTAGCGGTCCACTCTCCCACATGGATGCCATTAAAAGAAACAACGAGCTCAGGATTTGCCGCTGACCTTGAGAATTTGTTTGGCGCAGGTCATGGGTATGACAGCGTAGGTATGACAACTATTACCGGAGGTAGCGAAAAAGTCGAGAGTCAGTATACATTGAATTCGCCAACCAGGATCATGATCAGTGGTTCTTATGTTTTCAGAGAAGTGGAAGATATAAGAAGGCAAAAAGGATTTATTACTCTGGATATTGAATACACCAATTACAAATGGATGAGTTACGGCCCTTACGATGGCGAGGTGAATTCAAATACAAAAGTTCCTTACGAACCTTACAATGAAGCGATCGATGCTGTGTATAAAGGGACCTTCAATTTCCGGCTGGGCGGCGAATTGAAATTTAATACAATAATGGCTCGTGCAGGTTTTGCTTATTATACAAGTCCATATAAAGAAGAAGAACTAAAAGCAAGAAAGATGTTTGCAAGTGGCGGACTTGGTTACAGGCATAAAGGGATATTTATTGATCTTACTTATGTACAACGTTTAAATAAAGATGTTAGCTTCCCGTACCGTGTTAATCCTCCAAGAGCCAATACTTTTGCCGATCTGAAAGATAATGGAGGCAATGTGATACTTACAGTTGGCTTTAAGATCTAAGTCGCAATCATACTAACTTGTTTGTCAGAAGGAGCCCTATTTATTGGGCTCTTTTTATTTACCAGTGCTCCTTGATCAAAAACACTTTACAAATCAAGAAATGTTATTAAAGCAATAACAATACAAAATTTAGAACATTAATTGGCGTTTTTCAAAAGGAGATTTTTTTTCAAATAACGTTTTATATCATAAATTAGAGTGTTGTGCATCATTTTAAACTAACATACTTTTTTCATGGGAACATGGGGGGCAAACATTAAGGACAACGATACTTTTCAAGATATTTATACTTCGTTTTTTGACAGATATAATTCAGGAAAATTCCCAAAAGAAATCTCACAAGCACTTATTGATGAAAACAAAGAGTTAATCAATGATATGGATGATTCCAATCCATTTTGGTTTGGCCTTGCATTAGCTCAATGGGAAACTAAATCACTAGACCCAGATGTATATTTAAAGGTTAAGGAAATAATTGATAGCGGTAAAGACCTTGAATTATGGGAAGGTGCAGATGCAATAACAATTAAAAACCGCCAAAAGGCTTTAGAGTCCTTTTTAGAAAAAATCAGTACAGAAAAAGAAAAAGCCAAAAGGCGAACTAAGCCAAAACCACTTGACTTTTACTCTAATGAATTGATTAATTTAATTTCACCCGACCAAAAAAAGACTTTTACATTGTGTGAAT
>Ga0190274_10002465_pt1 | contig 10888 bp, 7 predicted proteins | sample Popmic531T_FD_133002 | JGI IMG/M metagenome (GOLD analysis project Ga0190274, IMG submission 133002) | Populus adjacent soil microbial communities from riparian zone of Yellowstone River, Montana, USA - 531 T | ecosystem: Environmental > Terrestrial > Soil > Riparian zone | place: USA: Montana...
GCCTGACACAGTCGCAAACGGGTCCCGGCCTGGATGAGAAAAGCCTGGGCGCTCGCACCTACAACGTTCGCGACTTTGGCGCGAAAGGCGACGGAGTTGCGATAGACACGGCGGCGGTCCAATCAGCTATTGATACTTGTCACAGAGACAAGGGGGGAACCGTGCTGGTTCCCGCCGGCGATTTCGTAATCGGCACCATCGAGTTGAAAAACAACGTAACCCTGCACCTGGCCGCGCAGGGTAAGCTGCTGGGTAGTGCCAACCCGGAGCATTACAAAGCGGGCAACGGTATCCCGCCGAGCAACGGAAATATCGTGATGATCTCTGCCGCCAATGCCGAGAACATTACTATCGAGGGCCCCGGAACTATCGATGGCAATGGCGCGAAGTTTTTCACCGGGAAGGGCGACATGACCGGTCCCGGACAAAACTCGTCGCAGGGTTATTTTCAGCGTCCGCACCTGATGGTGTTTTATCGCTGCACCAACCTTCGCATTCGCGATGTCTTCTTAACCGCCAGCGCTTACCATTGCACACGCATTCTCAATTGCCGGCGCGTGTTCCTAAATGGAGTTCGAATCTACAACCGCGTTAACCTGAACAACGACGGATTCCACATCAATAGTTCTGAATACGTGCACATCAGCAACTGCGACGTGGTTTGTCAGGACGATGCCTGTGCGCTCTTTGGCAGCAATAAGTTTGTTTCCGTGGCCAACTCAACTTTCAGTACACGCTGGTCTGTTTTTAGATTTGGCGGCGGTCAGGCCGAGAACATCGTTGTCACCAATTGCGTTATTTATGACACCTTCGGTTGCGCAATTAAAATGCGTTGTGGCGCAAACTCACGGCTCGAGAATATTTCCTTCTCAAACATCATCATGAAGAATGTGACCGGGCCAATTTCGATTGGATTGGATTCAACCCGTCGCAGCAATTCTGCTCCCACAGCAGCACCCACCGGTATAGTCCGCAACATTTCGTTCCACAGCATCCGGGCGACCGTGGTGGCTGAAGGACGACAACATGAAGACCTGTCCTGGCCGCAGAAGTTTCGGCCGGGTGAAACCAGGACGTGCATAACGCTGAATGGCGTGGGCAGCGAGTTTCTCGAAAACATCAGCTTCAATGACGTCCACGTCACTTACGAAGGCGGAGGCACTGCGCAGGAAGCGGCCGCCGAAGTGCCCAAAATTGCCGGCGAGTATTTTGAGATTGGCACGCCCCCGGCCTATGGGTTCTATGCTCGCAACGTTCGCGGACTTACGCTCAACAATGTTCGCCTGGAAGCAACAACATCCGATCTGAGGCCGGCGGTAGTTTTTGATCATGTGGCCGATGCGTCGGTGAATGACTTAGGCGCCCAGGGCAATTCGAAGGCGGATTCGTTACTGCGGTTCATCGAGACCCGGGACGTATTGTTGACTGCTATGCGAGTCTTAACACCTGCGGCAATTCTTCTGAAACTTGAGGGCGGTGCAACGGCAGGGATCACGGTTGATGGTGGCGATATTTCGAAGGCTGCCAAGCCGCTTGCTTTTAGCGGAGGCGCAACGCCGAAAGCAGTGAAACTGAAGTAGTCAATTTTCTTCAGCAACAGGAAATAGAACCCATACGAATTATTGGACCTATTGACCCTGCATCACCGACGCTTTTGATTTGATTCTGGAATCGTGAGGAAGGTGCTATGGTAGAGCATCATGATTAAGATCAATCAGAGGATCATCTCGGCCAGCTTGTCGATGCTTTGCGTGCTGCTTGCCGGCGCATTCCGGTTACAGGCTCAAGAACCTCCACTCATCCACCTCTCTGATGAAGATAAATCTGCGATAGTTGAATCGGTGCTTCGGACAGAGTTTATGGTGCCAAGTGAAGAGTTCCGAGGTCTCAACCTTTCGTCAGATAACCTGGAATTCCTTAAACCATCCCGAATATCCACACTTCGATTTGTATTGTTTGGTTCTGGTTCCCGAGCATCTTCCAGCTGGGGGGTTGTTGAGTACTTAGTCTTTAGAAAGATCGAGGCGAGTGGTAACAACGCCATCGTAATCCTGTCTCGGGTGCTCGAAAGTAACCCGTGCTTTGGTCCAAAGACTTCACACGAACAGACCTTCACTTATCAATATCACATCGAATCCGGGCGTTGGACGGGTGAGCTAATCAGAAAGACGCCGAGACTGCTGGGCGACAGCAGCAAGTGGTCGCGTGCCACAGGTACGGTGTTTCGAATGAAAAACGCGCCTTGAGGAGTTGGTGTTCCTTTCGTGGGATTGGTTGTTATTTCGTGGATCGTCTTCTTTAGAATCAAGGCTATTACGATCCACGAAATCACACGAAAGTAGTTTGAAGAGGGGTTCAGCGCCGAGCAGTCGCTACCAGTCTTCCTGGGCAATGTATTTGAGGACACTCTTGATTGAGGCGACGGCGTAGGTCCCGTCGGATTTCAGATACGGAATGTGCCGATACCGGCCGAGCGACATTTTGTTCAGAGCTTCGGCTACCGAGTCAGTCTCATGAAGTACTTCCGGATTTGACGTCATCAAGTCTTTGACCGGAACCACCCGCTCGTTCGCTGGTATTCCCCGAGTCTCTGTCACCTGAACCGCATCCGCCCGCATTTCCTCAACCGGAACCTCACCGGATGGCGTCGCCTTGAGTTGCATTTCTTCGACTAATGCTGCGGCCTCATTTGCAGCCTCGCCCGTCTGTTCAACAATCATTGGTTCGACAAACGGAGCTTTCACTGAGGGGCCGTCTCCAGTCATACGCAACAGCACATCGTGTTCAGTGAAGATACCAACCAGCTTTCCCCCATCCACAACCAGGGCGCAACCGGAATTGGAATTCTTCATGAGTTGTGCAACTTCGAGCGCCGGCGTGTCAGGGGTAATGCTAATCGCCTGCTCCTGATCAAGCTGCTTCAGATTGTCTTCCATGACCGACCGCGCTAATCCCTCAGCCGAATCGACACGCGGCACATCGAGGTCGCGAAAAGGCGCCAGGCAGTTTTCGCAACGGTCGTTACCTTCAATGTTTTCGTAGCCACAAGATGGACAGTTCATAAGGCAGAAGACAGAAGCCAGAAGTCAGATGTCAGATGTCAGATGTCAGATGTCAGATGTCAGATGTCAGATGTCAGATGAAGCATTCTATAACCAACGGTGCAGGCTGCCAAACTCTCAACTCCTTGGAGTGCGCCGGCCTGGCGGCGCTTTGGTCTAGCTTGGGTTAACGAAACCTTTTCATTGGAGGTGCTGGTTGACCATGAAGACGCCCGCGTCGGCGACGGGCCAAAGCGGCGCCGGGCCGCCGCACTCCAAAGAGGTGAATGTTGCGAATGGATTATTCTTGCGCGGCAATCCGATAGCTTTAACCTCTATCCCAACCTTAGAAACGCAACTCAAGTTTTCCTCAAGAATTCCTCAAGCCGTCTCCTTATTCTGCTAATCAACGGAAACCAACTGGTTCCGAATGACCTATTGCCAATCGAGAAATCAAAGGAGACGCCTCAAGTGAAAAGTCATCATTCAAGAATTCTGGCCCTTTTGCTACTGGCAGCAGTTATGTCGGTAATGGTGTTCCCACCCTTTTCATCGCGGGGAGCAGGGGGAACTCCATCTTTTGATCCACACCGCGCTGCTGTACCGAATGTTGATATTAATGCGACCTCGGCGGGCCTCCGTAAAGCTACTGCGGCTCAACTTTCGGCAATAGATCAATTCAAAAACAACTACGGGAGTCAGACCACAGTCAGATGGAACTCGTTCGCTGGGTCGCCCGACGTAATCAGGGGTTTTCACACGGGCCCATCCAGCGATACCCCTGAAAATGTGGCGCGTGCCTTCGTCGCGGCAAACTCAACCCTGTTTGGCGTTGACCCGTCGGCCCTCGTGCTGGTCGATCAGAAAGAAGCCATGGGTGGCTACCTGGTCAAGTTTCAACAGACTGTGGGTGGTGCGAATGTGGTTAACGGCGGACTTGGTTTCGTGATGACTGCAAACAAAGAAATCCGCATGGTGTTTGGACCAACCTTCCGCAACCCAAACGTCACCACCGCCCCGTCGCTCGCCGCTACCGCCGCCATCACCGCTGCCCAGGCTGCTCTGGCTAGTTATGCGGTGACGCAATCAAGTGGTGTCCAGCAGACCATCAAACCGGCATACGACGCGCTCGAAAAAGAAATCGCTCCGGTGCTGCGGGCGCCGAAACTAAATGTTTTTCCCACCGCGGATGGCTACAAGATGGCCTGGAATGTAATCACCTTTTCGCGCAATCCTTTTGGGCTCTTTGTCACTCAGGTAGACGCAAGTAGCGGAAAGATACTCGCCCGCGAGAACAAAGTGCTGTCGCAAACTCCGAACCCCCTGCCTTACACAGCCGACATCTATCCCAATCATCCGGAAATGGCTAATGCGGATACCGGTGAACTAAAACTCGCAGGTGGCGAGCCCGCCGGCCTATTGCGGGTACAGTTGCGCGGCTATAACGAGGGTTCTAACGCCACCGGGGTGGCCGGGTTGTTGACTGGCCCACACGCGCTTGTCAAGAACGTGTTGGCTACAGCGCAACCCTTCCCCCAGGCCGCCCTGGCCACCTGGCACTTCCGCCAAAACAACGCACCTTTGGAGGGCCAACCAAATGAGGCCGACGATCTGGCTGAACCCGCCGAACACATTGACGACGTAAACATTTTCTTCTTTGTTAACTACCTGGTTGAATACATCACAGACATCCACCGCCGCGACGACGCGGTGCACAATCGCATTGGTCAAGGCGATTTTCCTGAGAACTTTCCTAACAGCGACAAGCCACTCGTGGCCTTGCCTCACTTCCCGAGTGATGGTGGTGCGGCCGTCGGCGGTGGCGCTGATACATCGAGTCCGGATGCGGCGCTGCTATCAATACTCGGCCTGGACAATGCTTTCTCGGTTCCAGCCAGTCAGACGATCGACACACCCGCCGGACCACAAACTGTCATCGTTAACCCAACCGTATATGGCCACGGTTATCTTTTCAACGATCTCGGCAAAGATGGCGCTGTGGTCTATCACGAAGGCACTCATTCGATCTCGACGCCCATAGCCGGGCTCGAAGGCTCTGAAGGCGGGGCGCTCAATGAAGCGCAGGCGGACCTTTGGGCTTACACCATCACGGACGCGGAAGCCATTGGTGAGTATGTGGTCCAGGGTTCCAGAGTTCGTCAGGCCGTTCGCGACGGTCGGGCTTTCGCCGCCGACACGGGAGGCGATCCAGATCGCTTAGCCTGGATTCGTTCCGCTCATAACACGCTGAAGTATTCTCAACTGGGCACCAGAGGCGGCAATGCTTTTGAGGTGCACCGCGACGGCGAGATCTACGTTTCGACAATGTGGGACCTGCGCTTTCTCATGAAAGCGGCCGAACCGCAGCAGAACTTTTTCCGTCCGGCGTTTCTTGATGGAACGCCGACCCGGGCAATTTCCCAGGGCCAGGAATCGTGGGAACGGCTCCATCTCGGTTCGCTCTATCTTCTTGGCCTGACTTCGCCGGACACGTTTGTGAAGTTTCGCGATGCTGTGATTGAGGCCGATCGAATTCTCTATTCCACAGATCCTTCAAACCTCGACGCGCCGGGCCAACATGAAGCCCTCATTTGGCAGGTCTTTGCTTCGCACGAGATGGGCGTCAACGCTGACGCGTTAGTCGGGGGCCGGCAGACAATCTCGACGCGAGTGTCGCAGTTTGCGGTGGACCAGGATCACACCGGCGCCCCGCAAGGCGTCACCGTCGAGCCCGCTTCCGCGAAATCGCTGCGCGTTTCCTGGCAGCCCACGCAGGGTGCATTTGCCTATGAAGTTTTCAAACGCAAGATCGGCACCGCCGGTCAGAGACAAACTGCCGGAGCCTCGGAGCACCCCTACATCGATGGGGACAGCTCAACCACTGGTTGGAGTCATGTCACATATGTGACTGCTCAAGAGACGAGTTATGAAGACAAGGGTGCGATCTCGGAGTTTTTTGGTCCTGCCGGCATCAGCGCGACGGCAAACGCGAATGGCTTTAACGCCCTGACTGGTACCGAATATGCGGTGCGGGCATTGTCAATTAATCCTAACCGGCAGGTGGGTGCTTCGGATCTGAGTGGAGGTACTGGCATGAATTCTGAAATCCGAGACGTGAGCTCATCAATGACTGTGTCGATCGCAAACCCGAGCCTGGCAGGCGGCGTTTTCGAGGTTGATCAGTTCCTGAAAAACAACGGCGTGACTTCGCCCGACGGCATAGTCTACTCGCCTTTGACGTTCAAGATCGTAAGCATTTCCGATCCGACGGTAAAAGTGATCAATGCCGACAATGGCGGCGATGGACAGTCGGCGCCGGCCAGTTTCATCTACAACCAATCGCTCGCGAACGGCGCGACTTCGAGTGCTCGTCACCTGAAGTTTAGTAATCCGCTGGCGCATATGTTTACCTTCAACGCGATTGTCACTGCGCGCGTTCGGACGGCAACCGCACCGGCGAATGGAAGCCAACCGGGGGATGGCGCCGATGGGGGAGGTTCAACCAATCAGCCCATAACTTCCACCGACGTCTTGAGCGGCACCATTCTGGCTTCCTCGGCAGGGCAGAACTTAGTCAATGGTGTCGACTACCTCGACATTCCATTCGTAGCCAAGCCGGATTCGTTTGGGGTTGATGGTTCGATGGACACTTCCCCGGTCTCAGCCGGAGCGCTGCCGGATCTCGATCTGCAGTTGCTGGATTCGGAGGGCCACGTGCTTTCCACTTCGGGCAACCTTGGGCCAAAGGAGTCGGTGACTGGAGCGATAATTCCGGGTAAGACGTACATCTATCGGGTGGTGGGTTACGTCAGTGGTCCTACTCAGGTGAACATCACCAGCAAGCAATTCCTTAACGCGGGTGCGGGTGCTAGCGGATCAAGCGGGAGTGGCAGCTCCGCGCTGTTGCCGACCAGCCGTGGGGTTTTGCCGCTGCGCGTTCTTCAGTTTTGGGTCAATCCTTTGACTAGGACGGTGACTCTGAAATAGGGGAATAGGGGAATAGGGTAAAGGGAAAAAGGGGAATGGGTAAAGGAACACGAGGTTTCCTTTACCCATTCCCCTTTGATCGTCTCGTTAGATTTGTCTTGGCAAGCCTTGGATTTGTCTCGGTGAGTAATGGGTTCTTTTCCCTTTACCCCTTCCCCTTTTCCCCCTCTTTCCCTTTTTTCTATTCCACCACCCAGGTGTCCCGGCTATTACTCAATTTCTCCAGCCTGCCGGGACCTGACTTGGCAATCGCCAAATCGATCTGATCTACCAGCATGTCTTCATAAGTCTGCCGCTCAACGGCGCGGAAGATCCCGACCGGCTGTGGGAAGTCGGGCTGCTCCATTCTGGCGAGCATGAAAGCCACTGAAGGATCATTGAGATAGATATCGTGTACCAGCAGGTCGCTTTCAGTGATGCCATTCTCACCAATGGTTACCACCTCAGGGTGCGCGCCATTCATGCGAATGCCCCGGTCACGGTCCTTGCCGAAAATCATTGGTTTGCCGTGTTCGAGATAAAGCACGCGATCGTTTCGCACGCTTCTTTCGGCAAAGGAATCAAAAGCGTGGTCGTTGAAGATGTTGCAGTTTTGATAGACCTCGACAAACGAGATACCCTTGTGTTTGGCCGCCGCCTGGACGACTCCGCCCAAATGCTTAACGTCGATATCGATAGATCGCGCGACAAAAGTCGACTCGCTGGCAATCGCCAGCGAAAGGGGATTGATCGGGTAGTCGATAGCGCCCACCGGCGTTGACTTCGTCTTCTTGCCAAACTCCGACGTCGGACTGTATTGACCTTTCGTCAATCCATAGATGCGGTTGTTGAAAAGAATGTAATTGAGATCGAGGTTGCGACGAATCGCATGCATGAAGTGGTTACCGCCGATCGAAAGCGCATCGCCGTCGCCGGTGATCACCCAGACACTCAACTCCGGATTAGCACACTTGATTCCGGTGGCGACTGCGGGGGCGCGCCCATGAATCGAGTGAAAGCCGTAGGTGTTCATGTAATAAGGAAAGCGCGACGAGCAGCCGATCCCGGAAACGAAGACTACATTTTCGCGCGGGATGCCGAGTTCGGGCATCACCTTCTGCACGTTGTTAAGGATGGCGTAGTCGCCGCAGCCGGGGCACCAGCGCACTTCCTGATCCGAAACAAAATCGGCCTTCTTTTGTTGACCCGGAGGCGGCGCGATCTTGCCTGACACCGCCGAGCCGACTTCGCTGTCGGCTGAGACTGCTTCGATTATTGGCTGGCTGCCGTTTCCGTTTCCACCTTGACCATTTCCTGTTGTGCTCATTATTGCTCCTTAAGACGTTATGACTATTCGGCAAATATTTCAGCTACTGCAATCTGAAAACCTGGGACTACGTCGCCACCGTCAAGCGTATCATTCTCCGTCAAGACCGCGATTTCTGTAAGCGAGCGATAAACGGTGACGGTATGCATTTTCGGACTAATTACCCAAACCGCGCGGGTGCCGCCTCCCAGCCACTTTGCGACCTTACCCTCAACTCGTCCAATCGTATCCCTGGGACTCAGAACCTCAACCGCCAGATCAGGTGCGCCTACCCAATAACCCTTAACCGGTCCTGCTTTCTCAATTCGTTCGCGTAGGATGAAGGCCACGTCCGCAGCTCTGACCGTATCGGGGTTTTGTTCGAGGAGGAATCCCGTTTCAGCAGCGTATACCTTGCCGAGATCTTTGCTTTTTGCGTACTCGTAAAGAGGACCAGCAATATTCATAGTTACCAGTCCGTGTTCATAACCGGGAGGAGGAGACACCTTGATCAATTCTCCTTTGATGAGTTCATAACAAAAACCATCATCTGGCATTGCCAGCAGCTCATCAGCGGTCATGAGTTGTAATTCAGTGCTCATGGTTCAAATCCGGAACGCGAAGGGTGTCGCGATCATCAACTAGTTTTGGCCGTCTCAACCGACTCAAGTAGCTCCAGGAATTTATCTTTCACGTACGGGTTTAGACGCTCTGCGAAGTCTCTCCGCCAGAGCCTTACTTTTATCAATTCTTGCACATCGGCCAGATCCTTAAGCCGATCTAGAGCGGTCATACCAGAAGCCAATTTCAATTCGATAAGCTTTTCAACAGTAACGAACTGAATACCATCTATTTCGACTGAAGCAGCCGATGGTTCAGGAATACTCACTGGCTTCGGCTTTCCATCACCTGGATATTCACCACTTGTCATTACTCTAATACTGATTCCATGCGGATGGGAGTGCACTCGCTTGTTAGAAGTGATATCTGGGTCGTAATTACCTAATGTTTGGGGATATCTTCCGCTGATAGGAGTAATGAATCGCTCTAGTCCTTCAGCGGTTAACACTATATCGATGTTGTTTGTGAAGCGCCGATAACCGTGGGCGAACAATGCAACAGCGCCAATCACGACATAGTCAATGTCATGCCTCCGCAAATCCGTTACCAGTTGGTCCAGCGCATAATTGAGCATTCCCTGCCCAATAAAGTACCGCCCCGCATCCTCGTACATTTCAGGTAACGAAAGAGTGTTACTGATTTCTTTTGGAGTTGCAGCCATGCTAACCAATGCAGGCAGGATGCCTGCGCTCCCAGCTACAAATACTCTTCAACCTTGCGAACAATCTCGCGAATCTGGAATGGGCGGCCCTTCACTTTCGAAAACGGTACCGCATCAACCAGGTACTTCGCGCGGACCATGGTGCACAGTTGGCCCAGGTTCATCTCGGGGATAATTACCGTTTCAAAACCCGCGAGTATTTCGCCGAGGTTCTTGGGAAACGGATTCAAATACTTCAGATGCGCGGCCGAAACGCTCTTGCCCTCGGCCCGTAACTTCTCGACGGCCGTGCTGATTGAACCGTAAGTCGAACCCCAACCCAGCACCAGCACCTTGCCGGTCTTTTCACCGAACACCTCAATCAACGGAATGTCGTTCGCGGCCCGATCGATTTTTTCCTGACGCAGACGGACCATCAGGTGATGGTTCTCAGGATCGTAGTTTACGTTTCCGGTGATGTGCTGCTTCTCGATACCGCCGATGCGATGTTCGAGTCCGGGGGTGCCGGGAATCGCATAGGGCCGGGCGAGGGTTTCGGGATCGCGCGAGTAAGGCATGAAGCTAGCCGGGTCGCTGGCGAAGGTAACGTCGATCTTCGGCAGGTCGTCGATTTCGGGAATGGCCCATGGCTCGGCGCCATTTGCCAAATAGCCGTCCGATAAATAGAACACCGGGCTCATATATTTGAAGGACAGCCGGACAGCTTCAATAGCCATGTGAAAACAATCGGCCGGAGTTGCTGGAGCAACCACGATCGCCGGACACTCGCCATTTCGTCCCCAAACCGCCTGGAACAAATCGGCCTGCTCAGTTTTTGTCGGTAACCCGGTCGATGGTCCACCGCGCTGGACGTTGATGATCACCAGCGGTAACTCGGTCATCACTGCCAACCCGATGGCTTCCTGTTTGAGCGCCACGCCCGGACCGGAAGTACCGGTTAGTCCAATATGACCCGCGAAGCTCGCGCCGATGGCCGAACACACCGCGGCGATCTCGTCCTCGGCCTGGAAAGTTTTCACTCCAAAACTCTTGTGGCGCGCGAGTTCATGGAGAATGTCGGAAGCCGGAGTGATCGGATAGGAACCATAGAACAAAGGCCGGCCGGCGAGTTGTGACGCAGCGACAAAACCGATCGCCGTCGCTTCGTTGCCGGTGATCTTGCGATACTTGCCCGGCGTGATCTTCGCCTTCTTGATGGTGTAATGAGTGGTGAATACTTCGGTAGTGTCAGCGAAGTTGTATCCGGTCCGCAAAGCAATTTCATTTGCCTTGGCCAGTTCGGGGTTCTTACCA
>Ga0190274_10002467_pt1 | contig 10886 bp, 8 predicted proteins | sample Popmic531T_FD_133002 | JGI IMG/M metagenome (GOLD analysis project Ga0190274, IMG submission 133002) | Populus adjacent soil microbial communities from riparian zone of Yellowstone River, Montana, USA - 531 T | ecosystem: Environmental > Terrestrial > Soil > Riparian zone | place: USA: Montana...
CCCGTCCACAGCCGTTCCGGCGCCGACGAGTCCCAGATCGCGCTCAGCCGCGCGGCCTCGTCGTCGATTCGCTTCGTGACCGCCGGCGGCGGGTTCACGAACGCTTCGTCGACGGTCAACCGTCTGGTGGGAAATGCCTTGGGCTTCACGACGAGGTTGTGCGTCACCGTGTCACCCTTGGCCGCGCCGGACAGAATCGTCACGGCATGAACGCCGGCTTTGACGTTCAGGTCGATTCCGACGAGCAGTCGCCATGTCCGCTCGTCCACACGAAATGGACGAAGGTCAATCCCGAAGGCGCGTGCGCGCAGCGAATCAATCGGCTTCGCCGTCACGATGCTCAGCACGACTAACTCACCGGGCTGAAGAGCTCGGGCGTTCTCGGTGACTCGAAGCGTCGGCGCTGTCACCGTCTGGGCGTGGACCGCCACCGAGAGCAGAACGATCAAGATGGCGCGCACTATGACCATCGTACGACAGGTGCGACGGGTGCGACGGGTCCCCGGAACCAACCGACGCTCGTCATCTTCTTTACTCTTGGATCTTTGATTTTCGAGAACGAAGAAAGATGGCAAACGACAGCTGGTTCCAGAGACCCGTCGCACCTGTCGTACGACGTTAGGTGAGCAGATCTTCGAGCGCGCGCCTGACGGCTTCGATGGCTTCACCCTCCGACGACGCCGTGCGTGCGAGGTGGGCAAGCCGTTCCGCTGCGCCGGGATGTCGATCGGGGGCCGCGTCCTGCAGGTGCTCCGCGATCATTCCCGCGCCGGCGGTGAAGTTCGTCGTCGGCTCGATCAGGATGAAGCTACCCGTGCCACGGTGCTCGGAGTACTTGTCGTAGACCAACGCGCGTGAGGTCTCGATCGTGATGCGGCTGATGTCGTTCAGGAGCAGTCGCGTGTCCACCTGGGCCGTGGTCGTCCCCGACGCGTGTTTGATGACGTACAAGCGGTTTGGCTCGAGCGGCCGTTCGTCCATCCAGACCACGTCGGCCCGGAACCGCTTGCCCATGTGGATCGGGCTGTTCACGATGACGTCGCCCCGGCTGACGTCGAGCTCGTGTTCGAGGACGAGCGTGACGGACATCGGCGCGAACGCGACGTCGAGCTCGCCGTCCCAGGTCACGATGCGGCGGACGCGCGATGACCGCACGGACGGCCACGCCGTGACCGTGTCTCCCACGCGGACCGTGCCCGACAGGATCTGTCCGGCGTATCCACGGAAGTCCTGATCGGGCCGCAGCACGAGCTGGACGGGAAAGCGGAACGCGCCGTTCGCGGCCGTGCGCGCGATGTCGACGGTCTCGAGATATTCGAGCAGGCTGGGACCGTCGAACCACGGTGTTCGGTCGCTTCGCGTGATGACGTTGTCACCGTGCAGCGCGCTGACCGGAATCGGATAGAGGGACCGGCCTTCGAGCAGGGTGGAGAAGTCGGTCGCGATGCCCTCGAAGACGTCGCGGTCGAAGTCCACGAGATCCATCTTGTTGACGGCCAGGGCGAAGTTCTGGATGCCGAGCAGTTTCGCGATGCGCGCGTGCCGCTTCGACTGCTCCAGCATGCCGTGCCGCGCGTCCACGAGGAGAATGGCGACGTCGGCCGTCGACGCGCCGGTGGCCATGTTGCGGGTGTACTGCTCGTGTCCGGGCGTGTCGGCGAGGATGAACTTGCGCCGGCTCGTCGCGAAATACCGGTACGCGACGTCGATCGTGATGCCTTGCTCGCGCTCGGCGCGCAGGCCGTCGGTGAAGAGCGAAAAGTCAATCGGCCCGGCCGTCCGATTCTTCGACGCTTTCTCGACCGACTTGACCTGGTCTTCGTAGACGCCGCGCGAATCGTAGAGCAGCCGTCCAATCAACGTGCTCTTGCCGTCGTCGACGCTACCGGCCGTGCAAATTCTCAGGAGACCTGAAGTAGACATGATCGATGTCGTTCCGCGTTCCCCGTTCCGCGTTCCCCGTTCTGAGCTCGAACGGGGAACGCGGAACGGGGAACAGGGAACGATCAGAAATATCCTTCTCTTTTCTTGATTTCCATCGATCCATCCTGGTCGTGGTCGATGACGCGGAGCTGGCGCTCGGAATTGCGGACGCCGATGAGCTCCTCGATGATCTTCGGCACCGTGTCGGCCTCGGACTTGACCGCGCCCGTGCACGGCGAGCAGCCGAGCGATCGCATACGGCACATGACGAGCTGCGGCTTCTCCCCGAGACGGAGCGGAATGAACGGCTGTTCGACCGGGATGAGCGATTCGCCGCGGACGATGACCTCGCGCTCCTTGGCGAAGTAGAGCGGTACCACGGGAATGTTCTCTTCGTGGATGTACTGCCAGACGTCGATCTCGGTCCAGTTCGACAGCGGAAACACGCGGATGCTCTCGCCGGCCCGGACGCGGCCGTTGAGAAGCTGCCAGAGCTCCGGCCGCTGCCGCTTGGGATCCCACTGGCCCTTGTCATCGCGCAGCGAGAAGACGCGCTCCTTGGCGCGCGACCGTTCCTCGTCGCGCCGGGCGCCGCCGAAGGCCGCGTCGAAGTTGCCCGCTTCGAGCGCGTCGAGCAGCGCCCGCGTCTTGAGCAGGCCGCAGCAGCGCTGCGTGCCGACCGCGAACGGCTGGGTGCCGGCCGCGATCGCGTCGGTGTTCGTGTGCACGATCAGCCGCGCGCCGATTTCCTTCGTGTAGCTGTCGCGAAAATCGATCATCTCCCGGAACTTGTACGTCGTGTCGACATGCAGGAGCGGGAACGGAATCTCGCCCGGATAGAACGCCTTCTGCGCGAGGCGCAGCAGCACCGACGAGTCCTTGCCGATGGAGTAAAGCATCACCGGCCGCTCGAACTCGGCAACGACTTCCCGCATGATGGCGATGCTTTCCGCTTCGAGCTCACGGAGGTGATCGAGCACGGCGGCGGCCGGCTGGATCGCGGAGACGGAGGGATCCGCGGCGGGTGACATGGGGACCATTAGTTCACGAACTCTTCCTCGAACGCCGACCGGTCGATCTTCAGCCGCCACGAACGCGCTTCCTTCGGCTGGCCCTGGCGGACGGACACGATGAGATAACTCAAGTTCGGCCAGGCGTGGTCCAGATCGAACTGGGACGGCTCGGCCGGGTGGTCGGGATGCGAGTGGTAGAAGCCCAGAAGCTGCAGGCCCATGTCGCCCGCGCGCACCTCGGCGCGCCGGTACTCTTCCGGGCCGACGAGGAACCGGCGGCGCTGCTGGTCGGGGAACGTGTTGTCGAGCGGGAACGCGCGCGTCACGCGGCCCGGCGCCGGGCCGAGGAGCGCGCCGCAGCATTCGTTCGGGTAGATCCGCCCGGCGTGACGCCGTAGCGCAACGAGCTCCGGTTCGGCGATCCAGAGGCGCCGAGGCTCACCCGCGCGCGCCGCCTCGTCGCCGGTCGGCTCAACGGCGTCCCACAGATGATCGGAGAGGTACCGGTCGCCGCCGTCGGGAAAGATAGCCACGATGAGTCCCTCTCGAAGAGAGTCCGCCACCTCGAGGGCCGCGGCCAGCGCGGCGCCGCTCGAAGGGCCGACGAACAGTCCCTCCTCACGAGCGAGGCGGCGCGCCAGCTCGTGCGAGGCCTCGGTGGACACGCGCGCGTCGACGTCGGCGAGTGACGCATCGTAGATGCCTGGCACGATTGCCGACTGCATGTGCTTGAGCCCTTCGAGTCCGTGCAGCGGCGTGTCCGGCTGCACGGCAATCAGCTTCACCTCCGGCTTCTCCTGGCGAAGACGCCGGCTCGTGCCGACGAACGTGCCCCTCGTGCCGAGCCCCGCGACGAAGTGCGTGATCCGGCCGCCGGTCTGCTCGAGGATCTCGACGCCGGTCGTGTCGAAGTGCGCGCGCCAGTTCGCCGGGTTGTTGTACTGGTCCGGGTAGAAGTAACGGGCCGGCTCGCGTTCGTAGATCGCGCGCGCCTGGCGAATGGCGCCATCGCTGCCTTCCATCGGATCGGTCAGCACGAGGTCGGCGCCGTAGACCTGAAGCAGCCGTTTGCGCTCCGGGGTGACGTTCGACGGGACACAGAGACGGACCCGATGGCCGCGGGCAGCCCCGAGCATCGCGTAGGCGATGCCGGTGTTGCCGGACGTGGCATCGAGCAGGATGCGGCCGCCGTCGAGCGCGCCGGTGCGCTCGCCGTCGAGCATCATGGCCCGCGCCGCGCGGTCCTTGACGGATCCGCCCGGGTTCTTCATCTCGAGCTTGGCGTACAGCTCGACGCCTTCACGCGTCTCGAACCGGCGCAGCCGCACGAGGGGCGTGCGGCCAATCCAGTCCACCAGAGACGTGTGCGCGACGTGAGCACGATCGGCAACGAGCTCGGCCATGGATGTCAGCTCCAAAACGGCCACAAAAAGCAAAAGGCCCGGGCATCTGCTCCGGGCCTCAACTGGGTGTCGCTTCTCGCGACCCTGCGATTCTTTCGTCTTACAGTCGCGCGTACCCGTGGCAGGCCATGGTTGACCGACAACAGAGGCAAGCCGCCCGGCCGCAAAGGATGCGCGACATCAGGCTTCCATTGTGCCGGGTGGCTGTGAGGCTGTCAAGAAAGGGCGCCAGCGGAGGGTCGAACCGTTGACCGTGTTGTCCTCACGTGCTACCGTCGCAGGAAATGAACTCCCGCGCGACCGCGTGTTACTGTTGCGCCTGTCCCTGCGAGCCCGGGGACGCCGGTCCGATGGGGGAGCGTCGCGAGTGACCTGATACACGGTCAAACTCGATGAAGACTTCAGCCCGCGGAACCGGCGACGGTTCGCGGGCGTTTGTGTTTCTGGACCCTGGTGTGGCTGCGTTCGAGCTGTTTCCTATCTTTCTCAAACTCACCGAGCGCCCGGTGCTCGTCGTCGGCGGTGGTGTCGTCGCCGCCAGCAAGATTGACGCGCTTCGAGCCGCCGGCGCCGACATCACCGTCGTGGCGCCCGACGTGTGCGAGCCGATCCGGCTGACAGGAATCCGGATCGTCGAACGCGGCTTCGACCCGGCTGATCTCGACGGCCAGTGGCTGGTTGTGGCTGCCGCGACGCCTGAAGTGAACCGCGCCGTCGCCCAGGAAGCCGAGCGCCGCTGTCTCTTCGTGAACGCGGTCGACGACCCCGCGAACGCGAGCGCGTACCTTGGCGGTGTGCTCCGGCGCGACGGCGTCGCGATCGCGATTTCCACGAACGGCCGGGCGCCGGCGCTGGCCGGCCTCCTGCGCGAGGGGCTTGATGCGATGCTGCCGCAGGATCTCGACGAGTGGTTCCGCCGCTCGGACGAGCTCAAGCGCGCGTGGCGATCGACGGGCGTGCCGATGGAACAACGGCGCCCACAGCTGATGGACGCGCTGTTGAAGTTGTATGAGCCGCGCCTCAGAGCGAGCGCAAGCGAGCTTGCGCGAACGGAGCGTGGCGTCGGGGCCCCTGCGAGTGAGCGCGTCGGGGGGACGGCGGGGGCGGAGCCCCCCGGACAATCTTGATGGATGCTTTGATGAAGCCATACGAGGGTCGATCGTGAGCGTGCGAACCGTGTGCCCCGGGTTCGCGTCGCTCGTCGGCGCTGGTCCCGGCGATCCGGAACTTCTGACCTGGCGCGCGATTCTGCGCCTGCGCTCCGCGGACCTTGTGCTGTACGACGGATTGGTGCCGAAGCCACTCGCGAAGCTCGCCGCGAGTGCGAAACACGTGTCCGTTGCCAAGCGCGCCGGTCGCAAGGCGCTCACACAGGCGGCCATCTCCGAGCGTATCGTGGCCGCCGCGTGGCGCGGCCAGCGCGTCGTGCGCCTCAAGGCCGGCGATCCGTATGTGCTCGGCCGAGGCGGTGAAGAAGCGGCGGCACTGGCTCGGGCCGGCGTGCCATTCGAGGTCGTGCCCGGCGTCAGTTCCGCGATCGCCGCGCCGGCGCTCGCAGGGATTCCGGTCACGCACCGTGGCCTGTCGTCCGGATTTGTGGTCGTGAGCGGCCACGCCGAAGCGGCGTACAGCCCTGTGCTCGGCGCGCTGCCGCCGGATGCCGTGACGGTGGTCATTCTCATGGGCGCCGTTGAGCGGTCGGGCATCCGCCGCTGCCTCGAGCGCGCTGGGTGGAACCCCCGCACGCCGGCCGCCATCATCACGAACGCGTCGCAGCCCGACCAGCGCGTCTGGATCGGCACGCTCGCGACACTCGACAGTTCGCCCGCCGTCACCCTTGCCGGCGAGGCGGGAGTCATCGTCATCGGCCGCGTGGTATCGCTCGCGACGGCCACACACTTCAGCCTTCCGTTCGTCTCGGAGGAGACATCATGGCAGCCATCGACGATCCAAAGACGCTAGGCCGCGCGCGCCTGTCATTCGCGAAGGAGTCGGACATCGACGAATTCGCGGACATGCTCGCCAAGTTCGAACGCGGCGACATCACGCCCGACCAGTGGCGTGGATTCCGGCTGCTGCGTGGCACCTACGGGCAGCGGCAGACCGACGACTCGCACATGATGCGCCTGAAGGCGCCGCAGGGCATGCTCACCGCCGACCAGCTGCACGCGCTCGCCGCGGTCGCCGAGGAGTTCTCACGCGGGTTCGGGCACATCACGACCCGCCAGAACATCCAGTTGCACTTCGTGAAACTGAATGACGCCGAAACCGTGATGCGCCGCATCGCGGAGGCCGGCATGACCTCGCGTGAGGCCTGCGGCAATTCGGTCCGCAACATCACGGCGTGCGCCTACGCGGGTGTGTCCGCGTCGGAGCCGTTCGACGTCACGCCGTACTCCGAGATGATGACGCGGTATTTCCTGCGCCATCCGCTCAGCTCCTCGCTGCCGCGCAAGTTCAAGATTGGCTTCGAAGGCTGCGCGGAAGACCATGTCAAAGCCGCCATCAACGACATCGGCTGGCTCGGCCGTGTCGAGAATGGCCGCCGCGGGTTCCGCGTCCTCGTGGGCGGCGGCACCGCGACGATGTCCGTCAGCGGCCACGCGCTCTACGACTTCCTGCCCGTCGAGGAGATGCTCAGCGTCGCTGAGGCGATCGTGCGCGTGTTCCACGGCCTCGGCGACTACAAGCACAAGCACAAGAACCGGATGAAGTTCCTGATGAAGTCGCTCGGCTGGGACAAGTGGCGCGCGGAGTTCGAGCGTGCGCTCGCCGAGGTGAAGGCCGAAGGTGGCGTGCCTCTTCCGTTCGATCCCGCCACGCTGCCTGTCGAACAGGCGCCGTCGGCGCGGAGCGCCGCGCCATCGGTCGAGGACATCGCCCGCCGTGTCGCGCGCGGAACGACCCATGGCCCGGGGATTCATCCCTCGGCGTTGCCAGCGGCCGCGACGGAGGCGGCGTACGTGCGTTGGGCCGCCACGAACCTGCGACACCAGAAACAAGCCGGCTACGTCGCGGCCATCGTCACCGTGCCGCTCGGTGACTTGACGAGCGAGCAGTTCCGCGTCCTGGCGGACCTGTCGCTGGCCTACAGCGATGGGACGGTGCGGATCACGCCGACCCAGAATCTCGTCTTCCGGTGGGTGAAGCGCGACGATGCGCAGGCGCTCTACGCGCGGCTGGCGGCAGCGGGAGTCGGTCTCGGTGATGCCGAGACGATCGCGGACATCACGAGCTGCCCGGGCGCGGAATCGTGCAAGCTCGCCGTGACGCAGTCGCGCGGGCTCGGGAAGTACCTCACGGACTACGTGCGCGCGAATCCCTCGTTGATCGACCTGGCGCCGACGCTCGACGTGAAGATGAGCGGGTGCCCGAACGGATGCGGCCAGCATCACATTGCCGCCGTCGGGTTCCAGGGCAGCCTCCGCAAGGTGGACGGCCGAGCAGTCCCGCAATATTTCGTCATGGTTGGCGGAGGCGTCACGGCCATGGGCGCCACCTTCGGCCGGCTCGTGGCAAAAATTCCCGCGCGCCGCGCGGACGTGGCGCTCGACCGGCTCACTCGTCTCTACGCGGCCGAGCATCGGGAGGCCGAGTCGGCTGCCGCGTTCTTCAACCGCGTGGACGTCGTCCAGGTGAAGAAACTCCTCGCGGACCTCGAGCCGCTCTCGGCGGAGACCGCAACAAAGGACGATTTCATCGATCTCGCGGAGACGACCGAGTTCCGGCCGGAGACGACCGAGGGTGAGTGCGCTGTGTGAGCGGATCGAACATGGACCTCCTCCTCATCGGAGCCAGCCACCGCACGACGACCGTGGACGTTCGCGGTCGTTTGGCTGGTGCTGCGTCCGCGCTTGCGAATCGCCCCCCCGCGAGCGTCGTTGAGTTGCTGGTTGTCTCCACCTGTCATCGGGTGGAGGTCGTGGCGATTGTCCGCGACGTTCGTGCGGCAGAACGCGACCTGCGCCTGGCTCTCGCTGGAGCTGACACGCGCATCGACGGTCTCTACCGTCACGTGGGCCGATCGGCCGTTCTTCATCTCAGTCGCGTCGCGGCCGGCCTCGAATCGCTGATTGTCGGCGAGGCGGAGATCTCCGGTCAGATTCGGCGTGCGGTCGCGGTGGGCCGTGAGTCAGGTCTCGTTGGTCCCGTTCTGGAGCGCGTCACGGCTGGTGCGTTGCGCGCCAGCGGCCGTGCCCGCTCAGAGACTCGCATCGGGCAGGGCACGGTGTCGGCGGCAACAGCCGCGGTGTCGCTTCTCGAGCGCGCGTGGGGATCGCTCGACGGTCGCGCGGTGCTGGTCGTCGGCGCGGGCGAGGCAGGCCGCCAGGCGCTTGGGCGGTTGCGGAAGCGCCGGGCCGCCAGCCTTCTCGTGGCCAGCCGTTCGGCCCACCACGCGACGGCCGCGGCGGGACGAACAGGCGCTGAAATCGTTCCTTTGCTGAACCTCGACACGGCGCTGACGGACGTCGATGGCGTGATCGTCGCGACGCGGGCTGCGGCGTTTCTGATTGATGCGGACGATTGCCGCGCCGCGACGCGATCCGGCCGGCGTCTCGAGATCGTCGATCTCAGCGTGCCGCGCGTCGTGGACCCCTTGGTGTCTGGCGTCGTCGGCGTGAACCTGTACACGGTGGACGATCTCGGTGATGTCGTCCGCGAGTCGGTGTCTCGCCGCGAACGGGAAATTCCTGCCGTCGAACGCATTCTCGCTGACGAAGCTCTTCGGACGTACCGCGAGTTCGTTCAGAGACGCGATCGATTCACTCGAGCGATCGCGTAGCAAGTCTCTGCGAAGGCCGGACCGCCCGGAAGACCTCGTCGCTACCGACCGACAAGAGACCGTGAAAACCTTCGCCGCCGAGACCGCTGATCAGTGGCACTAGTGGCTCGACGAGCATCACGACTCCGAGTCCGAGGTGTGGCTCATCTTCCATAAGCTCCACACGGGTGTGGCATCGATAGCGCACCTGGACGCACTCAACGAGGCTCTGTGCTTCGGTTGGGTGGATAGCCAGGGGTGCATGCAGCGTCACTTCCCGTTCTTGACGACGATGCCGCCCTTCATCACGAAGGTGACGCGTTCGAGTTGAGTGATGTCGGCGATCGGGTCGCCGGCCACGGCGATGAGGTCCGCATAGGTGCCAGCCGACAGCTCGCCGACCCTTCCAGGCCAGCCGATGAGTTTCGCCGCGTCGGTCGTCGCCGCCTGGATGGCCTGCATCGGCGTCATGCCCCACTTCACCATGTGCGCGAATTGCTTCGCGTTCCAGCCGTGGGGGTAGACGCCGGCGTCGGTGCCGAATGCCATCTTCACGCCGGCGCGCCAGGCCTTCTGGAAGTTCTGCCGCTGCGTCAGACCGACCTTCCGCTCTTTCTCCATGATCTTGTCGGGATATCCCATGCGCGCGTACTCGGCGAGGATGTAGTCGTCGTTGTAGACGTCCATGACCAGGTACGTCCCGCGCTGTTTCGCGAGCGCGATTCCTTCGTCATCGATCAGGCTGGCGTGCTCGACAGACGCGACGCCCGCCCGGATGGCGCGCTTGATCGGTTCCGGTCCATGTGCGTGTGCCGCGACCTTGCGGCCCCACATGCCGGCTTCCTCGACGAGCACGTTGAGCTCCTCCTGTGAGAACTGTGGGCCGCCGACACTCTCTTCCTCGGACAGCACTCCGCCGCCGGCGAGCACCTTGATCACCTCTGCGCCGTTCTTGATGTTCGTCCGTACGAGCTTACGGATCGCGTCGACGCCATCGGCCACGCCGGACAGGTTGTCGAACCTGACGTACGGCGAGAACCCGGTGAGGTCTCCGTGACCGCCGGTGCTGCTAATGGCGAGTCCGGCCGGAATCATCCGAGGTCCTTCGACGTCGCCGTTGTCGATGGCGCGCTTCAGCGCCGTGTCGACGTACTCACCGGCGCCCACGTCGCGAATCGTGGTGAAGCCGGCTTCGAGCGTACGCCTGGCGTAGACGTGTGTGACGATGGCGTAGTCGATTGGGCTCTTGCGAAATGTGTCGGCGTAATAGTCGGCCGCCTGGCCGGTCACATGAGTGTGGCTGTCGATCAGGCCGGGCAGGATCGTGGCGCTTTTCAGATCGATCAGTTCGGCGCCTGCGGGCACTGCGAGATCGCTGCCGACGGCCTTCACGATGTCGCCTTCGATGACGATGACGGGATTGGCCATCGTCTTGCCGGTACGCGGATCGACGAGCGTCGCGGCGCGAACGGCGATCGTCTTGGCCGGCGTCGGTGCCGTCGTCGGGCTTTGCGCGAGCAGTGCCGGCACCGCGAACGAAGCGACGAGCGACAGACGCAGACCCTTGAGTAAGCGAATCGGCATGGAAGTGGCCCTGTCGATGTACTGATTGCGGTGAGTGTCGGAGTCTAGCATTGGAGCGTCCGGGTGATTGAGTTGAAGCCGGTCGAACTCGGGGGACGGGCAGATCATTCTGGACACGTTGGGGGCATCGCCTGCCAAGTTCGCGCGCCTGACTGCGCGAATGTTCCCGATCTTGCCGATCCGCAGCGCTACCTTGCGAGG
>Ga0190274_10002468_pt1 | contig 10884 bp, 6 predicted proteins | sample Popmic531T_FD_133002 | JGI IMG/M metagenome (GOLD analysis project Ga0190274, IMG submission 133002) | Populus adjacent soil microbial communities from riparian zone of Yellowstone River, Montana, USA - 531 T | ecosystem: Environmental > Terrestrial > Soil > Riparian zone | place: USA: Montana...
ATCAACCCTTTGGATGGACAGAGGGTGTTAACAAAGTATATATGACCATGGCGCAGGATTTTCTGTATAAGAAACCTTTAAACAATTGCATCTTCCTCGATAATCATGATCTCGACCGGGTATATTCAGTAATAGGGGAGGACTGGACAAAAATGAAATGGGGATTCAACTGGTTGCTTACCCTGCGCGGTATTCCTCAAATATATTATGGAACAGAAATATTGATGAAGAATTTTAAGAATCCGACTGATGCAGAAGTGCGGCTTGATTTTCCAGGCGGTTGGACCGGGGACCCGGTTAGTAAATTCAGCGCGACTGGACGAACAGAGAAGGAAAACGAAGCATTCAATTATGTGAGTAAACTCGCTCAATTCCGAAAAACGTCGTCCGCCCTGACTGTTGGTAAAACCATGCAGTATATTGTTCGAAACGGAGTCTATATCTATTTCCGTTACGATGCCACACAAACGATAATGGTAATTACGAATACCAGTAGTAATAGCTTCAAACCAGACTGGAATATTTATAGTGAAAGAACCGCAGGATTTTCGAAAGCAAAAGATGTTCAGACCGGAGAAGTGAAAGCGTTGGAGGGATTTGAGATTAAGGGGAGGGAGAGTTTGGTGTTGGAGCTGATGAAATAATGCAGATGGCGGATTTGCGGATGGCGAATTCTTTGGGTTTAATATTCCTGAATAAATGCAACACTCATTTACTCAGGAATCTTGCTTTTAAAGCATCCGCCATCCGCCATTCGCAAATTCGCCATCGTATTTCTCTACAACATTATATTCCAAATATTCCTCTCCGCCCATTTCCCCCAATCTTTCAAACTACCTTGTAATGATTTCTGCAATTCGGAAATAGTTGCTTTCTTACCTTTTGTGGGAACGGCCATATCTTTTGCTGTTGGTTCGATCAATTCTAATTTCGTTGCGAACCAGGTGGTATTAATACGAGGAATAGCGATACCTAATATCATTCCCGGCAGGCCATTGAAACTCTCGGGTCCACCTGTTACCATAATTTCATCTGTAAAAAAAGCGAATATAAAAACCGAGTCCATAATGATACCGGTTGCTTTGCGACAATTGAATCCCGCGATTTTACGGGTATCTGTAGTGTATTTCCAATCAATTTTGCGCAGGCTATCCTGCACCAGGTACATGGTTTCGAATACTTGTTTCTGACTGATAGAACTTTGCGTTCCATAATTGGTACAAACTATATTTTCCTGCGCGGGTCCCTGGCCCCATCCGTTAATTCCGGCGCGGTTATCGGGGTTATCACGACCCGGTTTATATACTGATTTTTCCCCATCAAAAAAGAAATCGAAATAAGTGACATGATACTGGGGAACCTGCTTTTTCATTTCCTGTGCCCATTCTCCATATCCATCAATTTGTTTGTGTACGTTAAGCTTACGTTCAAACTCTATTTTTCCCTTGGCAATAAATTGCTGGGCGCCTGCTAATACAGGTAAATAGAAAAGGGTGATTGCAATTAATATTTTTTTCATACCAGATGATTGTTGTGTTTAATCCCAGGGATTGGCGGGTGCTTTTCCGTTTTTAGAAAAATTCCAGGTGAAGGAAATCAGCCAGAACCGCTGGATCGTTTGATAGGTACGTTGCTGAATATAAGTTTCATTGATATCACGGCTGAATCCGAGGTTCTGATTCAACACATCTTTCATTTCGAAACTTAGCAAGCCAGTATCGTCTTTAAATATCTTTTTTGAAAAAGATCCATTCAATAAATAGACATTACGATTTTGTGGGAAAGCATCTGTTTTCTCCCGCACATTCAGGTTTGCATTAGCATTAATCTGGGTTTTCCAAGGCAGATAAACGGTCGCGCTGCCATTCAATGAAGTTGACCAGTAATGAATATCCTGTGAATTGCTTTTCGAAATGCTATAACCAACACCCAGATTAAGGTTAAAATCCATTTTCTTTGGTTTGTTATAGTTACCACCAGTCCCTATTTCAAAGTTCCTCGATTTGTTTCGAATCTTCTTAGTGCCGGTGTTGCCCTGCAAATCGGTGATATAGCTATTGTTATTACCGCCATTAATGTTTGCGTTGAAATTGATATTGAAATCAGTTTTTTTCAATTTAAATCCATAGCCGAAATAACTGTAATAATTATAGTTGCCGGAAACATTATAGGGCTGAGAAACCCTTTTGAAATTTTGATAAATCGTATCACTGGTACTCATGGCATTGAGAATATTGGTGAAATCAAGATAGCCATAAATACCCCTGTTGTTCATTATTTTAAAATCATTGAAATTGATTCCAATATTCTGGCGGAACTCCTGCTTAAGGTTGGGATTACCTACTTGCTGGAAATAATTATCAGTATTGTCTTTAAGTGGTTGTAGTTGTTCGATTGTTGGCTGACGTGTATTTCCGCTATATCGTATCGAAAATCGGGTTTGTGGCTTGATGTTCCAGTTAAAATTTGCCCGGGGGAAAAAGTTAAGATAGGAATACCTTAGAATGGTATCCTGGAATAGATCTTCCTGACGGAATCCGGAATGAGAGATATTGCCACCAAAGGAAAAACTCAATTTTTTCTTATTGATCCGAAGATTCAGTCCACCGGAATTGGTGAACACATTAACATTGTAATGTGTTGACAGGGTATCTACAAATAATTCATATTTCCCATTTTGCTCATCATTCGTTAAGCGCTCCGACTCATTGTTATTATTCCTGATACTATAATTTATTTCGAGCGTCACCGCTTTGCTGAGCGGTTCGGTATAGGATACTTTACCACTAACATTAAGCAGCCTGCTGTTATTGATTTTTGCCTGGTCGGTGGTATCTTTAGACGGATTCGTGCCAAATTCTTCATTATATGATTTCAGGAATCCGTTTGCCTCATTATTAGCGTAGCGTTGATCAAAATTGACAGAAAGCGTTCGACCAATCCTTTTATATTTCTTTCTCCACAATAGTGTAGTATTCAGAGCCTGACTTTGTCCTTCACTGGTATTGAGACGCTGAAGTTGATTCACCAGCACCTGGTCGCCACTTAATGTTTGCAGGATGGTTCTATTGTTGTTGGAATTTTTACTTAATGTTCCGTTGGCTGTGAATTTCAAGGTCGACGATGAATCGAGTTGGACTTCATACGTTCCGCTTAAATTATTCCGGATGCGCTGACTGAATTTGTTTCCAATTTCATTACGGAAATAAGAAGAGTCGGTTAAAAGATATTCAGTATTGGTAGTTCCGGCTCCGGTAGTATTTAATTTATTAAACTTATAATTGAAGTTTACCTTATGACGATCGCCATTAAATTTATTAGAATAATGGGTACCGGCACTCCAGCTGGTAGGTAAGCCTTCGCCATAATAAGAGCCACCGCCACCTTCAAAGTCATCTCCGCCTCCATAGAAATACATGCCACCACCACCATCTTCGTCCACCATCATATTCATTTCTCCACCGCCATATGCATTGCGGTCGCCCCAACCTAAACCAGTACGACCCGTATTAGACATGATTCCATATACCGCAAACTTTCTTTTTCCTTTGAACGCGTTGACCATCGCCGAGTTGTTGAACTTGTCTGGCAATCCGCCTCCCAGGGTTACTTTACCAAAATAGCCGTTCTTCTTATCCTCTTTTAATTTAAGATTAATTGTTTTCGTTCGTTGACCATCATCGATGCCAGTGAAAGTAGCCTGGTCGCTTTTCTTATCAAATACCTGTACCCTTTCCACTGCATCGGCACGGATATTCTGTGTTGCCATAGTGGGATCATCTCCAAAAAATTCTTCTCCATCCACCAATACTTTCTGCACATCTTCTCCCTGCGCTTTTATCTTTCCATCAACATCAACCTGGACTCCCGGCAAACGTTTTAGAAGATCCTCTACTGTAGCGTTGGCAGCTACTTTAAAACTATCAGCTATATATTCAGTGGTATCTTTTTTAATTCGGATGGCGCCCAATTTCTGCGACACAATAACCTGCTCCAATAACTGGCTACGAAGTATCATAGGTACTTCTCCGAGTTCTACCTGGGAGGTATCCTTAAGATTTGTAGTTACATAATAATCAGCGAAAGTTGGATGTGTTACCAGCACGAAGTAATTCCCAGCCGGAATACCTGCAAGTGTAAATGAACCATCCTTATTGCTTCTGGTAAATTTTACTAGTGTAGAGTCTGCAGATCTGAGTAAAGCAACCACTGAATTGGTCAGGGTTTTCTTTTCTGCAGTATCGGTAATTTTTCCTTTTATCGTTGCTTGCTGGCCGAAGGCTGTTATCGAGCAAATTGCAATTAATAACAGGGTTACAGTTAGTTTAATCATGGCTAATTTTAGTCGGATAATAGTGTTCTATCCCATTCAGATCCAGCGAAATTTTTCAGAAATCGAATTTCAATTAAAAAGACGTAGTGAGACGAACCGAACCCTTAATTTTACGTTAATTAGTTGTTGGTCAGTAAAACGTACATCTTAATAAATCAGTATGACACATTCTGAAAAGAATTCCACAAAGAAATCTGATGCAAATAAAGCCAACGACGGCGGGCCTGATACTGGAAATGTGATAAAGGGCAAAACGAATGTGAAAATGGAAAAAAAATACGAAGAAGTACATTTTGTTGATAGTACAAAACCAGTTTGGAATTATTCCTTATTTACGGATGAGGATATCAGTAATTTCCAGAACGGTACGCATTATAGTTTGTATAATCTGTTTGGTTCTCATCAAATCGAAGTATTGAATACTACGGGTTATTATTTTGCTGTTTGGGCTCCCAATGCAACGTTTATTTCTGTAACGGGTAATTTCAACGATTGGAATAAAGAATCCCATCCTCTACACGTTCGGCTGGACAATTCAGGTATCTGGGAAGGGTTTATTCCAAATATGTTAAAGGGGGAAGTTTATAAATATCATATCCACGGATTTAGGGGAAGGAAATTAGATAAAGGCGACCCCTATGCTAATTTCTGGGAAGTGCGGCCTGGTACAGCTTCAATAACCTGGGATATGGATTATGAATGGCAGGATAAAGAATGGATGAAAAAACGAAAAAAGCACAATTCATTGGAAGCGCCCTGGAGCGTTTATGAAGTGCATCTTGCCAGTTGGATGCGGCCAGATAAAAATGACGAGGAGCGCTATAATACGTACGACCAGATCAGGGAGCGAATGGTGCCTTATATAAAAGAGATGGGATTTACTCACGTTGAGTTCATGCCGGTAATGGAACATCCCTTTGATGGATCCTGGGGTTATCAGGGTGCTGGCTATTTTGCACCTACATCCCGCTTCGGTAATCCGCAAGAGTTTATGACGCTGGTAAATGCTTTTCATGAGGCGGGAATTGGGGTTGTGCTGGACTGGGTTCCTTCACATTTTCCATATGATGCGCATGGATTATTCATGTTTGATGGAACTCATACCTATGAATATGCTGATATGCGTAAAGGATTTCACCCGGATTGGAACAGTTATATTTTTAATTATAAAAGGGGAGAGGTAAAGTCCTTTTTAATAAGTAGCGGACGATTTTGGTTCGATCGCTTCCATGTTGATGGTATTCGAGTGGATGCAGTTAGTTCAATGCTGAAGTTGAATTATTCACGTACGCATGGTCAATGGGAACCCAATGAACACGGCGGTGATGGTAATCTCGAAGCTATCGCTTTAATTAAAGATTTTAATGAAACTGTTTTTCGTGATTTCCCCGATGTTCAAACCATCGCCGAAGAAGCCACTGACTGGCCCGGAATTTCCAAACCAACTTTTGCAGGTGGATTGGGTTTTGGAATGAAATGGATGATGGGGTGGATGCATGATACACTCGATTTTTTCAAACTGGATCCGATACACCGTCAGCATCATCAGAATAAATTTTCATTCAGCATGGTATATTACTATGATGAAAATTTTATGCTTCCTCTTAGTCACGATGAAGTGGTACACGGCAAAAGCCCTATGATATATAAGATGCCCGGTGATGAGTGGCAAAAATTCGCAAACCTGCGTGCGTTATACTCTTATATGTTCACTCATCCAGGCGGCAAATTATTATTTATGGGAGATGAGTTTGGAGCAACCAGTGAGTGGAACTATAAAAGCGAATTACAATGGGACCTGTTACAGTTTGATCCACATATAGGGTTAAAACAATGTGTAAGTGATTTGAACAAGTTGTTACGCGATGAACCCGCCTTATATGAAAATCAATTTACTGTTTATGGATTTGAATGGATCGATCTGAATCATAGGGCCGAATCGGTTATTGTTTACCGTCGAAAAGGAGAAAAACCAAAAAATGATTTATTGATCATTTTGAATCTTACTCCCGAGGTTCGTCGCGATTGGAAAGTGTACGCAAACGGCAAAAGTGAATGGACCGAGATTTTCAACAGTGATGCTAAAAAATACTGGGGTACAGGAAATGTATACAATCCTGAAATTTTAACTACACTGGTGGATAAAAAGGAAAAACGATATGAAATAAATCTTCATTTGCCACCGTTGGGAGTTATAGTATTAAAATAGCGTGGGATTCTGATCCTTTACTTATAATTGTTTACTATTATTATCCTATCCAATTCATTGAGCATGAAGAGCCTACTGTTTATACTTGTTACAACTTCAATTGCAGTCACCACATTTGCTCAATCTTCTGACAGCGCTACCTATTATTATAACCGTGGCGAAGTTGAAATGAAGGCACGCCGATTTCGGGAAGCAGAAAAGAATTTCAACAAGGCTTTTCAATTCGATCCTAAAAATCTCAATAATCTTATACAATTGGGGACTTCCCTGGTAGAACAACGACGTTATACGGAAGCCAGGGAAAAATTTCTTTTGGCTGAAGCCATTGATTCCAACAATCCTCAGGTAATAGAAAATCTTGCTACGCTTTCTTTCAATGCGCGTAAATGGGAAGAAGCAATCCGTTATGGTCAAAAAATGAAGCAGTATAAGATAGGAAGTGGAGCAAATTTTATAATCGCCCGGAGTTATTTTGAAATGGAAAATTATGGCGAGGCAATCAAACATTTTCAATTCGCATTTAAAGAAGATCCCAAGAATGCGCAAATCCCCTATATAACCGGGCATTGTTTCCTGAATATGCATAACTATAGAAGGGCAGCGGGTTGTTTTGATGAAGCGATTGCATTGGATTCTTCCAATTCAACCTGGATGTATGAAGCGGGGCTTGCATGGTACGCAGTGCCCGATGATAAGAAGGCGTTATACTGGATAGAAAAAGCGGGAGAAAAAGGGTATAAAAAAACAAATGACTACTTAGAAAATCTCGCCAGTGCTTACCTCAATGTGGGTCAGTTTGAAAAAGGGATAGTAATACTGAAGGAAATATTAATAAAAAAGCCCCAGGACCCAGAGCTTTTATATAGCATCGCGGAAGCCCACTACAAATCAAAGAAATACCAGGAAGCTATTGATTATTGGGATCAGGCCTTAACTATCAATAATAAAAACGCGAACGCGCTTTATATGATTGGAATGGCTTACCAGAAAAAAGGAGAAGTTGAAAAAGGCCGGCAATTATGCGATAAGGCCATACAGATGGATCCCTCATTGACTAAATTGAAAGAAGAAAAGAAACTTCCGGGTGGACTATAAATTTGAGATTGCTGATTTTGAGATTTTTGGATTTATATAAATCATAAAATCTCGAAATCTAAAAATCAGCAATCCTATTCTACATACGTTCCGGCACTTCAATTCCCAGCAATCCCATTGATGATTTAATAACATGCGCGGTTAAAACGCAAAGTTGAAGTCTCAATTCTTTTTTATCAGGTGTTTCAGCGGTTAATACCCTTAATTCCGTTACAAAGGAATTAAAAGTTTGAGCAACCTTAAAAACATAGTTGGCAATAACGGAAGGATTCATTTCCTCCGAAGCTTGTTCAATTATTGTATTGAATTTTTCTAGTTCGATTATTAGTTTTTTTTCGAGCGGAAGCAATGATTCAATTGAAGCTTGTTTTGATGGAGATTCTTTTCTTAAAATAGATTTTGCCCGCGCATAGGAAAATTGAATAAAAGGACCGGTAAAACCATGAAAGTCGATCGATTCCTCAGGATTGAAGACCATTCTTTTTTTCGGATCTACCCGCAAAAGAAAAAACTTCAACGCTCCCATACCGATGGTGTGATAAAGTTTTTTTAATTCTTCTTCGGTAAAGTCTTTCACCTTGCCTAATTCTTCGGTATGTTTTGCTGAAATGTTTTCCATTTCGTCAATAATATCATCAGCATCTACTACTGTTCCTTCTCTTGTTTTCATTCTTCCCGTGGGCAGTTCCACCATACCATAACTCAAATGATAAATGCCATCTGCCGCGGGAACGTTTAATTTCTGGCAAATCAGTTTCAACACTTTGAAATGATAGTTTTGTTCATCCCCCACCACATAAACACTCAGGTCGCTTCCAAATTCTTTTTGCTTTAATTCGGCGAGACCAATATCTTGTGTTATATAAACGGCTGTTCCATCCCGGCGACGGACAATTTTTCTATCCAATCCATCCGCAGTAAGATCTATCCATACACTCCCATCCGCTTCTTGTTCAAATACACCTTTAGCCAATCCTTTCTCTACCATTTCTTTCCCTAATAAATAAGTATCGCTTTCGTAATAAGTCTTATCAAAGTCACTTCCGATTCGTTTATAAGTTTCTTCAAAACCGGCGTACACCCAGCTATTCATTTTTTTCCAGAGGTCGATTACTTCTGGTTTGCCGGCTTCCCAATCAACCAACATTTGTTGCGCGGCCTTCATAATAGGAGCTTCCTTTTCCGCTTCTTCCTTGCTCATTCCAATATTCACCAATTTTTCAACTTCTTTCTTAAGTTCATTACCGAATTGTACATAGTAATCTCCTACAAAATGATCGCCTTTCATGCCAGTGCTTTTCGGTGTTGCTCCATTGCCAAAGAGTTGCCAGGCAATCATGCTTTTACAAATATGAATGCCCCGATCATTGGCGATACAAGTTTTCGCAACCTCATATCCATTTTGTTTGAAGATGGAAGCAATGCTCCATCCTAAGAAATTATTACGAAGATGACCCAGATGTAATGGCTTATTGGTATTAGGAGAAGAGTATTCGACCATCAGCTTTTTATGCTGTGGCGACTGCTTTCCGTAATTGGCGTTTGAAAAATTTGTATGAAGAAATTCATTCCAATAATTATCTGAAATGGTAAGATTCAAAAAGCCTTTGATAACATTGAATGAAACAAAGAATCCGGAATGAGTACGGATCAATTCTTCACCCAATTCTTTTCCAAGTTGCTCCGGTGATTTTTTAAGGCTTTTTACAAAAGAGAAGAGTACAACCGTATAATCCCCTTCGAACTCCGGCTTGGTTTCATTTATCAGTATGTCGGATGGTTTGATTTCCCCGTTGTATAATTTCATTAAAGCCTGACTTACTGCCGGTTGAATAGCCGATACAATTCCCATATCCATATTTTGTGGGGGCAAAAATAACACAATGCGACGAGAGGGCTTGAAAATCAAAAAGCTGCTCTTTTTAGGAACAGCTCTCTGTACAGTTTGGCTTAGGGGTTAAAACTGGCACTGAATTTCAGTTAATTTTTTGATCTATAATCAACCCTATGTTTTTTCTTGACTGAAATCAACCGATTGCATAGGGTTTGTAGTTGTAATGCTACACTCGTAAATTGATTCAACTACATTGTGCATGTTTGGGCTTATCTGAATTCAATTATATTCGCAACATTTTAGAAATATGCCCAAACAACTGATCATTTCTATCATCGATTTTTTCTATCCACCATTCCGGAAGATTATGCCACTGCAAACCTTTCGTTATGCTGCTTGCGGAGGAGGAAATACTTTGTTAGGACTAATTGTCTATTCCATTACTTATAGATATATACTTAAAGAACAAGATCTCGATCTTGGTTTTTACGCGTTTAAATCGCATATCGCCGCGCTTTTCATTTCATTCTGTATCAATTTTCCCCTGGGATTTATATTGATGAAATATGTGGTATTCAATGAATCGAATATCCGTGGCAGAATTCAATTGTTTCGTTATTTTATCTTCTTTGTTTTTTGTCTTTTTTTAAACTATGTACTACTGAAGTTATTGGTAGAGATATTAGGATGGTATCCGATCGTCGCGCAGATTATTACCACCATCATCGTGGTGTGTGTAAGTTATCTTACTCAAAAACATTTTACTTTTAAAGTGGAGCGAAAGGAGGAAAACTTTCCTTTTTGATAATGGTCTGACGGTCTCCTTCTGACCATTATCAAAAGAGAGATAGATGTATATGGTCAGACGGAGACCGTCAGACCATATACATCAAATGCTCGCAATCACATAATATAACATCACAAAACATACAATCACTTTCAACAAGGAACCGAATAGGAAACCAACAAAAGAACCCATCGCTGCACGGAGTGCATGTCTTGAATCATTCTTCGCAATCATCTCACCAATAAATGCCCCGATCAATGGCCCGAGTATTACCCCCCATGGACCCATCCAAAAAGCAAGAATAAATCCAAGGGTACATCCCCACATTCCATATTTTGTTCCGCCGAATTTTTTAGTGCCCCATATTGGAATTAAATAATCTAATACTACGATGACGACTACAATCACCGCCCATATCACCAGGAATTTTGTGCTGAATTGTTTTTCAGGTCTTAATTGCTGAAGTAAAAGACCGGCATAAGCAATAGGAGGGCCCGGTATTAATGGAAGAAAACTTCCTACTACACCTAGCAGGGCACATAAAATTCCAAGTGATATCCATAGCCATTCCATACTTAAATGTAAAATGTAATATTTAAAGTATGAAATGTAAAAGAAACGGCAAA
>Ga0190274_10002469_pt1 | contig 10883 bp, 9 predicted proteins | sample Popmic531T_FD_133002 | JGI IMG/M metagenome (GOLD analysis project Ga0190274, IMG submission 133002) | Populus adjacent soil microbial communities from riparian zone of Yellowstone River, Montana, USA - 531 T | ecosystem: Environmental > Terrestrial > Soil > Riparian zone | place: USA: Montana...
ATTCAGGAAAATATCATGAGCCAAGGAACAATCGTCCAGTGCATCGGTGCGGTAACCGACATCCAGTTCCCGCGCGAGGCGATGCCGAAAGTCTATGACGCGCTGCTGCTCGAGGAATCGGGCGATGCGTCATTCGCCGAGAAAGGCCTCACATTCGAAGTCGAGCAGCAGCTCGGCGACGGTGTCGTGCGCTGCATCGCGCTGGGCTCATCCGATGGCCTGCGCCGTGGGATGAAGGTGAAAAACACCGGTTCGGCGATCTCGGTTCCGGTAGGCCACGGCACCCTGGGCCGCATCATGGACGTTCTCGGCCGGCCGATCGACGAAGCCGGTCCGATCAAGACCGACGAAAGGCGTTCGATCCACCAGCCCGCCCCCGCGTTTGCGGAACTGTCGCCTTCGGTCGACCTCCTGGAAACCGGCATCAAGGTTATCGACCTGATCTGCCCGTTCGCCAAGGGCGGCAAGATCGGCCTGTTCGGCGGCGCCGGCGTGGGCAAGACCGTGAACATGCTGGAACTGATCAACAACATCGCCAAGCAGCACTCGGGCTTGTCCGTGTTCGCGGGCGTCGGTGAGCGCACCCGCGAGGGCAACGACTTCTACCACGAAATGTCGGAAGCCGGCGTCATCAAGCTCGACAACCTCGGCGAATCGAAAGTAGCGATGGTGTTCGGGCAGATGAACGAGCCGCCCGGTAACCGCCTGCGCGTCGCGTTGTCCGGCCTGACCATGGCCGAGAAATTCCGCGACGAAGGCCGCGACATCCTGTTCTTCGTCGACAACATCTACCGCTTCACCCTGGCCGGAACCGAAGTGTCCGCGCTGCTGGGCCGGATGCCTTCAGCGGTGGGTTACCAGCCGACGCTGGCCGAGGAAATGGGCAAGCTGCAGGAACGCATCACCTCCACCAAGACCGGTTCGATCACCTCGATCCAGGCCGTGTACGTGCCGGCGGATGACTTGACCGACCCGTCGCCCGCAACCACCTTCGGTCACCTCGACGCTACCGTCGTGTTGTCGCGCGACATCGCATCGCTGGGGATCTACCCCGCGGTGGATCCGCTGGATTCCACGTCACGCCAGGTCGACCCCAACGTCATCGGCGAAGAGCATTACGGCACCACGCGCGCGGTGCAGGCCACGCTGCAGCGTTACAAGGAACTGCGCGACATCATCGCGATCCTGGGCATGGACGAACTTTCGCCGGAAGACAAGCTGGCCGTGTCCCGCGCCCGCAAGATCCAGCGTTTCCTGTCGCAGCCCTTCCACGTTGCTGAAGTGTTCACCGGTTCGCCCGGCAAGTTCGTGCCGCTGAAGGAAACCATCAAAGGCTTCAAGATGATCGTGAACGGCGAGTGCGACGCGCTGCCGGAACAGGCCTTCTACATGGTGGGCGGCATCGAGGAAGTGTTCGAAAAGGCAAAGACGCTGAAGTAAGCAAAGGGCACCATGGCCAATACCATTCACGTAGACGTCGTCAGCGCCGAAGAACAGATTTTCTCGGGCGAGGCGGAATTTGTCGTGCTGCCGGGCGAAGCCGGCGAGCTCGGCATCTATCCACGCCACACGCCGCTGATCACGCGCATCAAGCCCGGCGCCGTTCGCATCAAGCCCGCGGGCGGCGGCGAAGAGAGCCTGATTTTCGTGGCGGGCGGCATCCTCGAAGTGCAACCGGCCATGGTGACGGTGCTCGCTGACACTGCCATCCGCGGCAAGGATCTCGACGAAGCCAAGGCGCTCGAGGCACAGAAGCGCGCCGAGGAAGCCCTGCGCAACGCGACCGACAAACAGGAAATTGCGACACTGCAGGCAGAGTTCGCAATGGTGGCCGCGCAGCTCGCTGCGATCCGCAAGCTTCGCGGAAAATAAGCGATCCTTACCGAAGCAAGAAGAGCGGCCTTGAGCCGCTCTTTTTACATCCGCCGCGTGTCGATGGCATTGCATCCGACCTTGCCTGTTCGGGTTTTCCCGGCATCCGCAAAGTCGAAGACGGCACCAGCCAACGCCTTCAGGCGGGCGGTTGCCGCAAATGGCACGCCACCAACTGCCCCGGCGAAATCTCCTGTAACGGCGGCTCCTCGCGCCTGCAACGCTCCTCCGCATAGGGGCAGCGGGTGTGGAATCGGCAACCTGGTGGCGGGTCAATCGGGCTTGGCACATCGCCCGCAAGAAGGCGCCGCTGCTTGCGCAACGCCGGGTCCGGCACTGGTACGGCTTCCAGCAGGGCCTCCGTATACGGATGCAGCGGCCGGGTGAAAATAGCATGCTTGGGCGCGATCTCGACGATCTTGCCCAGGTACATTACGGCGACCCGGTGACTGATGTGCTCGACCACCGCGAGGTCGTGCGCGATGAACAGATACGAAAGGTTGAACTCGGCCTGCAGGTCCATCAACAGGTTGATGACCTGGGCCTGCACCGAAACGTCGAGCGCGGAGACGGGTTCGTCGCATACGATCAGCCGCGGCTGCACCGCCAGGGCGCGCGCGATGCCAAGCCGCTGCCGCTGGCCGCCGGAGAACTCGTACGGGTATTTGAGCAACTGGTCGGGACGCAGGCCGACGCGCGCGAAGAGATCCGCCGCCCGCCCGCGCACCTGCGCCTCCGGCAGCGATTCGTAGTTACGAATCGGCTCCGCGACGATGTCGACCGCGCGCATGCGCGGATTGAGCGACGAATAGGGATCCTGGAAGACCGCCTGGAGCTCGCGCCGCACCGGGCGCATCCCGGCGCGGTCAAGCTGATCGATGCGCCGGCCGCGCCATACGACCTCGCCCTCGGTCGGATCCAGCAGCCGCAGGATCAGTTTTCCGGTCGTGGACTTGCCGCAACCGGATTCGCCGACCAGCCCCAGCGTCTCGCCCTCGCGAACCCAGAAGCTCACACCGTCGACCGCGTGGACTTTGGCGCTGCGCGCGAGCATGCGCGTCCTGGCCGGGAAAAACTTTCGCAGACCGTGGACTTCAAGCAACACGTTGCCCGGCGCGGTCATGGGACGGGGTTCCAGCACGCGGCCTGATGACCCGGGCCATAGGCCGTGAAAGGCGGCACTTCCTGCGTGCAACGTGCGATGGCATTCGGGCAGCGCGGGGCGAACAGGCAGCCCGGATGTTCCTCCTTGAGGGAGGGCACCATGCCGGGGATCTCCACCAGTCGCCTGCCGCCTTCGTTGCGCACGGAGTCGCCAAGGTGCGGCATGGAGCCGAGCAGGCCGCGCGTATACGGATGGCGCGGCCGCGCGAAGAGTTCTGCCACCGACGCTTCCTCGACCTTGCGTCCCGCGTACATCACCACCACCCGCTGCGCCATCTCCGCCACCACGCCGAGGTCGTGCGTGATCAGAATGATCGAAGCGCCGGCCTCGCGCGCAAGCTCACGCATCAGCTCGAGGATCTGCGCCTGGATGGTGACGTCCAGTGCCGTGGTGGGTTCGTCGGCAATCAGCAGGCGCGGACCGCAAACCAGTGCCATCGCAATCATTACGCGTTGGCGCATCCCGCCAGACAGTTCGTGCGGATACTGGCGCACGCGCCGCTCGGGTTCGGGCATGCGCACCTTGCGCAGCATCGCGACGGCTTTTGCCATGGCATCCCGATGCGAAAGACCGCGGTGCAGGACCAGGCTTTCGGCGATCTGCCGGCCTACGGTAAGGGCGGGATTCAGCGACGTCATCGGTTCCTGGAAAATCATCGAGATGGCATCGCCCCGCACCGCCCGCATTTCATTCTCGGTGAGTGCCAGCAGATCGCGGCCTTCGAACAGCACCCGGCCCGCCACAATGCGGCCCGGCGGGGACGCGATGAGCCGCAGGATCGAAAGCGACGTGACGCTCTTGCCGCAGCCCGACTCACCCACCACGGCAAGCGTCTCCCCCGGCGCGACCGAGAACGATATGCCATCCACTGCACGCACCACGCCGTCGCGCGTGAAGAAATGCGTTTTGAGGCCGTCGACTTCGATCAGTGGCATGGTCATCGGTAGTTCAGATACCCGCTCCGGAAATGCAGGGGATTTGCATCGGTCACATCCGCCGGGCAAGCCGGGGATCGAGCGCGTCGCGCATGCCGTCGCCGAGCAGGTTCACCGCGAGCACGGTCACCGAGAGGAAAAGGCCGGGGAACAGGATCAGATAGCCGGCGATCTGGAACAGGCTCCGCGCCTCGGCCATGATATTGCCCCAGCTCGGGATGTTGGGCGGCGTCCCCGCGCCGATAAACGACAGGATCGCCTCGGTAATCATCGCCGAGGCACAGATGTAGGTTCCCTGAACCAGGAGCGGCGCGACGGTGTTGGGGAGGATGTGGCGCAGCAGAATGAGCGGAAGTCGCGTGCCGGAAGCGATCGCAGCCTCCACGTAGGGCTGTTCGCGCAGGCTCAGCACCAGGCTGCGCACGAGACGGACGACGCGCGGCACTTCGGCCAGCGTGATCGCGAGAATCACATTGCCCACACTCGCCCTCGTCAACGCCATCAGCGCGATCGCAAGCAGCACCGACGGGATGGACATCAGGCCGTCCATCACCCGCATGACCACGGCGTCGAGCCAGCGCACGAAGCCGGTAACGAGACCGATTGCTAGCCCGATGGCGATCGACAGCGTGGCGACAGCGATGCCGACCGTGAGCGAGATGCGCGATCCGTAGAGCACCCGGCTGTATACGTCCCGCCCAAGCGTGTCCGTGCCGAACCAATGCTCCATCGACGGTTGCTTGAGGCGCTGTATCGGCGAAATTGCCTGCGGATCGACCGTGCCGAGCCAGGGTGACAGCAATGCGATCAGCACCATCGCGACGAGCACCACGACACCGACAATTGCGGTCGGGTGGCGGCGGAACGCGTCGCGGAGGCGTTGCCAGGTTGGCGAAACGGGGCGCTGTACTGCGAGGACTGCTTGCGTCATGTCAGTAGCGGATACGGGGATCGAAAAACGTGTACGAGAGGTCAACCAGCAGGTTGATCAGCACGTAGATCCCGGAAAACAGCAGGATCACACCCTGAATGACGGGATAATCGCGTCGAAGAATCGCGTCGACCGTGAGCCTGCCGATGCCGGGAATCGCGAACACGGTCTCGGTGACGATTGCGCCGCTGATCAGCAGCGCTACCCCGATGCCGATCACCGTGATGACGGGGACGCCGGCGTTCTTGAGCGCATGCCCCATGAGAATTGCGCGTGGCGCCAGACCCTTCGCGTTCGCCGTGCGGATGTAATCCTGTGCCAGCACGTCGAGCATGGCTGCGCGCGTGATGCGTGCGATCAGAGCCATGTAGACCGTGCCGAGCGCGAGACTTGGCAGGATCAGATGCGACAGCCAGGGCCAGAAGCCTTCGCCGAGCGGCCGATAACCCTGTACCGGCAGCCATTCGAGGCGGATCGAGAACAGGCCAATCAGCAGATAAGCCAGCACAAACACCGGCACCGAGAACGCGAGTACCGAGAATCCCATCACGAGCCGGTCGGTCCAGGTGCCGGCCCTGGCGGCAGCGACCACTCCGAGGGGTACCGCGATCAGCACCGCGACGACGAGCGTGAGCAGGGTCAGGGATACCGTTGGTTGCACGCGTTGCCCGATCAGCTTGGTAACCGGCAGGTTGGTGAAGATCGAGGTGCCGAGGTCACCATGCAGCAGCCGCCCGACCCAGCCGCCGAACTGGACCAGGAAGGGCTCGTTCAGTCCGAGTTTGGCGCGGATGCGCTGGATGTCGTCGGCGGTCGCTACGTCGCCGGCGATGACCGCGGCCGGATCTCCCGGCGTCAGGAACAGCAGCGAGAACACGAACAGCGCCACCACCGCCATGACGATCAGCGTCGCGCCGAGCCGGCGCAGAATATAGACGATCATTCTGCGCGGTTACTTCTTGTCGACGTTCCAGAGGAAAGTGACTGGCGCGGCGATTACGCCCGACAGGTTGGAGCGGTAGGCGGTGGGAATGATGAACTGCGCGGTCGGGATATAGGGCACGGATTTGAAGGCGGCAAGTTGCACCGCATCGGCGGCCTTCTTGCCCGACGCGGCGTCGGTGGTGTTGAACCAGGCCTGGCGCAATTCCTCGAGCTTCGGATCGGCGGGCCAGCCGAACCACGATTTCTCGCCCAGGTTGACCATCGGCATGTTGGCCGGCGAAATCATGTCGGGCCCGACGAACCAGGTGTGGAAAATCGACCACCCGCCCTTCTCAACCGGCTCTTTCGACGCACGGCGCGTAATCAGTGTGCCCCAGTCGCTGGCCTGCAACTCCACGTTGAGCCCGAGTTTGCGCAGCAACTCGGCGGTAATCAGCGACTGCGCGTGCACGATGGGCTGATCGGTGGCGGAGATGATCACGATCTTTTCGCCCTTGTAGCCCGACTCTTGGATCAGCCGCCTGGCCTTGTCGAAGTCGCGTTTGCCTTTCAACGGCTCGGCGCCAATTTCGGATGCCAGCGGCGTCCCGCATGTGTAGAACGAGTAACACGGATGGCCGTTCGCTTCGCTGCCGCCGATGCCCAGCACGTAATCCTTCTGGTCGACGACGTAGAGCAGCGCCTCGCGCAGCTTCTGGTTGTTGAACGGCGGCTGCAGGAAGTTGAAGCGCATCAAGCCCAGCGAGCCGAGCGGGTCGATGTTCTCGACGCGCAGGTCCTTGTTCTTGCGCAGCAGCGGGATCAGATCGGGCGGCAGCTGCTCCCACCAGTCGGCCTCACCGGCGTTCAGCGCGGCGGCGGCAGTCGCGGAATCCGGGATGTAGATCCATTCGACGCGGTCCATTTTTGCGATCTTGCCGCCGGCAGTCCAGGACGGCGGCTCCTTGCGCGGCACGTAGTCCGCATTCCTGACGTAGACCACCTTGCTGCCTGGCACCCACTCTTCCTTCACGAACTTGAACGGGCCGGAGCCGATCGTCTCGGTGATGTTCTGGAATGGATCGGTCCTGGCAATGCGTTCCGGCATGATGAACGGTACGTTCGACGACAGTTTGCCCAGAGCGTCGAGGGTGAGCGGAAACGGCTTCTTGAGCTTGAGCCTGAAAGTCCTGTCGTTGACCGCCGTCCACGATTCAGTGGACTGCGCGAGCCTCTGGCCGAGCGAGTCGCGCTTGCCCCAGCGTTCGATCGATGCGATGCAGTCGGCCGGGCGCACCGGCTGGCCGTCGTGGAACTTCAGCCCGGCGCGCAGCGTGAAGGTATAGGTGAGTTTGTCGCGCGCGATCTCCCACTTGTCCACCATCTGCGGCTGGATGTGGAAGCTGGCGTCGGTCGCGAACAGCGTGTCGTACACCATGTAGCCATGATTGCGCGTGATGTAGGCGGTGGTGGTGATTGGATCCAGAATGCGCAGGTCCGCCTGCGGGATGAACTTCAGCACCTTTTCCTGGGCCGCGGCCGGGCTCATGGCAAACGCGAGTGCCAGCGCGAACAGGCGAAGCAAAGCGAAAACAACCTTCATGAAATTCTCCAGTACGCGCGCTTCCCATCAAGCTGCGCCGTTGAACGAGGGCCACTTTAGTCCAGCGGCCGATAGATGTATAGGCCGCGGCCATGCCCCGAAATCCATGCACCATCCCAGTTAAACTGTGTGCCGTGATGGTGCGCTTGCGAGCGCGGGCCGGGCATGTTCGAAGTCTTGCCGCGACGCCGGAAGCGCATTGAGCGCCTTGCAGGTACCATGCCCGAAGGCGAGGAGGCCACGCTGTCCGTCGGACGCCAGCGGGAAAACGGAAGGAGAGGGAAGTGGCGGCACGCATCGACGCAATCGAACTGAGCAGGCAACTGGTGCGCATGAACACCATCAACCCTCCGGGGGCGGAGGAACAATGCGCGCGCCTTGTGGGAGGTCTTCTGGAAAACGCCGGCTTCACGGTGAAATACCACGAATTCTCCCCGGGGCGTTCCAGCCTGGTGGCGACGATCGGCGGTTCTTCCGCGAAGGCGCCCTTGTGCTTTACCGGGCATATCGACACGGTGCCGCTGGGGGCGGCGAAGTGGAAAATGGATCCGTTCGCGGCCGATACCGACGCCGGCCGCATGTACGGCCGCGGCATCAGCGACATGAAATCGGGCGTGGCGTCCTTCGTCGCGTCCTCCATCAAGCTCGCCGACAAGCTGGGCCGCACAGCGGGCCTGGAACTGGTCATCACGGCCGGCGAGGAAACGGGCTGCCAGGGAGCATTCCATCTCAGCCAGAAGTCGGGAGCGCTCGGCCGGGCCGGTGCCGTGGTAGTCGCCGAGCCCAGCTCGAACTATCCATTCGTCGGCCACAAGGGCGCGTTCTGGTTGTACGCCCGCACCCGGGGCGTGACGGCACACGGTTCGATGCCGGAGAAAGGCGTCAATGCCGTATTCAAGGCGGCGCGCGCGCTGGCGGTGCTGGAGAAATTCCGCTTCGATAATCCTCCGCATTCCCTGATGGGCCAGGCCACCCTGAACGTCGGCACCATCCACGGGGGGCTCAACATAAATTCCGTGCCCGACGAAGCCGTCATGACGGTGGACATCCGCACCGTGCCGACCGTGAACCACGCCAAACTCAAGGCCGAGTTGCAGAAGCAGCTCGGCAGCGACGTGGAACTGGAAACCATCCTCGACCTGGAAAGCGTCTACACCGAGCCGGAGCATGCGTGGATGCAGGAGGTGTTCGAGGTCATGCAACCGCATCTGGGTGGCAGGCCCGAACCGCGCGTTGCGACTTATTTCACGGATGCCGCGGCGCTCAACGTCGCGTACAAGACGCCGCCGACGGTCATTCTCGGCCCCGGGGAGGCGCACATGGCGCACCAGACGGATGAATACTGTGAGATCGAGCGCATCAACGAGGCGGTGGCGGCATACGAGGAAATCACCCGCCGCTGGTGCGGCCTCTGAGGGTGCCGATCAGCTTGGCCACAGCCGAGGATTCGTATTCGGGAAACAGCGCCCTGCGGCGCATCGAGGGGTTACTCGATCCGGGATCATTTGTTCCCGCGTCCGTCGGTGCCGGGTCCCTGCACGCAGGCAGTGGCATGCTCGGTGGCAAACCGGTCGTCATTGCGGCGACCGATCGCGAAATCGCCGGTGGTTCACTCGGGGTCGCCGAATCCCATGCGCTGACCGAATTGATCAAGCAGGATCAGGCAGCCAAACTGCCTTTCATTCTTTGCCTGGACTCGGCAGGCGCGCGCCTCGATGAGGGCCTCCCGGCACTGGGCGCGTTCCGGCAGCTCTACCGGCAGGTGCTCGACTTGCGACTCGCCGGCGTGCCAATGCTGGCATTGCTCGGCCGTGATTGTTTTGGCGGCGCCAGCATGATGGCGGCGACTTGCGGACAGCGTGTCTATGCCATCGGCTCGCGGCTGGCGATGTCCGGACCGGCGGTCATTCAGGCTCTGGGCGGTCGCAATGAACTCGATGCTTCCGACGGACAGGCGGTCAATGCGCTCATGGGCGGCACTGCGCGCGCAGCAATGGAATCGGCGGGACGCCTCAACGAAGACACGATCTATGCATTCCGGCAGGCGGCGCTCGACTGGCTGGTGCGGCCCGGCATGCCGCCGGATTTGCGTGAACAACACAACCGGCTGGGTGCGCGCTTGCTGAAGCACGACATGGCGCCCTCACCGACGTCGAGCCGGCCCACACTGCCGGACACGCTGCTTGAACTGGTGCCGCCGACTTTCGAGGCGCGTGAAGCGGACGGCGTGATGACCGGCCGCATCCTGCCGACGGCGCCCAACAGTTACTTTGGATTCATCGGCGGTGCGCCGGTCGGCGCACTTGCCGCCTGGACCCTTGCCGGAGAATGCCTGCAATTCGCCGATGCCCACCCCGGGGATACCCTGACGCTGCTCCTGGACTCTCCCGGACAGGCACCGACGTTCCGCGACGAACGCATCATGCTCTCGGAGTACGTGGCCCACCTGGCCATGGTGCTTTCCAGCCTTCGCAATAGCGGACACAGGCTCACCCTGCAGGTGCTGGGTGATGCGGCCGGTGGCATTTACGTTGCGCTGGCCGCCCCTGCCGTCCGGGTTGTCGCGCTTCCCGGTGCCACTGTCCAGGTACTGCCTCCTGCGGCGATAGCACGCGTGCTGCGGCGACAGGGCCCGCAGTCGAGCCTCGAGGACTACTTGCAGTCCGGTGTAATCGATACCCTGGTCTAGTGTCCTGTTCCGCCAATTCATGGCTGAAAACCCGACGAGAATCGATGTCATGCTGTGTTTCGAGTTCTTCCCGTGCGCGTCGGAGGGCGGAACAGGGCTCCCTCTGGGATGTGACCCCGGAGTCGAGCGTAGGCCGGCGATTGACGCGCTTTGGTCAGCTCCACGGTCGCATCCCCGCAAGCGGGGGCCCTGCTCCACGCTTCGCCGGCCCCTGCCACTGGCAAGGACTCGCGCCTTGCCTGCCATCGATTTCGCGGGTTTTCCGACCAATACAGGTTTGCTGTCAGATGGAACATGGAAGCGGCTTTCGAGGCGCGAGAGATATCCCACGAATTAGCGGAACAGGACACTAGCGCATGAACGCAAACCTCTACGCTGCCCTGGAAGCGGCAGGCCGTGATCGCGGCGAACGTGAATTCATCGAAACCGACGACGGGAGGATTTTCCGTCGCGAAGATGTTTCGCGCGAATCCGCGCGTCTGGCCAACCTGCTGGTTGCGCTCGGAGCCGAACGCGGCGACCGCATCGCGGTACAGGTCGAGAAATCGCCGGAGTCCCTGTTCCTGTACCTGGCGTGTTTGCGCGCCGGACTGGTCTACCTTCCCCTGAACACGGCATATCAACGGGGTGAACTTTCCTATTTCATCGGCGATGCCGAACCGCGCGTGATCGTTTGCCACCCCAGGTCAGTCGAGTTGATGCAGGAACTCTCCGCAGGCTCCGCACAAGTGCTGTCCCTCGACGAACATGGGCACGGCAGCCTC
>Ga0190274_10002470_pt1 | contig 10883 bp, 6 predicted proteins | sample Popmic531T_FD_133002 | JGI IMG/M metagenome (GOLD analysis project Ga0190274, IMG submission 133002) | Populus adjacent soil microbial communities from riparian zone of Yellowstone River, Montana, USA - 531 T | ecosystem: Environmental > Terrestrial > Soil > Riparian zone | place: USA: Montana...
ATCAGCGCCACGTTGAAGTGCGCTGTAGCGCGCCACGCCACTCGAGTTGATTGCGACCACGCCCCAGCGCCAACCCGACGCGGGCTGCGGAATCGACGTGGGTTCGTCCTGCAGGCCCGCGAAGGAAGTCGCGTTCGGTGCTGGCTGCAACACGCCGCGGAATGTCACGGTGATCTGCGCGGAGTTGGCATCCGGCACCAGCCGCACGATGTTGTAACCCCAGCGCTGTGGCGCCCATGAGGCGGGCACGTTGAAGCGCCGGTTCGGCAGATCGAGGGCTTCGAGACGCGTCGTTCTCAGGCTTCGATTGCCACCCTGCGGATCGTAGCTGCCGTATGCCTGCCGGTAGACAGGGCCCTGGTCGCTGCCGTCGGGATTGCGGTAATCCCAATTCACGTTGCGCATGGCCCAGTCGCCGAATACGTCGTTGAGCTGCTCGACGTTCCAGCCCTGGTTGGTCATCAACACGTTGAAAGGATCTGCGGTCGACTGCCCCGGCTGGCCACGCTTCGGCGCGTTCGCCCAGATGTTGTTCACGGCTTCATAGCCGAATCGATTCTTGAGGTTCTCCCAGAACTGCCAGTTGCAGTACCGCACGCGTGTCGACCCGTAGTAAAGGTGCGGAAAATTCACCGAGAGCTCGGAGCAATGCACGTTGTTGCGGAACTCCGGCACTTGCACCGCCATCCAGTTCGCGTGCCTCTCCCACATCCATCCCGTAAACGGCGAGTTCTGCAGCCCGCCTGTTGAGCCCTGCAACCCGTGCGTAAACTCATGCGCGAGGCCGAAACGGTCGGCGAGTGCGCCTGGGCCTATCCACATGCCCATGAAGCCCTGGCCATCGACGCCGCCACTCAATCCGAACGTGGGGTCAATGTGAATGTTGGACTTGAACTTCGTCGCCGTCTGGCAATACGGCTCGGGGAATGCGGTGTTGAGCATGAAATGCTGCCAGATGGACTCTAGGTAGTTGCCTGCAGTAGTTGCAGCCTGCGTGGTCGTGGTCGACCCATTCCAGCGAAATGCGAAGTGAGTGGTCTCGTAGCGCACCGGGGCCGCGCCGCTCGGGTTTCCGACGCGCCACGTTCCGGCCACGCAGGGAGCGGCGGCCGCGAACGTCTGCCACCCGGAAGGCGGATTCACCGCGGGCAACGAAGGAGCCGCCATCGCGGCGGCTCCGAGGAAACATCCCGCCAGCACGAATGCGCAACGCGAGAAAACTGAGACGTGATTAGTCATACATCCTCCTTGATGTAAATGAAGGCAATCCTTGCCCTAACACTTCATGCAGGGGCCGGACGCTGTGCCCGGCCCCTGCATTCATCATCAACTCAGAAGGTCACGACGTCCGTGACCGTGCAGGACGCCCAACTACCCGCACAAAGCTCTTCGGTGCGCGTGATCCGGCTGTTCCTGAACAGCATGGTGCTGCTCGAACTGTCGCTGCGGAACGCCTGGTCACGGATGTTGCTCAACTGGCAGAGCTCCATCGTGACGTGCGCAGTGAAGCCCGTGCCGCCGTTCTGACGGATGGCCTTGCCGGCATCGTCGATGATGCAGTTGCGAATGGTCATCGTGGTCGGCGCGTTGATCTGGCCGAACTTGTCCTGCGAGTTCACCCCGGTGATGCGAGTGATTGTCACGGGCGTGTTCAAAGTGCCTTCCTTCACGGTGAAGGCGTCTTCTCCCACGTTCATCCAGCGCACGTTGTCGATGTTGCCGCCGTTATAGAAGTGGATGCCGTCGGCGCCGTTCAACCCGATGATGACATTGCGCAACGTTGCGCCATTCTCGACGCGGAACACCGGCAGCTGACCCTCGGCCTGGCCACCGTCGCCGAGCGCGAGTGTCGGGTTGTAGGTGCGGCAGCCGCCGTCATAGACGCCGGCTGAAACCACGATCGTCTGGCTGACGGTGACTTCGCCCGTGGACACACACGTCGATCCGGTGATCTCACCACCCTGCGGCGGCGGCGGAGGCGGTGGCGGCGGCGGTGGGGCCGGAGGTGGCGCTGGCGGAGGCGTGGTTCCATTGATCGGCACCGAGCACTCGTTCGTACCTCCCGCGACCCGCCCCCCGAATGTCAGCTGATTGCAGACGAAACTACCGTTCATCTGCTTCGAGAAGAACCTGTCAGCGCGGCCGAAGGCGACCCAGATGGGGCCGGCAACGGTGCACGTCTTGTTTTCCGTACAGATGGTTTTATAGCCGGGCGGACGATTCCCGGCCGATGCACTCAATGCAAACGTCCCGGCGAGCACGCCAAAAACTATGCTGCGAAATTCCATGTTCGCTCCTTGTGTTTTATCTCGATCCTTCGAGCGAAGGCGTCTTGCCTTCGCGTCGCGGAGGTTATCAGGAAACCGGTGTCATTGCGGGAAAAGACGGGGTCCCGCGCTCTCCGACCATTCACGTCGGGCGGCCTTTCTACTCAACAAGTCAGGTCGGCTGAGCTCGAGCTGACGGTCGCCGCCGATTTCGCCTACCGGGAAGCCTGCCTATTTGGCGCCTGGGTTCCTGGCTTCCGTCAGTGTCTCTTTGCAGATGTCCTTTGCTCCCGCCATGCGATCGAACAGCCCGCCGGCGACCACGGTTGCGCCTCCGGTGGCGGCAGCGAGCGCACCCGACGCCATGCCCTTCGCACCCACACCAATTCGCGGGCTCACCAACGTACCTTCCAGCCGGATGAGCGGGTTGGTGAACATGCCGGGACTCACGCCGATGCCTTTGCGCGGACGCGTGCTGAAGTCCAGCAAGAGTTTCTCGGTGCGCAAATCGACGGTGCCGTGCGCCATGATGGTGACCTTCTCGGTCTGAATGACCACGGGCTTCACGGTGACCTCGCCATTGACCATGTCGACACGCGCGATGGTGCAGTCGAGCGTCATGAACGGATCTTCCTTGGCAAACGGATTCAGCTTCTGCCCGAGTTCGCTCAGCACGCCGCCACCGTAGGCAGAGATGAAGCCGCTCTTGGTCTTGCCGGCGCCCTGCGTCAGCAACAAGTGCCCGTTGGCGCCCGAAGCCATCTGCCGCGGCGAGCTGCCGTGGATCTTGATGTCCATGACCAGGCCAACCGGAGGCACGTCCGCTCGCGCGATGTCCTTGCTGCCGAGATTGGCGCGCAAATCGGCGATATCGACTTTCAGGGCGAGATTGGCCGAGCCGTCGCTCTGCGGCATCAGCGTGCCCGCCGCCTGCAGGGTGCCTTCATGCGCGCCCGCCGCGCGCAGATCGAACGTGATCTGCCCGTGTTCCACGCGCACGTTGCTGTCGAGATCCTTGATCGATCGCTCGCCCAGCACCAGTTCGCCGCAGACCAGGTGCAACTTGGCGTCGGTGTCTTTCATCTTTTCGAAATGCAGCGGCTCTTCGCTGAACACGAATTTCTTCTTCGGCGCCTCGGGTTGTGCCGCAGGCTTTGCTTCGACGGTAGTTTGCTGCGGGAAGAACGGTGTGAGATCCAGTCGCGGCGATGAAAGCTGCGCTTCGATCTTTTTGGCATCGTGGGTCAACAACAAAGTTCCGGCCAGCTGATTCTCACCCACGGTCGCTTGCAGGCCTTTCAACTCTATTCGGTCAGCGGTGTGTTCGAGCGCCCCGCTGGCCGACACTTTCATTTCCGGCCAGGTCTCCCGCAGCTTCGCGAGATTGGCGGCGGCCAATTGAAAATTCATCGCGAGCTTTCGGTCTCCCGTGAATGCGAGGCTGCCATCGGCGCCCACGGACGCATCGGCGACCACCACGCTCACCGCGTCGAACTTCACTTCCTTGCGTGAGTACACCGTGTGCCCCGAGACCTTGAGCGGCGCCGCCGGAACTCCCTTGATTTCGAAGACGCTGGCAAGCCGCGCTGCATCCGCGGCGGTGGCTTCGAATTTGAGATCTGATCCGACCAGGCTGCGCGTCTTGAGCGTGCCCTTCACCTGCGCCGCGAGATCGCCCAGTTTGGCGTCGAGATCGAGCTGCCTGCGCTTTCCCACATCTTTTATGTGCGTGTCGATTCGCATGGGTCCGGTGGCGAAGACCGGAAGTTCCAGTGCTTTGAGCAGCGCACCGACCTCCGAGTGTTCGACCTTGAGTGTCAGATCGCCGCCGACCAGGCTCAGCGTCTTGAGTGTTCCCTTGACGCTCGCCGAGAAATCAGCGCCCTTTGCGTCGAAATCCAGCTGCGTCTGGGCACCCGCATCTTTCATGCGTCCTTCGATGTGCAGCGGCCCGGTGGCGACGACGGGAAGTTCCAGCTTCTCGAGCATGATCTCCAGGTCCGGATGTTCGAGCTTGAGTGCCAGGTCAGCGCCGTCCAGCGGATCCAAACTACCGACGGCGCCCTTGATATCCAGCCCCAGCCTGCCGAGCGTGCCTTGCATGGCGATCTTCATATCGCGTGCTGACAGCAGCGACTTCAGCGGTCCCAACTCGCCTTTCAGGACCATGGGATATACATCGATCATTCCCTGGCCCTCGAGCGCCAGCAGATCTTCCTGGCCCGGCGCAATGCTCAGCTTGTCGAGCTGAACGACGCGATCGTGCTTCTTCGCTTCACGATAGATGACACGCACATTGTTGAGGTGCGCGCTGCGGATGACCACGGGAACCTGGGACGCGATTGGCTCCTCTTCCGGTTCTTCATCGGGCACCTCAGCCGGTGGACCCATGATCCAGTTACCTTTGCCGTCGGGGCCGTGCTCGAGCAACACCGTCGCATCGCTGAGCTCGAACAACTGCACATCGGGGGGCCCCGAAATCAGCGACCAGAAACGAATCTTCACCACCGCCTTGCCGATCTCGATCATCTGCGGCTGCGAACCTCCGGGCACGTTGCCCAGACGAACGCTTTCGGCACTCACGTCGATGACCGGGATCAACCGGAGCTTTAAGGGGCCTTCGATGGCGAAGGGACGCCCGATGCTGTTCGTGACCAGCGATTCGATGCGGGCCTTGTGCCGGCCGAGATCGGCGAATGCAACGTACAGCACGAGAACCAGCAATACGGCGCCGGCGATGCCGAAGAAGTATGCGGAGAAGCGTTTGATGGACATGTGGGATTCCTTTTCCTTCGGCCTCTTCAAATCCACCTTCGATCCGCGGTGAAGTCGATCGTGAGCCAGACGCTGGGCGAGGCAGCATCGAGCCGGTCGGAAACTTCGCTGCGAATCGCATCTGCCTTCGCGATGTCGATACGGGATTCCGGAGAGACCAGGACGTGGATCTCGACGAATCTGCCGCGACCCACCTTTGCTATGTAGCTCGAGTAATCGAGGAACTGGCGTTCCTTCACGACAGTGTCCATGACCGCTCGAACCCGGGCGTCGAGTTCATCGGGCGCCACCTGCAGCACGTCGCTGATGGAACGCCACAAGCCGATCATCGGCATGGGCAACATGATGAGCGCCATGCAAAGCAGCGCGAGCGCATCCAGGTACGGGATCCAGCTTTCCAATCGCGTACCGGCCAGCGCCGCCGCAAAGATGAAGCTGATCAGCAGCGCGAGACTCAGCGACGTACTCACGGCCCAGCTCCGTGCGTCGAGTTCGAGCATCGTCGACTGAAGCGCCCTGGCTCTCCGGCGCAACACCAGGGTCATCGAGAGGCCAATCGTGCAGAGGATGCCCGCCCACGCCGCGGCCAGGCCGTACTCCACTTCCTGTCCGCCGCTGGCCAGCGAATTCACCGCGTCGACCGCGGCATAGATGCAGGCGACCGTGAGGATGCTGTCGCGCAGAACTCCCACCAGGGGCTCGAGATGCCAGTAACCAAACTGGAAGCGCTGGCTGGTTCCGCGCGCGATCAGTTTCACCACGAGCAATGACACGATCGTCGGCAGGACATCGACGAAGCTGAACATGCCATCGAAGATGATCGCCTGCGATCCGGTGGCAAGGCCGCTGGCAACGCCCAGCGTCCCCAGCAAGACCGTCAAGGCAATTGAAAACTTGAGTGTTCCCTGTTCGGTGCTCGCAGGCATTCCGGCAGCATCCTCTCCCCCGAACCCGTGCTGCCGTAGGACCTACGTCCGATTGAGGCCGAAGGTGCGTTCCTCGCATCCTTGGCCCGGAGGTGCCCGTGATCTACACACGTCGTTCGTTTATAGGCCTGACTACCGCGGCGGGGTTGCTGCTGTGCGCCATTCTTGCATCGACGCCGGCTCGCGCACTGCCGCTGCTCGAGTCGCTGCCCACGCTCGACTCGCTGCGCAACCGCCTCGAACTGACCCCCGAACAGGAGGCGAAACTCGTTCCCCTGTTCGACAAGCGAATCGCTGAACTGCACCATTCGAAGCAACTCCTCGAACAGGCCTCCTCGGACCAGCAGAGACGCGACGTACTGCGCGAAACAAAACAGGCCGGCGATGCGTTCAACACGCAGGTCGAGAGCATGCTCACGCCCTCGCAGCAGCACGAATGGCGCGATATCGTCAAAGAGCTTCGGGAACAGGCGAAAGACCGCGCCGAGGAAAAACTCTAGTTAGAGCCCGGGATCGCGGGGGTTCGCAAGTTCGAACAGCGCGCTGCGCAGTAGGTTGAGCCGCGGCGGCTTGCTGAGCACCCGGTCGATGTTCTCCGGCAGGCTGGCCTCGTCCAGCAGGCGCTGGCCCCAGCCGGTCAGCAGGATGATGGGCGTCGCCGGCGATGACTGCTTGATTGCCGCCGCCACCTTCCGGCCATCGACGCGCGGCATGCCCAGGTCCGTGATCACCACGTCGAACTGCCGCCGGGAGCCGCGCTCGGCCTCGAACGCCGCGATGCCCTCCGCTCCGCCGAGCGCGGTCTCGATGGCGTGCCCGTCCGCCTCCAGCACGTCGAGCAGCGAGCGGATGAGGATGGGATCGTCGTCGATGACCAGGATGCGCAATTTCCGCAGGCTCACGTGCGCGGCGAGCTGCGAGCCGGTCGATGACATGCCTTGCGCAAACGCGGGGAAGAGCATGCGCATCCTCGTGCCCTTGCCCCGCGCACTGTCGACTTCGAGCGAGGCGCTGTGGCGCTGGAGCATGCCGTACACCGACGCGAGCCCCAGCCCCGTGCCGCGCTCGCCCTTGGTCGTGAAGAAGGGCTCGATGCAGCGGCGCTGAGTGTCTTCATCCATGCCGATGCCACTGTCGCCGACTTCGATTCGCACCGACGCCCGGCCGTCAGCATCGGTGGCTGGCTCAGTGCGCAAGGTCAGCGTTCCGCCCTCGGGCATGGCATCGACCGCGTTGAAGACCAGGTTGGTGAGCGCATCGCGAAGCTCCACCTCGTCGCCCATGACGTCGGGCAGCTTCGGGGCAAACTCCTTGCGCAGCTCGATGACGATGCCGCGTTGTTGCGGCAACGCACGCCAGCGCGGCTGCGTCAGTTCGAGGACCTGGTTGATGGCGTTGTGGATATCGAGCCTGGTGAACGCGCGCGTGACCTCGCGCGGCCGGTAGAACTCGCGCATGCGTTCGATCGTGCCGGCGACATCGTCGATCGCGCGCCGCATCGTCACGAGCCGGTTGCGGCCCGCCTCGCTGATCTGCTTTTCCTGGCTGAGCAGCAATTCCGCATAAAGCGCCACGGGCGAAATGGCGTTATTGATGTCATGCGCGATACCGCTCGCCATTTCGCCGAGCGCTCGCAGACGCTCGGTCTGCATCACCGTCTGCTGGCTGTGGCGCAGATCCTCGTACGCGCGCTGCAGGGCGCCATACAACTGCGCCTCGTGTGATGCCAGCGCCACGTGCCCGCTGAGCTGCTTGAGAAATTCGCAGTCGCCGCTCGAGAACGATTCCTTCGCGCGCCGGACCGCGACCAGCACGCCGAACACATTCGATTCCACGGCCAGCGGCGAGATGACGAGCGAATGGAATCCCGCGTCCGCGAACCGGTGCGTAAACGGCGAGCCCACGACGGCCGTGTCCGGCTCGTAGATCAAGGTGCCATTCACCGCGCGATACAGGCCGTTCTTGCCCACCGGCACTGCGCTGCGCAGCGCCAGCCCCAACTGTTGGCAGACCGCATCGCTCGCGGCGCCCACACTCTCGACCACCACGGTATCCGCCGCGGCATCGCACAGGCACACGCATCCGAAGTCGATGGGCAGGTGTTCCTCGAGGCTGCGCAGCACCACTTGGAAAATGCTCTTCAGGTCGTGCCGCGAGCCGATGCTGTGGGTGATCTCCTGCAACAGCGCGAGGCGGTTCACCTGCGCGCTCATGCGCTTTTCGTTCAGCTCGGTCTGCATGAGCATGTGATTGAACGCGTTGGTGAGATCGTCGAGCTCGTTGATGCCGGCGAGACGCGCGCGCACGCCGTAATCGTGGCGATCGGAAACCAGCCGCGCGGTGGCGGCGAGTTCGAGAATCGGAGTGGATAGTTCGCTCTGCAGGCGCCGGGAGATGGCCCATGCCGCGAACAGTGCCAGCGCGATCGCGAGCACCGCAACCAGCGCATAGAAGGCGAGCCGATCGTAGACGGCGCTCAGATCGGATTGAACGTACAACGCTCCGAGCGTTCGCGCTCCTTCCCGCACCGGTGCGACACCGATCAGCGCGGCACCCGAGATGTGGTAGCCCGCGGGTCCCGCTGCCTCGGGCAAGGTGCCGGAAGGTGCGGATTCCGGATAGGTGACGAAGAGCCGGCCGTCCTCCTTGTACAGCCCCGCCGCGACGATATGCGGGTCGGACCTGAACGCGGCAAGAACCGCGCGCGCGTCATCGGGATTGTCGAAGGCCAGCGCCGCGGTGCTGTTCGTCGCAATGGCTTCACTCAGGGTTCGCAACTGCTGCAGGCTTGCGGCCCGCGCCGCGAATATCTCCCCGGCGATGAACACGGCCGTGATCAGCAGCAGCGCCGTGCCGGTCGAAACCAGCGAGATGGCGCTGAGCTTTTTGCGGATGGGCGCCGGGCCCCGGCTCATTTCGAGCCTCCGTCATTCCCGACGACCTCGGCGGGCCGCAACAACTTCGAACTGATGACGAGGTTGCTCGCCTTGGCCGCCGCCACGTTGATACGCATGCGGATTCGATTGTTCTCGTTGACGAGGACGATGATGGCCCCACGCAGTTCCGCGCCCGAGATGTCGGTGACGGTTAGCACGCTGCGTCCCTTGAGCGCCTTCAGCGTCTCGTCCAGGCGACCCGATTCACTGCGGCCGATGAACAGGATGTTGCAGGCCGAAATGTCTTCCGCATTCCGGAAGCGCTTTACCACCAGCGGGTGTCCACCGAGCGACTCGCCCGCGACCACCGCGTCCAGGGTTTTCCCAAAAGGATCTTCACCCACGACGCCGATCACGAAAGGCGCGCCGGGTGAGTCATACGCGTGCTGCGGCCACTCGACGAATTGTCCGAAGTTGAATAGATAGGCGGCCTTGACCTGGTACTCCGCCGCCGGCGTTGCCGGCCACGCGCCCGCGCACCAGCCTGCAGCCACGATGCAGGCTGCAAGCAGCAGCGAACGGCGCAATGCCGTGCCGCGAGCGGTCGGCCGAAGGTGCAGCGGTGACATGGATTGCTAGTTGCGCCAGGTGGCCTTGAGATAGGCCGCTCGTTCGAGCGCACCGCGCTGGTCCGCCGGTCCGAACTCCACGTGATCGTCGTGCAACAGGTTTTGCCCGACGAGCGCCAGGTCCCAGTGGTCGTTGGCATGCCAGCCGACGTGCACGTCGAGTTCCGTGAAGCCTTCCAGGCTTTCTCCCGTCACCCACTCGGGTTGCCTCAGGATCTCTGTCTGGTAACGCAGCTGTGCGTCGATCTCGAAACGCGTTCCGAGACTGATCAGCGACCGCAGCCCGGCGATGTCGCGAGGCGTCGAGTCTTCGCGCCATTCGCCACGATTCAGATCCAGTCCGTGTGGCGTGAGGTCCATCTGGATGTGCGAATAGCTGGCGCTCAGCCGCCACGCACTGACGGGCTGCCACTCGACCAGCAATTCGGCGCCGTAGGTCTTCCCCGTGGTCAGGTTTTCGTTCACGACCGGGATGACGGTGCGGCCGTCCGTGTCGATGAACGGCGTGCCGAATTCGAGCGAGGACAGTCGGTCATAGTCGTTATAGAAGAGCGCCAGATCGAAGGACAATTTCTCGAGTGGCTGCCAACGGTCACCAGCCTCGTAGGCAATGAGGCGCTCGGAGCCGAAATCTTCATTTCCCAGGAGTCTGATCACGGGGTCGCCGGCGGGATCGCTGGCGTCGATGGCGATGTCACGCTCCAGGCGCGTCGGAACTCGTACCGCGCGTGAGACCGCAACCCACACGGTATGGTCTTCACTCGCCAACCAGGCCATGCGAACACTCGGCTGAATTTCGAAACCGCTGAAATCGTTGTGTTCGAGCTTCGTGCCAAGCGTGAGACGCACCGAAGGCCCGATCGATATCTGATCCTGGATGAAGCCGCTGAACAGCTGGTCCGTGGATTTTTCCGGCTCGACGGCGAACACCCCGCGACTTTCATTGGTATTGGCGGTCAGCCGGTAGGCGGCGCCCCAGACAATTTCATGGGTCGAATGCGCAGTGAATCGGCGCTGCAGATCGAGGTCGAAGGTGTGCAGCGTGTCGAGGAAGCTGGGATCGTCGCGGCGCGTGTAATCGTAATACGCACGCAGCTGCAAATCCGCGCCGTCGTCTGCGGTGCGCCGCCACCGAGCAAGCACGTTGCCACCACTCAAATTCATCTTGAGTGGCGGAACCGGCGACGGCCTGCCGATGATGGTTGTCGTCGGAGCCAGCAGATCCAGATTGGCGCGATACGCGTCGCCCTGCACGGTGAAAGAGTCCTGCGGCGTGCCGTCCCAGTCGGTACGAAAGCCGACATGGCCGAGATTCCACGAATCATCGGTGGTGAGCGTAGGCGCGAGAGTGCCATCACGCTCGAAATACTTGCCGTACACGCGGTAGTTCACGCCGCCGCTGGTCTCGGC
>Ga0190274_10002471_pt1 | contig 10879 bp, 8 predicted proteins | sample Popmic531T_FD_133002 | JGI IMG/M metagenome (GOLD analysis project Ga0190274, IMG submission 133002) | Populus adjacent soil microbial communities from riparian zone of Yellowstone River, Montana, USA - 531 T | ecosystem: Environmental > Terrestrial > Soil > Riparian zone | place: USA: Montana...
AAAGGGCATCAAGACCACCAAGGCGACGAGGACTGACGACTAGGCGCGCTTCAGCCGCTCTGCCGCATGCTCAACGAGATGAGGGCAGCCTATGTCCGGTTGCGCGCCCCCAGCTTCCGGAAGGATCGCCGACACATGCACCTTGACGGTTGCTCTGGCGAGGTGAAGCGCGTCCGCGATCTCCTGGTTGCTGAGGCCGGGGTCACCCAGCTGGGGGGATGTAGCCTGGCCGTCGCTAGGTTTCGCAACCGGTCACCGCTGCAAGGTTGGCTAGCTGCCCGCAAGCCGATCGTAGTAGTCGGCTGCGATCTCCTGGGCTTGCTCCTCAGAGACAGATCCTGGGCGTCCATGAAGGTCCACCGCGTAGACGATCGACCCATCGGTGAACCCGATCCAATAGCTGTCGAAGGGGTGTTGGTCCGGGGTCCCGGAGGTCTTGATGAGCTGGGCGGTTGAGAGCCGATGGACCCCTCGTCCATCGGGGATGTCATCGACGTCGAAGTCGCTGATCTGCACGGCACAGCTCTCAGGGCATGGCTTCATCGAATCCGCTTCAAGCAAGTCGAGCACACGCCTCGCTCCGTCTTCAGACTGAAGCTCGATGATCGTTCCGAAGACATGAGGAGCGGTGCCCTTATGCGTCTCTCCGAAGAAGCGCGGATCCACAGCCGCCCACGTGAAGCCGGCCTCTTGCAAGACCGCGGTCGTCTCTTCCTCGTCGAGATCGACGAACAGGTCTGGGGCGATGGCCGTCATGAAAGTGTCGAGGTTTACGGCCGTTACACGCGTCTCAACTGGGTCAGGCTGGGTTCCCGGTGCATCCGCGTCGGTGAGGAAACGCTGCTCGAGCGGGACGGACTCGGGAGCCGCTGCTGAAGTCGGTGCGGATGCAGGTACGGATGCGGATGCAGGTGCCGACGATCCATCATCATCGCCGCCGGAGCACCCGACGAGCGTGACTGCCATCAACGGCACAAGGAATCGGATGATGACGCGCATCAACCTTGGACCCTATGACGCTCCCTCTTCTTGCGCAATCGATTCTGAGCCTTAGCGATGTATCCAATGTGCCGAACCGGGTCGACGCCTGCCCCCGGCCTGGTCAAGTGGTGGGCCCCCGGGGACTTGAACCCCGAACCTGCGGATTAAGAGTCCGTTGCTCTGCCGAATTGAGCTAGAGGCCCGGCGCAGTTTACCAACCGGGCTTTCCACCGCCCGGGCCGGCGTGTCTTGGGGTGAGTGACGGGATTTGAACCCGCGGCCTCCTGGACCACAACCAGGCGCTCTAACCGAGCTGAGCTACACCCACCATGCTGCGTTCTCCACGATACCAACGGCTGGTCGCGGACTGAACCGGGATCGGCCACCTAGGGCTTGCCGGAGGGGCCCTCCGTGAGGCATCATTGAACGGCCGTTCAAACCAACCCGTATCCGCGAACGGCGCCCGAGGAGGCGACACGCATGGCTGTCCAGGATCCCATCGAGTTCGATTTCGACCGGATCGACGCGCTGATCGGGCGCGAAGAGGCCGAGCTCGAGCCCAAGCGGCAGGCCTCGATCGCCTATCGCAAGGTCGCGGACCGCTACGTCGCCGGCGGCGTCGCCTCCAGCTGGCAGGACTCGCCCCCGCACGCGATCTTCATCGACCGCGGCAAGGGCAACCATCTGTGGGACATCGACCAGAACGAGTACATCGACTTCCACCTGGGCTACGGCGCCATGGTGGTGGGCCACGCGCACCCGAAGATCGTGGACGCGATCCAGAAGCAGGCACCGCTGGGCACCCACTTCGCCCAGCCCACGAAGCACCTCGACGTGATCGGCGAGAACCTCACCGAGCGCTTCGGCGTGCCGCTGTGGCGCTTCTGCAACTCGGGTACCGAGGCCACCCTGGAAGGCGCGCGGCTGATGCGCGCCAACACCGGCCGCGACCTCATCATCAAGATCGAGGGCACCTACCACGGTCACCACGACTCGCTGATGTTCTCGGTGGCGCCCGACCCCGCCGACATGGGTCCGCGCGAGCACCCGAACGTGGTGGCGCAGGCCGGCGGCATCCCCGACGTGTTCGGTGAGTTGCTGCGGGTCGTGCCGTTCAACGACCTCGAGGCCGCGAAGAAGGCGTTCGAGGAGAACCCCGGCAAGATCGCGGGCATGTTCGTGGAGCCCGCCATGATGAACTGCGGCGTGATCCTGCCCGAGCCCGGCTACCTGCAGGGCCTGAAGGATCTGTGCCACGCCAACGGCGCCTACCTGGCGTTCGACGAAGTGAAGACCGGCGCCACGCTGGCCTACGGCGGCGCCACGGAAGCGTTCGGCGTCACGCCCGACATCATCTGCCTGGCCAAGGCGATCGGCGGCGGCACGCCGTGCGGCGCGATCGGCGCCACGCGGGAGCTCTACCAGCCGATCATCGACGGGACCTACGACATGGCCGGCACGTTCAACGGCAACCCGCTCACGATGGCGGCTTCGCGCGCCACCCTGCTCGAGGTGCTGACGCCCGACGTGTACGACGGCTTCAACCGCGTCGACAAGGCCATGAAGGACGGCCTCACCTCGGTGATCGAGAAGTACCGGCTGCCGGCCTACGTGACCGGGCTGGGCGCGAAGGGCTCGGTGATCTACTCGACCAAGCCCGTTCGCGAGTACCGCGACGCGGTCGGCATCGACGAGCGCCTCAGTTATCTCGCTTGGCTCGTCCAGCAGAACCGCGGCGTGTTCAAGTCGCCGTGGACCAAGCAGGAGACCTGGACGCTGTCGGTGTGGCACACCGAGGACGACGCGAAGCGCTACGTGGACAACTTCGAGGAGTTCGCGGCCGCCGTCTCGCAGTAGGCTGGTCCAACGTTTCCGCAGCAGCGTGAGGGGTCGAACGACCCCGGAGGGAGCCACGTCATGAGCACCACACCATCCGTCGACATCGACATGGAGCTCGTCGAACAGCTGATCAAGGAAGAGACGGCCGCGCTCGACGTGAAACACGCGCGCAGCCTCGCCTACCGGGACGAAGCAGCGACGCGGCTGCCCGGCGGGGTGTCGAGCAGCTGGCAGATGTGGCCGCCGCACCCGATCTACGTCGACCGCGGCCAGGGCTCGCACGTCTGGGACATCGACGGCAACGAGTACGTCGACTACCACAACGGCTACGGCGTCATGGTCATGGGCCACGCCCATCCGAAGATCGTCGAAGCGGTGCAACGTCGCGTTGAGCTGGGTACGCATTTCGCCCAGCCCACCGAGGACGCGCTGATCGTGGCGGAGCAGTTGTTCGAGCGCACGGGCCTGCCGTACTGGCGGTTCGGGAACTCGGGCACGGAGGCGACGCTCGACGCCGTGCGGATCATGCGCGCCACCACCGGCCGCGACCTGTTGGTGAAGATCGAGGGCACCTACCACGGCCACCACGACGCCCTGATGGTGAGCGTGTTCCCGTCGCGCGAGGACGCGGGCCCTGCCGATGCGCCGATCTCGGTGCCGCAGACCGCCGGCATGATCCGTGGCGCAGTCGAGACCGTGATCAACGTCCCGTTCAACGACGCCGATGCGGCCGAGCGCGTGTTCGCCGAGCACGGCAGCGAGATCGCCGGCATGATCGTCGAACCCGTGATGACGAACTGCGGCGTCGTGCTGCCCGACCCCGGCTACCTCCAGCGGCTCAAGGACATCTGCCATCAGCACGGTGCGATGTTCGCCTACGACGAGGTGAAGACCGGCTTCACGGTGGGCTGGGGCGGCGCGGTCGAGGTGTTCGGCGTGCAGCCCGATCTGGTGGCCTTCGCGAAGGCGCTGGGCGCGGGCCTGCCGTGCGGCGCGATCGGCGGCACCGAGGACGCGATGCGCATGGTGATCGCCGGCGAGCTTGAGCAGGTGGGCACGTTCAACGGCAACCCACTCACGATGGCCGCCGCGAAGGTGAACCTCACCGAGGTCCTCACCAAGGACGCGTACACGCGCCTGGACGAGATCAACACGATCCTGCACCGGTGTGAAGACGTGGCCGCGGACCGTGGGCTACCCGCGTCGATGAAGACGCTGGGCGCGAAGGGCTCGATCGACTGGCGCGCCACGCCGATCCACTCCTACCGCGACCTGTGGGACATCGACGACCGCGTGCCGCAGCTCGCGTGGCTGTGGCAGCTGAACCGCGGCGTGTTCAAGAGCCCCGGTTCGAAGTGGGAGAGCTGGACGACCTCGATCGTGATGAGCGACGAGGACGCCGAGCGTTACGTCGAGAACTTCGAGAGCTTCGCCGACGCGATCACGCGCTAGCCGAGTCCACGCTCGAGGCCACCATCTCGGCGACGGTCGAGTTCGGGTCCCGCGCCAGCATGGCGTAGGCCAGGACGACCTCGTTCAGGCCCACGATCACGCCGATCGTGAGGATCACCGGGATGCTCACCAGCGTCTGGATCCAGATGCCCGCCGTCCCCTCCAGGTGCAGGAGGTAGTGGTCGGCGCCGAGCTCCACGGCCAAGGGCAGACCGATCGTGGCCATGATCAGCCACACATGGCGTGAGGTGAGGCTCAGGGCACGACCGATCGAGGCGAACACCCCACGGCGTTCGATGTTCACGATCGGCCCCACGGTGCTCAACATGGCTAACAGGACGAACCCCGGGAGCACCAGGATCGAGGACGCGATCCCGGCCATCACGACCACGACCAGGTCCGCGACGATCAAGCGCCAGATGGGCAACGCCCGCACGACCTCACCCAGGCCGGGCGGGATCCCACCACGGATCACGGCCCCGACCAGCTCGTCCAACAGGCCCGCGTAGAACACCGTGCCCAGGGTCCCGAGCACCGCCGCGATCCCCGCGATCGCCAGCGCGAACGCCACGCGTTCCGTGACGGTGTCCTCCGTGAAGCGGTCGAGGAAGATGCCGGCTCCCACGCCCAACACCAAGCCAGGAGCCAGCAGGATCAACGCCGCGACCCACACGCGGACGGGCTCGCGTCGATAGAGGTGCCACGCGCCGGCATACACGGACCGGGCGTGCAGATCGGCGACGTGGGGATGCCGGGCGGCGGCATCGTGGGCAGCCTGCGTCGCAGCGGTCGTCGGCGAACGGCGTCGTGCGCTCCTCATGTTCGCGCCGTAGCGTAGCCTGCCGCGATGCCCTCTTTGCTCGAGCTCACGAACCGTCAGGCCCGCCGGCTGTGCGTCATCGGTCAGCGGCTGTCGTCGCCGCGTCCCGCTTCGATCGGCCATGCCGTGCACGACCTGGGGATGGTGCAGCTCGATCCCACGTCGGCCGTCGCCCGTACCGAGCATCTGGTGCTGTTTTCGCGGATGGGTTCGACGTTCCGGGTGGCTGAGCTCGAACGGTTGTTGTGGGACGAACGTTCGTTGTTCGAATACTGGGTCCACATCGTCCCGACGGCCGACCTCCCGATCCACCGAGCCACGATGCGGCGCTACCCGGGCTGGCGCGGGGACGAGGCCCGTTCGACGTACACGAAGCGCTGGCTGGAAGCGAACGCTTCGTTCCGCCGCTACGTCCTGCGCGAACTCAAACGGCGGGGCCCGCTTCGAGCGCGCGACTTGGAGGACCGGACGGCCGAAGGCTGGCAGACCGGTGGCTGGAACGACGAACGCGGGCGCAGCGTGACGATGATGCTCGACATCCTCTGGTTCAAGGGCGAGGTGATGATCGTCGGCCGGGACGGGCAGCAGCGCATCTGGGATCTCGCCGAGCGCAGCCTGCCGATGGATGAGCCGAAGTGGTCACAGGCGAAGATCTCGCGAGCGCTCCTGGAGCGGCAACTGCGGGCCAGAGGCGTCGCGACCCCGCTGCAGTTCATCCGGGCATTCGACGGCCGGACGCCGGGGTGGGAGCGCGCGTTGCGCGATCTGGTGCGCGAGGGCGTCGCCGTGCCGGTACGCATCGACGGCATCGCGAAAGGGGAGTGGTACGCGCACGCGGAGGCGCTCGAGCAGGCGTGGCGACCTCGCACCGTGCTGCTGTCGCCGTTCGATGACCTGGTGAGCGACCGCGATCACACCGATGCGCTGTTCGACTTCTTCTTCCGCCTCGAGATCTATGTGCCGAAGGCCAAGCGGCAATGGGGCTACTTCGTGCTGCCGATCCTGCATCGCGACCGGTTGATCGGTCGCGTCGATCCGAAGTTCGATCGTCGGACGAGCGTCCTGCACATGAACGCCGTGCACGCCCAGGAGGGGGGGACGGCCGCCGACGGTGTCGCGGCGGCCAAGGCCATCCGCGAGCTCGCGGCGTGGCTCGGCGCGGTCGACGTCGCCTACGACGGTCCGGTGCCGGCGCCGTGGCGCCGCGCGTTGCGCGCGTGACCGATCGCGCTCGCACAGCGGCGTAGACTCCGGCTCACGCATGGACGACCAGGGTTCCGAGACCGGCGGCTCCACAGCAGGGTCACCGGCGAACGACGACGAACAACCGGCGATCGACCTCCGGGCGGATCTGCGCGCCCGCAACGAGGGAACGACCCTGCGCGAGCGGCTCGACCGCCCGGACCGTTACGGGGTCCTGCTGGTGTTGATCGTCATCTCGTTGATGTCGATGGCAGTGTTCGGCGATGGTGACGTGGAGCGTGTCCTGTCGATCGTGGTGCTCGGCGTGACGCTGGTGTTCGCTTTGCGCACATCGCGAGCTCCGCGAACGCTGTTCAGGATCTCGATCGCCTGCGTCCCGCTGATCGTGATCGCGGCCGTGTTCGTGTCCCAGAAGGACACAGATGTCGCCCGAGAGGCGATCGCCATCATCACCCTCGTGATGTTGACCGCCGTCCTGGCAGCGATCCTGGGTCGCATGGCCGTGCATCTCACGATCTCCTTCGCGACGGTGCTGGCTGCGCTGTGCATCTATCTCCTGGTGGGACTGTTGTTCTCCTCGGTGTACGCCTTCATCGATGCCGCCGACACCACCGCGTTCTTCGCGCAGGTCCCCACCGCTACCGCCGCCGACCTGCTGTACTTCAGCTTCATCACGATGACGACGGTGGGTTACGGCGACCTGACCCCTGTAGGCAACCTGCCCCGGATGCTGGCGGCAACCGAAGCGCTCACGGGCCAGATCTACCTGGTGACCGCGGTGGCGCTACTGGTCGGCAACCTGGGACGGGAACGCCACCGGCGCACACCCAGATGACTTCAGGTCACCGCCCTTGCGGGCGCTGTGACCTGCGGCGTCACTAGACTCGCTGACCGCACGTTCACTTCCGCCGCACGCGGCGGCCGACCACGGAGCACCGGCATGGCGACCCAGCGCGACACCACCACATCGGGCTACGACGTGATCGTGGTGGGCGGCGGCCACAACGGCCTCACCGCGGCCTTCTATTTCGCCAGGGCGGGGCTGAAGACCCTGGTGCTGGAGCGCCGTGACGTGGTTGGCGGCGCCTGCGTCACCGAGGAGATCGCGCCGGGGTTCCGCGCCTCCACCACCTCTTACATCGCCTCGATGCTGCGCCCCGAGGTGATCCGGGATCTCGACCTAGGCACGCACGGCCTGAAGATGGTGGCGTGCGAGCCGGGCGTGCAGAGCGCGTTCGAGGACGGCACGATGGTGCCATGGTGGACCGATCACGACCGGACGGTCGCCGAGTTCGCGAAGATCTCGCCCACCGACGCCAAGGAGTTCGACATCGTCCACGGGCGTCTGGAGAAGCTGGCCCGCTACCTGCAGCCCTACTTCCTGGAGGAACCACCGGACCTGTACGCCAAGGGGTGGAAGCGGGTGCGCGAGGGGCGCAAGGCGTTCAAGCGGTTCCGGTCGGTGACCGGCGACGAGATCAGCGACCTGATCCGGTTCTCGACGGGCTCGCTGGGTGATTTCGTGGAACGCCACTACGAGTCCGAGAAGATCCGGCGCATGTACCTCGCCTCGAACGTGTACGGCATGCACGCGCCGCCGTACCGGCCCGGCACCGCGATCGGGCTGATGTTCCACATGCTCTCGGGCGGCGACGACGAGGTGCAAGGCTTCTACGGCCACGTGATGGGCGGCATGGGGGCGATCACCCAGGCGATGGCGAGCGCCGCGACCGCCGCCGGCGCCGAGATCCGCACGAACGCGCCGGTCGCGCGGATCGACACGCGTGGGGGACGCGCGAGCGGCGTGGTCCTGGAGGACGGCACCCAGATCACGGCGCGCACCGTGGTGTCCAACGCCGACCCGAAGCGCACCTACCTGGGTCTGGTGGAGCCGAGCGAACTGAGTGAGGACTTCCGCGAGGACATCGCCGCGATCAAGATGGCCGGCCCGTGCGCCAAGGTGAACTTCGCCCTGAACGCCGAGCCGCGGTGGACGGGTATGCCGGCCGACGCCGACGCGAACCGTCGCTCGCTCGCCACGCTGGTGCCCACCTTCGAGGAGGCCCAGCGCATCTACGACCAGCATCAATGGGGCGAGTTGCCCGACGAGCTGTGGGTCGACTGCGTCACCGCCTCGAACGTCGATCCGTCGCTGGCGCCCGAGGGAAAACACGTGATGACGGCGTTCGTGCAGTACGTGCCCTTCGAGCTGCGCGAGGGCGACTGGGATTCCCGGCGTCAGGAGCTGCAGGACAAGGTGGTCGAGCGCATCGAGCGGTACGCGCCCGGGTTCACGCAGACGATCGAGGCGACCTACGTGGTGACGCCGCTCGACCTCGAGCGCACCTACGGCTTGACCGAGGGCAACATCTTCCACGGCGACCTCAACATCGAGCAGCTGTTCTTCATGCGGCCGCTGCCGGGGTGGGCCGACTACCGCTCGCCGATCGAGGGGCTGTACCTGTGCGGCGCGGGCGTGCATCCCGGTGGGGGTGTCACCGGCGCGCCGGGCTACAGCGCTTCGCACAAGGTCCTGCGAGACCTGAAGAAGGGCCGGTAACCGCCGGTGGCGCTCGAGGTCCCGTGCCCGAACTGCGGCCTGCGGCCCTTCACCGAGTTCACATTCGGCGGTGAGTGGCGGGAGCTCGATGCCGCCTCGGCCGAGGAGGACTTCGCCCGCGTCTACCTGCCGGAGAACCCCGAGGGCCCGCAGCGCGAGCGCTGGTTCCACGCCATGGGCTGCAAAACCTGGACCACCCTCACCCGCGACACGCGAACGAACGAGGTGAGCTGAGGCGTGGCGTCGTTCGAGTTCGAGGGGCGGTCGGTGCCGTTCGAGGACGGGGACAGCGTGGCCTCGGCGCTGTACCGCGCCGGCGTGCGCACGCTCTCGCGATCGTTGAAGTACCACCGGCGCCGCGGGATCTACTGCGGCACGGGGGACTGCCCGAACTGCCTGTTGACGGTGGACGGCCTGCCCGCGGTTCACGCCTGCACCACCACGTGCGGCGAGGGGATGCGCGTGGAGCGCCCGGGCGGATGGCCCAACGCCGATCGCGACCTGATGCACGTGACCGACTCCCTGCATCGCGTGATGCCGGTCGGCTTCTACTACAAGACGTTCATCCGGCCTCGATTCGCCTGGGCGGTGGCCGAGCGGGTGATCCGCCGGGCCACCGGCCTCGGCACGCTGCCGCGGACCACGGCCGCCGAGCGACAGGTCGTCCGACACCAGCACGTGGAGGTCCTGGTGATCGGGGCGGGCATCGCCGGTCTGGAGGCGGCCCGCGATGCTGCGGCCGCCGGCGCCGACTCCGTCCTGGTCTGCAACGAAGGGCCGATCGGTCGCGGGGTGGCGCCGGGACCCACGCGGGATCGCCTTCTGGAGCTGGTGTCCGAGGTGCGGTCGCTCGAGTCGGTGACGGTGCTCGAGGACCACACCGCGCTCGGCCTGTACGAGGGCCTGCATGTGCCGCTGGCCGGAGAAGGCGTGCTGGTGCACGTCCATCCGGCGCGGGTCGTGGTGGCGACGGGTGCGGCCGAGGAGCACGGCGTCTTCCCCGGCAACGACCTGCCCGGGGTGATGCTCGGGCGCGCGGCGGCGGCGCTGGCCGGCGTGCACGGGGTGCGGCCCGGCGACCGAGCCGTGGTCGTGGTGCGGACCGACGAGGGCCTGGAGCACCTACGGACGTTGGTCGACGCCGGGGTGGAGGTGGTCGCGACGGCGGTCAGCGCCGAGCTCGCCGATCGCCTGCCCGAAGGGGTGGGCGAGGTCGTGCTCGACGGCGAGGTGCATGAGGCCCGGGGCGGCGCGTCGCTCCGATCCGTGGTGCTGCGGCGCGACGGTCAGGGGAAGCGGTTCGACTGCGACGTGCTGGTGCTCTCGCTCGGGTTCGCGCCGCGTGACGGACTCGCGCGGATGGCGCTGCCGAGCGAGGCCGTCTCCGTGGTCGGCGATGCGGCGCTGCGGCCCGACGTCACCGGCGCCTGCGGCCACGAGGGAACGGTCTGCCTGTGCGAGGACGTCTCGATGCACGACCTCGAGCAGGCCTGGGATGAGGGCTATCGCAACGCCGAGATCCTGAAGCGGTACACGACCACGACGATGGGTCCGTGCCAGGGGGCGATGTGCGGCCGGGCGCTGTCGTGCTTCGCCGCGGAGCGCACCGGAGCAGCGGACGCGGCGCCGGTGAACGACGTGCCGCGCACCACCGCGCGGCCGCCGACCAGGCCGGTGACCCTGGAGACGCTCGCCGCCGGCGTGCACGAGATCGTCGACAAACGAACCTCGCTCCACGATGTCCATGTGACCGCGGGCGCACGGCTCGATCGCTCGGGTGGGTGGCTGCGCCCGTTCAGCTACGGCGACTGGCGCGAGGAGTATCGCGCGGTGCGTGAGCGGGTGAGCCTGATGGACGTCGGCACGCTGGGCAAGTTCACGATCGCCGGACCCGACGCCGACGCCCTGATCGACCGCGTGTTCCCGTGCCGCACCGACGACCTGCCGGTGGGTCGCACGCGATACGTGCTCACGCTGGACGAGGCCGGGTACGTGATGGACGACGGGCTGCTCGCTCGGACCGG
>Ga0190274_10002472_pt1 | contig 10878 bp, 11 predicted proteins | sample Popmic531T_FD_133002 | JGI IMG/M metagenome (GOLD analysis project Ga0190274, IMG submission 133002) | Populus adjacent soil microbial communities from riparian zone of Yellowstone River, Montana, USA - 531 T | ecosystem: Environmental > Terrestrial > Soil > Riparian zone | place: USA: Montana...
CCCGTTGAGCGCAATGTCGAGCACCTGCCGGCCAGTGACAACGCCGGACCGCTCCGCGGATACGGTTTCAAGCTGGATGGCTTCCGCCTCAACGTTGACCGTCTCCGATACTGCGCCGACTTCCAGCACGATCGGCGGCAGGCCCAGCTTGTCGTTGACGAAGAGTTTGACGTCGGTCTTCTTATAAGCCTTGAAGCCGGGCAACTCGGCCGTCACGGTATAGGTCGCTCCAGGCAGCGCGCTGAAAACGTAGAAGCCCGCCTCGTTGGTGATGGTTTGCCTTGCTTCAACCCCCTGGTCCTGATTGATGAGCGCAATCCGCACTCCAGGAATAACAGCTCCTGTTGAATCCTGAACCGCGCCGGTGATGGAGCCCGAAGTGTTTTGAGCCAGAAGTGGGAGAGTGCAGGAGAGCAGCAGCACAAGCAGTCCGATAGACAGACGCATCTGTATCCGCATGGTAGCCCCCTTAGGTTTTGCCGCGTAGTCTAACGGACTTTCATAAAAATCAAAAACAGCGGATAGGGCAGGATGGCAGTCTGTATCCTTTAATCAAAGACGTTGGTCAATAGAGGTCGAAATGGAAGGGCCGTCGCTTGTCATTCTTCGTGAAGAACTGGAACAATTTCGCGGCCAGAAAGTCCTGAAGGTTTCAGGTAACACGAAGCACCCAAAAGAATTACTCAGGGGCTGCTCCCTTCATGGCATCGACACATGGGGCAAGCAACTCTTTCTTACGTTCGCATCGACAAGGCGGGGCACCGCACCGATCGTAACGAAAACACATTTCCTGATGTTCGGTAGTTATCGTATCAATGATCCAAGAATCGGGCGTGTTCCCCGGCTCGAACTGACCTTTAAAACTGGGATCGTGTTCTTCTACGCATGTTCGATCAAATTCGCGGCTGACGAGGATCTTCAGGCGCTGGACCGGCGTGTGGATTTGATGTCCCAGGATTGGGAAGAGGACCACGTCGTCCGTTTGATGCTACGCAAGAAGACTGCCGCGCTCTGTGACTTGTTTCTTGACCAGGCAATTTTTGCGGGATCCGGGAATATCGTCAAGAACGAAGTGCTCTTTAACATCCGCCGCCATCCGCTGACGAAGCTTGCTTACATCTCGAACAAGGACTGGCCAAGGCTCGCTCGGGCGGTGCGGGAATACTGCTGGCACTTTTATGAATGGAAGAAGAAGTTCGAATTGAGAAAGCACTGGCAGGTTTATCGTCAGGCGAAGTGTCCTCTATGCCACCGGAAGCTCGTCCGAGAAAGCGTCGGCATATTTTTACGCAGGACCTTCTATTGTCCTGAGCATCAGAAGCTTTTGCGGCGCGTCCAAAAGCTGGAGGTGTTTTCCGTATTGCCGATGAGGCGGATGCAGGACTTAGAACCTCCGGTTGATCATTGAGCGGACGGCTGACATTTGGCGCTCTAATTGCACTTTTCTGATCGGGACTCGGGTTTTGTAACGAAAGAAGAAACCATGGCATTTTGGGCGATGTGTGCGTTTTTGATCGGGGTGGTGGTGGATTCGATTCCGATCTTTGCGCCGCCGGCCTGGAGTGTCCTGGTCATTCTCATCATTAGTTTCGATGCGGATCCCTGGGTAGTCGTCGTATTTGGCGTCCTCGGATCCACACTCGGCCGATACATCCTTAGCCGGTACATTCCACACGTGTCTGGCAGAGTTTTGAATCGTTGCGGAGGAAAAAACCTGGAGTATGTTGGGCAACGTTTGAATCAGGGCTACTGGAAGACAACACTCTTTGTGTTTCTCTATACCCTTACACCGCTTTCGACAACCGCGCTATTTACCGCTGCCGGCATTGCTCGCGCTCAATTGCTCTACATATTGCCGCCATTCGCGGCGGGCAAACTTATCAGCGATGCAATCATGATTGTCACGGGCAAGTTGGCGGCTGGAGACATTCGCGAGATGTTCCATGGAAACTTTCAGCCGCAGACATTCGTCATGCTAGTGGTGGGAATTGTTCTCGTCGGGGCCGTCCTCTTCATCGATTGGCAAGCACTGCTTGAAAAAAAGAAATTGATGTTTTCGTGGCGGATCTGGAAGGGGCAGCCAGGGAGCTGCTAGTGCATTCGTGGCTGCGTTGAGAAAACCGAGTCATGCAGTAGCTAGCGCTGGGGGGAAAAGATGGAATTCGACATCCCTCCCGGCCCCGATTCAAAGTAGCGTCTCCAGGGCGGTGACCACCGTCCTGGAGCTGACCACTTCAGGTCTAAATTCCTCAGCGGGCCGCTTCTTCTGCTTCGTAGGAAGTAGGATTGGGTTGTGCGAAATCGCCGCGAAGCGCCTTAAGTGCATATTTTTCGCGATCAATTTCCTCGCGAGTACGCACTCCAAGTCGCCGTAGGATCGGAAGCGGAGGGCACCATCCCTGGACTGCATGTTGGAAAAGAAAAGGCAGAACCACGCCCGGAACGACGAACCACTTTCGACTGTGCGTAATGCCCAGAACAAGGCCAGTGAAGGCTAAGGCGGAAGCGTTCAACTCCAAAAAGCGCTCGATATCCCATTCTCGTTCCAGTTCCTGGATGCGCTGTGAAACCTCATTTCTTCCCTGCCGTGCATAAGACTTGAGATTCTGTGATATCTGCGCGTCAATTTCCCAGTTCAGACGCGGAGAAGTATGTGCCCTGACGCGATCGTGAGTTTCCATTGTGGCCTCCCAAACTACCTCAGCAGTTTGAAAACCATTTCGGCGGCCTATAAGCGGTCACGAAATCGAACGATCAAGGCCTAACTTCACGGGAAGACGGGCGGTATAGCTGCGATTCGCCGGTGTTCAGCAACAGGACAAGCGGACAGCTCTTGAGGTCGAACTACGTAAAGCTTATTGTCCCGTAAGCAGTTTAGATACTCGTGGTGTCACCAGCCGGTGATCGAGGTCTCGCTGCCCGCTTTCGCGCTTCTTTGCACCAGGCCTTGATCGCCTTTTTGGTGAGCTCGCTGCGGCCATCGGCCAAGGTCTCTAAGTTGACCATGGCGGCGCGGATAGGGTTGTAGTCGTCAGACTGGTCAATCGATTGCTAAGAGGTTTGATGGAGGCGATCCGAGAGTCTGAGTGTCACCTGTCCGAGCTAAGGAATGAAACTCCAAAGTTCAATCTCCCTTATTAAAGAAACCTACTCAGACTGGGCCGAAGACAAAGCTCCCCGGTTGGGCGCTGCGCTCGCTTATTACGTAATTTTCTCAATACCCCCGTTAGTCCTTTTAGCGATTTCCGCGGTGGGGCTGGTTTACGAAGGGGACGTTCGTGGAGCGATGCAGCAGCAGCTCGCTGGTCTTATCGGAGCAGACACAGCGGGCACGATCATGGAAACGACGCTGCGGTCCAGCGATGAAAAAGACGCTGCCGCGGGAATTCCTGGAATCGCACTCGATCGATGGAGGTCATATGAAGAAAGGTTCCGGCGCTACCTCATCCGTATGGACTAAAAGTGCGAGCTTGCCTTCTCGTCCTGCGCTCTCTAAGGACATCACCGCCGATGTTTGTGTCGTCGGTGCCGGGATTGCCGGTCTCACTACTGCATACTTGCTCGCCGAGGAAGGCCGCACTGTCGTTGTTTTGGACGATGGTCCCATTGCAAGTGGCGAGACGTCACGGACAACGGCCCATCTGGTAAACGCATTGGATGACCGTTATTTCAATCTCGAAAAACTTCATGGAGAGCGTGGTGCCCGGCTGGCAGCCGAGAGTCACACTGCGGCTATCGATCGCATCGAAGCGATCGTGGCTAAGGAAAACGTCGATTGCGACTTCGAAAGGCTCGATGGCTACCTGTTTTCACCTCCGGAAGAGCCTTCGGACATCATCGAGCGCGAACTGGCGGCGGCCCACCGCGCTGGCTTATCCGAAGTGGAACGGATCGAACGTGCGCCTATGGGAGCATTCAATACGGGCCCATGCCTGCGGTTTCCGCGCCAAGCTCAGTTTCATCCCCTGAAGTACATGACCGCCCTGGCGAACGCCATCGAAAAACGAGGCGGCCACATCTTCAACGGCACGCACGCCGAAGAATTCAAGGATGATCCTAAGGCGAGTGTCAAGACGGCTCGTGCTGTGGTTTCTGCGGATGCCATCGTCGTGGCGACGAATACTCCCGTAAACGATTGGGTGACGATTCACACCAAACAAGCGGCCTACCGCACATACGTCATCGGCATGCGAGTTCAACCGGGGGCGGTGACAAGGGCACTGTTCTGGGATACCCCCGATCCCTACCATTACGTGCGACTCCAAAATGCCGAAGATCACGAAATTCTCATTGTTGGCGGCGAGGACCACAAGACCGGACAGGCCGACGATGCTGAAGTTCGCTTTTCACGTCTCCAGGACTGGACGAGGGTGCGGTTTCCAGCCGCAGAAGGTGTCGAGTTTCGCTGGTCCGGTCAGGTTATGGAACCTGTCGACAGTCTTGCATTCATCGGACGGAATCCCGGGAACAAGAATATTTTTGTGGTTACGGGAGATTCCGGAAACGGAATGACTCACGGCACGATCGCGGGCATGCTGATTACGGATCTTGTCATGGGAAGGAAGAACGTATGGGAAAAACTCTACGATCCCTCTCGTATTTCGCTCAGGGCAACGAAAGAGTTTGTCACGGAGAATCTCAATGCCGTGGCTCAGTTTGGGGACTATGCGACGGGCGGCGACGTCGCTAAAGTTGATGAGATTCCTCTCGGGGCGGGAGCGCTGATCCGGCACGGTCTTACGAAAAAGGCGGTCTATCGCGATACCCATGGAAAACTCCATGAATGCTCCGCGGTTTGCCCACATCTCGGCTGCCTTGTCGACTGGAACTCGGCCGAAAAAACCTGGGATTGCCCGTGTCACGGGTCTCGCTTCGATCCGTTCGGGAAAATTCTGAACGGCCCCGCGAACACGGGATTGGAGGTTCTAAAGATCGAGGCTGCATGAATCTTCGCAGATGCTGGATACTGTACGCCGACGCGAGCCCCCCACGTACAGGAGACAGCCAAAATGAGAATATTCATTGCTCTACTCGTTACGCTTGCAGTGCCGATTAGTTCGCCGGCGCAAACGACGGCATTCAGCTATCAGGGACACTTGAATAACGCCGGAATTCCGGCCAACGGCAACTTCGAGATGCAGTTCAAGTTGTTTGACGCGCTGGCCGGTGGCGCTCAAGTCGGGGGAACTGTTACCGACTCGAACGTCCTGGTAACCAATGGAAGTTTTGTCAGCACGCTCGATTTTGCGGCGCCGGCGTTCCTTGGCGGTCCGGCACGTTATCTGGAAATCGGTGTTCGGCCCATGGGAAATCCTGCTCCGTTCACGATTCTCACTCCCCTCCAACAGGTCAAGGCAACGCCGTATGCGATTCAGGCAAGAAATGCCTTGACGGCTGACAACGCGACCAATGCCTCACAACTCGGCGGAATTGCTGCCGGCCAGTATCTGCAGAGCGGTCAGGCAGTCACGAGTGTCAATACACTGAAAGACAATGTGACGCTTGCGGCTGGCACAAACATCACCATCACACCCGCAGGCAGCACGCTGACGATTGCCTCGACAAGCGGGGGTGTCGGGGGCAGCGGCAACGTCAACAGTATTCCAGTCTGGAGCGCAGGCAGCACGCTCGGCAATTCGCTTATCACGCAATCCGTCAACGGCGTTCAATTGCCAAACACTGTCCAGCTTGCGGCAGGTGCGCAGGGAAACCAGGTGTCCTTCGGGTCGCCAAACGGGGAAACAGGCATGTCGATCGCGGGAGCTAGTGGAAGGGCCGACGTGAGGTTCGACGGTACAACGCTTAGGCTGCTTGCCGGCCCGGCTGGGTCACCACCTTCGAATGGAATCGCGGTAACACCTTCTCTTGTTCAACTGCCCAACAGTGTGCAACTGGCAACAGGAGCGCAGGGGAACCACGTGGCTTTCGGCTCACCCAATAGCGAAACCGGTATGTCCATTTCTGGAGCGACGGGTAGAGCTGACGTGAGATTCGACGGCACAACACTCCGATTGCTCAGCGGGCCGGCAGGAGGGCCTCCGTCAAATGGTTTGTCTATCAGCCCAGCGGGCAATGTCACTCAAAATGAATTCGGCCGGGGCCTGGTTAAAGCGATGCTAAGAGTCAATTCCAGCGGAGCGATCCAGAGCTGCTACAACGGATACACAAACAATTCAGCCGGCAATTGCGGATTTACTGTTACGCACACCGGTCTCGGGAACTATGACGTCTATTTCGGACAGCCAGTATTCGGGACCTTTGCTTCTGTCGAAGAGTATGACGGCGTGGGCATTGGAGCAACACATGGATTCTACGGTAGCGGCACGATGTATGTCCGAACGTTTGCAACCGATGGTGCTGCACCCACCAACCGGCTCGACTGGTCTTTTACCGTCATCATGTTTTGACGGCGTGACGTCGATCGAGGCAGATCACTCGGTGTGAAGTGCGCTTGTCGGCGCACTCTATCCGTCTGTGCCGTTTCTCTTATCAGGACGATTTTTAGGAGGGATTTGGTAGGCAATATCGAATCCTGCCCGCCTTGCCATCGCACTGAAGCGTAACAGCCAGTCATGGCATAGATCGCATTCTTCGATGTGACGGCATTCGTCTGGCGTAAGCGTGCCTCGATCCCGCACTAAGGTCCAGACTCTGTGGGAATTGAGATGCTCGTTGGTCACTAAACTCCGCGTACCGCAGAAGAGTCGCGCTCGCGAAGGAGCGCCTGATTTTTAGGATATGAAGAGGTCAGATTTTTGCCTACTCGTTTATTCACCAGCTTTTAGAATCACGGGTGTCGCAAGTATGCCACGGCCAGCGAGGCGAAGACTGCAGCCTTGAGCCGAGGTTAAAATTCGGGACGAACTCTCATTCTTCACAGTGTCTTGAAGAGGTGATCGAGAGATGCTGCGGGGTTCACGCAGAGTCCGGTGTGAACCGCCGAAGGCTGGATCATCGTGCTGCGTGGCGCCACGAGCCAGTGAAAACGTTCTCGGATCGAGAGCTTCGCGATCGGTCCGCCGTCCTCGTTGCCTGAAGCGATTTTCACTACAGCCTCGAGATGCTGACGCACGAGTTCGATGTCGATTTCCGGCCACAGTGCCCGCAACCGTTCGTCTTCAAGGCGAACTCTGGCTTCCAGGAAATTCTTTTCCAGGCAGAAGACGACGACGCCTGCGTTGATGAACTCTTCCTTTTCAACTCGCGGAACCACGCGAATCAGCGCGTAATCAAATGAGCTCTGCTCGGGCACGCAGCGCCTCCTCTACAAAAATCTCCGAGCGCTCCAATCGGCGTGTCAGCAGATCGATGTATCGCATCCGTTTATCTGCAGGCAGCCAGGCATCGGGAACCTGATCGAGTATCGCTTTGAAAATTCCTGCGGTGAGGCCGGGTCTTACTTCACCAATTTGTGAGGCCCACGGTAACAGGACGTGCTGCCGGATCGCTTTGAACGGCGTCTCCACAAAGGCCTCAATGTTGTCCCAGTCGTGGTGATAGTAGAGCGCCGCGCCATGATCGATGAAGTACAGCTGGCGATGCCAGTTCAGCAGGTTGGGATTCCGGGCCGTGCGATCCACATTAGTAATGAACCCGTCCAGCCACACGGCCAGCGAGGCGACTTCAGGAGGAGCGGTATCGCGCGCCGCCGGATCGAACATGGTGGACCCGGGCAGATAGTCGAGTGCAAGGTTCAGCCCGACGCTCGCCCGCAGCAGGTCGCGGATCTCTTCATCCGGTTCGTTGCGGCCCAAAGCGGCGTCTACTTCGACGAATACCAGTTCCGGAACCCGAAGACCTGCGGCCCGCGCAACTTCGCCGCCGATGAACTCGGAAACGAGAGCGAGGGCGCCCATTCCCGCGCCTCGAAACTTGAGCACGTAGAGACCGAGGTCGTCGGCTTCGACAATGGCGGGCAGCGAACCGCCCTCTCGAAGGGGTGTGACGTAGCGGGTGGCACGAACCGTTCGCGGCATGGATTTCAAAGTTTACATTGCGATTCGGGTTTCGATCTGAAGAATCCCTCATGTCAGGATCCCGCACTGTCCCATGCTATCCGGCAAGTTTCGGCGCGATCGTCGAAGATTGATACAATCCATTCATGGACGAGGTTCACTTGATCGCTGAAAAGCGCATACGCGCTGCACAGGAAGAGGGTCAATTCGATAACCTGCCCGGCAAAGGCAAGCCCTTGAACCTCGACGAGGATACCTGCGTCCCGGAGGATCTTCGGCTGATGTTTAAGATCTTGCGAAACGCGGGATGCCTCCCGATTGAAATGGAGATACGGAAGGAAATCTACAACGTCCGCCAACTTCTCAATGCTGCGATCGGTGAGGAAACCCGGCGCGAGCTGGCGCGCGAGCTCAATTTTCTGCTCCTCAAAGAAAGTCTCCTGACGACGGCGGGGCGGCGCAAGGTTTAGCCCGATGACTGCTTCCGCCCCGTCGGGAGGTTCGGCCGTCTCCCAGTACTCAGAATATGGAATTCAACCCTAATAACAGCATCGTTCAACTGTGCCTTCAGGGCATGGATATGGAAGCGGGAGGCAATCTTGAAGAAGCTGGCAAACTCTTCCTTCGGGCTTGGAATGAAGCAACCAATGACTTCGAGAAGTATCTCGCTGCTTATTACCTCGCCCGACAGCAAACAGATGGCTCCGCCAAATTGAAATGGTTCGAAACAGCACTCCAGCTTGCCTTGAAAACAGATAACCACTCCACCAACAGCGCATTGCCTTCGATATACGCCAGCATCGCCCGATGCTATGAGAAGCTGAACGACGTTGACAGTGCGAAGAAATACGCTCAGCTGGGCCTCTCCGCCAGGAGCAACCCGACTGACAATGGCCCTTTTTATCACGGAACTAAGGCAAATCTTAAGACCGGCGATCTCCTGACTGCGGGATTCAATTCCAATTACCATTCGACAGTAGTCATGAATCACATCTACTTCACGGCTTTGACCAACGGAGCGGGACTTGCTGCAGAACTGGCCCCAGGCGATGGACAAGCGCGTGTTTATGTTGTCGAACCGACCGGAAGCTTTGAAAGTGATCCGAATGTCACAGATAAGAAATTCCCCGGCAATCCCACCCGTTCCTACCGGAGCAGTGCGCCGTTAAAGATCGTCGGCGAAGTAACCGATTGGGTGAGATTGACACCTGAGGAACTCAAAAGGTGGCGCGAAAAGCTGGCTAAGATTGAATCATCCAGAGGAAAAATTATTAATTAATCAAGTAGGCAATTGCCTGTTCGAGCATCACGTCGCGCCCTTGTTCTATGACGTCGCCCGTGAAGGGCACCGTTTGATGTGGAGGGAGACCTACCTTTTCGTAAACCTTGCCATTCGGAAGCATGTACTTTTGATTGGACAAGCTGACGAGCCAGCCGTTGGACAGCGCTTCGGAATAAATGTCGGAGTGAATGCCTTCGGTGGGTTCCCCGACAATCGTCGCCTGCGGTAAAGCCATCATTGCCATCACCATCATTTCGGCCGCGCTGGCCGTGGCGCGACTGGTGAGAACGATAACTTTCGCCGTGTTGTTCGCGGTTCCCTGCGGCGAAATGAAGAGTTCCTCGTGCTTTCCGAATTTTCCTTTGGAGTAAGTCTCCTTTGAATACACCAGACGTTTCTGGTCGGCAAAACGGCTTGCAAACCCCAACGCGCATTCATCCACACCCCCGCCGTTGAAGCGAAGATCGACGATGATCTTTCGAACATTCTTCATCGTTGATAGCGCTTCGTCCAATTCAGTGGCGGGCGGCGGCGGCGAACCGCGCCCCCCAAATTGGCATCCGGCCATATGCTGGATGTTGACGTAGCCGGTCGCCTCATCAATCAGGTCATAAACAATGGCTCCCTTCCTGACACCGCCCGATTTCAGATACTTGCGATAGATGAAGCTCTGTATTTCGCCACTTCTGGATTCCCACGGCAAATTCTCGGCCGCGCTGCATCTCTTGTTGTTCCCAGAGACAGACACGTGACCGTCGCCAAGGGGCTTGATCATCTGGCAGAAAATCGAGAACAGCTCGTCGTCCGAAGTCGAAGCGATGATTCGGGAGCGGTAGGTCGTTTTCTGCTTTTCCCAATCGACGCCGCGCAATTGAAAGAACGCGTAGTTGTCCTCGAACAGCCTGCTGAACTGATCGAACAGCGAAACGGCCTGCTGCGCCGACAATCCTGCAGGTAAACCGAGAACACTTAGAAGAACGAAAACAGGAATGACCCTCGCCCCAAGCATCGGAGGATTGTAGAACAGAAGTGGGAGAAGTAACCTAGCCAACACTGTACAGATTGGGGCAGAATGTCGGGCGGAGGTTTCGCCAATGCATCCTGCCCGTTTTCTAATGCATTCTGCCCGTGTTCTTTTGATCGCGGCGTTCGCGACGGGCATCGCGTCCGCACAGACGTGCGACCGCGCGTGTCTGAAGACAACGCTCGACCAGTATCTGAACGCCGTGGTGAAGCATGACACCAGCGCGGCTCCGTTGTTCGTCGGCTTCCGGCAGACCGATAACGGCGTGGTGGTTCGCCCGGGAACGGGCACCTGGCAGTCGATCACGGCGCTGGGCGATATTCAGCGGAAGTTTTTCGATCCGGTCAGCGGGCAGGCCGCGTATCTCGGGTTGATCAAGGAAGGTCAGGCGACCGACATCGCGACGCTGCGGCTGCGGGTAGAGAATCGTCAGATTACGGAAGCCGAGTGGGTGATTGGTCGCGAGGGCGCCATCGGCCCCAGCGGCACTGCGGGCGGGAATCTCTACAACCTCGCGGGGTTCATCGCCGAGCCTCCGCCGGCGGACCGCACGGTGCCACAGAATCAGCGGGCATCGCGCGAGGCGCTGATCGCGATCGCTAACAGTTACTTCGACG
>Ga0190274_10002473_pt1 | contig 10876 bp, 10 predicted proteins | sample Popmic531T_FD_133002 | JGI IMG/M metagenome (GOLD analysis project Ga0190274, IMG submission 133002) | Populus adjacent soil microbial communities from riparian zone of Yellowstone River, Montana, USA - 531 T | ecosystem: Environmental > Terrestrial > Soil > Riparian zone | place: USA: Montana...
GCGCAGGCCGAGCGGCCGCTCATCCTGGCGGGGCACGGCATCATCCTCGGCAACGCGAGTGAGGACCTGAAGATCTTTGCCGAGCACACCGGCATCCCGGTCATCACGACGCTGCTCGGCATCAGTGCCTTCCCCGAGGATCACCCGCTCCATCTCGGGATGCCGGGCATGCATGGAGAAGTGCACGTCAACCGCGCGATCCAGCATGCCGACCTCCTGATTGCCGTCGGCATGCGATTCGACGACCGCGTCACTGGCAACACCGCGGGATTCGCTCGCCACGCGAAGATCGTGCACATCGAGCTCGATCCTACGGAGATCGGAAAGAACGTACCCGTCGAGGTGCCCCTCGTGGGTGATGCCGGTCCCATCCTCTCAGCGCTTACGCGCGCGCTGGCGCCGCGATCGTGTACCGGGTGGTGGGAGGAGATCGACGCCTCGCGCCGCCCGGCGTATGAACAGTTCAAGGGTGACATCGCGCCGGAGACGATTCTGCGGGCGCTGCACGATGCGAGTGGCGGGAACTGCAGTATCGTGGCCGACGTGGGGCAGCACCAGATGTGGGTCGCCAAACTGTTCCCCTACCGCCGGCTCAACACCCACTTCTCGTCGGGCGGGCTCGGCGCGATGGGCTTCGCCGTGCCGGCGGCCATCGGCGTGCACCTGGCACGTCCCGATGAACCGGTGTGGGCCATCTCCGGCGACGGGGGATTCCAGATGAACATGCAGGAGATGGCGACGATGGTGCAGGAGGGCCTGCCCATCAAGCTCGCGATCTTCAACAATGGCTACCTCGGCATGGTGCGCCAGTGGCAGCAGTTCTTCCACGGGCGTCGCTACTCGGCGACGCCCATCTGGAGTCCCGACTACGTGAAGCTCGCGGAGGCCTACGGCATCGCCGGTTACCGGGTGGAGAAGGGCGCGCAGATCGCCGGGGCGATCGAGGCGGCCCTGCGTGATCCGGGCCCGGCGCTGATCGAGTTCGTCATCGAACAGGAGGCCAACGTGTACCCGATGATCCCGCCGGGCGCGTCGCTCTCGGAAGTGATCGAGACGGCACCCGCGGAACCGGCCTCGGCATGAGCAACCTGCACTGCATCACCGTGGTCCTGGATGACAAGCTGGTGACCCTGAACGCGGCGGTCGGGCTCCTCCGACGCCGCAATCTTCCCGTACGGAGCGTGACTTTCGGACCGCATGTCACCGAGGGACGCTCGAGGCTTTTCGCGATGATCGAGGCAGACGAGGGTGCGGCGCAGCGAGTGGCGCTGCTGTTCGAGAAGCTGATCGGCGTGGACGAGGCGCGCGCCGTGCCGGCGTCGGACACGGTAGTGCGTGAACTCGCGCTCATCCGGGTCCGGGCCCAGCCTGATGCGTATGGTGAGTTGCTGGATGTGCTCAGTCTCTATCATGCGAACGTCCTGGAAGAGGGGCCCGATGGACTCGTGGTCGAGCTGACGGGTCCCGATACGTTCGTCCTTTCATGCCTGCGCGCCGTCGAGCGCTTCGGCATTGTTGATGTCGCCCGGAGCGGCGCGGTTGCCATCGAGCGGCCAGCCGAGAATCCGCGTGCGCCCACCTCCACCGAGGCTTCCGCATCATGAGCTCGACGCTCCGCGTGTTCTACGACAGTGACGCCAATATCGACCGCCTCCTCGGCCGTACGATCGCCGTCATCGGCTTCGGCAGCCAGGGCCATGCCCACGCGCTGAACCTGAAGGAGTCGGGGCAAAAGGTCATCGTCGGGCTGCGACCGGGCGGGGCATCATGGAAGAAGGCCGAGGCCGCCGGGCTCGACGTGCGCAGCGTGACCGACGCCGCCAGCGCCGCGGACATCATCATGCTCCTCGTGCCCGACCAGGACATGCGGGAGATCTACGAAAACGGGGTGGCGCAGGGGCTGTCGGCAGGCAAGACCCTGCTCTTCGCCCATGGATTCAACATCCATTTCGGCGAGATCAAGCCGCCCGCGGACGTCGATGTCGCCATGATCGCGCCCAAGTCGCCCGGCCACCTCGTGCGGAGCGAGTACGAAAGTGGCCGGGGCGTACCGGGTCTGGTTGCCGTGCACCAGGACGCGAGCGGGAACGCGCTGTCCGATGCGCTCGCGTACGCGTCGGGCATCGGGTGTACCCGCGCCGGCGTCATCCAGACGTCGTTCCGCGAGGAGACCGAGACCGACCTGTTCGGCGAGCAGGCGGTGCTCTGTGGCGGCGCGACGGCACTCGTGAAGGCCGGTTTCGAGACGCTGGTCAAGAACGGCTATTCCCCCGAGATGGCGTACTTCGAGTGCCTGCATGAACTCAAGCTCATCGTCGACCTGATGTACCGAGGCGGCATGGGCTTCATGCGCTACTCGATCAGCGACACGGCCGAGTATGGTGACTACACCCGTGGCCCCCGGATCATCACCGATGAGACCCGCAAGGAGATGCAGCGGATTCTCGACGAGATTCGCAGCGGGGCGTTCGCGAAAGAGTGGCTGGCCGAGAACCGCGCCGGCGGGCCGAACTTCAAGCGCATGCGCACCGCCGATCACGATCACCTGCTGGAGAAGACCGGCCGTGCCCTCCGCGTCATGATGCCGTGGAGCGAGGAAGGCAAGGCGGCGGCCGCGAACTCACGGGAGCCGGCGACGGTCTGATGCGCGAGCCGCGGACCCTGTTCCAGAAGATCTGGGACGCCCACGTCGTCCATGCGATGGCGGGCGGGCCCGCGCTGCTGTACATCGACCTGCACCTGGTGCACGAGGTCACGTCCCCCCAGGCTTTTGAAGGGCTGAGGCTCGCGGGGCGCCAGGTACGCCGGCCGGAGCGGACGCTGGCCACGGTCGACCACAACGTGCCGACCGGTGACCGGCACCTGCCCATCGCTGATCCCGTCGCCGCCCAGCAGGTGCGGACCCTGACGGGCAATGCGAGGGCATTCGGCTTGCCGCTCTTCGACCTCGATTCTCCCGACCAGGGCATCGTCCATGTCATCGGGCCTGAGCTCGGTGCCACCCAGCCCGGTATGACGATCGTGTGCGGCGACTCGCACACCTCGACCCACGGTGCCTTCGGCGCACTCGCGTTCGGCATCGGCACGAGCGAGGTGGAGCACGTGCTTGCGACCCAGTGCCTCGTGCAGCAGCGCCCCCGCACGATGGAGGTGCGGTTCGACGGTGAACTGCCGTTCGGTGTCACGGCCAAGGACATGATCCTCGCTCTCATCGGCCGCATCGGGACCGATGGCGCGTCGGGCCACGTGCTCGAATACCGTGGCGACGCGGTGCGGCAGTTGTCGATGGAGGGACGCATGACTATCTGCAACATGTCGATCGAGGCCGGGGCCCGGGCCGGCTTGATCGCACCCGATGAGACGACCTTCGACTACCTGAAGGGACGGCCACGGGTGCCGAAAGGTGCAGAGTGGACCGCCGCGGTCGAGCGGTGGCGCGGCCTGGTAACCGATGCAGGTGCCACCTTTGATCGCACGATCACGATCGATGTCTCATCGCTTGCGCCGCAGGTAACATGGGGCACCAATCCAGGCATGGTCGGGGACATTACCTCGCGCGTACCGTTGCCGGGTGCCAGCGACTCGGCCGATGCGCGCGGCGCACTCGAGCGCGCGCTCGAGTACATGGGACTGGTGCCGGGGGAGTCGCTGCAGGGACTGAAGGTCGACCGGGTCTTCCTGGGCTCGTGCACCAATGCACGGCTGGAGGACCTTCGTGCGGCCGCCTCGGTGGTTCGCGGTCGCCGGGTGGCGCCGAGCGTTCGGGCGATGGTGGTCCCCGGCTCGCAGCGGGTGAAGAGCGCCGCCGAGGCCGAGGGACTCGACCAGGTATTCATCCAGGCGGGGTTCGAGTGGCGCAACAGCGGTTGCTCGATGTGCCTGGGCATGAACGACGACGTCCTGGGCAGCGGCGAGCGTTGTGCTTCGACCTCAAACCGCAACTTCGAGGGGCGGCAAGGCAAGGGCGGTCGCACGCACCTCATGAGTCCTGTCATGGCCGCTGCCGCGGCCATCGAGGGACGGCTCGTGGACGTACGGGAACTGGTTGCGGAAGGCGACCTGGTGGGTGAACGGACAACGGTGAGCGCTGGGCGGTAGTTCCGCACTGGCCACGCTCATCCTTCGCCGTTGCCGTTCACCCTCTCTCTTTGGAGGCCTGCAGGCGATGCAGCCATTCACCGTCCACAGCGGAGTTGCCGCGGTCCTGCCCAGGGTCAACGTGGACACCGATCAGATCATCCCGAAACAGTTCCTGAAGCGCGTCGAGCGCACCGGCTTCGGGAAGCACCTGTTCCATGACTGGCGTTACCTCCCCGATGGCTCGCCCGACCCCGCCTTCGAGCTGAACGCGCCCTGCGCGCAGGGCGCGAGTATCCTGGTGGCGGGGCCGAATTTCGGCTGCGGGTCATCGCGCGAGCATGCGCCATGGGCGCTGGGCGACTATGGTTTCCGGGCGGTCATCGCGCCGTCGTTCGCCGATATCTTCTACAACAACTGCTGCCAGAACGGCCTGCTCGCCGTGCGGCTCGAGGATGCGGCGGTGCGCAAGCTGTTCGCGCGCGCGGAGCGGGCTGAGGCGTTCGAGCTCACCGTCGACTTGCGCATCAATTGGGTCACCGGACCGGATGGGTTCCGCGCCGCATTCGAGATGGATCCGTACCGCCGGCAGATGCTGCTCGAGGGGCTCGATGAGATCGGGCAGACGCTGAGGCAGGAACTGAGGATCGCCGCCTACGAACGGCGAACGGAAGCACTGGGGAGGCTCGTATGACGCAGTATCGCATCGTGGTGCTGGCCGGTGACGGCGTCGGTCCGGAAGTCACGGAACAGGCGACGCGTGTGCTCATGACCGTTGCAGACGGATTCGGCTGGCAGGTGGAACTGGTGCCACACCTCATCGGCGGCGCGGCGTGGCGGGCCACGGGTTCGCCGCTGCCTCCCGGCGCGATCCAGGCTGCGCTCGAGAGTGATGCCGTCCTGCTTGGCGCGGTGGGCGATCCCTCCATGGACGAGGCGCCCCGCGAGGCTCGCCCAGAGGCCGGCCTGCTGGCCCTCCGGAAGCGGCTTGGCGTCTTTGCCAACCTGCGTCCCGTTCGGGTCCGCCCGTCGCTGGCCACGGCGTCGCCGCTCCGGCCGGAGGTCCTGCACGGCGTGGACGTGCTCATCGTGCGTGAGCTCACCGGAGGCCTCTACTATGGCGAGCCGCGGGGCCGCTATGGCAACAGGGCCGTCAATACCCTGACCTACGATGCGAGCGAGATCGAGCGGGTGGCGCGGGTCGCGTTCGAGGCGGCGAAGAGCCGTGGCGGCCTCGTGACCTCGGTGGACAAGGCGAACGTGCTCGAGGTGTCGCAGCTGTGGCGCGAGACGGTGACCCGGACCGCGAAGGAGTATCCCACGGTGCGCCTCGATCACCAGCTCGTGGACACGATGGCCATGAAGCTCATCGCGTCGCCCTCCGCGTTTGACGTCGTGCTCACCGAGAACATGTTCGGCGACATCCTGAGTGATGAGGCGGCCGTGCTGGCCGGATCGCTCGGGCTCCTGCCGTCCGCGTCGCTTGGCGAGGGGCCGGGGCTGTTCGAGCCGGTGCATGGTTCCGCTCCCGACATCGCGGGGAAGGGCATTGCCAATCCCATCGGCGCCATCCTCTCGGTGGCCATGCTGTTCCGATTCGGCCTCAAGCAGCCCCAGGCGGCCGAGATCATCGAACGCGCCGTTGATGAGGTTGCCGAGCGTGGATACCGCACAGCGGACATCGCCCGGCATGGCGAGCGCCCGCTTTCCACCCGTGAGATGGGTGATCGTATCCATGGCCTCGTTTCGGTTGCACAAGGTGCGCTGGCTAAACATTGAACAAGAACTGGTGAGGTGGCCAGCCAAGGGTTACGTTCCTTGGACTATGACTACTTCTAGATTGGTCCTGGCCATGCTGGTCGCGGTTGCGGCTACCGCGGTGGCCCAAGGCGATTCAGCGAGCAGTGCGGCCGCGGCATGTGCCGGACAGAAGTCGGGACTGGTGTTCAACGAGAACTTCTCCAGCACCGCCGATTTCGGTCGCGTCCTTCTATGTGCCGGCGCTACCTACACCGCGGAGACGAACCGCGGCGGCGTGAAGCTCAGCGCGCGGGCGCTCCTTCCCGGGGTACAGTCGCCCCGTATCACCGAACTGATGGCTGGGAGTCCGTCGAGCGGTGTGGGAGGTGGCGGAGCTATCTACAAGCTCCTGGCCTATGCGGACGGGGTCTACGAGATCCGGGTCACTGCGGTGCAGGCGGCGGCAAGCGTCACGCTCACCATCAAGCGGAAGTAGGACCGCCTCAGTCGGTCACCGCGCCGCGGCTCGCACTCGATACCAGCTTGGCATACTTCGACAGAACCCCGCGCACGTAGCGGGGTTCTGGCTTTTTCCAGCTGGCGCGCCGTCGGGCGAGTTCGGCATCATCCACTTCGAGTTGCAGCAGGCGCGCGGGCGCGTCGATGGTAATGATGTCTCCCTCCCGCACCAGCCCGATCGGCCCGCCCACCGCCGCCTCGGGAGCAACATGCCCGACGACCATGCCATAGGTGCCGCCGGAGAAGCGGCCGTCGGTGATGAGGCCGACGCTGTCACCAAGGCCCGCGCCGATGATCGCGGAGGTCGGGGCGAGCATCTCCCGCATGCCTGGCCCGCCAACTGGCCCCTCGCTGCGGATAACGAGAATGTCCCCGGCTCGCACCTTACCGCCGAGTATCGCGGCGAGGCACTCTTCCTCCGACTCGAACACGCGGGCCGGCCCGCGCATCTTCGGGTTCTTCACCCCACTGATCTTCGCGACCGCGCCATCGGGGGCGAGGTTGCCCCGGAGTACGGCGAGGTGCCCCTCGGGGTACATCGGCCGGTCCCACGGGCGAATCACTTCCTGCCGAGCGGGGGAGGCGGGCGCGCCCGCGACATTCTCGGCCAGCGTGCGCCCGGTGACCGTGAGGCAGTCCCCGTGAAGGAGCCCGTGCTCGAGCAACATCTTCATTACGGCGGGAACGCCCCCCGCCCGGTGAAGATCGGTGGCGACAAAACGTCCCGACGGCTTGAGATCGCAGAGCACCGGTACCTTCGCGCGAATGCGCTCGAAGTCATCGAGTTCGAGCGGCACCTCGGCCGCATGCGCGATGGCGAGCAGGTGCAGCACCGCATTGGTCGAACCGCCCAGGGCCATGCAGACGGCGATGCCATTCTCGAACGCCTGGCGCGTCAGGACCTGCCGGGGCGTGAGGCCGCGACGGATGCATCCGAGGAGCGCATCGGCCGATTGCGCCGCGCTGTCAGCCTTTTCCGCGTCCTCCGCCGCCATCGTGGACGACCCGGGCAGGCTCATCCCCATCGCCTCGAACACGGAGGACATCGTGTTCGCGGTGAACATGCCTCCACAACTGCCGGCTCCGGGGCACGCCTTCCGCTCCACGGCTTCGAACTCCTCACGGGCTATCTTCCCCGCGGCATGCTGGCCCACCGCCTCGAACACGCTGACCACCGTGAGGTCGTGACCGCCGTGATGGCCGGGCTTGATGGTCCCGCCGTATACGAAGACGGCCGGGATGTTCATCCGCGCCATCGCAATCATGGCACCGGGCATGTTCTTGTCGCAGCCACCCACCGCGAGCACGCCATCCATGCTCTGCGCGCCGCAGGCCGTTTCGATGGCGTCGGCGATAACCTCGCGAGACACCAGCGAGTACTTCATCCCCTCGGTGCCCATCGAGATACCGTCACTCACGGTGACGGTGCCGAACATCTGCGGCATGCCCCCGCCGGCCCTGATGGCGGCGTCGGCGCGACGGGCCAGCACATCGAGCCCGGCGTTGCAGGGCGTGATCGTGCTGTAGCCATTCGCGATGCCCACAATGGGCTTGGCGAAGTCGCCATCGCCGAATCCCACGGCGCGAAGCATCGCGCGGTTCGGGGCGCGCTGGTCACCCTCGGTAATGGTCTTGCTGTGCTGATTGAGCGGCATGGGGTGGCGCTTCGGGTAGGGGAGCGGTTGGCCTCTCGGAAAGATCCCGCCCCCGTGCCGTCGACGGCAAGGCTGGGCGGCTGCGTCCGGAGACTCAGCGCATGGTGAGGTCCAGGGCTCGGCGTTGCACTTCGTCGGCGGTGATCGGGGTCAGGGCGGCATCGTCGCGTTCCCCGGTTCGGATGCGGACCACCTGCATGATGGGCAGCACGAAGATCTTTCCGTCACCAACCTCGCCGGTTCGTGCCGCTGCGGTGATCGCGTCGATGGTCGGCTGCACGTACGGTTCCGAGCAGGCCATTTCGATCTTCACCTTCTCCCGGAATTCGAGAGACACTGCGGTGGCCCGATAGGTCTCTACCAGGGCGCGTTCGCCGCCGTGGCCGCTGACACGTGAGATTGTGATGCCGGTAACGCCGGCCCGAAAAAGTGCTTCGCGTACTTCCGATAGTCGTTCCGGGCGGATGATGCAGGTGATGAGTTTCATGCGCGGCACCATGCTAGAAGGAATGTGCAAAACATGCACAAAATTACGTGCATTAACTCACAATGGCAAGTTGGTACTTGCCGTGAGGTAATATAAGTTCTATCAGACTCGTTATACTTGTAATCAGTTGCCATTATGTCACTTATTGTGCAGCATATGATGTGATGTCATAACTGGTCTGGGGGCATATTCAAACTCACGCGAGTTTACAAAATAGAATAAATATTGCGCAAACTGCATAAAGTCGTTGACAAAAAACCAATGTTCGATAAGCTTGTGACCAGATGAATACGCCAACCGCCGCCGGCCACATCGGCTCCAACCGAAACGCGCTGCCGCGCCGAAATACCGGCGCGGCGATCGCCATTTGCCCTGTGCGCAGCGGCTGACGAGCCGGCCCCCTATTTGGTGCCCTCACGCCCCCGCGCTGTCCCGCGCGGGGGCGTTCTTCATTCCGCCCATGCGTCGAGCTCCCGCCGCTCGACGTGGGGATCACCCGAGGCGAGGAGGCAGTGAGGACAACTTATGGCCCGACGCTTTCGACCGGTTCTTCTCGCGCAACTGATCGCAGGCTCATTCGCAGGCACGGCCGCGGCGCAGGAGGTCGCCCACCCGGACAGTGCCAAGGCGGATACGGCCGCCACGCCGGTCGACGATACCGTGGGCCTCAAGCTGGGGTCCCTGCCGCTCTACCTGTCGGGCTACGTGACGTCCACCTTCACGTACTCGTTTGCGGCGACGGGGAACCAGCTGGTGGGACGGTTCTATGACCGCTACCAGAAGCAGTTCATGGCGAACGGCCTGGAGCTGGGCCTCACTAAGCCGGTGGATACCGGCAAGCTGGATGCCGGCGCGCGGGCGGAGTTGCTCTTCGTACAGGATGCCGCCGTGACCCAGTCGCAAGGCGTGTCACTGGGGCCAAACGGCGTTCTGACGGAAGCCTATGTGGTCCTCAACGTTCCCACGGGTGGGGCCGACCACTGGATCCAGTTCAAGCTGGGCAAGATGTGGACGATCATGGGCTACGAGGTCATCGACGATATCCTCGACCCCAACCTCGATGTCGGCAACCAGTTCGTGTACCTCGAGAACTTCACCAACACGGGCCTTGGGGTGGACTTCAAGTTCGGGCCGAAGGTCGACGCGCAGCTGCGCATCATCAACGGCTGGGACGTCGTCGTGGACAACAACAGCGCGCTGTCATTCATGGGCCGGCTCGGCCTCACCCCGTCGCCCTCGGTGACGATCGGGCTGCTGGGCTATGTAGGCGCGGAGCAGCCGGACAACGACGACAACCTGCGCTACGGCTTCGAGGGGCTGGGCACGTTCAAGGTGGGCACGAAGACGACGCTGGTGGCCCAGTTCGACTGGGGCACGGAGGAGGGGTTGCTGCCGGATCCTGACGCGAAGGCGAGCTGGTGGGGCGGCGGCGTGTGGCTGGTCCAGACGCTGTCGGCGAAGTTCGACCTCGCCCTCCGGGGCGACTACGTGGAGGACAAGAACGGGGTCCGCACCTCCGGCGTGCTGGGCTATGCGCCGGCGGACGCGCGGAAGTTCGGGAGCGCCACAGCGACGCTCAACATGCACCTGTTCCCGAAGGCCACCATCCGGCCGGAGTTCCGCATCGACTTCTCCAGCCTGGATGACTACGGCGAGCTCGATGATCCCACGAGCACCCAGCCCTCCATCGGCATCGGGGCCACTTACGCGTTCTAGCACCTGAAACGGGACGGGTGCCGTGGCCACGGCGCCCGCTTCCCGCTGGCCTTACGCCGTATTGCCCAGGATTTCCGCCGCTTCCGCATCCATCTGCTTGCGGTGCTCGACCAGACGCAGCGCGTAGCGCTCGAGCGCCTTCTCCCGTTCCGTCACCGGCACCCACTCCGGCACCGGCATGGGGCGTCCATCAACGCCCAGTGCCACGAAGACCGCGAGGCAGTAGGCGCAGCGGTGCGTGTCACGTTCGCGCGGGTCGCCAGCGAAGATGTCGATGAAGATGTGCATGCTGGAACGGCCGGTGTGGATGACCTGGCTGCGCATGTCCACCGCTGAGCCCACCATGATCGGCTTGAGGAAGTGCAGGGAGCCGACGTAGACCGTGACGCAATAGGTGCCGCTCCACTGCGCGGCGCAGGTGTAGCCTGCCTGGTCGATCCACTTCATGACCATCCCGCCGTGCACCTTGCCACCGAAGTTCACGTGCGACGGTTCCGTGAGAAACCGCAGCAGGCTCTTCCCGGGGCCGCTGAACTGCTCCATCGGGCATCCTTTCTTCGGGGTCCGCTGCTTGGCACCCTTTGTGCATTTTTTCGACAGGGCGAGCCCCGGTACGGGCGCTCAATCTGTGCTCACTGCGACGTTCCAACTTAGCGTGGAATCAGCGCTTGGATACCCTCAA
>Ga0190274_10002474_pt1 | contig 10874 bp, 10 predicted proteins | sample Popmic531T_FD_133002 | JGI IMG/M metagenome (GOLD analysis project Ga0190274, IMG submission 133002) | Populus adjacent soil microbial communities from riparian zone of Yellowstone River, Montana, USA - 531 T | ecosystem: Environmental > Terrestrial > Soil > Riparian zone | place: USA: Montana...
CCTTACTTTATCGATCTTTTCGTTTACAGCCGTATCGGCGTCCTTGCTCGCGCTTCAAGCGCCGCCCGCTGGGCAACGCGGAGCAGCCCCTGCCGGAGCCCCGGCAGGACAGAGAGGTGCTGCCCCGGCAGCGCAGGGACAGCGTGGAGCAGGTGTGCCCGCTGCTCCGGGCGTCGGAGGGCGGGGTGGGCCGCGCACACCCGATGGAGCGTTGGCACCGGGAGCGCCACACCCGGATCCGCTGCCGATCGATCTCTTCACCACGAAGAACTTCTACAAAGACAAGGCGGTGTGGAGCGATCCAAAGTACTTCCGCTGCAACATTTCCCGCAATATCACGGAGATGTGGGCGCAACAGAGGATGGGGGACAACCCTCCGTCGACAGCAGGGTGGGGAGATTGCTCCAGGGACTATCCCGCGGCGAACATCAAGAGTCCCTATCCGTACAAGACTGCTAAGGAACATTACGAAGCATTGATGGCAGAGGCGGTGAAGAACGGCGGCCCGACGAAGCACACTCGCCAAACGCTGCCGGAATGGGATGGATTCTATACTCGCAACCAGCAGGATGGCGGGACGCAATGGCTCTGGGGAATCGCTCAACCCAGCACTATGCTTTCTCTTCTGACGCCTGAATACCAGCAGCGCATGGTGCAGGAAATCTTTCATGAATCAAACACCAACGCGCCGCAATGGAACGCCTCGTTCTGTTATCCCGAAGGACTGATGCGGTTCTACACACAGTTCGCTGTCCAACAGCCGATAGAGATCATAGTGACGCCCACTCAGGTTCAAACTCTGGGAGGCATTGCCGACAACTTCCTTTTCAAAGTCCTGATTGGCCGTAAGCATGTGCAACAGGTTCCGCAGTGGTACGGCGAAACCGTGGGATTCTGGGACGGCGAGAAGCTGATCTCATGGACTGCCAATGTACAGGGTTGGACGATCACCCACGCCTTGTTTGAATACAGCAACAAGTTGGAAATGATCGAAATCACGACGCCGCGCAAGGACGCGAACGGCGCCTTCCAGGGGATTTCCGTCGAGAGTGTCTTCTACGACCCGGAAGCATTCGTCGCTCCGTTGCGCTCAACCATGCGCTGGAACCGAACACAGGGACCCGATAGCCCCAACCTCCGACATACATTTGTCGAATGCCTGAGCAACGTGGTGAATATCGACGGCCGGCCCGGCCAATTAACGCCGGGCAGCGAACGCTTTGTCGATTACTATGGCAGGCCGTGGGCGAAGAATTGGGAGAAGTACTTCGAACAGGGATGGGAAAAACCGAGCAACACAGAAGTGCCCCAGGACATCCTCGACCTCTTCAAGTAAAGCCAATCAGGCAGGGCTGGTAGCAGCGCTGCCTGATTGCCGAAGTCTGGAAACGCCGATGCTTTTCGCAAATCGCAAGGAGTTGCCAATGAACCTTACACGTCGCGAGTTCTTCTCTACTGCCGTTGGCGCTGCCGCGTTGAGCCCGGCTTTATTGGCAGCCAATCCAACGCTGGGGTTGATTTTTCCTCCCGAGAATTATCCGATTCCGCCCGACGCTAAGCTGCTGTTTCCCGGCGGTGTGGACTTCATCGGCAATGGCGTCGGACTTCCAGGAGGCATGACGGTCGAAGGGTACGAAGAAGCTGTTCCCAGGATTTTGCCGAGAGCGACGGAACTTGCGAAGCAGGGTGCTAATGTGGTCTCCGTATTCGGATCCTCCATAACTTTTTACAAAGGCGCCAGGTTCCATGACGATCTCATCCGCCAGGTGGAAAAGGCGACCGGCAAGAAAGCGACAACACAGAGCAATGGATTGTTGGATGGCTTGCGCACCGCCAATGCCCGGCGCGTGGCCGTGGCCACGGCATATACGGATGTCGTAACAGAGCGGTTGAAGATCTTCCTGCAGGAATATGGCTTTGAAGTGACGGCTGCGAAAGGCCTCGGATTCGAACGGATACCCGACGGCGCTGCAACGCAGGAGATTCTTTTCAAGCTGAGCTCGGACGTCTATGCGAATTCGAAGAAGGCTGATGCCGTGGTCGTGTCCTGCGGCGCGCTGCGAACGCTCGAGCTGATCGTACCGTTGGAAAACGCTGTCAAAGTGCCGGTGATTTCCTCGACGCCACACGGCCTCTGGCACGGCGTTAAGCTGCTGGGCGCCAACGCCCGAGTGAATGGTTACGGCATGGTGATGGCTAAGGGATAGACGATAGATGTCGTCCATCGGCAAGCCCTACGGCGCCTGGCCTTCGCCGATTTCGAGCGAGCTGCTGACCTCAGCACAGGTTTCTCTCGCCGAGCTCTGTTTCAGTAACGGACATCTCTACTGGCTGGAAGGCCGGCCGCTAGAGGGCGGTCGAACCGCCATCGTTTGCGACGGTGCCGACTTCACGCCCGCTGAGTTCAACGCCCGAACTCGAGCTCACGAATACGGCGGCGGTGCCTATGTGGTGCACTCCAGTACGGTCTTCTTCAGCAACTTTGCAGACCAGCGCATTTATCGTATCGATTCCGAAGGTGCCCCGCGCCCGATCACGACCGCGCGGGCATCTCCCGGCAGCATTCGCTACGCGGACGCCAGGCTCACGCACGATGGTGAGATGCTGGTGTGCGTTCGCGAGCGTCACGAAGGGGGAAAGGAGCCCGTCAACGAGTTAGTCGTATTACCCGCAAACGGATCAGCCGAGCCTCGAATACTTGCCGGAGGCCACGATTTCTACTCGTCACCTCGGCTGTCGCCCGACGGCCGCAAACTGGCGTGGCTAACCTGGGATCATCCCAACATGCCGTGGGACGGAACCGAACTCTGGCAGGCGGACTTTGATTCGCATACCGGGCTCGCGAACCTACAGAAGGTCGCCGGCGGACCCGCGGAATCGATCTTTCAGCCCGAGTGGAGCCCGGAAGGCGTTCTTCATTACATCTCAGACAGATCCGGCTGGTGGAATCTTTACTCGGAGGGGGGACCCCTGAAAACAATGGAAGCGGAATTCGGGCTTCCTCAATGGGTTTTCGGCTTGTCGCGTTATGCCTTCCTGAGTGGTGGACGGATCGCCTGCGTCTACAGCAGTGACGGGCTGGATCATGTTGCCATCCTCAGCGGCAGCACCGGTGCCCTCGAAATCTGTCCGCTGCCATATACGTCCTACTCCGATATTCGTACTGACGGACAGGACCAGGTGTTCCTGATCGCCGCTTCGGCTTCCATTGCGTCTGAGATTGTGGTGCTCGACGTCCGGGATGGATCGAGCCGAGTTATCAAGTCGAGCACGACTCTTTCTTTCGATGACAATGACCTCTCTGCACCTGAACCGATCGAGTACCCGACAGGCAATGGCCGGACCGCGCACGCCCTCTACTATCCGCCACGAAACAGACAGTACACGGGATTAGCGGGAGAAAAGCCGCCGCTCGTCGTGATGAGTCACGGTGGTCCAACGTCCGCGGCCACGTCGAGCCTGAGGTTGTCTCATCAGTTTTGGACAAGCCGGGGGTTCGCTGTTGTCGACGTGAACTATGGCGGCAGCAGCGGCTACGGCCGTGAGTATCGCGAACGGTTGAAAGGGGCCTGGGGAATTGTGGATGTTGAGGACTGCATCGAGGCCGCCCGCTATCTTTCAGCCCGCGGCGACGTCGATGCGAAAAGGATGGCGATTCGCGGCGGCAGCGCCGGAGGCTACACGACGCTTTGCGCACTCGTTTTCCATAATGTGTTTGCCGCCGGCGCCAGTCATTACGGTGTCGGAGACCTGGCAGCGCTCGCCCTCGATACGCACAAATTCGAGTCGAGATACCTGGACAAGCTGGTCGGGCCGTATCCGGCGGCGGCGGACGTTTACCGGCAACGCTCGCCGATCCACTTTGCCGATCGCATCTCGTGCCCTGTAATCCTCTTTCAGGGCCTCGATGACAAGGTCGTGCCGCCCAGCCAGGCCGAAACCTTTGTCGCCGCCCTGCAAGCGAAAGGCCTGCCCTGCGAATATGTCAGCTTTGCTGGCGAGGGTCACGGATTTCGCAAGGCAGAGACCATCCGCCGCGTCGCTGACGCGGAACTCCAGTTTTACGCGCGCGTTTTCGGGTTTAGCGAGTATTGACCAATGAATGCAGTAGGCCAATCGGTTGAGGCCGGCTATTTCATTGAGGAAGAGGTTCTGTCAGAGGTCGAGTGCGGGCAACTGCTCGATGCCATTGCGGTTTCACCCTCCATTCGTCGGGGTCGTGCCGGATCGCGTCACCTAATGTCGCACCCGGAAGTGAGACGCATGGCTTCAGATCCGCGTATGCTTCGAATCGCTCACCGGGCGCTGGGTTCGAAGGCCGTACCTTATCGAGCGACGCTGTTCGAAAAATCTGGAGCTGCCAACTGGTTGTTTGGCATCAGGACACTACGCTGCCACTGCGTGCCCCGTTTGATCTGCCTGGCTGGGGACCATGGTCTCGAAAGGCGGGTGTTCTCTACTCGCACGCGCCGTCATGGGCGCTTTCCCACATCGTTGCATTGAGGATTCACCTCGACCCATCGACTCCGGACAATGGCCCCCTACGTGTCTTTCCGGGTACGCATTCGTTAGGAGTAATGAGCGATCCGGACGTATTTGCTCTGGCCCGCTCTCGGCCGCATTCGAACTGTATCGTCGGGCGGGGTGGAGTCATGGCGATGTATCCGTTGCTCGTGCATTCCTCAGGTAAGTCTCGATCAATCGCCCCACGACGAGTGCTTCACATTGAGTATGCAGACTCGCTGGCCCTGGCGCCCGGCATTCAACTCGCAATCGCCTGAATTCCTCTCTGTCCCTAATTCTTCCTGGGTTTGAGTCCGCGTAAGCACATCCTGCCGCCTCTTTCAATGCTTCAACCTGCCTCCATCTGCCGTAAGGTTAAAGGTGAAATGGAATATTTGAATTCATGACACAAAGATTGTTTTCCGAGTTGGGTTTATCCGCTGAAGTGCGGAAGGCTATAGACAAACTAGGCTTCGAGCAGGCGTCGCCGATTCAGGCGAGCGCGATCCCGATTCTCATGGAGGGAGGCGACGTTGTAGGCCAGTCGCAAACGGGGTCGGGCAAGACCGCGGCATTCGCCATTCCCGCCATCGAAAAAGTAGATCCCCGACAGCGCGCCGTGCAGGTGCTGATCCTGTGCCCGACGCGTGAGCTGGCGATTCAGGTTTCCGAGGAAGTTCATAAGCTGGCGCTTTACAAGAGCGGAGTTCATGCCTTGCCCATCTACGGCGGACAGTCGTTCGAGCGGCAGCTCATCGGGCTCCGGCAGGGAGCGAACATCGTGATCGGCACTCCCGGACGCGTCATGGATCACATGCGGAGGGGCACGCTGAAACTCGCTAACGTGAAGATGGCCGTTCTCGACGAAGTGGACGTGATGCTGAACATGGGATTTCGTGAGGACATCGAAGTCATCCTGCAGGCGGCTCCCGTGGAGCGGCAGACCGTTTTCTTTTCGGCGACCATACCTCGCCCCATCCAGCAGCTCATCGAGAAGTATTCACGCAGCCCGAAACAGGTTCGCATCGAGCAGAAGGCACTCACGGTGCCGACGGTCGAACAGATCTATTACGAAGTCGCGCGCGATTACAAAATCGAGTTGCTGACGCGGCTCATCGACATCCACGACCTGAAGCTCGGAATTATTTTCTGCAATACGAAACGCATGGTGGACGACCTGGTCGAGCACCTGAACACGCAGGGATATTCCGCGGATCGGTTGCATGGCGATATGAATCAGGTGCAGCGCGATCGTGTCATGAGCAGATTTCGAAAGTCAGGCCTCGAATTCCTCGTTGCCACGGATGTTGCCGCCCGCGGTATCGATGTGGACGACGTTCAAGTCGTGTTCAACTATGACCTGCCCTACGATGTGGAAGACTATCTTCATCGCATCGGCCGCACGGGCCGCGCCGGGCGCAGTGGCCGCGCAATTTCATTCGTGGCCGGGCGCGAGGTTTTTCAGATCCAGAACATTGAGCGTTTTACGAAAGTCCGCATCCAGCGTGGAAAGCCACCGACGGTTGGTCAGGTAGAGGAAGCCCGCGCTGTGGTGTTTCTCGACAAGCTTCGCGCTCTGCTAACCAGCGGAGACTTCAAACGGCAGGATCACATCGTTGAGCGGCTGCTTGAGGAAGGGTTCAGTTCGCCGGATATCGCGTCCGCTTTGATACATCAACTGCAGGGTGGGGAGGCTGCGTCCAGTTCGAGATCGGTACCGAAAAATGTCCCCCGTAAGGTCGAGGCTGCACCGGAACCTGCTGTCCGGGTTGCTCCGCCTAAGGCAAGCGCTCCGCGGGCGCCCTGGGTTAAGAAGGAAAAGAAGTACAACGAAGATCGTCCTGTCGCGGTACCGGCTCAGCCAGGCCCAGCGAAAAAGGACAAGAAGGGCCGGCGGACACCGATGGAACAAACCCGATTGTGGATGAATGTCGGTGAAGCGATGGGGATCGTTCCGATTGACGTCGTCAATGCCGTTACCGGCGAAACCGGGCTATCTGGAAAAGTTGTCGGGACCATAGACGTGCGAGACCGTCATCTTTTCGCGGATGTCTCCAAGGAACACGCGGAGTCCATCATCGCAAAACTGAACCGCACGGACCTCAAGGGGCACAAACTCAAGGTGAAGCTGGCTTGAGCCATTAGCCGCGCTCGGGCGACTTAGGCGTGCTTCATTCCCGAATTGCCTTCCCAGGTGCTGCGCTGTCCGCGATAGTCGCGCAATCGAAAACGACGGTTGACGGAAATGACAGCGGCCCGGCTGCGTCCGGTACGCTGGGCGATGTCGCTGATTGTCATGTCGGTGGAATCCAGCAACCTGACGATATTGCGGATCTCTGTTTCCTGAAGCCGGCATCCTTGCTTGGGCATCGGTGCTCTCCTCCGTTATCCAACCTTATCGGACGGAGGTTTCAGGAAGTTTAGAGGTTATTTACGTTTCGGGGCTGGAAGGCGGGCTCGTGCTGCCGCTGGCGGGGCCAGGGATTCCCGCCAGGGCGATATGGGCAGAGGACTTAGCGTTCAGTGAACGACGATAACGGTCTTTTCCGTCACTTCGCGTTGGCAACGCGGGCAGTGGACCGGGCGGCACATCACGTACTCCGTATTGGGATTGTCGGAGTCCATCACAGCATCCAGGACGTAGTCGAACGTCATTTCTGCACCCTTGGTGCAACGCTGGCATCCGGAGATCCAGCAAGCGGCTTCTGCGAGCAAGGGTTCGTCGACCAGAACAACGTCCGTATCGTCCATTGAAGTAGACGTCGGGTACACGGAGGGGGCCAATCTGCTGGGCTCTCCTTCGCAGCGTACGAGGGTGTTCTCAAGGATCGGGCTGTCGCAGTTCGGACACAGCGTGGAGTCTGCCATAACGAACTCGGACATGGGGTGGCTGACGCCGAGATCTTCTATCAAAACGTCCCGGAAAGGCCTTGTGACGCCCGCACTGCAGTTTTGGCAAGCAGTTACGCGACTCAGGGCCTCGATGAGCGACATCGTACCCACAACGACCAACTCTGTGCCAAGGACGACCGATTTTTCTCTCATGGCTGGCGACTCCTACAGCGCCGACCCAAAACAAGCACGTTTTTTACCATTTTGTGGAATGTTCTGAGTTTCTAGCTAAATGACAACAATATAAACGACTTACGGCGTGATGTGTGACGTCGGCCGACTCTCCGTCGGTAGGTCGTTGGAGAAAAAAGGGGTGAAAAACACCCGGGAAATGCTGATCCCGGGCTAATGCCCGGGGAGCCGCCGGTCGATAAGAGCCCTTCCTAAATGGAGCGCGCCAAGGGGATGAAAAACACCGAGCTATTTTAGGAGACGAGGACCAGGGTTTTTTCAGTAATAGCATGATTGCAGGATGGGCACACGGCGGTTCGATACATTAAATACTCGGTCGAACTCGGGTCGCATCCAAGCAACTCATCGAGAAGATAATCGAAGGGGAGCGTTGCATTAGGGGAGCAAGCTTCACAACCGGAAATAAAACTTTGAGTCTCGCGCACTTCCTGATCGCGGACCAGAGCGACATGCAGATCTTCGATCGAAACCGTCTTTTGGGACGGGACTGAAGTCCGTTCCTGATTGATTATGGAATGTGCGTCACTCACCGTCCTGATTCTTAGCAAGCCTGATACCTATTATTAAAAAAATGTTAAATTATTCAGATTGAACGGCTTAGCTGAGGTCGGCATGATCTTTTTGCATTAGAATTCGTAATCCAAGCCGACAGTGACTATGGAGGTTGCTAGGAAGAATTCCTACATGATGCACAAACAAAAGGGTTTAGTCTGGGAAATCTTCACGCTGCGTGGTGTAAAGGATTTTCACAACCGTTGACAACAATGTAATCTGATCAGACTGACCCAGTGGGGGTTTTCCGCCCCGGTATCAGGGTGAACGGCAACGACGAAGTCACACGATACAAACCCCAGATGCCCGCCATGACCGCGAGTTCCAACGCCACCGCCTTCGCGTTATGCCATTGCACAAGACTGGGCAGGAATGTGCTGGTGTACGGTTCGCGGCGAATGTCCATAAAAACATGAAACGGTGGCATAACAGGCATTGAGGAAAATGGCCACAGGAGCTGCATTCCGTAAGGTTCTCTGGTACCAACCGTTACAAAGTCCAGCATCAAATGAGTCGAGTAACTGAGTCCCATCAAGAGGCCGAATCGGCGCCAACGTGCGAAGTCCGCAACGCGTGCGACGGCGGCACTTAGCAGGGCGAAGACAACCGCCCCGATCATGGCGTGTGTCGGCCCATGATGGAATTTATTGGGTTCCCCGATCAAGAAGCCTGCAAGGAAGTCCAAGTCGGCGGCATTGGCCGCGAACACGAGAGCGACGATCCAGAAAACCCGATGACGGGATTCGTCTGTAATAGGCGTCGCGCGACGGCTGCGCGCTAAATGGGCTACGGCAAGGCCGGCGAGGCTGTGCGCAATCGGCGAAGGCATCAGTCAACCCGCCTTTGCACAACATCCGGGTACCTTTTAGCCAATGGGAAATCGCTTGACGACATTTCCTTCTCCGCCCATTGGGCGATCCGAGTGCGAACTTCAGGCGGAACGTCTTTGTGGCGATCCGCGCTGCCGCTCACGAATAATTCAGCATTCGTCTGCAGGATGTGGGGCGGATGCATTTCGAAATTGTCTTGATGCTCCTGCATGTATGCAAAGCTGCATTTGTGGACAGCACGTGCCAGCTCCTGCTCGTCGAGCGGCGCAACGCCGAGAAACGTCGCTACACTTTGAACGGTAGCGGGAAGATTTTTCTTCATATCCTCAAAGTAAACGAACAGAACGTTTTCCGGATGTTCCTGGGCTCGTTTCCACCAGCCCTTCACATGATCTGCCCAGGTGCCCCACCACATGAGGTCCGGCGAGGTGTACCACTCCTCGAGTGCCGGGAGGCCTGGGGCCATCGATCCGAGATTGGTCACGACGAAGTCCACGCAACTGGCGAAGCACGATACCGGGTGGCGCGCCACGTAGATGTATTTTGCAGCGTTGTTGAACGGGCACAGCTGCGCTGGAAGGTGAGTCTTTATGATTCGCGTTGGCCGGGCCGTGCCGACAGGTTTTGAGTCCTCGATTGGAACGCTTTTGCGACCTTCAATCCATGGCGATACCGCATACATCTCCCGACCTGTTTCCACGAGGTCTCCGTGTCCACGATGGATGACCTGGAAAACCACATGTTGCATCCACGTCGTTCCACACTTCATTTGCGTAGCGACGAAAACGTCTTCCTGCTGCGGGCGGTAGGCTTCGGCTTTGGCGAAGCCTGCGGCACTGCAGCTGTCTGACGGCGCCGCAACACCCTTGTGCTGGATTCGTCCCTTGCGGAAGTCCATCGTCTTCCTCGAGCTCAGCCAGATCATCGGTCGGAGCATCCTGGCATGAAACCCGAGCCTGCGTTTGAACGCATCCCGCTCGGCTGGAGCAAGACCGTAGTAGTTGAGGCCTAGCGTCCGTTCCTCAGCCCATTGAAGGACGCCCGCGAAGTAGACCCCGGCCGCGATGAACAACAGAACCAAAACGCCGATGACTGCCAGAGCGGACCAAACGATCATCATTCCGTTTCCCATTTTGCCATTATTTCTTGAGCTCAGCGTCCAGCGAGTCTTTGATTCGACGGGCTATCTGCTTCCCTTGATCCGAACCAGCGAGATCCCGAAGTTCATCCGGATCACTTTTGAAATCGTAGAGCTCCTCCTCACCGTTGTCGTTGACAATGTAGTGATACCCAGCAGTTACGACGGACTTCATGTTGCCTTTGGTGAGGGGATACCAGGGTTTCTGCGCGCCGAATACGCGCTTGCTTGCCTCGGAGATCACGATATTACTGGACTCGGGGGTCTTCGTGCCTTCCTTCCAATACCGTGAGAGCGAAACGCCCGGAAGCGACGCCTTAGCGCCAATCAAGTCCAGTACTGTTGAGGGGACGTCGCGAAGGCTAACCGGCTCGCCGACAACTGTTCCTGCCGGGACATGGTTGGGAAACGAGAGCAGCAACGGGACCTCAAGCACCGTGCGATAAAGGCTGTTGCCGTGCCCGAAAAGCCGATGCTCTCCAAGGTGTTCGCCATGATCGGATGTGACAATCAGCAATGTATTTTCGAGCAGGCCACGTTTCGTCAGTTCATCAACCAGTTGCTCGAGTTCGTGATCAAGGTATGCGACCGCCCCGTCGTATTCGGCCACTTCACTTGTCACCTGGGCCGGAGACATCGCCCATTTCGAAGGGCGAAATGCGTCAGTCGCCGAATACTCGAAAATGGCCTGCTCTCTTGGAGGGCCAAACTGCCCCTCGAAAGGCTTGGGAGGTAAATAGGGTTCGTGCGCATCCATGTAATTGAGA
>Ga0190274_10002475_pt1 | contig 10870 bp, 10 predicted proteins | sample Popmic531T_FD_133002 | JGI IMG/M metagenome (GOLD analysis project Ga0190274, IMG submission 133002) | Populus adjacent soil microbial communities from riparian zone of Yellowstone River, Montana, USA - 531 T | ecosystem: Environmental > Terrestrial > Soil > Riparian zone | place: USA: Montana...
AAAGAATAAATGGCGGAGAGGGTGAGATTCGAACTCACGTGCCGGAATTACCCGACCATCCGATTTCGAGTCGGCGCCGTTATGACCGCTTCGGTACCTCTCCGCGCCTGCGGACGACCACTCTTAAATTAGGGCCGCCCCCTGCGGGGCGCGTATTCTAGCCGAACGATGCGCATAGCCAAGGGGCGGAGAATCCTGAAGAACCGGCGGGCATTTCTGGCGCTCGGAATAGCAACTTTGGGGGCTTCCCTTCCGGTGTCGGCAGCCGAGCACCCGCCTCCGACGAAACCCAAGCCAAAACCCGCCACCAAGGCCGCCTCGGCGGCCAGGCCCCCGACACAGCGAGCACGGCTTCCACGGCGCCTGGCGCACGATTTCCGCAGTCACATCGAGACCCGGCTACCGCACCTCCGCTCGTCGTTCGAAGCGGCTGGCCGGGATACGGGGCTCAACTGGCGCATGCTGGCAGCGCTCGGCTACCAGGAGTCGCGCTGGCGTCCGGCGGCCGTTTCGCCCCGCGGCGCCCAGGGCGTGATGATGCTGATGCCGCTGACGGTGACAAAAATGGGCGTGAAGAACGTGTTCTCGCCCGACGAGAACATCATGGCGGGGTCGCGCTACCTGGCCTACATGCGGGAGCGCATCCCGAAACGCATCCGGGATCCCGACCGCACGTTGCTCGCCATGGCGGCGTACAACGTCGGCATCGGCCATCTCGAAGACGCGCGCATCATCACGCAGATGCGCAAGAAGAACCCCGACAAGTGGGCCGACGTGCGCGCCAACCTGCCGCGCCTCTCGGACCCGGCCTGGTATTCACGCGTCAAGCGCGGCTATGCCAATGGCCGGGAGACCGCCCAGTTCGTCGAGCGGGTGTCGCAATTCGCGGCGATCCTCGAAGCCTCGGTTCCCGAGAAGATGGTCGCCCGCGACTAGCTACTTTATCTCGCGGATCTTGATGCTGCGGAAAGCGACTTCGTCGCCATGATCCTGCAGCAGGATGCGGCCCTTCTGCGCTTCGCCAAACCCCGGTGTCGACTTGAACTTGCTTTGCGCGACGCGCGAACGGTAATCGTCCGAGCCGCGCTTGAACTCCAGCACTTTGACGCCGTTCAACCAGTGCTCCACCGTGCCATCGGGCCGCGCAACGATGCGCGCGTGCTGCCAGGCGTCGACCTTCGGGGCGATACCCACGTTGGTCATGAGCTTGGCGCGCGGATAGATGTCGTACAGCGAGGCGATGGTGCGGTTGCCGTCGATGCCCAGTTTCGCATCGGGGTGACGCTCGTCATCGAGGATCTGGTACTCGAGCCCCAGCGGCGCGCCGCTCGCCGGGTCCTTCGGGGACGTCAGTAGATAGAAGATGCCGCTGTTGGCGCCGGCGGACACCCTGAACTCCATCTGCAGTTCGAACGCGGAGAACTCCTCGTCGGTCATGATGTCGCCGCCGCCGGCCTTGGCCTGGACCGCGAGCGCACCATCGGCCAGTGACCAGCCCTTGGCGGGAAATCCCTCGGCGTTCGCGCTGCGCCAGCCGCGCGCGGTCTTGCCGTCCCACAACAAGCGCCAGCCCTGCGCCTTTTCATCGGCGTCGAGGTTGTTAGGCAGGTTGTTGCGGATGAAGATGCCCATGGACGGCCTTGGCTTCAGGTTCTTCGTCTGCACCTGCAGATTCTTCCAGCTGGTCGTGCGTCCGGCCTCCTCGGCACTGTTGATGCTGTGCACCTGCAGGCCGAAGAATCCTTCCTTCTTCACGTCGTCGATGACGTCCGCGGCGGGACCGTCGTTGATCCACACGCGCAGGCGCGGACCGATGGCTTCGATGCGGTAATGATTCCACTCACCGAACTTGTAGAGCGCCTTGGCCGGCGGATGCAGTTCGCCGGTGTAGAACCAGCCGCGCTGCGCTTCCTCATAGATGCTGCCACTCCACTGGCGTGGCGAAGGATCGATGTCGGCCTGGTAGCCGTGCACGCGCCCATCCTCGAAATCCGGCGTGCTCAGGCTGCGGAACTGCACCCCGGAGTTGGTGGGCCCGACATCCTGGCGTACGTCGAACTCGAAGATGAAATCGCGGTAGGTCTTCTCGGTGACGAGGAAGCTGTTGGGCACGCCAGGACGCGATGAACCGACGATGACGCCGTCGATCACGTTGTAATCAGCGCCGCCGCCCAGTGTTTTCCAGCCGGCCAGCGTCTTCCCGTCGAAGATGGGCCCCGCGCCATTCTGATCCGCGCCCATCGCAGTCACAGCGAACGCCAGCAAAGCCAGCGCGCAGAGAGACTTCCGCATATCAGCCCGCCTTGTACGCTTCGACCTGGATGGCGAGCTTCACGTCCATATTGAATCCGAACGCCTTGCCAAAACTGATACCGAAATCATCCCGGTTGATGGTCCCCACGGCATCGGCGCCGCAGAACTCCTGCTTCTTCATCGGGTGAGTCATGCACTTGAACGAGCGGATGGTGAGCGTCAAGGGCTTGGTGACGCCGTGCAGCGTGAACTCGCCCTGCACTTCCGTGGGCGCGCCGTCCTTGAACTTGACGAGCTTCCCCTTGTAAGTGGCGGTGGGAAACTTCGCGACATCGAACATTCCCGCATCGGCACTTTTCAGATGCGTGTTCGTTTTTTCATGGCCTGTGTCGATCGAACTCGCATCGACAGTGATGTTGACGGTGCCGGTCTGCGCTTCTCGATCGAGCACGATGCTGCCGTTGCTCTGCTTGAATTTTCCGCGCCACACCGACATGCCCCCGAAGTGGTCCGCTTCGAAGCTGGGGTAGGTGTGATCGGGGTCCACGTTGTAGGTGACCGGCGCGGCGATGGCGGCGGAAGCAAACGCGGCAAAGATGACGCAAACGAGGGGGCGCATTGAAGTGTGCACGGCGAAATCCTCCATGTGGCGGGCAGCGTGAGGGAGCGCGACGCTAACACACGGAAAGTGACTATGGCTCTCCGCCCAACGGCTACGTCGGATTCCGCCGACGTGCCTCGAAGAACCCGTTCAGCAGACGCGCGCTCTCTTCCATGAGCACGCCCCCGAAGACATCCACGCGATGGTTCATGGAAGGCATGGTGAACACATTGGTGGTACTGCCCGCGGCCCCGGCCTTGGGATCCCAGGCGCCGAATACCAGCCGTGCAATGCGCGCATGCACGATGGCCGAGGCGCACATCACGCAGGGCTCCAACGTCACATATAGCGTGGTGCCGTTGAGCCGGTAGCTGCCCAGAGCCTTGCCCCCGGCGCGCAGGGCCTCGATCTCCGCATGGGCGGTCGGATCGTGGCCGGCGATGGGCCGGTTTGCGGACACCGCAAGAACGGCGTCGCCCTGCACCAGGACAGCGCCTACGGGAACCTCGCCGGCCTCCTCGGCGCCCCGTGCAGCCTCCAGGGCGAGGCGCATGAAATCGATGTCGCTGCGTAACGGCATAAAAGCTTGGGAGAAGTCCTTAGTGACTTAACCCTATCAAACTACTAGTGTTTTGTGTCGCTCGATCAGAGGGTTAGCACCATGAACAGCGCTGAACGCAATACCTCGGCGGCAGACATTCTCGAGAGAGGCAACCACCCTCAACAGCAGGGTGAAACCGCGAGCACCATCGCCAACGACATCGACATCGCGATGTCGCCGATCACGCTGTACGCAGACGCGTTGCTCGAGCGCGAACAACTCGACACCCGCGCTCGCCAGTACGTCACCAGCATCCGGCGCGCAGCCGATGACGTGGCGATCGCCGTGGCGCGCTTGCGCGAACTCGACCGGCCCCGGACGCAGGGACCGGAAATCTCCGATCAACGACGCACAGCCGTGCCCGCCGCCCGAAGCCTTCGCGTGTTGCTCATCGATGACGACCCCTCACTAATAGAGTCGATGCGCAGCGCCTTGATCGATGAAGGTCACAAGGTGAGTACCGCGGGTGGTGGACAGTCGGGCATCGACTCCTTCCGCGCGGCGCGCACTGCCGGCATGCCTTACGACATCGTGATCACCGACCTCGCCATGCCCGACGTCGATGGCCGCCAGGTCATCGCCAGCCTGCGCGCCATTTCGCCGCGAACGCCGATCATCCTGCTCACGGGATGGAGACATCAGCTGGCCGATCGCGTCGAGCGGCCGCCGCAAGTCGATCGGTTGCTGGGCAAGCCACCACGCATTCGCGAGCTGCGAGCGGCGCTGGCTGAACTCACGTCGCGGCGCGCCGAGGACCGCCTGGAATAAAGCGCAACGTTGTCAGGCCGGCACCGCAAGCGCGATCACTCCGGCGACGATGAGCGCCGCACCGGCGAGTCGCCACGGACCCGACTCCTCGCGCAACAGGCGCGAGCCGAACCACGCTCCGACCAGCGTCGACAGCTCACGCGCCGGCGCCACGTGGCTCACGGGCGCGAGGCGCATCGCGAACAGCACGAGGATGTAACCGAGCGGTCCGAGCACGCTCACGATGATGATGGGCCTGCGAAAGGTGCGTGCTTCGAGCGCCACGCGCGCGCGATCGGCCCAGGCTCGCGGCGCGAGCACCGCCATGCGAAACAGATTTCCGGTGAAGTCGATGACGAACGGCGAGATCAGCAACACCTTCACCGCCCAGCCATCGTTGAGCGTGTACGCCGCGATCAGCGCGCCGGTCAGCAGGCCATAGAACACTCCGACGCGCGGTGCGCGCCGGTGGTGACCGACGATGCCAGCCACCAGCAGGATTCCACTGACGATCAGCAACAGCCCGGCGACAGACTGGGCCGTCAGCGCCTCGCCTAACAACAAGCCTGCGCCGATGAACGACAGCAGCGGACCGGTGCCACGCGCGATCGGATAGACCACCGACAGGTCGGAATGACGGTACCCGGCCTGCAGGCTGAGCGAGTACAGCAGGTGCAGAACCGAAGTGGCGGCGAGCGCCAGCCAATGACGCATTTCGAACACCGGCTGTTCGACGAAGACCACGGCCACCACCACCGGGCCATAGACGAGCACGGATCCGGCCGAGAACAGCCAGACGAAGTGGCGCGACTCGGCAGCGTATTTGGCGGAGAGGTTCCAGCAGGCATGCGTGACAGCAGCCAGAAGCACCAGACATAGTGCGGCGAGGGTCATTCAGCGATGTAACTCATTATTCGAACGCGATGGTCGATTCGAATCGCGACCCATTGCAAATCCGGTTGTTAGTGTCGAATTCGAACTGCATATGGACATGCATATCGCATTTGAACGAAAACGTTATTGACACCGGTTACTCGACGGGGGAACATCAAAAACAATCAAATACGATCATAAGTAATCGTATAGCGAACAAAATGATGTCGATGCGGTGGTCTCAACGGCCGCATCGATCTGTAAAAAGATTCGCCGCGCCAGCGGCATACGAAGGGCAACCTCGCGTTTGTCCGCCTTTCGTCGTTTCGACAAAAACGCGCAAAACTTTGCACTCGGGGGAGAGGCAAGACATGCGGCACTCATCGCGTCACCGGAAATACGGTCATCTAGCAGGCTTTTCGGCGGGACTCGCCATAGCAATCGGCGCTGCGCCAGGCACGGCGCTGGCACAGACCGCAGATCAGGAGGCTGGAAAAGAAGCCTCACCTCAATCCGAAGAGGTCGAATCCATCACCGTCGTCGGTACCCGAGCCAGTCTCAAGTCCGGCATCGAGCGCAAGCGCGCCTCCGGCACGGTCGTCGACTCCATCGTCGCCGAAGACATTGCGCAGTTCCCCGACAAGAACGTCGGCGAAGCGCTCTCGCGCATCACCGGCGTGCAGTTGTCGCGCGATTTCGGTGAAGGCACCCAGGTCTCCATCCGCGGCGTGGATCCGGCGCTCAATCGCGTCGAGATCAACGGCATGAGCGTGCTGTCCGCCAACGGCGGCAGCGCGCGCTCCAACGACTTCCGCGAACTCGCCTCCGAGCTCGTCAAGACGATCGACGTGATCAAGGGATCCACCGCCGACCTCACGGAAGGCGGCATTGGCGGCACGGTAAGCATCAGCCTGCGAAGGCCTCTCGAGCTCGACGCGCCGCTGGTTTCATTCACTGCGGCGGCGGAGCAGCTCTCGCTCGATGGCGATTGGGACCCGCGCATAAACTTCACCGGCGCGACCCAACTATTCGATGGCCGCTTCGGCATCATGGCGAACTTCACCTACGACCACGTGAAGACTCGCCAGGACTACCTGCGCAACACCGAATGGGTACGCCTCGGCGATTGGGACAATGCGCCTGACAAGACCATCGAGAGCCTGAATGCTGGCTACGCAGCGGTTGCCACCGAAGCCGGATGTCTCACGGCGTTCACGGTCGTCGCGGACCAGAACAATTGCCGCTCGCAATGGTTTGACTACAGCCCGCGCATCCCGCGCTACGGCATCTGGCTGCGCGATGACAAACGCACGTCGGGCCAGCTCACGTTGCAGTTCAAGATCAATGACGAACAGATGGTCTGGGTGGAAGGAACTCGCGCCAAACGCGAGCAGTTCCTCAACGACCACAACTACGGCACTGATTTCACCGCGCCGAATCGCGTCGCCAACGTCCCCACGGATATTTATAACGGGCTCGCGCCGAGTTCGAACGTGACGGTCGTAGACCATCACGTCACCGGCTGGACAGTCGCCAACACGGCCGCTGGCCGTGACGCGGCGTTCGGCACTTCGGCGCGCGGCTTCGACCTCGAAAACACCACGGACTATCTGAGTGCCGGGTATGAGTACGCGGGCGAACTGATCCAGGCGAAACTGGGCGTGTCCAACGTCGACAGCTTCCGCAACGACGAAACCAACTCCGCCAACTTCACGGCCCGCATCCCGGGATTCCAGGTCAACCTCGACAGCAAGGGCGTACCGCGGTTCACGTTCCCCACGGGCATGTCGATGGAAGAGAACACGCCTTACTACACGACGCAGCTTCAGTATCGTCCTTCGGAGAACGAGCTCGAAGAGAACCAGGCATCCGCCGATTTCGACTTCACACCGGACCTGCCGTTCTTCAAGAGTTTCGAAGCAGGCGTGCAGAAGCGCGAGACCACCTCGGAGTTGTTCAACGGTGGCGGCTACTTCGATTTCGCCAACGGCGTCAACATCCAGAATCTCAACATCAACCTGACGGGCAACCTCAACGTCGTACCGACGGCGCCGAACACGGTCACACCGGGCACCACGTTCAACCTCTACAACACGACCTATGGCTGGAACCAGGCGACGTTCAACGATGCGTTGAACCGCAGCACTCGCAGCCCCGGAACGTTCTACGACGGATTCGACATTGCCGGCGGCAACATTCCGCAGGACTGGCGCGTCCCGGTGTTCGATCTGCTCGCGCCGCTGTACAACACCGAGCACTTCTCGCATGACGAGCTGCGTCACGTGACGGTGAACGGCAACGTGTACGCGCGTCTGCCCGCCCACGAGCTGACGGAAGACATCTTCGCCGAGTACTTCAAGGTCAACTTCGAGACCGAGCTCGGCGGCATGTCGATCCGCGGCAACGTCGGTATCCGCGAGGTCAAGACCGAAACCTCTTCGCAAGGCGCAATCGTTCGCAATGAACGTCGAGTCGGAGCCACACCCGGCACCTTCACGGACGTGAACACCGGCACGGTGCGTTCGTCCTTCTCGCGCGAATACTCGGACACGCTGCCGAGCGTGAACGTGCAGTTTGGTTTCGGGGAAGATTCCAGTTCGGACAACTTCAGCATCCGCATGGGCTACGCGGAACTGATGTCCCGTCCGGCGATCACCGACCTTGCGCCGACCGGCACCTGCACGATCGACGTGCGCCCGGGCTTCGCGACTGACGGCGACGCGGACGACTGCAACATCGGCAATCCGGGACTGAAACCGTATCGCGCGAAGTCGTATGACCTCGAGTTCGCGTACTACCCCACCGATGAAATCGAAATGCGCATCGGCGGCTTCTACAAGGACATCAACAACTTCATCCTGGGCCGCGTCACGTTCGGCAACGTGAACCTGTTCGGCGATGGCGTGTTGTACGACGTCACCACGCCCGTCAACGGCCAGGGCGCGAAGACGCAGGGCATCGAAACGTCGATCCAGGCGCCCTTCACGTTCCTGCCGGGCTGGGCTTCGGGCTTCGGCGGTCTCGCGAACTACACCTGGACGGACGCGAAGAATGTCGGGTTGTTCAGCCAGCTCGATGGCGCCGCGTTGCCGTTTCCGGGCCTCTCGGAGAACAGCTACAACGTCGTGCTGTACTACGACAAGGGACCCATCAACGCGCGCTTCGCGTGGAACTGGCGCGACGACTGGTTGGCGAGTGCGGCCGATCGCAGCGGCAACCCGGTGTTCCGTTCCGCGGAAGGCTTTCTCGACGCACGCCTGCAGTGGCGCATCAAAGGCGATGACGAACTGTCGTTGTTCATCGACGCCAAGAACCTCACCGACCAGGAGTCTGTTCTGTACGCCGGCGAAGAGTCCCGCCTGTCCGAGATCGGCTGGCCCGGACGTCGCTACTACATCGGCGTAGCGTGGAAACCGATCAGCTGATAAACGAGGGCTGATCACTCACAGCTGACTCGTCCGAAAAAGCGCGCCGGTTCCAAGCCCGGCGCGCTTTTTTTTCACTCGAGCATGCGCGCCACCAACTTCTTCGGCGCGAGCACGCGGTAGCTGCCGCGAATCCATTCGTCAAGCTCGTCCCAATCGGTCTTTGCATCGATCACGACGCCGGCGATATTGGGAAACCAGACCGGACGGAAATATGGCGCGCGGGCGAAGCGCGCGGCGGCGCAGTGCTGCCGCGAGAGCCGGAACGTGCACACGATTGCGGGCCCGCCGGTTGCCGCAGCCTTCGCATACGCGGGCGGCCAGCCATTTTCGATCGTGAGCAGGTGCGCGAAGTTCTTGCCGTTCACGCACCAGCGAGTACCCACCCACGCTTTCTCCTCGATGACCTCCGGAAGGTCGAGGCACACCAGTCGCAGCCTCGAGAGCGAATCCTGGTAGGCAGATTGAGCGCTAATTCCCACAGCCACGAAATATAACCACAGGTACCCTTCGCAGATGAATACTCGATGGGTCACCGTACTGTTTCTGATTTTGCCGGCGTGCGCTTACGCCGAAGTGGGCGACTGGTACGCCACGGTTTACGGCGCGCGCATTTCCACGCAGCCCGGTTGGGAAGACATCATCATCGATGCGCCCGGCACCGAGTTCGTGGACTCGTATCTCGCCACTATCGCGGTCTCACGCCAGTACGCCGAACGCAAGGACGGCGCACTCGCCTTCGAAGCGGAAGGCCAGGTGGTCTACCATTTTCATGACCAGACGCTGTGGGAGTTCAACGCGATCCCCATCCTGCTGCGATGGAGACGCTTCCCGTGGAGCGAGCGCTTCAACTCGTCGGCGGCATTCGGCCTCGGATTGTCGTATGCCACCGAGCTGCCACCCGTCGAGGTCGCGCTCGAAGGCGAAAGCCATCAGTTGCTGGTCTATTGGGTCATGGAACTGACCGCGGGACCGCGCGCGGCTCCATGGGAAATTTCACTGCGCCTGCATCACCGCTCCGTCGCCTACGGACTCATGGGTGATGAGGGTGGCATGAACGCCGTCGGACTGGGGCTGCGCTACCGGTTCTGAACTTCGCTGGCCACGAGTTGCATGAGCTCTTCGGCGCCGAAGGTGGGCAGTGGTTTGCCGTTCACGAAGAATGTGGGCGTGCGCTCGACCTTGAGAACGGCAAGGTCTTTGGCCTCGAGATTCAGCATCTCATCGACGCTTTTGGCGAGCGCATCTTTCCGCGCCCTGCCCATGTCGAGGCCGGCTTCACTCGCGATGACCCACGCTTGCGCGGGATTCGGTTTGGTGTGGGATGCCCATTCCTGCTGTCGATTGAACAACGCCGAGAGCACGTCGTGGACCTTGCCCTGCGCGCGAGCGGCCTCGAGCAGGCGGATGGATTGCAGGGAGACGGGATGGAAGTCCGCGTAACGCACCACCACGCGAACGTCCTGTGGATAGAGGAACAGCAGTTGCTCTACGACGGGCGCAAACGCCTTGCAGGCTTCGCAGGCTGGATCGAGCACCTCGACCACGGTGACGCGCGCATTCTTGAGGCCGAAGACCGGCGAATGCGGCCGCACCAGCCGTGCAATCTGCTCATGTGTCAGCGGCGTCGGGGCGGGCTCTGCCACCGGTGGTGGAGGCGGCTCTGCCGGTGCCGGCGTGGAGACGGCTGGAGGTGGCGCGGTGGGCTCACTACGCGAACACGCGACCAGTGTGGCAACGCTGACCAGAAGGACAATCAGGAATTTTTCCGATCTCATGGCTCTCCGCCGTGTGTGGACCGCAGGTCGCATACGAAGGGTTGGATGAATGGGGTAAGCATACCGGTCGCGCAGCGCGGCCGAGATCTGAAATGTGCGGGACGCAGGGAAATCATCAGCGCGTCGATGCCGTGGGTGAGAGCAGTTTCTCGATGGCGAGACCCAGCGACAACACATGGCCGTCTTGCCCGTTCACGCCCGCCAGCATGAGCCCCACCGGAGCTTCGCCCGGCCGATGACACGGAACGGACAAAGCGCAACCATCGAAGAGGTTGACCAGCGCCGGGTTGCGCAACATCCGGCCATTGAAGCGGAAGTAGCTCTCGTCACTCGCGACGACCTCGGCGATGGTCGGAGCAGTGTCGGCCGTGGTCGGCATCAGCAGCGCGTCGAAACCGCGCGCCGCCGACTCCACGTCGGCTACGAATTGCCGCCGTTGCTGCAGCAGCTCGATGTAGTCCGCCGCACTGATGGCTTCGCCCGGCCGTATCCGCGCAATGACGCGTGGGTCGTATTGGTCGGCGGCCTTGCTAATCCAGGAGCGATGCCACCAATACGCCTCCGTGCTGCTGATCGCGCCGCGCGGATTCAC
>Ga0190274_10002476_pt1 | contig 10870 bp, 9 predicted proteins | sample Popmic531T_FD_133002 | JGI IMG/M metagenome (GOLD analysis project Ga0190274, IMG submission 133002) | Populus adjacent soil microbial communities from riparian zone of Yellowstone River, Montana, USA - 531 T | ecosystem: Environmental > Terrestrial > Soil > Riparian zone | place: USA: Montana...
ACCTGAATGCCGTAGTGGTAGGTGGTCATGGGGATACGACCATGATCCCGCTGATCCGCCTGGCGACCTGGAACAGTGCCCCGGTCACTAATTTCTTATCAGCAGAACAACAGGAAAAGATCGTTAAAGACACCATGGTTGGCGGTGCTACTTTGACTGCATTGATCGGCACTTCTGCCTGGTATGCACCGGGTGCTGCAGGTGCCGCATTGGTAGAAAGCATCCTGCGCGATGAGAAAAAACTATTCACCTGTTGCGTGAGCCTGGATGGTGAATATGGCCAGAAAGATATTTGCCTCGGTGTGCCGGTTATCATTGGCAAGAACGGCTGGGAAAAGATCCTTGATTTCAAATTAAATGAAACAGAACAGGCCGCTTTTAATAAAAGTGCTGATGCGGTGAGAAGCATGAATGATGTGCTGAAGACCCTTTAGTCGTGAGTGGTGAACCCTTTCCCACTAGCCACTAACTATTCCCCATTCCCTTTAATGATCCGGAAACAATACCTGGCTAATTTCCCTTCAAAATCAAAGGGCGTAGTGGCTTTCGTAATATCACTGATGGCTGTTGCTTTTATTTTTGCTTCCTCCAGTATGAATTTGCGGTAGTTGGTGCTGAAAAATAGCATCCCCCCTTCTTTTAACCCGCGCAAGCAATCGTTGATCAGCCCGGCATGGTCTCTTTGAATATCGAGAAAATCATCCATGCGCTTGCTATTGCTGAAGGTGGGCGGGTCCATGACGATAATATCGAAATAACCGGCGGGGATCGTTTTTAGATATTGTACCACATCTGCCTGGACATATTTATACATGATGACATCCGCGAACCCATTCAGTTTCATGTTTCTCTCCGCCCATGTGAGGTAGGTATTGGAAAGATCGGCTGTCACCACCTCGCTGGCTCCGCCCGCTGCCGCATACACGGAAAATGAGCCCGTATAAGCAAAGAGGTTCAGTACTTTTTTGCCGGCACTTTGCTCTCTTACAAGTTGCCGGGTGATGCGATGATCCAGGAATAAACCCGTATCGAGGTAATCACTGAGGTTGACAAGAAATTTCAACCCGTTCTCTTCCACTTCAAACTCATGCTGTACCTGGTCATATTTCTGGTATTGTCCCAGGCGGCCGGGTTTCCGCTGGCGGAGTTTGAGGAAGATATTTTCCTTTGAAACGGATAAAATTTCCATGATCACTACCAGGCTTTGCTCCATCCAGTCGTCATGTTCTTCTTCTGTCATCCCATGGTGGCGTTTATATTCAGCCACATATAAGCGGTCGCCATAGAATTCTATACAGAATGGAAATTCCGGCAGGTCGTGGTCATAGAGCCGGTAGCAACTAACGCCCAGTCGTTTAGCCTGCTTGCCCAGGTGACGGTATACTTTCGTCAGCCGGTTCTTAAACATTATTAATTTTTCGTCTGCCAGTGCTTGCAAATTTTCACGAAATTAGCTGTTCCTTTTATGTATGCCATTGTAGATATAGAAACGACGGGAGGATATGCTGCGGCCAACGGCATTACAGAGATCTCCATCCATGTATTTGACGGGAAAACGGTCGTGGAAAAATTTGAGACCCTGATCAACCCTGGGCAGCCCATCCCCGATTATATACAGGCCATGACAGGCATTTCGGATAAAATGGTGGCCAATGCACCTCCTTTCCCGGATGTAGCCGAAAAGATCTTCACCCTGCTCCAGGACAAGGTGTTCATCGCTCATAATGTGAATTTTGATTACTCTTTTGTAAAAAGCCACCTGAAAGAATCGGGTTTTGACCTGAACAGCAAAAAACTTTGTACGGTGAGGCTGAGCCGCAAGATCTTTCCCGGGTTTTCTTCTTATAGCCTGGGCCGGTTATGCCAGTCCCTGGGCATCACGATCCATGACCGGCACCGTGCAGGCGGTGATACCGAAGCCACAGTGAAGGTCTTCCAGCTCCTGCTGGAGAATGACAAAGAAGATCATATACAGAAAAGCCTCTTACGCAATTCGAAGGAAGCCATCCTGCCACCCAATGTACCGAAAGAACATTTTGAACAGTTGCCCTACACACCCGGTGTCTATTATTTTCATAATGAGAAAGGGAAAGTAGTGTATGTAGGCAAGGCCAATAATATCCGTTACCGGGTGACAAGTCATTTCAGCAATAATTCACCCAGCCGGCAAAAGCAGAATTTCATGCAGCATGTGCATGGGATCAGTTTTCAATCCTGTGGCACAGAACTGATGGCCTGTATCCTGGAATCAACCGAAATAAAAAAAAGATGGCCGATCTTTAATTCCTCGCAAAAAAGATGGGAAGATATCTACGGCATATTTGTTTACGAAGACCAGAACGGTTACCAGCGCCTGGCTATTGATAAGAACAGGAAACGCCTGAACCCTGTTCATACTTTTCATTATCTCGTCGACGGGCATGCGGTCATGAGGAAACTGGTCAAAGAATTCCGGCTTTGTCCCAAGCTTTGTTTTTTACAAAAAGACCCGGGCAAATGTGAAGGGATCAATGAAGGTTATTGCCTGGGCGCCTGTGAACAAAAAGAAAAGACCGCTGCCTATAATAAACGAGTGCAGCAAGCGGCGGATTCGTTACGTTCAAAGCCCTCTTTTGCCATTGTAGATAAGGGGATCAATGGGGAGGACAGGTCCTGCATACTCGTCTGGGAAGGTAATTTCTATGGCATGGGATATATTCCTGGGGATATCCAGCTAACAGATCCCGGTTCGTTAAAAGACCACCTGACCATTTACAAAGAGAATAGTTTTATCCGCAACCTCGTGAATGGTTACGCCGCAAGGTTTCCGGGCAAAATATTATTGTTTGAAACGACCGCGATAAATACCGGGGCTTAGTCGGTCCATTGAAAATTCTCTGCCATCGGGCCCTCACTGAATTTTTTCACATCCTCTTCAGGTAATACAGCCAGTTTACGGGTCACCCCGTTTATCCAGGCAATATCTACGGTAAGGATAGCCGAAACAGTGGAAGGGTCTTTTTTGATCGTATGTTCGATCGTGAACCTGGAAAAATCCCTGCGGGCCCTGAGGAGTTTCATATCTACGGTAACGGGATCACCCAACCTGATCTCTCTTTTAAAAATACATTCTTCCCTGAAGATGATCGGCCCTATTTGCAACTGGGACATCCGTTGCCAGGTCAACCCTGCTTTAGCCAGGAATTCCACCCGGCACATGGCACCCCAGTCATAATAGACCGAATGACGAAGGTGAAAATTAGGGTCGAGGTCTGACCAGCGAACCTGTACAGGCAGTTCAAAAACATTCATTTGCATTGATTTAAAACTTAACGAAATTAAATGATTACAGGTAGCCGAGTTATCATTTCTACCTGTATTTTTGCCAACTTAATCAAAAAACTCATGAAAAAAATAGCCCTGGCTGTTATAGCCCTTTCAGCTTTCATTACCGTGACTGCACAACCGGGAAAAACAACTAAACCGACCACGCCTGTCAAAACAACCACACCTGCAGGTCCTGTATTGAAGACCAGCAACGATTCACTCAGTTATATACTGGGAGAAGTGGCGGCTTTTAACCTGGTGCAACAGGGGCTCGGTGATGTCAAGATCAATGGCACCTATTTCATGAAAGCCATTAATGATATCCTTGGCAAAAAAACAACACTGATCGATGATGTGACAGCAAACGGCATGCTGAATAACTATATGTTCAAACAAATGGAATTAAAAGTTCAGCCGGCCATTGAGGAGGGAAAGAAATTCCTGGCCCAGAACAAATTAAAGCCTGGCGTAATTACAACAGCCTCTGGTTTGCAATACGAAGTGATAAAAGAAGGAACAGGTATCAAACCGGCAATCGTCGACACATTTGTTGCCCAGTACCGCGGTACCTTCCTGAATGGAACTGAATTCGACGCTTCTAAGCCCAACCAACCCTTAGTTTACCCGGTCAACAAAGTAGTCCGCGGCTGGACAGAAGCCCTGCAGTTGATGTCGGTTGGCTCTACATATAAATTATATGTCCCTTATGATCTTGGTTACGGTACCGCTGACAACGGCCGGATCCCCGGGGGTTCGCTGCTGGTATTTGAATTGGAACTGATCGACATCAGGAAGAAGCAATAGTTATATTCTTGTTTACCCGAGACTGCCTTTCATTTGCATGATCTGGTGACGGGTTCCCAGCATGATCACTTTCATGCCACCGATAATGATCGTATCATCGGGCGGGTTGATAAGGAATTTCCCTTCGGGGTCTTTTATCCCTATGCAATTGACACCCGTCCTGTTCCAGTGTTCGATCTCGCCGATGGTCTTACCCTTTAGGTTTTCAGGCAGTTCTTCGTACGCCACCGATTCCATATGTATAGACTGTCCCTGCTCGCCGGAAATGATGTCAATGAATTCCACGACTTCGGGTTTGGAGACCAGGGTCGCCATATGGGTTCCGCCAATGCGGTCCGGCATGATGACATTATCAGCTCCCGCTTTTTTCATTTTCGGTACTGAGCTGGCCTCCGAAGCCCGGCTAATGATCTGCATCGTCGGGTTTAGTTCTCTTGCTGACAGGATGATAAATACATTCTGGGCATCCACGGGTAAGGTAGTGATAAGAGCCCGCGCCCTTTCGATCCCGGCAAGGCGCAGCAGGTCATCATTGGTACCATCACCTTCGAGGTGAAGTATCTTTTCTCCTTCCGCTTCCATTCTCTTCATCAGGGACTCATTTTTTTCAATCACCACGAAAGGAACGCCATGTGCCCGCAAAATAAGGGCGGCCTGGTGACCATTGCGTCCATAACCACAAAGGATGACATGATTCTTTAATTGGGCAATATCTTTCATAAGTCGCTTGATTTTAAAATATTCATTGATCTCCCCGCTCACCACGAACTGCGTGATACGGGTAATGGCAAATGCAAAGGTGCCCCAGCTGGTGATCAGCATTATAATGGTAAACACTTTACCCGCCTCGCTCAACGGGACCACTTCTCCATAACCTACCGTTGTGATGGAAATGGTCGTCATGAATAAGGAGTCAAGAAAAGAAGCTTTCTCGATGATCATGTAACCAATGATCCCGACAAAAATAATGGCGAGCAGAACGGCAAAGGGTTGAACCAGTCTTGAAGTGGATTTGTTCAATGCAGTCGGTTTGGTATAAAAATAAACTAATGGGACGAAAATGACAGGCCGGGAACAGAATTATCTGCCGCCTAATTTCTCTTTCACCCAGGCAAGGGCCTTGCTGAACTGCTCTTTTTCTGTCAGGTTGGTGTTGTCCAGTTCAATAGCATCTTTTGCTTTCCGCAGCGGGCTCACTTCCCGGTTGGAATCAATATAATCACGCATTTCGAGATTGTCCTTTACTTCTTCGATGGTTATATTAGGATTTTTCTCATATAGTTCTTTAAACCTTCGCTGCACCCGGACCGCATTGTCTGCCGTCATGAATATTTTCAGTTCAGCTTTGGGGAAAACAACAGTGCCGATATCCCGTCCATCCATTACGATCCCCTTTTTATCGCCCATCTTCTGTTGCTGTGCCACGGCAAATTCCCTCACTTCCCTGATGGCGGCCACATCACTTACTTTTTCCGCGATAACAAGATCACGGATAAGGTACTCCACGTTCTCCCCGTTCAGGTGCATTTCACTGCTGTTACTCTTCTCATTAAAAACAAATTCAAGGCTGATACTTTTCAACGCATCCTTTACTTCTTTTTTTTCCGCCCAGTCGATATTATTACGGAGAAAATACAGGGTAATGGCCCGGTACATGGCGCCGCTGTCCACGTATACATAGCCGAGCTCTTTAGCCAGTTGTTTGGCCAGGGTGCTTTTTCCGCAACTCGACCAGCCATCAATGGTTATGATTATTTTTTTCGTCATAGCCCCAAGTCCGCCAGCCGGCGGAGTGTTGTTTTAGCTTCTTTCATCCGGCAAACAAATTTATTGATCCATCACTTAACAGCACTGAGTTACTTACAAAAGTAAAAAGGAGTACCGTAGAATGGTACTCCTTCACAAGTTTATTCTGAATTAATTTATGCTTTTGACTTTTCTTCCGCTTTCTCCTTGAAAGTAAAAGAAAGTTTGGTATTATCAGCATCGGTATCGGCTATCAGCACGTCACCGGCCTTTACATTCAGGTTCAGTATCTCCTCTGCCAGCGGGTCTTCCAGGTATTTCTGGATGGCCCTGTGCAGCGGACGTGCTCCAAACGCGACATCATACCCTTTTTCTGCCAGGAATGATTTTGCCGATTCGGTCAGTTCGAGGCTAAACCCGAGATTGGCCAGGCGTTTCAACACTCCTTTCATCAGGATGTCAATGATATTAAAGATATTCTCCTTGCTGAGACTGTTAAAGATCACCACATCATCTATCCTGTTCAGGAATTCGGGTGAAAAGGTCTTTTTCAGCGCTTTTTCGATGACTGCTTTGTTGGCTTCGTCTTCGTTCTCAACTCTTGAAGCCGTGGCGAAACCTACACCTGCCCCAAAGTCTTTCAATTGACGGACACCGATATTCGAGGTCATGATGATCAGGGTGTTCTTAAAATCAACTTTGCGGCCCAATCCATCTGTCAACTGGCCATCATCCAGTACCTGCAATAATATATTGTAGATATCGGGGTGTGCTTTTTCGATCTCGTCAAGCAGGATAACGCTGTACGGTTTACGCCTTACCTTTTCGGTCAACTGGCCGCCTTCTTCATAACCGACATAGCCGGGAGGGGCGCCGATCAAACGGCTGACGGTGAATTTTTCCATGTATTCACTCATATCGATACGGATCAGTGAATCCTCTGAATCGAACATGTATCTTGACAAGGCCCGGGCCAGTTCTGTTTTACCTACACCGGTTGGTCCCAGGAAAATAAAGGTGCCGATCGGTTTCCTGGGATCTTTCAACCCTACCCTGTTCCGCTGGATGGCTTTCACCACTTTCGCAATGGCTTCATCCTGACCGATCACCATGGCTTTCATATCTTCTGCCATCTTACGCAGCTTCTCTGTCTCTGCCTGCACCATTCTCTTCACGGGGATACCCGTCATCATACTCACTACCTCTGCTATATCCTCTTCACCGATCGGGTAACGTTTGTGTTTGCTTTCTTCTTCCCAGACATTCTTGGCTTTTTCCAGGTCTTCCTGTAATCTTTTCTCCGTATCTCTTAATGAAGCAGCCTCTTCGAATTTCTGGCTCTTCACCACTTTGTTCTTTTCGTTCTTTACATCTTCGATCTTCTTCTCCAGCTCAACGATATTCTCAGGAACATTGATATTCTTCAAATGCACTCTTGCTCCTACTTCATCCATTACATCGATCGCTTTATCGGGCAGCAGCCTGTCTGTTACATAACGGTCGCTCAGTTTAACACAGGCATCAATAGCTTCCTGGTCATACAGCACATTATGGTATTCTTCATATTTTGATTTGATATTGTTCAATATCAGGATCGTATCATCGACGCTTGGGGGATCTACCATCACTTTCTGGAAACGACGATCAAGGGCTCCATCTTTTTCAATATACATCCTGTACTCATCCAGGGTGGATGCACCGATGCACTGGAGTTCTCCCCTTGCGAGGGCTGGCTTGAAGATATTACTGGCATCCAGTGATCCGCTGGCGCCGCCGGCACCGACAATGGTATGCAGCTCATCAATGAACAGGATCACATCCCGGTTCTTTTCCAGTTCATTCATGATCGCTTTCATCCGCTCTTCAAACTGGCCGCGGTATTTAGTACCTGCTACCAGCGCAGCAAGGTCAAGAGAGATCACTCTCTTATCAAACAATACCCTTGATACTTTACGCTGAACGATACGGAGTGCCAACCCTTCGACAATAGCTGTCTTACCCACACCGGGTTCACCGATGAGGATGGGGTTATTCTTTTTACGTCTCGAAAGGATCTGTGATACCCTTTCTATTTCTGATTCGCGGCCCACGATGGGATCCAATGCTCCCAGTTCCGCCATCTTGGTGATGTCGCGGCCGAAATTATCCAGTACCGGGGTCTTGCTTTTTGCATTACCGGGCTGCTTGCTTCCTTTTGACTGGGAATATTTCTTTTCCTCGTCAAAATCATCGTCGTTCTCATCCTGGAATTCGGCACGGGGATCGTTTGATTTTACGATGCCCAGTTCCTGCCTGAAAAGATCGTAATCCACGTCGAATTGATTTAAGATTTGTGTTGCGATATTCTCTTTGTTCTTTAAGATGGAAAGCATCAGGTGTTCTGTCTCCACGGTAGCACTCTTCAAAGCCTTTGCTTCGAGTACGGTTACCCGGATTACTTTTTCGGCCTGCTTGGTCAGCGGCAGGCTGTTTATATTAGCAATATTCTTACCCGTCTTATCCTTTACCGCCAGCTCTATTTCCTTTCTTAATTCATAAAGGTCAACATTGAAGCTTTTAAGGATGCGGACGGCCGTATTATCCCCTTCTCTTATCAGCCCTAACAGCAAGTGCTCGGTACCGATAAAATCATTGCCCAGCCGGAGTGCTTCTTCCCTGCTGAAGGAGATGATCTCTTTAACCTGTGCTGAAAAATTATTATCCATTTTTAGATAATTGGTTGTGATACAATATTAACGAATAAATTTGGTTCCTGTTCTACCGTACTTATAAACGGAATGTTGATAATTTAAGTTGTTCAAGGGTAGCTATTTTATGATTTTCAGGTTCATCCACCGTAGCATCCAGGGCGTAACGAAAGAGCGAAGGCGGGCTACCGGGTCTTAACAAATCAAACTACATATTATGCAGGTCAAAACCGATACCAAAGAGAAATTTCATGCCATCACGGTTACCGGGTCCTCACTTTCTGCTACTATGACAGGAGAGTTGGGTGATTGTTTGTTGCCTTACCTCCAAAATGACGTTAAAAACCTGGTGCTGATCCTGAAAGAGGTTCAGTCGATCGATATTCCCGCCGCGGAAAAACTGGTCTATATCCAGCAAAAATTCTACGAATCCGATGCCTCTTTTGTGATCTGTGAAATGCAGCCGGCCGTCGAGGAATTCCTGGACCAAAATGAACTTTTGGAGATGATGAATGTTACCCCCACCCAAAGCGAGGCCTGGGACATCGTGCAGATGGAGGAGATCGAGAGGGAGTTTATGAAAGGAGAAGATTGAGCCAAGAGCCAATAGCCAATAGCCTTTAGCCATTAGTGTGCAGCTAATTGCCTTTAATTCGGGTCTAAGGCATATCACTAACACACCAAAAAATCACTGACCGTTTCATGTTTGCTGTTACTATTCTTGGCAATAACTCGGCTGTGCCTGCATTTGACCGTCATCCTACCAGCCAGGTGGTGACGCTCGATGGCAATAATTATTTGGTGGATTGCGGGGAGGGCACACAGATCCAGTTGATCAATTACAAGATAAGGAGGAGCCGTATCTCCCATATTTTCATTTCCCATCTCCACGGCGATCATTATTTTGGCTTGGTCGGGCTGATCAATTCCCTGAGCCTGCTCGGGCACCAGCAGGAACTGCATGTTTTCGGCCCTTCTGCTTTGAAAGAGATCATTGACCTGCAACTGAAAGTGGCTGATACCCAATTATGCTATCCTTTGCATATCCATCCCGTAACAGAAGCAGCCACCTTACTGGATAACGATAAGCTGACGGTGAAATGTTTCCGCACCAATCACCGGATCGAATGCTATGGTTTTTCTTTCCATGAAAAAAAACGGGCAAGGAAACTGAACCCTGCAAAGGCAAAAGAGTACGAGATACCTTCTTCTTTTTATGAGCGCCTGACCAATGGGGAAAATTATACCCGTAAAGACGGGACGGTCATTGAAAATGGGCTGGTAACCGAACCCGGGGAACCGGGCAGGACCTATGCTTTTTGCGCGGATACCAAATATGATGAATCCCTGATCCCGCATATACAAGGAGCCGATATGATCTATCATGAAACGACTTACCTCGATAACCTGAGAGAAAGGGCGGAAGCCCGTTTTCACTCCACTACCAAGCAAGCTGCGGAACTGGCCAAAAAAGCCGCAGTAAAGAAATTACTCATCGGTCACTTCAGCAGCAAGTATGATACACTGGAAGAATTTGAGGCGGAAGCAAGAGAGGTTTTCCCGGAAGCAGAGCTGGCGCTGGAAGGTGTTTGTTATGAGATCTGAAAACATCGAACAGGTGAGTAATAGAACAGATGAATGATGAAGTAATTATAAACTAAGGGTAAAGCAAAAACCTGGAGCTCCTTTACTTCGGTATTCTTTATTCCATATTCGTCTGTTCGGCATTTTTAAACAGCCTTCATCAATTCCCTGATCTTCTGCTGATGTTTGTCGCTAACTTTCCAAACCGGTAACCGGAAGGTATCCTGGCAAAGACCCATTTCGCTTAAATAAGCTTTTACCCCGCTCGGACTGCCTTCAGCGAACATGGAAGCAATGATATCAATGTATTTAGAGTGGAGTTTCTCTGCTTCTTCAAAATTTCCCTGCAGGCAAAGGCGGACCATATCGGAATAATCTTTTGGATAAGCATTCGCCACAACAGAGATCAGGCCTTCGGCTCCGCCAGCAATCATCTGCAAGGTGATCGGGTCATCCCCGCTGATGACCATGAAATCATCGGGTTTATTCTTAATGATCTGGTTGATCAGGTCAAAATTGCCGCTGGCTTCCTTGGTAGCAAATATTTTTTTGCATTCCCTGGCAATTCTTAGTTGCGTTTCCGCAGTGACGCTTTGTCCCGTACGTCCCGGAACATTATACATGATAATGGGCAGTGGCGTCGCCGCATTCAATGCTTTATAATGCTGAAAGATCCCTTCCTGGTTGGGTTTATTATAATATGGGGAAACGGAAAGAATGGCGTCATAGCCTGCCAGGTCGAA
>Ga0190274_10002477_pt1 | contig 10869 bp, 14 predicted proteins | sample Popmic531T_FD_133002 | JGI IMG/M metagenome (GOLD analysis project Ga0190274, IMG submission 133002) | Populus adjacent soil microbial communities from riparian zone of Yellowstone River, Montana, USA - 531 T | ecosystem: Environmental > Terrestrial > Soil > Riparian zone | place: USA: Montana...
ATCCCCATGTAGTCGCCGGTGGCGCGGTCCATGCCGCTGGCGGCGCCGTCGAGGCCGCGGTAGATGTTGCCGGCGCCGACCACGATCGCCACCTCGACGCCGCGGTCGCGGATCGCCGAGACCTGACCGGCGATGCGGTCGACCTCGGCGCCGTCGGTGCCGAAGTCGAGGCTGCCCATCAGGGCCTCGCCGGAAAGCTTCAGGAGGATGCGCCCGAAGCGCGGCTCGGGAGAGTCGGTCACGTTGGAGTGAGCCTATTCGTCGCCGACGCGGAAGTAGGCGATGCGGGCGATGCGGACGTTCTCGCCGGTCTTGGCGGCCAGCTCCTGGCGCAGCTCCTCGATCGTCTTCGAGTCGTGTTTCTCGGCGTTGACGTGCGACTGATCCAGCAGCGCCACCTCGCTGGCCCACTTCGAGAGCTGCCCGGCGACGATCTTCTCGACCACGTTGTCGGGCTTGCCTTCCTCGCGCGCCTTCTCTTCGAAGACCTTCCTTTCGGCCTCGCGCTCGTCCTCCGGGATCTCCTCGGAGGAGACGTAGCGGGGCGCGGTCGCGGCCACGTGCAGGGCCACCTGGTAGGCGAAGACCTTGAAGTCCTCGTTGCGGGCGACGAAATCGGTCTCGCACTGGATCTCGACCATCGCCCCGACCTTGTCGTTGGCGTGGATGTAGGAGGAGACGACGCCCTCTTCGGTGCCGCGGCCTTCGCGCTTGGCCGCGGAGGCCTGGCCCTTGACCCGCAGCAGCTCGATCGCCCGATCGGTGTCGCCGTCGGCCTCGGTCAGAGCGGCTTTGCAGTCCATCATCGCGGCCCCGGTGCGGTCCCGGAGCGCCTTCACGTCGGCGGCGCTGATGCTCACGACTGATCTCCCTCTTTGTTCTCGGTGGGCGCGGGGGCGGCGGGCTGCGCCTCCGGCTCGGCTTTGGCGGCGGGCTCGGCCGGTTTCGCGGCCTCGGGAGCCGCTTTGGGCGCCTCAGGAGCGGGTTTGGCCTGCTCAGGAGCCGGCTTCGGCGCCGGCGGGGCGGCTTTCGGCGCCCCCGGGTCCGGAGTGGCCGGTTTGGACGCCGGCTGCGACGGGGTCGCGGCGGCGGCGGCCTGGGCCTGCGCGGTCGCTTTCGCCTGTGCCTCGGCCTCCGCCGCTGCTTTCGCGGCGGCCTCGGCCTCGAGCCGGGCTTTCTCCTCTTCCTCACGCTTCTTGCGCTCTTCGTCGTCCTTTTTGCGGCGCGCCATTTCCTCGGCGATCCGCTTCTCCTCCTGGACCCGCCAGCTGCTGGAGCCCTCGTCGACAGCGCCGCCGATCGTGCCGATGATCAGCTCGCAGGAGCGGATCGCGTCGTCGTTGCCGGGGATCACGAAGTCGACCGGCGTGGGGTCGCAGTTGGTGTCGACCAGGCCGATGATCGGGATCCGCAGGCGGGCCGCCTCGTGCACCGCGATCTCCTCGGTTTTGAGGTCGGTGACGAAGACGGCGTCGGGCAGCCGGTCCATGTCGCGGACGCCGCCGAGGTTGAACTCGAGCTTGGCGAGTTCGGCCTCCATGCTCATCCGCTCCTTGGTCGGCAGCAGAGCGAGTTTGCCGTCCTCTTTCCAGCCGTTGAGCTCGTGCAGGCGGGCGATCCGGGTCGACATCGTGTTGAAGTTGGTCAGCAGCCCGCCCAGCCAGCGCTTGTTGACGTAGGGCATCTTGCAGCGGTCGGCCCATTCCTGGACCGTGTCGCGGGCCTGCTTCTTGGTGCCGACGAAGAGCACCGTGCCGCCGCCGCTGGCCAGCTCGCCGGCGAAACGGCGGGCGTTCTCCAGCAGCGCCTCGGTCTGCAGCAGGTCGATGATGTGGATCCCGTCCAGCTCGCCGAAGATGAAGCGGCGCATGTTGGGGTTCCAGCGGCGCGTCTGGTGGCCGAAGTGCACTCCGGCCTGGAGCAGCTCGGTGAGGCCTGCCTCTGGCATCGAATCTCCTTGGTCTGTTGGTGCAGCTCTCCCGCCCCGCTTGCCGGACCTGGCGCTTGGGCCAGGCAGGATCCGGTTCGCCGTCGGACGGGGGTCGATTTCTGAACGGACGATTGTAGAGAGCTAGGGCTGGGAACCGCGGGCCGCGTCCAGGGCGCCGGCTAGGTCGGCCGGCAGCTCCGACTCGAAGCTCAGCCGCTCGCCGCCGAAGGGGTGGTCGAAGGCGAGGCGGTGGGCGTGGAGGAACTGGCGCTCGAGCCCGTAGCGGCGGGCGCCGCCGTAGGTGACGTCGCCGGTCAGGGGGTGGCCGATGGCCGCGAAATGGGCGCGGATCTGGTGCGTGCGGCCGGTCTCCAGCTTCGCCTCCAGGTAGCTCTCCAGGCCCAGCAGCTCCAGCACCGTGAAATGGGTGCGGGCCTCGCGCGAGGCGGCCCCGGAGACCGCCATGCGGTGGCGCTGGCGCGAGGCACGGCCGATCGGGGCGTCGATCGTGCCGGTGCGGGAGCCGAGCCTGCCGCCGGCGAGTGCGAGGTAGATGCGTTCCACCTCGCGGCGCTGGACCTGCGCCTGCAGGGCGGCGTGGGCCTCGTCGCCGCGGGCGACGACCAGGAGGCCGCTGGTGCCGCGGTCGAGCCGGTGCACGATGCCGGGGCGCTCGGGATCGCCGCCGCCGAGAATGTCCCCGAGCTCGTCGACCAGGGTGGTGCCACTGTGCGAGGGGGCCGGGTGGACGACCAGCCCGGCCGGCTTGTCGACGACCGCCAGGGCCTCGTCGAGGTGGACGACGCGCAGCTCGGGCTCAGCCACCGGCCGGCTCCCGTTCGGAGTCGCGCAGGTAGAGGAGGACGAGCAGCAGGACGCCGGCGGTGATCGCGACGTCGGCGAGGTTGAAGGGCGGCCAGGAGCCGAGGTCGACGAAGTCGGTGACGGAGCCGGCGCGGACGCGGTCGGCGAGGTTGCCGATCGCCCCTCCCGCCAGCAGCCCGGTCGCGACCCACATTCCCCGGCGGGCGGGGTTGCGCGCGAAGAGGTAGACGACCACGCCCAGCGCCACCAGGGTGACCGCGATCAGCGGCGCCCCGGCGCCCCCGGCGAGGCCGAAGGCGACGCCATGATTGTGCGAGAGGGTGAGGCCGAGCGGCCCCAGCACTTCGACCTGCTCGCCCGGGACCAGCTGCGCCTCGATCGCCGCCTTGGCGGCCTGGTCGACCGCGAGGACGGCGGCGCAGAGGGCGCCGGCGAGGCACCAGGCGCGCGCGGTCGGGCTCACCCGGCGATCAGGCTGACGACGACGGCCTGCGCCACGAAGAGCACGATGATCCCGATGATCGGGCTGAGGTCGAGGGCGAACCCGCCGCCGCCGACCGGCGGCAGGAAGCGACGGAAGAGGTTGAGGTAGGGATTGGTGCTCTCGGTGATGAAGTCGAGCACCGCTCGCAGCGCCGGGTTGTATGGCATCCGCGGCACGTAGGAGATGAGGATGTTGGCGAAGATCATCACGATGTAGACGATGAAGATGGCGTCGACGTAGTCGGCGACGTCGCCGCGGCTGAGCGCCAGCGCGATCACCCCCGCATCCTCTCCAGCGAGGCCCGCACCGCCGCCGCGAAGGCCGCCCGGGCGCCCTCGCCCTCCAGCGCCGCGAGGCCGGCCTCGGTGCTGCCGCCCGGCGAGGCGACGGCCTTGCGCACGGCCGCCGGCCGGTGGGTCCGCAGCAGCTCCGCCGTGCCCACCGCCGTCTCCACCACCAGGTCCAGGGCCAGGTCCGGGTCGAGGCCGGCGTCGGCGCCGGCGTCGGCGATCGCCTCCACCGCCAGCGCCAGGTAGGCGGGCGCGCAGCCCATCACCGCCGTCGCCGCGTCGAAATCCTCGTCGCGCAGCTCGACCACGTGCCCGAGCAGCTCCAGCTTCTCGCGGACCGCCGGCGAGGGCGGGCCGGCCAGGCAGAGGACCCCGCGCCCCACCTCGACGGCGACGTTCGGCATCACCCGGTGGGCCTCCGAGCCCGGGAAGGCGGCAGCAACCGTCTCCAGCGCGGTGGCGCCGAGCAGGGAGATCATCACCTTGGCGTCGACCAGCTCGGGCGCGACCTGACCCAGCATCGCCGGCTTCACCGCCAGCACCACCAGGTCCGCCCTGGCGCCGATCTCGGCGTTGGACACCGCCTCTCCCTCCAGCTCCCGCGCCAGCTCGGCAGCGCGCCCGGAGCCGCTGTCGGAGAACAGCATCTCCTCGAACTGCCCTTTCCAGCCACGAGCCATGGCCGCAGCCATGCTGCCCGATCCGACGAATCCAACGATCATGCCGCCAGCCTATTGCCCACCCGGGCGGCTAGGACTGGTTGAAGAAGCCCTTGTCGATCAGCCTCGCCTTTTCCTCGGCGGAGACGTCGACGTTGCGCGGCGTCAGCAGGAACATCTTCTCGGCGATCCGCTGCATGCCGCCGTCGAGGGCGTAGGTGAGACCGGAGCAGAAGTCGATCATCCGCTTCGAGAGCTCGTGATCGGCGGTCTGCAGGTTGAGGATCACCGGCACCTGCCGTTTGAACTGGTCGGCGACCTGCTGGGCGTCGTTGAAGTTGCGGGGGATGACCAGGTGGACCTGGAGGTCGCCGCCGTCGCCGCCGTTGTCGACCGGGCGCAGCGTGCGGGTGCGGCTGGCAGCGATCGGCTCGTCGTCGGCGAAGATGTCGTCGATCTCGTCGCGGCGGGCACGGCGCGAGGTCGGCAGGCGGCGGACCGAGCCCTGGTCGCGCTCGCGGCGGCTCTCGAAGACCTCCTCGGAGCCGGTCTCGGGCTCGAAGTCGTCCTCGTATTCGGGGCCGTAGTCGTGATCCTCGGCGAGGCCGAAGTAAACGAGTGCTTTATGCCAGGTGTCGCGAAGGGCCATCGGTATCGGTGTTTCGGCCTATCGGGGCCGACTCCTTTACGAATTATCGGGAGGTTAGCGCCGATTCACACGAACAGCGCCGTGCCCAGGCGGACGATCGTCGCCCCCTCCTCCACCGCGACCGGCCAATCCTGCGAGGTTCCCATCGAGAGGCGCCGCAGCCCGTTCGCGGCCGCCAGCTCGGCGAGGCGGGCGAAATGAGGGCGCGAGGCCTCCGGGTCGGGGCTGAACGGCGGCATCGTCATCAGGCCGCCGACCCTGACCGGGCAGCGCTCGACGAAGGCGGCCAGGTCCTCGGGCGCGACGCCCCCCTTGCCCTCCTCGCCGGCGACGTTGACCTCGACCAGCACCTCCGTCTCCGAGTCGCCGTAGCGGCCGAGCTGGGTCAGGGCCGAGTCGCTGGCGACCGAGTGGACGAGGCGGCAGAGCGGCAGCACCTGCTTGATCTTGCGGCTCTGCAGGTTGCCGATGAAGTCCCAGGCGAAGGCATCCCCCCAGCGCTCGTGCTTGGCGGCCAGGTCCTGCTGGCGGTTCTCGCCGACCAGCTCCACCCCCGCCTCGGCCAGCGCGCCCATCTCCTCCAGCGGCACGTACTTGGCCGCGACCAGGATCTCGACCTCGGGCCCGGCGACCTCGCGCACCCGCTCCAGGTTCGACCGCACCCGGGCCGGGTCGATGCCGTGGATCAGATCCGCCATCTCAACCCTCCCCCGGCTCGATCCAGACGAGCCCGCCCTGGCGGCCGGTGCGGCCGGCGTCGCGGCGGTGGGAGAAGAACAGCTCCGGCTCGCAGGCGGTGCAGAGCCCAGCCGCCTCGATCCGCTCAACGCCGGCGGCGACCAGCAGCCGCCGCGCCACCTCCCCAAGGTCCAGCCGCCGGTGGGCCGATATGTCGTCTCCCGCTCGACTTTCCGGCCCACCGGCCGGAGTGGCGATGCCCTCGCCGAGGTCGGAGAAGGCGTTGAGGACCTCGGGGCCGACCTCGTAGCAGCAGGGGCCGATCCCGGGACCGATCGCGGCGTCGGTGGCGCCGACCGCCTCGGCCCCTCTGGCGACGATCCCGGCCGCCAGGCCGCGCCAGCCGCAGTGCAGCATCGCCACCCCGCCCGGGCCCGCGAGGGCCACCGGCAGGCAGTCGGCGGTGAAGACCAGCGGCGCCAGGCCGGGCTCGGTGGCGATATGACCGTCGACTTCGGGAATCTGGCTGCCGGGCTCGGCGAACGGGCTCGGGCTCTGCGGCCCGGTGTGGAAGGCGAGATCGGCGCCGTGGACCTGGAGGCCGATCGGGATCCGCGCCGGATCGAACCCCAGCGCCGCCGCCAACCGCTCGCGGTTCGCGACCACGGCCACATTCGAGTCGTCGGTGAGGACGCCGAGGTTGAGCCGATCGAAAGGCGCCTCGCTCACGCCCCCGGTGCGGGTTGCGAAAGCGGCCCGCGCTCCCACCAGGTCGGCCTCCAGCCACCGGACGCCGTCAGCTTCATGCCACTCCATCTGCCTAACTAAGCAGATGAAAGGCCGACGGGCCGCGGGCGTCCGTGCGCCGGACGGCTCCGGCCCAGCGGCCTAGTCGGACCGAGCAGCGGCGAGGGCGGCCGCGAGCTCCTGCTCGCGGCCTTCGATCTCGCCGTCGAGCTTGGCTCGCAGCGCCGCCCGCAGACCGCGCCCGAGCGCCGGCCCCTGGGGAACGCCGGCGGCGATCAGGTCGGCGCCGGCGATCTCGAGCTCGACCGCGCTCCAGCGCCCGACGTACTCGTCGAGCCATTCGGCGCCGAGGGCGCGGGCGACCACCAGCTCGACCTGGTCGTGGCCGCGGGCCAGCTCGACGGCTTGCGAGGGGCTCTGAGGTTGGACGGCGGCCAGCTCGCGCTCCGCCCCGGCCGGTCCGAGGGCGGCGGCGAGCACCGCGCGGGCGCGATCGGGCGGCGCCAGCCGCTCTGCCCAGGCCGGCATCGCGACCAGCTCGGCGACCCGGGCGACCAGCTCCCCCTGCTCCTCCCGCGCCGCCAGCAGCCCCCACTCGACCAGCAGGGCGAAGCCGCGCGGCGCACTCGCTTCCGCCGCCAGGCGCAGCAGCTCGGCCCGGCGGCGATCGGCGGAGACGGTGCCGAGGTCGGCGGCGCGCAGCAGCTCCGCGGTCTCCGGCTCGGGTTCGAAGCCGAAGCGGGCGCCGTAGCGGGCGGCGCGAATCGCCCGGGTGGGATCGTCGGCGAAGGAGCGGGAATGGAGGACGCGCAGCAGGCCGGACTCCAGGTCGGCCCTGCCGCCGCGGGGGTCGATCAGGCTGGCCTCGCCGCCCCCCAGGGCGATCGCCATCGCGTTGATCGTGAAGTCGCGGCGGCCGAGGTCGGCCTCGATGCCAGCGGCCGGGGCGACGTCCGGCAGCGCCCCGGGGTGGGCATAGGTCTCGGTGCGGGCGCCGGCGATGTCGAGCTCGTGGCCGTCGAGGACGACCTTGGCGGTGCCGAAGCGCTCGTGCTCGACCGGCCCGGCGCCGAGCCGCGCCGCCAGCGCCAGGGCGTCTCCCTCCACGACCAGGTCGAGGTCGGCGCGGCCGCGGCCGAGCAGGAGGTCGCGGACGGCACCGCCGACGACGTAGACCGGCTCGGTGGCCGCGTCGCGGACGGCGCTCAGCTCCGGGTAGGCGCTCAGCAGCGCCTCGGCGAGGTTCTCGATCGGCTTCCCGGCGCTCTGCATGGCTCCCTTCCCTACCATGATCGGCTGCGCGGATGGCCAGCCGAGACAGAGAAGCAGCCGGTCGTCCGCAGCTGAGCGAGGAGCAGCGGCGGGCGGCGGGAGGCTCGGCGCCGGGCCCAAGCCCAGCGGGCCAGACGCCGGCGGCTGCTGGCCGGCGGCTCCCTGACGGCGGTCGTCCTCGCGATCGTCCTCGCGATCGTCCTCGTCCAGGCCGGGGACGATTCCGGCGACCGCGGCGGCGATTCGGGTCGCATGGCGACCGAGACCTCCGCCGCGCCCTCGAGCTCGGCCCACTCGACCGGCCTGGTCCGCAACGCCACTCCCCAGCCCGACTGGCAGCCCCACGCCGGCCCGGTGCCGATCCTCGAGTACCACGTGCTCGGCGGCGCCCCCGCCGACGCGCCCTATCCCGAGCTCTACGTGACCCGGCCCGACTTCCACCGGGAGATCGACTGGCTCGACGCGCACGGCTTCCAGGCGGTGACGCTGGAAGCGGTCGAGGACGCCTGGTACCGCGGCGGCACCCTGCCCGCCAAGCCGGTGGTGCTCTCCTTCGACGACGGCTACCGGCCGCAGTTCACCTACGCCCTGCCGGAGCTGCGCCGGCACGGCTGGCCCGGGGTGCTCAACCTCAAGGCCGAAGGCTCCGATCTCTACGAGAGCAACGTCAGGGCGATGATCGGCGCCGGCTGGGAGCTGGCGGCGCACACGATCGACCACTCCGACCTGACCACGCTCGACGCCGCCGCGCTGCAACGGGAAACGGCCGGCGCGCGGCAGATACTGCGCCGCGAGTACGGCGTCCCGGTCAGGGACTTCTGCTACCCCGCGGGCCGCTTCGACCCGGCGGCGATCGCCGCCGTCGAGGCCGCCGGCTACGCCGCCGCGACGACCGAGATACCCGGCGTCGCCAGCCGCGAAGCGCCCTACGAGCTGGCCCGCTTCGAGATCCTCGGCTCGACCGGCGTCACCGGCCTCGCGGCAGATCTGGGCGCCGGCGCCTAGAGGCGGACCGGGATGCCGTCGGCGGCGAGGCGCTGCTTCGCCTCGCGGACGCGGAACCGGCCGTAGTGGAAGATCGAGGCGCAGAGGACGGCGTCGGCCCCGCCCGCGCCGATCGCCTCGCTCAGGTGTGCCAGCTCGCCGGCGCCGCCGGAGGCGATCACCGGCACCGAGACCGCGTCCGCCACGGCCCTGGTCAGGGCGATGTCATAGCCGTCGTTGGTGCCGTCGCGATCCATGCTGGTCAGCAGCACCTCCCCCGCTCCCAGCCGCACCGCCTCCTCGGCCCAGCCAACCGCGTCGCGATCTTCGACCCGCTTGCGGCCGCCGTTGACGTAGACGCCCCAGCCGTCCTGCTCGCGCTTGGCGTCGATCGCGATCACCACGCACTGGGCGCCGAAGTGGTCGGCCAGCTCGCTCAGCAGCTCGGGCCGGGCGAGGGCGGCGGAGTTGACCGAGACCTTGTCGGCGCCGGCGTCGAGCACCGCCTGGGCGTCCTCGACCGAGCGGATGCCGCCGCCGATCGTGAAGGGGATGAAGACGTTGTCGGCGGTGCGCCGGGCCAGCTCGACGATCGTCTCGCGCTTCTCGTGCGAGGCGGTGATATCGAGGAAGACGAGCTCGTCGGCCCCCTCGGCGTCGTAGCGCTCGGCCAGCTCGACCGGATCGCCGGCGTCGCGCAGGCCGACGAAGTTGGTGCCCTTGACGACGCGGCCGGCGTCGACGTCGAGGCAGGGGATGACGCGCTTTAAGACCATCGGACAAGCGTAGAGGTGGGAGAGACGGGACACCCTCTCCCGGAGGCCGTCGCGCAGCTGGGCGAGTCGCGTGCTTCAAGCCGTGGCCCTGGAGCCTCCGGGAGAGGGTGTCCCGTCTCTCGGCACCGCCGCTAGGTCTTCAGGGTCGTGATCGCTTGAGAGACGGTGAAATTGCGCTCGTAGAGGGCGCGGCCGACTATGGCGCCTTCGATGTTGGGGGCGGCGTCGTCGACGAGGGCCTGGAGGTGGGCTAGGGTGCCGACGCCGCCGGAGGCGATCAGTTGGGATGAGGTCGTGGCGGCGATGCGGTTCAGCTCGGCGGTCGCCGGGCCCTCCATGGTGCCGTCGACCTCGATCGCGGTGCAGAGGAAGCGCTGGACGCCGCGCTCGCTCAGGTCCGCCACCGCGTCGGCGACGTCGAGGTCGGCGGTCTCGGTCCAGCCGGCGAGCGAAACCTTGCCCTCGCGGGCGTCGACCGAGACGACCACGCGCTTGCCGTGGCGCTCCAGCGCCGCGGCGAGGAACTCGGGGTCGCGCAATGCCGCGGTGCCGATCACCACCCGCTCGGCGCCCGCCGCAAGCACGGCGTCGACCGAAGCCGCGTCGCGCAGGCCGCCGCCGACCTGGATCGGGCACTCGACCGCGGCGGCGATCCGCCGCACCGCCTCCAGATTCCGGGGCTCCCCGGCCCTGGCCCCGTCGAGGTCGACCACGTGCAGGAACTCGGCCCCTTCGCCGGCCCAGCGGGCGGCGGCGTCGACCGGGTCGGCGTCGTAGACGGTCTCGCGCCCGTAGTCGCCCTGCAGCAGCCGCACCGCCTGGCCGCCGCGGATGTCGATGGCCGGGTAGAGGATCACGCCGGGACTGAGGCGCAGACCCCGGCGAAGTTGGAGAGCAGCCGCAGGCCGGCGGAGCTCGACTTCTCGGGGTGGAACTGGACGCCGAAGACGTTGTCGCGCTCGGCCGCGCAGGCGAAGCGGGCGCCGTACTCGGCGCTGCCGAGCAGCTCGCCGGGGCCGATCCGCGGCGCGAAGGAGTGGACGAAGTAGAAGGGGGTCTCCGACTCGATCCCCTCGGCCAGGCGCGAGTCGCGCTCCCAGCGCAGCGGCGACCAGCCGATGTGCGGGACCTTGAGCCCGCCGGCCTCGAGCTCGGCGACCTCGCCGCCGAGCAGACCCAGGCCGCGGGCACCGCCCAGCTCGGTGGTCGAGTCGAACAGCAGCTGCAGGCCGAGGCAGATGCCGAGGATCGGCACCCCGGCCCCGTGGCGCTCGGCGATCAGCTCGTCGAGCCCGCGCTCGCGGATCCGTTCCATCGCCCGCGGAAAGGCGCCGACGCCGGGCAGGACGAGGCCGTCGGCGGCGCGCGCCTCAGCGGGATCGGCGGTGATCGTCGCGGTGACGCCGACGTGCTCCAGCGCCTTCTCGACCGAGCGCAGGTTGCCCATCCCGTAGTCGAGGATCGCGATCCGCGTCACTCGCTCAGCGTCCCCTTGGTCGAGGGCACGCCGCTCTCCTCGGGGTCGATCGAGACCGCCACGCGCAGGGCGCGGGCGAAGGCCTTGAAGCAGGCCTC
>Ga0190274_10002478_pt1 | contig 10867 bp, 9 predicted proteins | sample Popmic531T_FD_133002 | JGI IMG/M metagenome (GOLD analysis project Ga0190274, IMG submission 133002) | Populus adjacent soil microbial communities from riparian zone of Yellowstone River, Montana, USA - 531 T | ecosystem: Environmental > Terrestrial > Soil > Riparian zone | place: USA: Montana...
GGTGCCTTGGCACCATTGCTTGACCTGCTCCACGCTGATCGCCGACCGGGTGTTCTCGACCCCGGCCACGGCTCCGTCGGCGAGGTGGACGTAGATCATCAGCTCCCGTTTCCGCGGGGTCGGATGGTCGGCGGGGTTGGTCGGGAGGTCGAGGGTGACCTCGCGGCGGGCGAGAGCACCGGCGGCCAGGGAGCGGCGGACGTCGAGGGACTCCTCACAGCCCAACGCGGCGAGCTGGGCGGCGCCGGCGGTGATGGCGTCGTTGAGGTCGAGGGCGTCGGCGAGGTCGAGCTCGGCGTCGACGTGCACGGTCCCGTCGAAGGACACCTGTTGGAGGTCGACGTCGAAGCACCGGGCGTCCGCGGCTTCACGGCGGCGTTTCTCGGCCTCGGCCGGGTCGAAGCGGCGCAGCGCGTCGTCGACGGTCCGGTCGATCTGCGCGAACGAGCAGTGGTGTGCCCGGTGCGCCAGGTGGGTGTCCACATAGGCGGCAGCGTCCGGGCGCAGGGTCTTGGTGGCTTGGGCGATCTTGCGGGCTTTCCACACCCGAACCCGCCCCGACGTCACCGCGGCCCAGAGTTTCGGGAGGCGGTAGCGGAGTTCGAGGGCGTCGCCGAGGTAGGTGCGGCCGGCGTCGGTGGACATCCCCAACGCCAGGGCGAGGTCGGCGACGCAGAACTCCGCGACCAGGGGCGCACCCGGCCCGGCGATCGCGAGTTCTCCTTCGGTGCCGTCCACGGTCGCCGCCTCGTGGTCGATGGACTCGACCGGGTGCATGTCCGCCCACCGGACGGCGAGTTCGAGCTTGTCGATCTCGACCTGGGTAGCGGTCTGATGGTGGGCGTGCAGCGCGGCCAGCACCAGATCCGGGGAGTCGTACGACTCCCCGGGTGACTGGTCCTGCTGGCCTTCGCTCATAGGTCAAGCCAAGCACTCGCCACCGACACTGAGGTGCTCAGAACCCCGTGGTTGACCGGGATGCAGACATTTTCGGAAAATAGTTCTGAGAAAGTTTTCCGGGTCTGCGGGTGGTGGTTTCGAGGCTCAGGCCTGGCGGCCTTCGCACCTCAACCACCGTTCATCGGCCCGCAGCGCAGCTGTGCGACCAGGGGGCGGCGTCCTTCCGATAGGCGCGCTTCTCCCGCCGGAGGCCGCATCCTGGCGCCGTACGGAAGGACGACGAACCAGCCGCCCGCGACAGTCACCGCCCCGGCTAGCCTGCGGAGGGTTTCGAGACAGGCGCTAGCGCGCCTTCCTCAACCACCGGGGTGTGCCGACCCGAGAGCCGGGAAGCGGCACACCGGGGTGTGCCGACCCGAGAGCCGGGAAGCGGCGTCGACCCGAGACCGCCGTACCCGCGTCGTCAGCCTGTCGGTCCGTCAGGCCAGTCCTCCCGCAGGCCGATGTCAGCCTTCCGGGGTTTCGAGACAGGCGCCAGAGCGCCTTCCTCAACCACCGGGGACGGCGTACCGCGCCTTCCTCAACCACCGCAGGCGGCGGACCGCGCCTCGCACCTCAACCACCGGGGACGGCGTACCGCGCTTCGCACCTCAACCACCACGCACGGCGTACCCCGCCTTGTCCTAGGGTCGAAACCATGAAGACTCGGAACCTCGGCGGCAGTGGACTCAAGATCTCGGAGATCGCGTACGGCAACTGGCTGACCCACGGGTCGCAGGTGGAGGAGGACGCGGCGACGGCGTGTGTACGGCGAGCGCTGGACGAGGGGATCACGACCTTCGACACTGCCGACGCCTATGCGAACACGGCGGCCGAGACCGTGCTGGGCGAGGCGCTCAAGGGTGAGCGGCGCGAGGGACTGGAGATCTTCACCAAGGTCTACTGGCCGACCGGTCCGAAGCAGCACAACGACCACGGGCTGTCTCGCAAGCACATCCACGAGTCGATCAACGGCAGTCTGAAGCGGCTGCGGACCGAGTACGTCGACCTCTACCAGGCGCACCGCTACGACCACGGGACGCCGCTCGAGGAGACGATGGAGGCGTTCGCCGACGTCGTACGACAGGGCAAGGCGCTCTACATCGGGGTGAGCGAGTGGCGTGCGGAGGAGATCCGGGCGGCGCACGCGCTGGCCCGGGAGCTCCGCATCCCGCTGGTGTCCAACCAGCCGCAGTACTCCATGCTCTGGCGGGTCATCGAGGCCGAGGTGGTGCCGACGAGCGAGGAGCTCGGGATCGGTCAGATCGTCTGGTCGCCGATCGCGCAGGGCGTGCTGACGGGCAAGTACCTGCCCGGCCAGCCGCCGCCGGAGGGCTCCCGGGCGACGGACGACAAGGGCGGCGACAAGATGATCGAGCGCTGGCTGCAGGACGACGTGCTCGAGCGCGTCCAGCAGCTCAAGCCGATCGCCGACGAGGCCGGCCTGTCCCTCGCCCAGCTCGCCGTCGCCTGGGTGCTCCAGAACGACAACGTCTCCGCGGCGATCATCGGCGCCAGTCGCCCCGAGCAGGTCAGCGACAACGTCAAGGCGTCCGGCGTCGTCCTCGAGCCGGCGACGCTGAAGGCGATCGACGACGTCGTCGGGCCGGTCGTCGAACGCGACCCGGCGAAGACCCAGTCCCCGCCGAGCCGGGACTTCTGAGAAGGAAGGGCTAGCGGTAGTCGTCGGGCAGCTGCTGCCCGATGCGCACCCGCGACTTCGGCAGGCGCATGAACTTCATCTGCAACGCCCGCGTCACCGCGTAGTAGGTCAGCCCCTTGGTGGACTGGCCGGGGAAGCGAGGGGCGAACGCCCGCTTGAGCCGGAAGCGCAGGAGGAGCAGGTCCATCACGACGACGACCACGGTGCCGAGCAGCAGCGTGTTGCCGAGCCGTGCGAGCCCGGCGTTGCCGGAGTAGCCGAGGATCATCGTGACCAGCAGCAGCGGGATGACCAGCTCGACCAGCGAGAAGCGGGCGTCGACGAAGTCGCGGACGAACCGGCGCTCCGGGCCCTTGTCCCGAGCCGGGAAGTAGCGCTCGTCGCCGTCGCGCATCGCCTGCCGCACGGTCTTGCTCGACTCCGACCGGGTCGAGCGCTGCGCCGCGGCCAGCTCCTTGCGGGTGCGAGGGGTCTTCGCGCGCGCCTTGGCGGCGGCCTCCGCCTCCTTGCGGGTCGGCGTGGGACGGCCCTTGCCTCCGGCCTTGCTGACCACGGGCTCGGGAGCGGACTCTTGCTTGCTGCGACGGAACAACGAGGGACCTTCAGTAGCGGGGACGAAACGTGCCTCTCAGAGTACCGGCGTCGTCGCACCGACTTGATATTGCGCCTAGGGTTGCCCTGAGACCGGACCGTATCGAGAGGGATCACGCCGTAATGGGACTGTGGCAGCGCTTCACCCTGATCTTCAAGTCGAAGGCCAACAAGGCGCTCGACCGCGCCGAGGACCCACGCGAAACCCTCGACTACAGCTACCAGAAGCAGGTCGACCTGCTCGCGAAGGTACGGCGGGGCGTGGCTGACGTCGCGACCAGCCGCAAGCGCGTCGAGCTGCAGATCAACCAGCTCGAGCAGCAGTCGACGAAGCTGACCGACCAGGCCCAGAAGGCCATCACGATGGAGCGCGAGGACCTCGCTCGCGAGGCGCTGACCCGCAAGTCCGGCCTGTCGACGCAGATCTCCGACCTCAAGACCCAGCTCGCGCAGCTCCAGGCCGAGGAGGAGAAGCTGGTCCTCGCCCAGCAGCGGCTGCAGGCGAAGGTCGAGTCGTTCCGGACCCGCAAGGAGACCATCAAGGCGACCTACACGGCCGCTGAGGCGCAGACCCGGATCAACGAGGCCCTGTCCGGCATCGGTGACGAGCTCGGCGATGTCGGCGCGGCGATCCAGCGCGCCGAGGACAAGACCGCCCAGATGCAGGCCCGTGCCGGTGCCATCGACGAGCTGATCGCCTCCGGCGCCCTCGATGACGTGACGGCGACCAGCGGCGGCGACGACATCGCCCGCGAGCTGGACGCGATGAGCTCGCAGGCCGACGTCGAGGCCGAGCTCGCCGCCCTCAAGGGCGGCAGCACGCCGGCCATCGACACCACGCCCGAGAACACCGACATCCTCGAGGCAGCCCCGGAGAAGCGGGCCGAGGGCGAGCAGGCCTGACCCTCCCGGCCCGCTTGGGCCGTCGGGGAGAATGGCCGCATGGCACGCACTCGATTCGTCGGCGATGCCGGGCTCACCGCCCGGATGACGCTGGTGATGTTCCTGCTCGGTGGTCTCTTCGTTGCGCTCGTCGTGGTCCTGATGTCGCTCTTCTGGAGCGCGGGCGGGGTCGGGATCGCCGTCCTGATCGGTCTCGGCGGCCTCGGGCTGGTCTGGTTCCAGTGGTACAAGTCCGACACCGTCGCCATGAAGGCGATGGGTGCCCGCGAGGTCAGCCCCGAGCAGGCGCCCGAGCTGCACACCATGATCGACCGGCTCTGCGCGCTCGCCGACATGCCCAAGCCCCGGGTCGGCATCGCCGACACCGACCTGCCCAACGCGTTCGCGACCGGCCGCTCGCCCAACCGCTCCGTCGTGGTCGTCACCACCGGCATCCTGAAGCGTCTCAGCGCCGAGGAGCTCGAGGGCGTCCTCGCGCACGAGCTCTCCCACGTGGCGCACCGCGACGTGCTCGTCATGACCGTCGCCTCGTCGGCGGGCATCCTCGCCGGCATGCTCACCCGCGGGGCGCAGTACGGCGCGATCTTCGGCGGCGGCCGGCGCGACAACAACAACGGACTGCCGGTCTGGCTGGTCGTGCTCGTCATCAGCCTGATCACGTACGCCGTGAGCTTCGTGCTCCTCAAGTTGCTGTCCCGCTACCGGGAGCTCTCGGCGGACCGCTCGGGCGCCTACCTGACGATGAAGCCCGAGGCGCTGGCCTCGGCCCTGCAGAAGATCACCGGCGAGATCAACACGATCCCGGACCGCGACCTGCGCGCGTCACAGCCGATGAACGCGTTCTTCATCGCCCCGGCCGTCAAGGGAGTCTCGCTGCGCACCCTGACCTCCACCCACCCGACGCTCGAGCAGCGGCTCGAGCAGCTCGCCAAGATCCGCGCCGAGCTGGACCGCACCGCCTGATGGGCTTCTGGGACGTCATCACCGGACGCACCCGACCCAAGGCGCCCCAGCTGGACTCGCTGTTCCTGGTCCCGAGCGCGGCGATCACGCTCGAGACCACGCTCGGGCTCCGGCCCACGGGCTCGGGATCGGTCTGCTACCGCGCGGCCTCGGGCCAGGCGTTCCGGCAGGTCCAGTCGGACGTGGTCGAGCTGCTCAACGCCGACCCCGACGAACCGGACGTCGAGGTGTCCCAGGACGAGTTCGGGTTCACCTGGCTGGTCGTGCACGGCGACCCCGACGACCCGGCCGAACTGTGCACCGACCTGCACGCGGTCAACACCTCGCTCGAGGACCACGAGTTCGGCTCGGGACTGCTGTGCTCGCTGATCCCGTTCGTGGGCACGGACGGGCGCCGGGTCGGGCTCGTCTACCTCTACAAGCGGGGCACCTTCTACTGCTTCGCCCCCGAGTCAGGTCCCGGCGCGGGGGAGAAGCAGCGTGACAACCTGCTCGAGATCCACCTGCGCGACACCCTCGCCGGGGAGCTGCCGATGGAGCAGGACCTCGGCCGCTGGCTGGCCATCTGGGGCGCTCCCGGCCTCTAACCGGTCTCCGGCCCACAGGTGGCGCACAGGGACGCCCCACCTCGACCACAGCCCGCCCCACCACAGTTCCACCTGACCGGCCCCGCGAGGGCGCGTGAACGTCAGGAGGAGTGCTGGTGCGGATCTCGTTGCGGGGACGGAGGCGGGCCTGGCTCGCCGTACCCGTCGCCCTGGTGGTGGTCGCCGGAGGCGGCGTCTGGTTGATGACCCGCGACTCGACGGCGGCGGCGACCAGCACCACGGCCACCGTGTCCACGCAGACCGTGCGGGAGACCGTCTCCGCCGACGGCACCGTGGCCGCCAGCAAGACCAGCGACGAGTCGTTCGCCGTCTCCGGCACGGTGACCGAGGTCGCCGTCGCCGCGGGCGACAAGGTGCGCAAGGGCGACGTGCTCGCCACGGTCGGGAAGGCGGGGCTGGTCGCCAGCCGTACGGCGGCCGAGTCCTCGCTCGACGCCGCGCTCAGCCAGCTCGACGAGGACGAGGACTCCGGCGCCAGTGACGTCCAGGTCGCCGCGGACCAGGCCGCCGTCGTCTCGGCGCGCGCCACGCTGGCCGACGCCCGCCGGGCCGTCACCGACGCGACGCTGCGGGCCACCATCGCCGGCACCGTGACCTCCGTCGACCTCAGCAAGGGCGACACCGTCGGCACCGGCGCGAACGGTGGCGCCGACGACCAGTCGTCGGGTGCCGACAGCAGCACCGACACCGCCACCGGCGCGATCTCGATCGTCGCGACCGGCTCGTACGTCGTCGACGCGACCGTCGCCGCGGCCGACGTCGACCAGCTCGAGAAGGGACTGCAGGCCGAGATCGCCGTCACCGGGGTCGCCGACACCGTCTACGGCACCGTCTCCGAGGTCGGCCTGGTCGCCGAGACCAACGACAGCGGAGCGGCGGTCTTCCCGGTGACCATCGCGGTCACCGGCAAGCAGAAGGACCTGTACGCCGGTGTCTCGGCCACCGCGACGGTGATCGTCAAGCAGCGCGACGACGTGCTGACGGTCGTCAGCCGCGCGCTCACGACCAAGGACGGCAAGACCTACGCCACCAAGGTCGAGGACGGCAAGGAGACCGAGGTCGAGGTGACGACCGGCGAGACCTACGGGATGACGACCGAGATCGTCTCCGGCCTCGCGGAGGGCGACACCATCGTCGTCCCCGGCTTCACCCGGCCCGCCGGCAACGGCGGCGGCAACGGGGCAGGCCAGGAAGGCTTCCCGGGCGGAGGCGGCGAGATGCCGAACTTCAGCCAGCTGGGCGGCGGCGACGGCGGACCGCAGCTGACCGGACCCGGCCAGTGACCGAGCAGACGACGGAGCAGACCACGGAGCCGATCATCCGGCTCGACGGCATCCGCAAGACGTACCGCTCCGGCAGCCTCGAGTTCGAGGCGCTCTGCGGCATCGACACGGCGATCAGCGAGGGCGAGTACGTCGCGGTGGTCGGTCCCTCGGGGTCCGGCAAGTCGACGCTGATGAACATCCTCGGCTGCCTCGACAACCCCACGGCCGGCAGCTATCTGCTCGCCGGGGAGGACGTGTCCACCATGTCCGAGGCGCAGCTCGCCGAGGTCCGCAACCGTCGGATCGGCTTCGTCTTCCAGCAGTTCAACCTGCTCGCCAGCCTGCCCGCGTGGCGCAACGTCGAGCTGCCGCTCGTGTACGCCGGCGTACCCCGTCACGAACGGCGCGAGCGGGCCGTCGCGGCCCTGACCCGGGTCGGCCTCGCCGACCGCACCGAGAACCGCCCCGGCGAGCTCTCCGGCGGTCAGCAGCAACGCGTCGCGGTCGCCCGGGCGCTGGTCACCGAGCCGTCGATGATCCTGGCCGACGAGCCGACCGGCAACCTCGACTCCCGGTCGACGGCCGACGTGCTGGACCTGCTCGACGAGCTGCACGACGCGGGTCGCACCATCGTGCTGATCACCCACGAGAAGGACGTCGCCGCGCGCGCCGGCCGCAACCTCGTGATCAGCGACGGCCGGATCACCTCCGACAGCCCGACCGCCCGAGCGGGGGTGCCCACATGAACTGGGCCGAGACCCTGCGCGCCGGCGCGGAGGCCGTCCGCGCCCACCGGATGCGGTCGCTGCTGACGATGCTCGGCATCGTCATCGGCATCGCCTCGGTGATCCTCACCGTCGGCTTCGGGCAGGGCGCCCAGGGCAAGGTCCGCGACCAGATCGACGCCCTCGGCAGCAACCTGCTGATCGTCTCGCCCGGCAGCAGCACCGACTCGGGCGGCATGCGCGGGGGCTTCGGGTCCGCCACGACGCTCACCCTCGACGACGCCTCGGCCATCGGGGACAGCTCGGCGGTGCCGGACGTCAGCCGGGTCGCTCCGACCTCCTCGACGTCCACCGCGCTGGCCGCGGGCGAGACCAACTGGACGACCTCGCTCGTGGGTACGACGACCGACTGGCTCGGCGTACGCGCCCGGACCCTGACCTCCGGCCGGTTCTTCACCGCCGCCGAGGTGGCGACGGGGGCGAAGGTGGTCGTGCTCGGGCCGGACACGGCGAGCGAGCTCTTCTCGTTCGGCAGCCCGGTCGGGCAGACGGTGTCCGTCGCGGGCCAGCAGCTGACCGTGATCGGCGTCCTGGACTCCAGCGGCGCGTCGGACTCCGGCAGCACCGAGGACGACCAGGCGGTCGTGCCCATCAGCACCGCCAAGGCGCTGAGCGGCGCGACGTCGGGCTCGGTCTCCACGATCTACGTCGAGGCCGCCTCGTCGAGCACGCTGAGTGCGGCGTACCAGGAGGTCCAGCACCTGCTCGCCACCCGCCACGGCGTCACGACCGACGACGCGGACTTCAGCATCTCGACCCAGGAGTCGCTGGTCGAGACGGCCAACTCCACGAACAAGACCCTGACGGTGCTGCTCACCGGCATCGCCGCGATCTCGCTGCTGGTCGGCGGCGTCGGGGTCATGAACATCATGCTCGTCTCCGTCACCGAGCGGATCCGCGAGATCGGGCTGCGCAAGGCGCTCGGGGCGACTCCGAGCGTGATCGGCCGGCAGTTCCTGGTGGAGGCCTCGATGCTCGGTCTCGCGGGCGGGGTGGTCGGCGTCCTCGTGGGCGTCGTGGGCTCGTGGGTGCTGCCACCGCTGATCGACCAGCCGGTGACGCTCTCCGCGCTCGCCACCGCCGCGGCCCTGCTGACGGCCCTCGCCCTGGGCGTCGGGTTCGGGGTCTACCCCGCCAGCCGCGCCGCCCGCCTGACCCCGATCGACGCCCTGCGCAGCGAATGACGCTGCTACCTCGACCAGCCCTGAAAGGCCCACCATGAACCTCAGCCGCGTCACCCTCGCCACCGCCTCCTCGGTGCTGCTGCTCGCGACCCTCGCCGCGTGCGGCGGCAGCGACGATGCCGCCACCGACGGCTCCGGCTCCGCCGCCCAGGCGGGGGGAGCGCCGAACGCCGGCCAGGGTGCCGGCGGCGGCCGGTTCCCCGGTGCCTCGGGCACCGTCGCCGCCGTGAGCGGCAGCACCGCCCAGGTGCAGAGCGACCAGAGCGGCCAGGTCGCCGTGAGCTGGACGAAGGACACCGCCTTCACCCAGCAGGTCGACGCCGCGCTCGCGGACGTCACCGTCGGCAGCTGTGTCATGGTGACGACCGTCGACGACGACGACACCGCCGCCACCGTGCGGATCACCGCCGCGAACGACGACGACAGCTGCGGCTTCGGCGGCGGCCAGGGTGGGGGACCCGGCGGTGGACCGGGCGACGGCGAGCGTCCCGAGGGCGCCCCGTCCGACCTGCCGTCCGACCTGCCGTCCGGTGCCCCCGGCGGCGGGCGAGGCGGGTTCGGCACCATCGGCGAGGTCACCGCGGTGTCGGCGACCGGCTTCACGGTCAGCGCGACCCAGCCGGGGAGCGAGGACACGACAGACGTCTCCGTGACGGTCGGCGACGACACGACGTACACCAGCCAGGCGAAGGCCCAGGCGTCGGCGGTCACCGTCGGCAGGTGCGTCACCGCCCGTGGTGACAGCGACGACACCGGGGCCGTGACCGCCACGACGATCAGCGTCTCCGACCCCGTCGACGGTCAGTGTGGCGGCGGGTTCGGTGGCGGCATGCGCGGTCCGGAGGGCGGTGCCGCGTGAGGATCCCACGTCGCACGATCGCCGGCGTCGCCGTCCTGGCGGTGGCGGGCGTCGGGTACGCCGGGTACGCCGCCGCGGCCGACGACCCGTCGTACCGCACCACCCGCGCGACCATCGGCGACCTCCAGGAGACCGTCGACCTGACCGGGACGGTTGAGCCGGCCGGTCGCGCCGACCTCGCGTTCGCCACGTCCGGAGGCGTCGCGAAGATCGGGGTCGAGCCGGGGGAGAAGGTCAAGGCCGGGCAGACGCTCGGCCGCCTCGACGACGGGAGCCTGCGCGAAGCCGTGCAGCGCGCCCGCTCCACCCTGGCCTCGGCCCGCGCCCAGCTGGAGTCGGACCTCGCGGCGCAGACCGAGGCGGTCACCGACTCGGGCAGCGAAGGGACACAGACGCCGCAGTCCGGAGGTCAGTCGCCGCAGGGCGGTGGTCAGTCGCCCTCGAAAGGCGCGTCTCCCGACCCCGACGACCACGAGCCCGACGGCGAGCCCGACGGCGGGGTCGACCCGAAGGCGCTGGCCGCCCAGCAGCAGGCGGTGCTGACGGCGCAGTCGGCGGTGTCGACCTCGCTCGCGGCGGCACACGCCGCGCTCGCGGCGCAGCAGGCCGTCTGCACGACGACGCCCGAAGCCGCCGTCAGCCAGGAGTGCGCCGACGCGCTCACCGCCGTCCAGACTGCTCAGCAGCAGGTCTCGACCGACCAGCAGGCGCTGCAGGACGCACTGGATGCGCTCGGCACGACGCTCACGGCTGCGGACGCCGCCGCCGATGCCGTGGCCGCGACGACCACGACCGGTCCGGCGATCGTGCTGGTCGCCGCCACGACCGGCACCGACGGCAACGAGATGGGTGGTGGCGGTGGCACCGTGACGGCCGCGACGCTGGCCAAGGACCAGGCGTCGATCGACCAGGCCAGGGCCGACCTGGTAGCCGCTCAGCAGGAGCTGGCGATGGCGAGCGTGACCGCACCGTTCGCGGGCAGGATCGTGGCCGTCGACGCGGCCGTCGGCGACTCGGTCGCGGCGGGCACGGAGGTCTTCGTCCTGGTCTCCCAGGGCACCACGACCGTGCAGGTCTCGGTGTCGAGCACCCAGGTGCAGGAGCTGA
>Ga0190274_10002479_pt1 | contig 10866 bp, 5 predicted proteins | sample Popmic531T_FD_133002 | JGI IMG/M metagenome (GOLD analysis project Ga0190274, IMG submission 133002) | Populus adjacent soil microbial communities from riparian zone of Yellowstone River, Montana, USA - 531 T | ecosystem: Environmental > Terrestrial > Soil > Riparian zone | place: USA: Montana...
CTATAACCGTTTAAAACAAGTTCTGAACAAATCCTGGCAGCAATTCCCGGGTCTCCACAATCATTTAAGATTGCCGAAGTGTTTGTTGGACCAGCACCTAATGCGGTGGTGGTTTCACCTATAATGATTGTCAAACATCCCCATGGTGCTCCTGTACTTTGGTTATCAGGAGCTACAATGATTCCATGGATTTGACCGGCCACATAACCAGGATCACCGGGTTGTAGAATGTACGCGACTATTCCACCTCCATATGGATCGCCAATGGCAAGACCTGCGGGAATACCTCCCAACATATCTGTCCAACCTGTTCCATTATGTACCTGGATCTGACCAAATTCACCACAATCAGTACACCATATGAGGAGGCCTTCAACTGGTGTTGCAATATTATTTCGTTGCAACCTGCTCATCCGTGGTGGTAAAAAACCTTTATCTGTGGAGCTTACGTCAAGCTTTGCTGACGCATCGGGGCTTGTGGTTCCAATACCTACTTGTGCATTAGATATGAAAGCTTCAAATAGGAGAAAACCGAATAGGCAATACGTGATGGTTTTCATTTCCTTAGTCTTTAGTTAAAGATCAAAGAGGTCTAATCACCTATCATCAATCACTAAAATAAAGAAATTATAACCCGGAATCAATAGTTTAGACTCGATTTACCACACTTTTTACCTCGCATAAGCAATTGCTCTCTTCTCCCTGATCACCGTCACTTTCACTTGTCCGGGGTATTGCATTTCATTCTGAATTTTCTGGGAGATCATAAATGAGAGATCATCCACAAATTCATCGGAAACTTTTTCGCTCTCTACAATCACACGCAATTCTCTTCCGGCTTGGAGTGCATAGGCTTTCTGTACTCCTTCAAATCCCATAGCAAGATCTTCAAGGTCGCCGATGCGCTTGAGATAACTTTCCAGAATTTCTCTACGTGCGCCTGGACGTGCACCACTGATCGCATCACATGCCTGCACCACCGGAGAAATAATATTATTCATCTCGATCTCATCGTGATGTGCGCCGACAGCATTGCATACATCTGGTTGCTCTCCGTGTTTTTCACAGATTTGCATGCCGAGAATTGCGTGTGAGAGTTCTGATTCTTCTTCAGAGACTTTACCTATATCGTGCAAGAGTCCTGCACGTTTAGCGACTTTGACTTGTTTAGGATTGAGGCCAAGTTCAGCAGCCATGACTCCGCAAAGTTGTGCGGTTTCAATACTATGCTTTAATAGATTTTGACCATAAGATGACCTGAAACGCATTCGGCCTACCATGCGCACGAGGTAAGGATTGAGGCCGTGTACATCAAGATCAATGACGGTACGTTCACCGATCTCAATAATTTGTTCTTCCATTTGTTTTTTCACTTTCGCTACGACCTCTTCGATACGCGCGGGGTGAATTCTTCCGTCTGCAACAAGCCTCTTCAATGCAATTCGGCATATCTCGCGGCGGATTGGATCAAAGCTTGAAATCACGATAGCTTCAGGTGTATCATCGACTACGATTTCAGCGCCGGTTGCAGCTTCAAGTGCCCGGATATTTCGTCCTTCTCTTCCGATGATCTGGCCTTTGATGTCATCTGATTCGAGATTGAATACAGATACAGTATTCTCGATCGTGTACTCTGCACACATACGTTGTATCGTCTGGATGACGATCTTCTTTGCTTCGCGTGCAGCATTGGCTTTAGCCATTGCCATGGCTTCTTTCTCCACAGCCATTGCCTGCGATTCGGCTTTGGCCCTGATCGCATCGATCAATTGTTCCCTGGCTTGAGCTTCGGTTAGCCTGGCAATGGTCTCAAGTTCTTTGATGATTTTCTCTGTGGACTGATCGAGCTCTTCTTTGCGTTTTGTGACGACCTTCATTTGTTTTTCAAGGTTGTCCTTTATCGCTTTGATCTCAGATTCTTTTACTTCGAAACTTTCTGCTTTTGCGTTGATGGCATCCTGGCGTGTTTTGAGTTCATTCTCTTTATTGACCACATCAACTTCCCTGTCTTTGAGTTCCAGTTTGTGTTCAGCTTTTTCTGTTTCGAACTGGGCCTTGAGTTTGGTATATTTTTCTTTCGCCTCCTGGATTTTTCTATTCTTTATGCTTTCATTCCTTGCTTCGGATTGTGTGACTATTTTTTCTGCTTTGTTTTCAGCTTCATCCACTAATCTCTTTGCGGTAAGTCTGGCTTCCTGGACAGCCAGGTCGGCTTGTTTGTTACTTTCTTCGAGCAGGCGTTTTTTTCCTCCTTTGACGAGCAGGGTGCCTATAAGGTAACCGATCACTATCCCCACGAGGGCGAGACCACCGGCTAAAATCATTGTATTCATTTCCATTACATAAGGGATTTTAGGTCAACTAATATGATGTTGGCCATCAAACCTTGAAAAGAGTAAGAGGAATGGTAAAACCTGGTGTTTAGTCTAAGGATAGAGCTTCTACAACCTCGAGATGTTTTTGAATATCAATCAATGTATTCCAGGATTTTTCGTCTAGGATCCTGGCTTGGACTTTATGATAATCAACAGCGTAGGTGAGTAGAGTCATCATGATACAATCCTGGATATCCTTTTGGGTGAATTCTGACTGGTATTTTCTGATCCGGTCATTAATCTCCTCAATGGCTTGTGTCACAAACACCTCTTCTTCTTCAGTTACCTTGAGTGGGATGGTCGTACCGGCGATATTTGCTTGTATCCGATTCATGCTTTATTTCTTCTCTAACATGGATTCAACCTGCGGAATGCACTTTTCTACTTCTTTCATCAATCCTCTTATTTCCTTCCGCGTATCGATTTTCCATTGGTCGAGTCCTTTATAATCTCTCAAAGTTTCCTGGCGTATTGTGTCCAGATTTTCCCTTAATGCTTCCTGTTGTTTTACTGCCTCTTCAAGGCTAGTGGCCAATGCTTTATTTTCTGTTTCTAATTTTTTGTTTTGCTCAATGATTTGATGATAATCCCGGACCACCTGGTCCAGTCTTTTTTGTATATCCTGTATTAATTCGGTTGGGGTATACATCATAGGTAAAGATAGGATGAATGTATTGAAAATGAGTATCCGGAAAATATTAAATGCGTAAATGTTTAGAAATTAGTGGGTTGATGCTAAAATGGGGCTTTGGGTGATAGGTTTGGCAGCGAGTTGGGTCTATGGTCGGAGGCTTTGGGTTCGCTTTACCCCTAAATCCCCTAAAGGGGACCTTTTTCCATTATCACGATATTTTTAAAAAATCGTCAGATTTTTTAAAAAGAATATCGTTGAGCGTCCGTACGGACGCTCCAAACGGATTCCAAAAAATCTGTTTCTAGGTCATTACTTTGAAAGCAGCCTCCTGGCTGCAGGAATGATCACCAAATCACAGATCACAAGATCACAGATCATTCTACTTCATGAACGTCACATCCCCATACCTCACCTCACTCCTTCCATCCTTAAACTCTGCAATCAGCTTATACGCAAACACCGCCGAATTCAAAGGCTTATCCCGCATCGTACCATCCCATGCATAGACAGGATCATCAGCAGGAAAATGTTCCGCAGAAAAAACCTCATTCCCCCACCGATCAAATATCACAAACAAAGAAATCTCCCGGATCTCATCACCTGCATTGATCAACAACAAGTCATTGATTCCATCACCATTAGGAGAAAAAATATTCGGGACATAAATTTCATCAGCTCTTTCTAAAAACAATGTCAATGCATCTTCATCCATGCATCCATCCAAACTTGTTACCACTACAGAATAGGTTGTCGTGATAATAGGTGCAACCAACTGAGTGAGGCATGTCGGACAATTTGGATTGAGCAGTCCGGACCAACTTACAGATGCCAAAGAATCATAAGGTACATTCACGATCGCATGAATTACAGCCGTATCGCCGACCATGATCATCTTGTTATCACCCAGTTCCACATTGACCATCAGGGGAGCATTGATCAAGATGATCTCCATGTCTTCACAATCATTAGCATCAAGGGCTGTAACTGTGTAAGAACCACCTGCAAGGGAATCAAATACTGATGATGATTGATAATTGACTCCATCCATTGAATAACGGATGGGAAGAACTCCTCCGTTTTGATTCACCGTAATGCTTCCATTATTCTGATCAAAACATTCCGGTGTCGAAACCGTGAAGCTGATCATGAATGGTGGAGGATCTATTATCATCACTTCTACGTTCGTCTTACATCCATTTCCATCAGTCACTGTTACCGAATAATTTCCTGCAAGGAGACCTGTGATGCTTTGATCAAGACTACCGGTTGACCAGATATAAGTATATGGCGGAACACCAACGACATTGGCACTCAGGCTGCCATCACTTTCTCCAAAGCAACTGATATCGTATCCATTGAAATCAGAAGTAACTTTAATGTCCAAATCTGGTAAAGGATACAAGCTTATTTGTTCGATCACAAAACTATCACAACCATCCTGGTTGGTGAATGATGTTTCGATACTTCCAACCTGGCCCGGATCACATGTAAGGAAAGATATGACAGTAGTATCTGCAGGGACGAGAGACACGGTAGTTGTTACGATGCTATCACATCCATGTTGATTGACCAGCGAAGTCACAAAAACCCCGGTTTCCGCTGACATGCATGTTGTCCAAAAAAGAAATGTCTCATCACCAGGCAGCAGATCAACCGTTGTCGTCACAATGCTGTCACAACCGTAATGATTGATAAAAGTCTCTGTGATTACGCCTACATCAGCAGGATTGCAAGATGATGCAGATAGCTGGATGTTATGGCTCATAGCATAATCAACTGTTGTTGTCACAATACTATCACATCCAAATCGATTGACAAACGTTTCTGTGCTTACACCTACATCTGCTGAATCACACGATGAACTTGTGATGTACGTGTTATCACTTATGGAAAAATCAACCGTTGTGATCACTGTGCTATCACATCCCGATTGCGAAGTAAAATGTGTTTCAAAAACACCAAGACTTGCAGAATCACATGAAGTGGTAAATAAATAAGTCGTATCCGGAATACCCGCACTCACAGTTGTGATAACAAGACTGTCACAACCCGACTGATTGGAAAGCAACAATTCAAAAACACCAATGGCAGAAGAGTCGCATGATGTCGAAGTCAGATAGCTTGTATCCGCAGGCGCATTCGTAACGGTAGTGATGATAAGGCTATCGCATCCTGCCTGATCCGGTACTATTTGTTGAAAAACTCCCAACTGTGAAGAATCACATGTGGTCTGCAAAAGTGAAGTCGTATCTGCGGGAGGAATAAGGCTGACAGTGGTGATCACCAGGCTGTCACATCCACCCTGGTTGGTCAACAATTGAGTGAATACACCCGTGCTCGCAGAATTGCAGGATGATTGTGAAATGGCTGTAGTATCGGATGGTAAAAGGCTTACTGTGGTATGCACTATCGTATCGCATCCAGCAGGATTGTTTATAAAAGTTACAAATACACCTGCTTCTGCCGGATCACATGTCTTGGCCTGGACCGTAACATTGACTGCGGGCAAAATGTCAATCGTGTAAACAACTGTGCTGTCACATCCGTATTCCGTATCAAATAAGATTTCATACGTTCCGGCTTGTGTCTCCCAATAATATCCAAGCCAGATGCTATCGCCTTCACAAATGCTTTCTGCAGTTGTCGCAAAATACGTTGGATAGACATAGATCACCTGGGATGGATCCTGGATCTCGACGCATGTAGGTTCTGAAGGAATCACATTTGTAATCGTATATTCTGTAGACTGGGATGGAAGATCAAAAAAATCATAGCTGCTTTCGACATTCGCAAGTGTAAAAGGTGATCCCGGATTAGGAGTAATAACTACATCAATCGGAAATGGAGAATCAGTTGTGAGAGTCATATTGGCTTGCTCATTGTCACAGATCTCATCATTTCCTGTAAGGGATACATGGATAATGGGAAGGATAGTCAGTAAAACTGTGTCCTGGTTGGGACAATTGATTCCATTTTCAATAGTGACGATGTATTCTCCTTCATTACTGACCGTGATGGATTGAGTATGTGCTCCTGTATTCCACTGATATATGGAGCCGGGGTTCCCGGCATCCAAGGTGGCGGATTCGCCTTCGCATTTTTCCTGGTCAGGACCGAGGTCTAAAGGAATGAGCGGAAGTTCATTTACATGGATGAATGCAGTAGCTACATTGCTCATAGAACCAGATTCTGTAGTGAATTGTACTTCAACAGTGCGGACTCCAGCAGTGGGAGGCAATGCAGTATTATTATACCTGATCAGGCGCAATGCATCTTTAAAGTCAGTTGATTTTGCTACACCTTCATTCGTCAGCGTGATCATGTCTGTTCCTGAACCCGATACATCGATTCCTGTTACGGAACCTGTCATTTCTAAAATTTCATATGGTGCATCAGGAAGAGAACCTGTCAATTCAATGGTCATTGTAGTGATGTATGCATCATACATCATACCGATATCTTCATCAGCAATGTCAACTCCATCAGAAAGACAATCGAAATCAGTTGTGTTGAAATCAGCATCAGTGGCACTGGAACTATCATCACAATCGAGGTCAATTGCTAATTCACAAATAGTTGGTGAAGAAAATTCCATTAATGATGTAATATCTGTTATTTCCCATGTTAATTCGCAAAAGGGTGTAATTGCCCCATCAACTATGTTGACGTAAACAAGCTGTGAGTTAGAAAATTCAGAAGCAATTAAAGTATTACAAATAGTTGAAGCTGTTAATCCTTGAATATTCCACAGAACCGGAAAAGTAGCTACTAATTCATTATTTGAAGGATTATTGATATCTAGTTTTACTATTCCTGATTGTAACGGTGGATTACTAATTTTACAATCGAAATAGAATTCACCATTTAACAAGGTTATATCACCACCTCCTACCTCCCATCCAACATATCCTAAATTTGTTATTACTCCTGTATTAGTGTCTATACGAAATAGACTGTCCCCAGGAATTCCGTTGATCCAATCATATACAGAAATGGTATAAAAAATCTCTCCATCTGTTGAAACCAATCCTATATGTAATGGAAAATCAGGCCATGGTGGCAAATCATAAAATACTTGCTGCATCCCTGTTAACGTATCAATAATAAAAATAGTTGGGCCAAATATACTATACAAATCTCCTTCAGGACTCATTGTCAAACCATCAGTTCCCGTTGTATTATGTCCAATAAATTCTTGACTGCAGAAACTATTACACCATGCGTTTGAATTAATTTGAATTTTATAGAATGGCAGATTTTGTGTAACAGGACCCCATATTGCAAAAATTGATTGGGCAATGATAGATTGACAGGATAAAATGAATAAAAATACAGAAGCTAGTAATATGCTTTTCTCTTTCCAGAAGACGAATTTATTTTTCACTTACTAGTAAAATTTTGCAGGTGCCAGTTCAAAATGGAAAGCTGTCACCTGCATTTAAGACATTATTACAATTCAAAAACATGAAGTTAGTGAACAATCACTACCGGTTGACCAATAAGGCTTCGGCGGTGGAGAATTTAACGTAATTGTCACAAACTGCGGGCTAGGCTGTCCTACTTGACAAGTTAACCTGATTTGCGGTGTTCCTCCTGTGGCAGAAGTAATCCCAAATTGCGAATTTTGTGGGACACAAAATAAAGCACTTGAAAATTGACCTGTCAATGTGATAGTTTCTAAAAAGCCACTGATATCTGGGCAAAAAGGCAGACCACTAAAACCGCAGGCCATGGTGGATACACAAGGTCCTGATGTACCGCAAAAATCCAAGGTTGTTGAGCCTATACTTAAAAGTTGTACAGAACAGCAACAATCGTTTATTGGACAATCTTCGCAATCGTCGACACAATCATCTTCTCGTGCCTGTACTTCGCCATTAATAGTGACTAATGACTTATGTATTTCTGCTTTTTCGCAAGATGTTATCATAAACAAGGAGAAAAGACAGAACAAAATAAGAAGATATAATTTATTGTACATTATAGTTAAATTAACAATTGTTATTAATGAGTACTGGCCTTTGAAAGCTGCTGAGCCGAAGAGGCCGGTACTTTTACCAAATTTCGTCTGTTTAGGGTTTTGAAGTAATATTCTCCTAATCTCAAGAAAGATTAGAGAGATGTTTAATACTCTCCTTAAATGCCATATTGGCATTTGGTTACGGCCTCCAGATCCCGGCGATCCAGAGGCTAGGCTTTTCGACAGTCATTAGAGGCAGCTTCAACAAAATTGAAGCACAATCGTGTTGACCAGATTGGTGGAGGATTGTGATGTCGGCCATAGTGTTAAGATTCAGATGTTAAAACTGGGTGCCGACTGTAATAGATTTGCAATTTATACATAATAGTCAGCAATTCCTGATTTCAAATGTTAAATGATTATGACCTTCATTGCCCCGACATTTTATTTCGTGAACATAGTGCAGAGATTTACACCTGCAGTCTACAAGACTGCTCTCCATTAATTCCGCAATGGATTCTGATTCATAATATTGATTCGAAGTAAATACTTCGAATAGCAATTGCATTTGGGAATTGATTATTACCTGCAGTCAGGAGACTGCTTTCCGTTAATTTCGTTATTGATTATGATTTGTGATATTGATTCGAAGTTTGGAAACTTCGAATAGCGTCTGGGGGATTGATCCTGAAAGGATCTAATGTTATTGGCCGCGGGTGCAACCCACGGAATCAGGTGCAACAAAAATCTCGACCCTGAAGGGGTCCAATAAAAATCTGTTTCTACAGTCATATCGTGAACATAGTGCAGAGATTTATGCCTGCAGTCTACAAGACTGCTCTGATGATTTCGTTATTGAATATGATTCGTAATATTGATTCGAAGTGAATACTTCGAATAGCGATTGCATTTGGGAATTGATTATAACCTGCGGTCAGGAGATCGCTTTTAGATGATTTAGATATTGAATTTGATTGGCGATATGGATTCGAAGTTTGGAAACTTCGAATAGCGATTACAATGTGAAAATTGAAACTCTATGCTCTCTGCTCTCTGCCTTATGCTATTTAATCAATGTAACATCACCAGCCTTCACCTCGGTCTTTCCGGTTTTGAAAGTTGCAATCAATTTGTAAGCAAACACTGCAGAATTGAGATCTTTTTCTCCCATTTTTCCATCCCATGCATAGGCAGGATCATTGGCCTGGAAATGCTCAGCAGAATAGACCACATTGCCCCATCGGTTATAAATGACGAATGAAGAAATCTCTTCTACTTCAACTCCCGCACTGATGATGAGCTGATCATTGATGTTATCTCCATTTGGTGAGAAGATGTTTGGAACAAGAATGTCTGTCTTTTTACCGATGAACACAGTAACATCATCTTCATCCTGACAACCATCTACTGTGGTAACCGTCACGGAAAAACTAGTCGTAACGAATGGGAAAATCGTATGAACAGGACATGAAGGACAAAGTGGATCATCAACATTCGTCCACACAATGGAAGCAAGTGAATCAAAAGGAACATTGACCAAAGCATGGAGGATAACTGTATCTCCAAAAGATACCACCTGGTTATCACCAAGACTCACATCAACGGCCAATGGAACGTGGATGCCGATGATTTCACTCACTGCGCAATCATTCGCATCCAATGCAGTAACTGTATAAATTCCTTTGCCTAATTGCCCGAAAACAGGTGAAGACTGGTAATTAATTCCGTCAATACTATATCGTAATGGTAAAACTCCGCCAGTCGGCACAACTGTTATCGCACCAAAACGCTGATTAAAACAATCTGCATTGGAAACTGAAAAACTCATCGCAAATGGTTGAGGTTGGATCAATGTTACATCCTCACTTGTAATACATCCGTTCCCATCGGTCACTGTCACCGCATAATCTCCGGCAGCAAGACCTGAAATAGACTGACCTGGACTTCCTGTTGACCAGAGATAAGTCAGAGGTGATACGCCTGAAACATTCGCTGTAATACTTCCATCACTTTCGCCAAAACAACTGATATCCACTCCATTGAATTCTGAAGTCACCTCAAGATCCAATTGTGGTAATGGAAATAATGAAGTGGAAGAGATGACAAGACTATCGCAACCGTCCTGGTTGGTAAATGTGTTTGGTACATCACCAACTTCGCCCGGATCACAAGTTTTAAATAAAAAAGTCGTCGTATCTGCAGGTACAAGTGCCACTGTTAAAGTGACTATACTATCGCATCCATTTTGAGCCGTGAATGAACTTACAAATACACCTGCATCAGAAGACCTGCAAGTCGTTGAAGACAATGAAGTCGTAATGGAAGGCAACAATGTTATTGTTTCGGTCACTGTACTGTCGCAACCATATTTATTCGTCAGGTTTTGTATAAATACGCCTGCTGATGCCTGGTTACAAGTAGTACCTGAAATTTGAACATTACTTGCAGGCAACAATGAAACAGTTTCTGTCACAATACTATCACATCCAAACTGGTTGACAAATGTTTGTACGAATACCCCAACCGAATTGGGATCACATGAGGAAGAAGTTATAGAAGTTGCATCTTTCGGAGAAAAAGTCACAGTAGTGATGACAAGACTATCACATCCGGATTGTGAAGTGAAGTGCGTTTCAAATACACCTAAACTACCTGGATCACAAGAAGTATCAGACAAATATGTCGTATCCGCGAGGCTAAAGCTTACAGTAGAAACAATGAGGCTATCACATCCATCCTGGTTATTCAATAATGTTTGAAAGGTGCCAACATCTGCAAGATCACAGGAAGAAGAAAAAAGATAGGTTGTATCCGATTGAGCCAACGTCACTGTCGTATATACAATACTATCGCAGCCTGTAATATCAGACCATAAACTTGGGAAAGTACCTAATTCA
>Ga0190274_10002480_pt1 | contig 10861 bp, 9 predicted proteins | sample Popmic531T_FD_133002 | JGI IMG/M metagenome (GOLD analysis project Ga0190274, IMG submission 133002) | Populus adjacent soil microbial communities from riparian zone of Yellowstone River, Montana, USA - 531 T | ecosystem: Environmental > Terrestrial > Soil > Riparian zone | place: USA: Montana...
GGCCGGAGAGCGACAAAGTCCCATCGACATTCGTCCCGAAAACACGGTTTTCAACGACGCGTTGCCTCCGTTGCAATTCACGTTCAATTCCGATACAGCGCTGAGCGTGGTCAATACCGGCTCTCCTGATCCAGAGAAATCGCTCAGGGCTAACGTAAATGTCGGAGCCGGGAAACTGATGGTTTCGGGGCATGAATGGGATCTGGCTCAGTTTCACTTTCATAAACCCGCGGAGCATTTGCTAAAGGGTGTTGCGGCACCGATGGAAATGCACCTCGTGTTCAGCGACCCTTCCAGCAGCAATCTACTGGTTGTGGGGCGTTGGATTGATGTGAGTAGTACTCCGAATAGCGCGCTCGATCCGATTTTCTCCCACTTGCCGCAAACAACTTCGGACACGCTGGATATCGAGCATTTCAATCTGAATACGTTGCTGCCTGCCAATCTGGACTCTTTCCGCTACCCCGGTTCACTGACCACGCCCCCATTTTCTGAGAATGTGAGTTGGATAGATCTGGCGGAGCCGTTAAGTCTATCCCAGGGCCAGATTGATGCCTTCGGCACCCTTTTCCCCAATGGAAACGCCCGCGACGTTCAAGATCTCCATGGTCGGCTGGTCCAGACGGACGTACCTGGATTCGCCACTGCCGTTCCGGAGCCACAAACGTACGCCATGCTTTTGGCGGGCCTCTGCATCATCGGCTGGAATGTGCGCAGGCAAGCAGGTCGCCAATTGAGGGGACTGGCTTAAGTTCGTTATTACTCGGCTCGGCTACACAAATTGTAGCGGGTCTCGCGCCACGTATTGAAAGAGGGACTCCGTAACTGGAGTTCCCTCTCTAAAGGCTCTCCTGACTGGCGCGAATGACGCTGGCCTCACAGGAAATGCGGTGCCTATTGCACCGATCGCAGAAAGCCTTTATATTTCCCACATGACAACCTGTCGTCGTTTCTTCCCTACCTCTTTCCGCTGGCACCTGCCGCAACTGGCGGGACCGCTGCTGCGCCGCGCGCGCTAACCGTCTCTCGCTCTCCCTTACGTTTTACCCCGGAATCTGTCCCCTGGATTCTGTATTGCAGTTCGAGTATTCTTGCGGAAACGGAGAAATCGTTTGAAAGAGCATCTAATTATTTTTGACACCACTCTTCGCGATGGCGAGCAGAGTCCGGGCGCCTCCATGACAAAGGAGGAGAAGATACGAATTGCGCGACAGTTGGAACGCATGCGCGTAGATGTAATTGAAGCTGGCTTCCCTGCTGCTTCCAATGGCGATTTTGAAGCGGTCAAGGCGGTGGCTGACACAATCCGGGATAGCACCGTTTGCGGCCTGGCGCGCGCGATAGAGGCAGACATCGAGCGTGCCGGCGAGGCTTTGCGAGGGGCTTGTTCTGGGCGTATCCACACGTTTATAGCCACTTCGCCGATTCACATGGAGAAAAAGCTGCGCATGTCTCCAGATCAAGTAGTGGAACAAGCAGTGAAGGCGGTGAAGTGGGCGCGTCAATATACGGATGACGTGGAATTTTCTCCGGAAGATGCAGGCCGCTCCGATATAACGTTCCTGTGCCGCGTGCTGGAGGCGGTGATTGCCGCAGGTGCGAAGACCCTGAATATTCCCGATACTGTGGGCTACACTATGCCGCAACAATTTGGAAGCCTGATACAGACGTTACGCGAGCGTATCCCAAGTTCCGACAAGGTTGTTTTCTCGGTGCACTGCCATAACGATCTCGGACTAGCGGTAGCAAATTCCTTGTCCGCCGTGAGTCAGGGCGCGCGGCAGGTGGAATGCACAGTGAACGGCCTAGGCGAACGGGCTGGCAATGCCTCGCTCGAGGAAATTGTGATGGCGGTTCGCACTCGACAGGATTACTTCGAATGTGATACTCGTATCGACGCCGTTCACATCGTGCCGACGAGCAAACTAGTATCCGGCATTACCGGTTTTCCGGTACAGCCCAACAAAGCCATCGTTGGCGCCAACGCTTTCGCTCATGAATCTGGCATACATCAGGATGGTGTACTCAAGCACCGCGAAACATATGAAATAATGCGTGCCGAAGATGTTGGCTGGGGAGCGAACAAGTTGCTGCTTGGGAAGCATTCCGGGCGCAACGCCTTCCGGAGCCGCTTAGCTGAACTTGGGATAGCGCTTGAATCGGAGGAAGCGCTTAACACCACCTTCATGCGTTTCAAGGAACTGGCAGACAAGAAGCATGACATCTTTGATGAGGACCTGTACGCGCTGATTTCGGACGACGCCATGACCCTGCATGAACACTATAAGTTATTATCACTGACAGCTCATAGCGAAACCGGGGAAATGCCTCACGCAAGCATTGTAATCGCCGAAGAAGGCAGGGAATCCCGTGCCGAATCTGAGGGCAGCGGTCCGGTCGATGCCACTTTTCGCGCGATCGAAAAAATACTGAATAGCGGGGCAGAGTTACAGCTGTTTTCGGTTAACGCCATTACCAGCGGGACCGATTCGCAGGGGGAGGTGACGGTACGATTACAAAAATCAGGACGGATCGTCAACGGTAACGGGGCCGATACCGATATCGTGGTTGCCTCGGCCAAAGCCTACCTCAGCGCCCTCAACAAGCTTCACAGCAAGCTGGAGCGCGCCCACCCTCAAGTTTAGGGAAGGGTTTGCCGGGCAGAACAAACTCTTCCTGCGTACAGAGAGGGTGTTGTCGCGGCAAGGGTGGCAAGGGTGTTAAGCTCCTTTCTAAATCCTATCACGTAGGCCGCCAACTCATGAAATCCTCTCGGTTTTTGGATTTCGCCACCTATGTTCTCGCTCGCTTCGTGCAACACAACTGTACGCAGGTGGCTGGCAGCCTCACCTTTACAACTTTGCTCTCACTAGTACCGCTCATCGCTATCGCACTATCGATCGTTGCCGCATTTCCAGCTTTTGCCGAGTTTTCCAGCCAAATAAAGATATTTCTTCTTACGACTATGGTGCCGGAAGCTGCGAACAAGGCTATCGCAGTATATATGCAGCAGTTTGCCGACAACGCCGTGCGATTGACAGCGATCGGTACTGCTTTTCTGGGGGTGACCGCGCTGGCGCTGATGCTCACCATTGATAAGGCTCTGAATGGAATCTGGCGTGTGCCGCGACTTCGCCCGCTCTTGCACCGTCTGTTGATTTACTGGGCCACGCTCACCATAGGACCCTTATTGATTGGCGCAAGCTTGTCGCTGACCTCCTGGCTGATCGGCGTCTCGATGGGTCTTGCTCAAGACGTTCCAGGCATCAGTGTCGCGCTTCTGCAACTCGCACCGATCCTGCTGACGAGCACTGCTTTTTCCGCCGCATATCTCATCGTACCCAACCGGCTGGTTTCATGGCGCCACGCCGTCTGTGGAGGCGTGGCGGCGGCCGTAGGATTCGAAATAATGAAACAGGGCTTCGCGTCCTATGTTACTCACTTCCCCACATATCAGGCTGTCTACGGCGCATTTGCGGCTATTCCTATTTTTTTAATGTGGGTTTATCTATCGTGGCTCATGGTGCTGTTGGGGGCAGTGATCGCTGCGTCGCTTTCAAGCTGGCGATTTGGCGAATGGCGGCGCCACGCAACAGCTCAGGGTAAGCAGTTTGTCGACGCGCTACGCCTGTTGCAAGTGCTTGCAGAAGGATTTAGCAGCGGTAAGGTTGAAACATACTCGAGTCTTCAGGAACGGCTTAAGCTCAGTCTGGAAGAGATGGAGCCCATACTCGAACTCATGGGAAGCGCCGATCTCGTGCGACAGATAAAAGGAGGAGGGTGGGTGCTGATACTTGATCCCGCAAAAATCACGGTCGCTGATATCTATCGCCTTTTTACATTTCGCCCCGACGCCGCCCGCGCAGCCACGGCGGGTAATTCAAGGCTGGAGCAGTTGCTTGACGAGATTGCGGCTGGCATGAACGATAAAATGAGTCTACCGCTGACGCGGCTTTTTAATCCACCTTCTATTGGCAATGCAGTATCTCGCATTACTTCTACCTGAAAAAATGATGCGCTACCTCGCTACCCTGTTTTGCCTGTTGCTGTCGTTATCAACGGCTGCTGACGCCAAAGGTTTTAATTTTACCGATCGTATGGGTAAGAAGCTTACGTTATCGGACTACAAGGGCAAATGGGTCCTTGTAAATTTCTGGGCGACCTGGTGTCCACCTTGCCTGAAGGAGATTCCTGACTTGGTATCGCTATATGAAAGCCGAAACGACGTGGTTGTGATTGGTATAGCCATGGATTATAACGATCCGAAGACGGTGCTGAAGTATGTCAAATCCATGTCCATCTCCTATCCGATTGTGATGGGCGATAAGAAGATCGCTGCGCAGATCGGCCCGGTTTCTATGCTTCCCACCACCTATGTGTTCGACCCCGCGGGCAACCCCGCCGTCTACAAGGTTGGACTGATCTCGCGCGAAAGCCTGGAAGAATACATGCGTGATTATTCGCCGCCAAAACCACAGAACAAGGACCGTGGGCCGACAATCAAGCGCAAGGAAAACTAGTTTACCAGAACCTGAGATGTGGTCGCGAAAGGGGAGTTCTCCGTTGGCGTTTGATCCGGGAGAGTTTTAGCGGTTACCTACTCTAGCTTTCAATAACTCAATAATATTCGAGCTGGGTAACGGCACAGGTTGAGGCTTTTCGTCCCGACGCCCCTGATACTCGACGTATTGATCCTTCAAGCTTCGTTCGCCGATGATAACGCGATGAGGGATGCCGATAAGTTCCATGTCGGCGAACATCACACCAGGACGGTCGTCGCGGTCATCGAGCAGAACTTCGATGCTGGCTGCACAAAGCTCCTCGTACAACTTTTCCGCTTCAGCCTTCACCTGTGCATTCTTGCGCATGCCAATAGGAATAATGACAATCTGGAATGGGGCCATTGCCGGGGGAAAAATGATGCCGCGCCCATCGTGATTTTGCTCGATCGCCGCCGCGACGATTCGCGATACCCCGATTCCGTAACAGCCCATTTCCATAAACCGTGGCTGTCCGGACTCGTCCAGGTAACTAGCACTCATTGCTTCGGAATACTTGGTATGCAGCTTGAAAATATGCCCCACCTCGATGCCGCGGCAAATATTCACCAAGCCCCGACCATCGGGTGACAGATCTCCCGCCACGATGGTCCGAATGTCGAGAATGTGGCCCGGTTCTTCCAAGTCACGGCCAAAGTTGACGTTGATGAGATGGAAGCCCTCTTCATTCGCGCCGCAAACGAAGTCGCTCATTGCCGCAACCGTACGATCTGCAATCACAGGAAACTGAAGACCGACGGGTCCGATATATCCCGGAACGGAACCAATTTCTTTCCGGATTTCTTCTTCCCTGGCGAGCCTGAAATCCGCCAGGAAGGAAATCTTCCGAATTTTGGTTTCGTTCAGGTAATGATCGCCGCGCAAGAGCAACAGATGCATCTTCCCCTGGGCAATGACCGCGATGGTCTTTACAGTCTGTTCGATGGGAAGATTCAGAAACGTGGCCACCTCCTCGCAGGTTTTTTTCGCCGGTGTCGCGACCTTTTGCATCAATCCGTCGGCTGCGCTCCGCGGCGCTTCGGGTGGTAGCGCCTCAGCCATTTCGATGTTTGCAGCATAATCCGAAGCGGGACAAAAGGCGATCGCGTCCTCGCCCGAGTCCGCTAGAACGTGAAACTCGTGGGAACTGCTGCCTCCAATGGCGCCGGTATCGGCGGTTACTGCACGAAACCTCAAGCCCAGACGGTCGAATATGCGGGAATAGGCGCGGTGCATGATACGATATGTTTGATCCAGGCTATAAATGTCGGTATGGAAGGAATACGCGTCTTTCATCATAAATTCGCGTGCCCGCATTACACCAAAGCGCGGCCGAATCTCGTCGCGAAATTTGGTCTGGACCTGATAAAAGGTCACAGGCAATTGGCGGTAACTCTTGACTTCGCGTCGAACAATGTCGGTAATCACTTCCTCATGCGTGGGACCAAAGCAGAAATCGCGCTCATGCCTGTCCTGGATTTTCAACATCTGCGGACCAAACATGTCCCAGCGGCCCGTTTCTCGCCATAATTCCGCCGGTTGCACTGCGGGCATCAGAAGTTCTACTGCACCGGTTGCGTCCATCTCCTCTCTTACGATATTTTCCACCTTGCGCAGAACTTTCAAGCCAAGGGGCATCCAGGTGTACAGGCCGCTGCCGAGTCGCCTGATGAGGCCGGCACGCAGCATCAGCTTGTGGCTGGCCAACTCCGCTTCGGCTGGCGCTTCCTTCAAAGTGGAAATAAAAAAATTAGATACACGCATACCCTTCCCGATGTACGATTTCAGCGGAACGATTCTACTCGAAAGGCCTTCTGTTTGGGTTAATGCTGTCGCCAGACCCGTGTGCGACGCAGGGACAACGGAGCAGGCTCTTCGGTCATTGGAGTGGGTACTCGCAATACCATGTCCTGTACACGGGTGGCGAAGGTCTTGGATTCGACCCATAACAGCTTTCAATCTGCGATAAAATGTGGAAAAATCTTTTATTGTGATGGACGAGACGGGTGAATCGCATGATCGACCGTAACGGATACCGCTCAAATGTCGGTATCGTTCTGCTGAACACGAAAAACGAGGTATTTTGGGGCAAGCGCGTTAAACAGGATTCCTGGCAATTTCCGCAGGGCGGTATCAAGGCAGGAGAAAGCCCGGAGCAGGCGATGTATCGCGAATTGACCGAAGAGGTGGGGTTGCATCCCTGGCACGTCGAGATTATCGGCCGTACCCGTGACTGGCTGCGCTACGAGGTGCCTGATCAGTGGATAAGGCGCGACTGGCGGGGTAACTATAAAGGCCAGAAGCAGATCTGGTATCTGCTGCGCCTGCTCGGACGTGATTGTGACGTGTCGCTTCGCGCGAGTGTGCGTCCTGAATTCGATGCCTGGCGATGGAATCAATATTGGGTAGAACTTGACTCCGTGGTCGAATTCAAGCGCCAAGTCTATCGCCAGGCTTTAACCGAGCTCGCGCGACTGCTAAACCGGCCGCCCCTTCCACGCTGCGGCACCGAGTATGGCTGGTCCGGCTATGGCAACCAGGAACAGCTTGCAACCCAGCCAGCCAAGCGAAGCGAATGATGCGGCAGGTGCCTTTTTATCGGGTGGCAATGTGGTTGTCAAGGCGTTAAGGACAGGTCTGAATTCAAACACAGACGCTTGCTGCGACGATTATAACTTCTCCACCTCATCGCACACCGCGCGGTTTCATTGCAGCGTATCTCCGTAAGGAACTAGGCATGCGGTTCGATGAGTTCAGTCAGGCTATTCGCTGGCAACGACCCATTTTTCAAGTTTACAATTACCCCAGGGGGTAAAATTTGTGAGGCGTCATCGGCTGCGCCATTACAGCCGCGTTTTTAGGGAGATTACCGATGATAAAGCGCGCATTGATCATATCGCTGCTATCTATTGGAACAATTGCCGTCCCGGTGGGCGCATCTGCTGCTGATGAGCCTATCCAGCCGATTCCAGCCGCCAAGCCAAAAAATGAAAACATGGTGGAATTGGGCAAGATGCTTTTTTTTGATCCCCGGTTGTCCAAATCTGGGTTCATTTCCTGTAATTCGTGCCATAACCTGAGCATGGGAGGAACGGATAACCTGCAGACTTCGATCGGTCACAACTGGCATGAAGGCCCAATCAACTCGCCGACAGTGTTGAATTCGAGCATGAGCCTCGCGCAATTCTGGGATGGCCGAGCTAAGGATTTAAAAGAGCAAGCCGGAGGCCCCATCGCCAATCCGGGGGAGATGGCGTTCTCTCATGAACTGGCAACAGATGTGCTACGCTCCATTCCCGAGTACCGGACTCGTTTTAAGCAGATATTTGGCTCAGATAAGATAACCATCGATTCGGTAACCGATGCGATTGCGGCATTTGAGGAAACGCTGGTAACACCGGATTCCCGTTTCGACAAGTGGCTCAAGGGCGACAAGAGCGCAATTAACCAAACCGAACTGGAGGGTTACAAAATATTCAAGGAAAGCGGGTGCACCAGCTGTCACAACGGACCAGCAGTAGGCGGCGCATCATTCCAGAAGTTTGGAATCCATGAACCGTATCAAACGAAGAGCAAGGCCGAAGGCCGTTTTGCGGTAACTGGAAAAGACGCAGACCGCTTCATGTTCAAGGTACCCACATTACGAAATGTGGAGCTGACCTACCCGTATTTTCATGATGGCGCTGCTGCAACCCTGGAAGAAGCAGTGGATACCATGGGACGATTACAACTGGGCCGAAAATTCAGCAAGGACGAAAATGCCAAGGTTGTAGCGTTTCTGAAAACGCTCACCGGTAAGCAACCCGACCTCAAACTGCCTATCCTACCGCCCTCAAACAAGGAAACGCCGAGACCTAAGCCGTTTGGTTGATGCGACTCCTTTCGACCGCCCATCTTCAGCACTGCCCAAGCTGGACTCCAGCTTGGGCGATCTCCAGAGAGAGAAATAATAGTTGCCTACAGGTATTTTAGGCACGTATTGATGGGCCCGGGCGGCAGTTGCAACGAGCTGCCCGGTTTTTACCCGTCATCCGACTATCTAGCCAAGAATTATCTAACGTTGCCCCCGTTTTTCTCGTTTTTTTCTGCTATTTTTCCTATATGCCTATGTGGTTTCCGTCAGTGCGATTTCCGAGCCCGTACCTTTGACAGCGCCCAATTGTCGAGCTGATAGCATTCATAAGGCAGTTCTAAATCCTCCCCTTCGAGGAATATGGATTTACTCTACAAAATCAAGTAGAGTTATCTCTTGAATAATCAAAACACGGAGTCATCAATGAGCGCTAAGGGGCAATTATTACAAGACCCGTTCCTGAATACGCTACGGAAAGAGCATATCCCCGTATCGATTTATCTGGTAAACGGAATCAAGTTGCAAGGGCATATCGACTCCTTTGATCAGTATGTGGTACTGCTGAAAAATACGGTTACACAAATGGTATACAAGCATGCCATCTCCACCGTCGTTCCCGCGAGGGCCGTTAATATCCCATTCGAGGCTCCCGCAACACCTGATGCTTGATCAACCCGCCAGGCAAACGCTTAACACACACACCCCGGTAGATGCCGCTGTACTGGTCAGCCTCGATTTTGGCGGCGGATATTCAGCCGAAAGCTTAGAAGAATTACGGCTGCTGGCAGCAAGCGATCAGCTCGAAGTCTCAGCCGTGGTCGGAGGCAGACGGACCAGGCCTGATCCAGCGACATTCGCAGGTAGCGGCAAAGTCGATGAAATCATGGCCGCGGTCGAGCAGACTGGTGCATCATTGATTGTTTTCAATCATGACCTCTCCCCTGCTCAGCAACGGAATCTGGAGCAGCGCCTGCGACGGCGCGTCGTCGATCGCACCAGCCTGATTCTTGATATCTTTGCACAGCGCGCGAAAAGCCACGAGGGTAAATTACAGGTAGAGTTGGCTCAACTGGAGCATCTGGCTACCCGTCTGGTGCGCGGATGGACCCATCTGGAGCGCCAAAAAGGGGGCATCGGCCTGCGCGGTCCAGGCGAGACACAACTGGAAACCGACCGGCGCCTGCTCGGCAGGCGCGTTAAGCTTCTTAAGGAGAAACTCGCAAAGTTCCAATGTCAACGCTCGCTACAGCGCCGTTCCAGACAACGTGGACAAGTGTTATCGGTTTCCATTGTCGGTTATACCAATGCCGGCAAATCCACTCTTTTTAATAGACTAACCCGAGCGCATGCGTATGTGGCGAATCAGTTATTCGCAACCCTGGATGCGACCGCACGGAAGCTGTTCATACCGGAGCAAGGTTCCGTCGTCATTTCGGACACAGTTGGATTTATCCGCGACCTGCCCCACACACTCGTTGCCGCTTTTCGCGCCACCCTGGAGGAAACCGTTCAGGCGGACTTGTTACTTCATGTGGTCGACGCAGGCAGTCCCAACCGGGCTGAGCAGATCGATGAAGTAAACAAGGTACTAAAAGAAATCGGTGCTGATTCCATTCCTCAAATACTGATACTGAACAAGATAGACGCCATCGAATTATCGACCGGCACAGCGGGATATGGGCGTGATGAGTATGGTAGAATCGCACACGTGCGGCTGAGTGCAAAAACCGGCGAAGGGCTCGAGTTTATTAAGCTTGCGCTCTCAGAAGCAGTTGTCACGCGCGCCTTGCAGGGGCATGAGCACGCGGGACAGGAAAATTCCTTAGCGAGCCACCAAATATGACGAAGCAGTACACAGGCGACTGCCACGTAGGATAGGCTCGATTCAGGTTTTCCATCCACCGTTTTATGCTATCTACACTAAGCAGAAATATAGGAATCATCATGGGATTAAACGATCCTCAGTGGGGAAGAAAAAAAGGCAATTCCGGTCCACCTGATCTGGATCAATTGTGGCGCAACTTCAACAAGAAGCTTAATAACCTCTTCAAACGCAAGGGTGGCGGCGGCAATGTTTCCGGAGGCGGAGAACCGGGTGACGGGGGTCCCAAGCGCTATGGTGGAAGTATCGGATTACTTGTCGGACTACTCCTGCTGTTGTGGATTGGCAGTGGATTTTATATCGTGAACGAAGGCCAGCGCGGCATCGTCCTTCGATTCGGCAAATACGTGGAGAGTACACAGGCGGGCCTGCGCTGGCACCTGCCATATCCGATCGAGGTGGTGGAATCGGTGAATGTGAGTCAAGTGCGCACGGTAGAGATTGGATATCGGAATAACGTGAGGAGCAAAGTGCTCAAGGAATCTCTGATGTTGACGGATGATGAAAACATTATCGATATTCAATTTGCGGTGCAATACATTCTCAAGAATCCCGAGGAGTTCCTGTTCACCAACCGCGAACCGGAAA
>Ga0190274_10002481_pt1 | contig 10860 bp, 7 predicted proteins | sample Popmic531T_FD_133002 | JGI IMG/M metagenome (GOLD analysis project Ga0190274, IMG submission 133002) | Populus adjacent soil microbial communities from riparian zone of Yellowstone River, Montana, USA - 531 T | ecosystem: Environmental > Terrestrial > Soil > Riparian zone | place: USA: Montana...
ATATGTGGAATAGACTGGAGTTCATTTGCCGCGTCGCGGAACTCCTGCATCGGTATCCGGATATTCACTGGCCGACAATTTTCACGCGAGCGCGTGATCTGGGTGCAGATCGAATGCTCTTGCTTGGACTTTTTCTGGCACATCACCTTCTCGGCGCCAGTTTACCCGCGGAGGTCTTACAAAGACTTCAGCAGTCAAAGATACTTTGGGGCATGGCAGACCAGGTTTGCGAGAGGCTTTTTGTCAGGCCAGAGAATGCGCCCAGTCAGTTTGAGTTGACCCGTTTTCGACTCCGTACCCGTGAGCGTTTTCGTGATCGCGTTACCTATTGCTTCAAACGCGCGCTCTCGCCGACCTACAAGGATCTTGAGAATTTGTCATTGCCTCCTTCGCTAGAGTTTCTTTATCCATTGGTCAGACCGTTTCGGCTAATCCGGTGGTAAAGCGAGCCGCTGGTTTTCGACCTTTGGTCCTTTCTTTGTTACTCTTCTGTCGTTCTAAAAAGAGACCTCAGATTCGGACGCATCCGCAAGTTAAGAGAGCCCCGGGACGAATGACTTTCTGCTCAACATGCTGACTGGCCGTGACATCATCTATATCTCCAGCATTGAGTGGAATTTCCTCTGGCAGCAAAATCAGGAGATTGCGGTCAGGCTAGCTCGTGCCGGTAATCGAGTCCTTTATATTGAGAACACCGGCGTGCGTTCCCCCGGTTTCGGAGACGCTGGGCGTGTTTTTGCCCGTTTGAAAAGCTGGATCGGGAAGTTAGGATCTCAGGGTGTTCGCGAAGTCGCTCCTGGTGTTTACGTTTGTTCCCCGTTGGTTTTGCCCCCATTTGGTTCAGGGTTTCGCAAGTTCATCAATCGACATATTCTGTTGCCTTTGATCGGTCGCAGCGCCCGGCGTCTGGGGTTTAAAGACGTCTTACTCTGGACGTACCTTCCGACCGATACTGTTCTCGACATCGTCACGTTACTGCGGACTCCACAAAGTGTGACGGTCTACTACTGTTTGGCCGATTTCCCTGAACTAACCCCTGATTCAGATCGGATAGGTGACTGCGAGCGGTTGTTGGTTGAGCAGAGCGACGTTGTTTTTGGCAACTGCACGGAGATCTCGGAACGACTATCCGCGTGGAAGGATCGGGTGGATGTATTTCCGCCCGGCGTCGATCTCGACGCCTTTCCGGTCAGCAACGCGATTGAAGGTCCGGATGGTCCCGCGGAGGAGTGGGCGTCGTTGCCGCGACCCATCATCGGATATATTGGCGGACTCCATCGACACGTCGACTTCGACCTCATCGCGGATATGGCGGAGGCAAGGCCTGACTGGTCGTGGGTACTGGTTGGTCCTTTGCAGGCCTCGGCGGAAAGACTTGCCGGCCATAAGAATATCTACGTCGCGGGTTCCAGGCCGCATGAAGAGCTGGCCGGGCATGTTCGCAGCTTCGATGTTTGTATTGTGCCCTATTTGCAAAGCCCCTACACGGAGACGGTAGTCCCGGTAAAGATTAATGAGTATCTCGCTTCCGGGAAACCCGTGGTTTCGACTGATCTTCCCACAGTGCTTGAGTTCAACGACCGGCATCAGATTCTGATTACCGCCGAAAACAAGCCCGAAGGTTTTCTCAGAGGTATTGAATCAGCCCTCAGTCTGCCCAGGGATCCGGCAACCCTTGCCCGTAGACGCGAAGTGGCTTCCCTGTGCGATTGGAATGTTCAGATCGAAGCGATGAGCAAGTTGATCCAGAACAAAATCGACCAAAAGCAGCGTTAGACCAGGGCGATTTCCTTTCCTTTTATGAGCTTGGCGGACTCAAACCCCAGTTTTCCCGACCGTTCCGCGGAGTCTCAGGTTCTAACAGGCTGGGTCTTTCTCCTTCTGATTGCCGCGCTTCCTATTGTTTGGCCCTTCAGCTTCAGGTGGAGGGGACTGGTCGTGTCGCTCGTAGATCCGCTTTTTGTTTTAGCGGGTTGTGCATGGCTCTTCAGCTTGATCACAAAGAGGACGAGGATTTATTGGAGCTGGTTTTATCTACCCCTCGGCTTGTACCTCATCGTATTGAGCCTCTCGGCGCTGACCTCCGTTAATCAGCACCTGAGCGCCATCAAACTGGTCGGAAAGATCTACTTAGTTGCCCTGGCAGTCTTGAGTTTCAACGTCATCCGTTCTTCTGGTTTCATGCGCCGGACAGCGGCAGCGTGGCAGGTGGGGACGATTGTGACGATCGTGGGCAGTCTCGCGGGAATTGTTCTGTTTTACGCAGGATTGAAGAACCCGGCTGCCAATCGAGTACTTCACGGTTATGGAAGCTTGCCAAAAGGAAACTACCCGAGGATTGCGGGATTGTTTGATTACGCCGCGATGCTCTGCAACTATCTTAGTGTCAGTTTAATGCTGGCTCTCATGATGTGGTCCTTAGGTTGGTTAACCACACGTTGGCTTAGACCACTAATAATCGGGATTCTGGGCATTAGCCTGTTTACATTTACGCCAGGTCTCGGCGGTGTGCCACTCAGCCTCGGAATTTGGTTGTGCTTATACTTGAAAGAACGCGCTCGACCAATGCTGGCGCGGATTGCTTTGGCTGGCGCCATCGCTCTCGCAGTCACCGCTCTTGCCGCATCAGCGGTGACCTTCTATTCATACACCTGGGACGGAACAGAATCGCCGGCCGCCCGTTCTGAACTGAGACCTTCCCGTAGAGCTATAGCCTGGCAAACTGCCTTTGAAACCTTTAAGCAGTATCCAATCCTCGGGCGAGGGGTGGGACTGCCCGTTTCTTCCGCCCCTTACGTTAATCCATCCGGGGGCCGAGGAACACTCACCGATGCTCACAATACCTACTTGAGTTTAGCGGGTGAATCCGGTCTTTTCGGCATCCTGGCTTTCAGCGGAATAATCGTTTTCCTGTTGTGGCGGGTTTCGCCGTTACAACTAAATGGACCAATCAATCTCGTCATCAAGACATACCTGGTCTTAGCGTTAGTTGACGCCTTGCTTTTTCAGAGTCTCGTCGGCTCTTTTGAAGATACGAGACATCTGTGGGTGCTTTTTGGAATGTTGGCGGCCACTAAGGAGGGGTTTGAGCAATCGGGGAAACCTTCGCCCTAAAGAGATCATACGATGCAGAGATTCCGAAGGCGGTCAGCACGTACAGGAGTGGCAGGATTTCGACCAACAGTCTCGGATCGGCCCCCAGCCCGCTGATCAGAGGCAGCAACATCCGTCCTATTATTACCGCGACCACCAGCAGGACCACGAAGCGTTTTAGACGTATGGCTTGAACTACACCAAGCAGTGAAAATCCCAGCAGCAAAAGCCACAGTCCCTGAAGTGCAAAGTAAGGTAACCTTGTTCCCATCAGGGTCGGGAGCCGGTTGATCTGAGGATACAGCAACGTCTTTATTAAGCGTCTGACCGGGACTACTACAAATGTCTGGAGCGGTCGTTTTCTCCCTGCCTCATCAGCCAATTCCTGAAACTGCCGGTTAGGCTCGCCTCGCATGGTCTTTTGCTCGCGGCCCTGAAGCAATGAACTCCACGCGCGATTTCGTTCATCATCGTCGGGAATTTTTGCGGCCGGGAAAGGCTCCAGGTGTTCCTCTGTCTTCATTGCATCCCACCAGAATGGCTTGAGGTCGGCTGGACTATCTAACCAGGTGTTCAACCATTTGACATACGGTAGTCCTGCTTGAGCTGAAACACTGCCGAGTGGGTTGAAAGCCTTGAACTGAAGGTAGTTTCTAATGGTCCAGGGTGTAAGCGTCAGAACAATACTACCGATCAAAACTGTAGTCTGAAGCAGTCGCAACTTTGCAGATGGTGGTCGCGCAAGGATTATCGCCACTGCTGATATCAACATTACGACGATAAGTGTATCGGCTCTGATTAGAAGCGAGATACCACTCGCCAATCCGGCCATGGCCCACCACTTAAGATTGTTTCGTGGAGACTCGCGAACCGACCGCATAAAGGCATAACACGCTAACGATATAACCAGCGTGGCCAGTATCTCACTCAGCAGAAGGCCGGCATACTTAGCCAGGAACGGACAAATCAAGCCGATTACCACCGCTAGTATCTGCGCGTTTCGGGAGAGCTTCAATTCTCTCGCGATTAAAATTACCGCCAGTAGTACAAGCAACTCCAGAAGAAGCTGAACTAACACAACCGCCCGTGTACTTCTGTTGGTTATGGCATAGACCGAGGCAAGCATCAACGGGTAACCGGGTTGGTCAAAGTTATCCGGGCGGTATGGAGGTGCGGTGTCTCGGGAAAACCCGTGACCTGCCAGAAGGCTATTCGCGATCGGGTCGTAGCGCGTCTTTGCATCGCCCAACAAGGGTATATCGCTGGCGGCGACAGACGCGCGAATTACAATAGCGATTGACACTACTATTATGAACAGAACGATGCGCGCAATGGCTCTGCCTCTAAGTTGATTCATCTCACCTCTGGCGGTAACCACCACTTTAGCAGTTTGATAGTCCGGCAAATCTTTTCTGGCGCATCGGTCGCGGCTCCAGGTCGCTTTCCGCACGACTCTTCCCTGGACATTGAACTTTTGTGGACTTAAAGGTGGTACTAAAGTCTCGGCGTGATCAGGAAATGCAATTCGTAGCCCTTACCATTAGCAGACGGTTTACGGAAGACCTCAACTTTAGTTGTGTCAACTTTGCCCCGACCTTCGTTGCCTGCCAATATTGCGTTTTCCGCTCCCCGCGATAATGGAACCCCCAGGGCCTTCTCAGATAACTCCCGACTGTATTCAAGAAGTGTTTTGTGGGCCTCATCGGGGTTTTCGGGATTGTTAACGTATAGCACCAATCCAATTTGGCGCGCGCGCTGAGCGTCGCCTCCTGCGTAGAACATGATGCTATTTGGCGGTGACCCGGCGCCGAGGTCTTTTGCCACGCTGAAGCAGCCGTAAACATTTCCATTCCCACTCTTGTACGGACCGGGTTTGAGTTTATCCATTAAGAGGGCGCACGCTTCGGCCGGATCCCAACCACTTGGCCGGCCGGTTGAGATCTGAGGCGGAGGAGATTGTTGAGAAACTGGTGTTGCCATCTGGCTGGGGGTTTTCGAGCAACTGCTCAATGCAACCAATGAAACCAAACAGATAAAAAGTGCGCAAGGTTTTGTCATGCTCGATAGGGCCAATCGAAAGAATCGATTATGTTTGAAATCGTGATTGAAGATCCTGCGTAGCATATCACGCTCTACGTTCGTAACCATTTCGCCCTTCTCTCTCCTGGGCTTTTCAAAGTTGAATCGATTAGTAATAATCTGGGACCTTCGCGGTATGTAAAATCTTTGACGGCATCATCGTCACTACCGCCTGAAACACTGAGCGTTGCCGGGAGGAAGGTGGGCTGCAGTCTTAATTCCCACCTGCGCGATTCAATCGATGGATACAACAGCTAGCAAATTTGCCTATCCACCCGCACGAAGATCTTCCGGTCTTGCCACTGTGAACAGCGTTAATTCGGGTCTGATGGTGCTGTCGTGTTTGTTGGCGTATCTCGTGCCGCTCGAATTGTTCTTGTTCTCCTACGCCGTGCTGGGCCCCCTACACTATTTGACTCAGATCTCCTGGCTGGAGAAACGGAGTTTCTTTGTCCGGCGAAAGGTTGATTACCTCTTCCTCATAGCGTTGTGTGTACTGATCGCCGCGGTTTCGGTGTTCAGGCTCCGCGTCTCGGTTTCGCTGTTTGTAGGGATCGCCTTTGGATCTGCACTGGCCATTTTGCTGTTCAAAAAGACGTTACATAAAATTCTCGCCATCGTGCTGGTAGCAGCTCTTGCTGTTCTCGCGCGAAGGCTGCCGGCTTACGCACTTTTTTTCGGAGTCCTTCTTCCTTCGATCATCCATGTGTACATTCTTACCGGCCTCTTTATTCTTTATGGTGCCTTGAAAAGCCGAAGCCGTTCAGGTTATGCCTCCCTACTTGTTTTTATCGGTTGCAGTCTGCTTTTTTTCGTCGTCAGCCCGAGGTTGTTCGGCATTACCGACAGTCAATACTTACGGGGCAGCTACCACTCGTTTGAGCGACTGAATTTTTTGTTGGCCAGGCTTCTGGGCTTTTCTGATATTGGCAAGCTCGCTGATATCTATATCACGGAGTCAGGCGTCACTCTGATGAGATTTGTTGCCTTTGCCTATACCTACCACTACCTAAACTGGTTCTCGAAAACCTCGATCATTAAATGGCACGAAGTATCTAGGCTGCGCTGGGTCGTGATCCTGACGTTATGGTGCCTTTCGGTTGCTATATACGCCGTGGATTACCGTTTAGGATTCATCGTGCTCTTCGCTCTGAGCATGGCTCATGTGCTTTTGGAGTTTCCACTAAACTATAAGACGTTGTGGGGAATCTATTCAGAAGTTAATGAACGCATAACGTCCAGAGCGGCTCATCGAGGCGAACCAGGAGTTTCCGGCTGAAACGTCTTCAAGTCTGCTGAGAATCAACCCCGCGATTTTACCGTCCCTGAATCGCCAGGTCCTTGCGTGCAAAGAGAATCAGGTCAACACCGGGTCGTAGGGTATACGTGCCTGCCGCGTTTAAGCCGGATGGGATCTGTACATAATTAGTCCCGAGCGAAGCCATAAGCAGCATCTGTTCATTCGCTGGCCCGATAATTATCGTCTCATCTGAGACGAAAGGTTTTGCGTAGCGGACGAAAGGGTAATGGCGAAAGTACCACGGCAACGGCCAGTACTCAGTCAGGGTGACGGTCATCAAGGTCTGATTATCTGTTCCGGCCCGCTTTGCCAGTCGATCGATCTCTTCCATCATTGGGAAGACATCGCGGGTCGTATGCACATACACGTAGACGTATCGCTCGTCGTCATAATGTACAAAGTTGAGTTGCAACGCCTGGTAGGTCAATACTACAAACGCGACTATTGAGAGCGATTGAGCAATTGAAAGGTGTTTTTGTACGGACGGCTGTTTGAAAATCTCTTGAAATGCATATCCTCCCATAATGGCCAGAGGTAACAACAGATTCAGTGTCAACCACGGCGTTTTGTAAGGAATCATTGAATACGCCGCAAAGATTCCAATCGTCCAGAACGCTGTGAAGACGGCGAAACGATTAGAGCCGCGCCAGATGGCCATTACGACACCAACGAATCCCAGCAACATCACTGGCGACTCTTCCTTCAAGATCCAGGAAAAATACGTCCACCACGGATTCACGTGAATTCGTGTGCTTGTATTTGCCCAGAGGTCAAATGTCCTTAGCGCATCGTACAGTCCCTTCGGATAATTCGTGAAAAACGACGAGTAGAAAAGAATGGCAATGATTAAGAAGAGTGAAATCGCGGCAATCGCAAGGATTGCGAGCGACGACACGCCACCGAACCTGTCGATCGTCGAACGCATGCTTTCAGGCATTGTCGCCACTCTTTTTCGTTTATTTCCTGCCTTACGCTGCGCCTTATAAAACCGCGATAGGATTATTGTCGATGCTCCAGCGATCACGAGTACGCCGGCAGTGATAATCGCGGTCTCCTTAGTAGCAAACAGCAGCGAGGCTGCTGCGGCCGCCAGCAATAAGTACGAGGGCCTCAAGCTTTCGTAAAACCTTAACGCAGCGACGACTATGGCGAGGGTGAAAAAGACTAAAAGTGGCTCATGGATGAAATAGCGGGAAAGGTAGACGGCGCCCGGCGAGATGGCTAACAAGACGGCGGCGGTGAGTGCTGCGATGGTGCCAACTCGCCGCCTGAGTGCGAGTACCAGCCAAATTGTCCCGACGCCAAACGCCGCAGTGACAAATCGCATGGTGTACGCGTTAAACCCGTAATCTGCTGCGAGTGATTTGGTGAACAGTAACTTTGCGATCCAGGGAATTAGAGCGGCGAAGTAATAGAGCGTTGGTCCGTGGTAGTTTTGAGGATCATATTGATAGAAGCCTTTGTTAACCAGGTTCATCACGAAGTTTGCGTTCACTCCTTCGTCGTGATGGAACGGGACAAGATTGAGATCGTAGAGACGGAGGAGGGCACCGGTGATTAGAATCGCGGCAGAACCGGTTCGCCACACACGTGGGCTGACGTTCGTCGTTTCAGCGACTTCGACCGTTGCGGCAGGTTTTCTTTCTTTCCCTGAGGCAGGCTTCTGCGGGTTGTGGTTTTCTTCCATCAACTCCTATGTTCACCAATGCTGCCTGTTTGGCGTGCCTTGGTCCGAATTCCACTTCAAAGCGATGGAGCAGTCCGCATGGCGGAGATCGAAAGTCGCCCGGCGTTCCATCATTCCGCGGATTGAGTTTGCGGTCGCGTTTATATTCGGTGAATTAATGAATCTGGGGCGCAGATGCTCAAGGATTCATTCTCTTATTCAGGTCATCGGCAGCCTTTGGATTTAGCCGCTTCAGGTGATCGTATTGTTCCATCGCGCCCTTGCGATCCCCATTCAGGAGTTTTGCTATCCCCAAAAAATAGCGCGCTTCACCGTGGTTCGGCTCGAGGTTTACGGTTTGCTGAAATTCTTCGGTTGCTTCCTTGCCCTTATGTAGCCGGTTGTAAACCATCCCGAGGGCGTAATGAGCCGCAGAGTTTTTTGGATTCAGAGCAAGGGCTCGATGATATTGCTCGCGCGCCTTTTCATCTTCTTTCAGATTGGAATAAGCGTTACCGAGGTTGTAGAAGACCGAATCGTTTTTCGGCTCGATCTTGGTTAGTGCCTCGAATTCCCGGGCCGCCTCCTTGTATTGCTTCAGTTTGTCGTAGGCATTACCAAGTGTGTAATGCGCGTCTGCGTCATTCTGATCCTGCTCAAGAGCTTTTCGGAGGGGATCTATCGCCTTTTCATATTGGCCGGCCTGATAGTACGCGTTGCCCAGATTGAAATAAGCCTCGGAGATATCAGCAGCTTTCGGATTGTCTTTGATGTATTTTTCGAGGGACGAAGTAACCTTCGCGGCTACTTCAGGCGCCAGCAACTGTTGATTTGAATTGCGGTTCGGCACCGCATCGATCGGAGCGTTGGTTACCACGGCTGTTTCCTTAAGCACCGCCATGGGTTTAGCGAGTGTTACTTCCTCAACCGCAGGGGTGGGTTTTTTCGAGAAATACCTTACGGCCACCAAAATAACTATCAGCGCCACCGGAAATAGCAAAAGAAGCCAATGTCGTTTCATTAAGCAAACTCCTTCGGAAATAAAGTGGCGAATAATAATACGACACCTTAACCAGCCGCAACTTAGCCAGAGGCATTAGCTGCGTTTCGGTCGCAGGTTCGGCGCAACCATCAATCGGTCTAACCCTAAATCACGGAAGAAAGTCGAGTACTGTGTGATTTCGTGGGCAATTGACCTCCTCCTTTACAAGGAGAATCTCTGACCCAGAGCATTAAATATCGAGCCGAGAGCATTTATATATGGCACTAATCACAGGTTCTATGATAAAAGAAAAAGCTGTGGTCCAACGCGAACCACGCCTCACCCTACAGTTAATTCGAAAAAGCCGGCGGCGACTCTGAAAGATGTAGCGTCAGAGGAGCAGGAACACCTGGACGGTGCAGGCGCCGTCTCTGTTTTCCGGGATCAAGCTTTCGGCAAGGATGGGCAGAAAAAACCCACTTATTAATGTTGACTACCGTTCTAGCGTGTGTTAACTTGCCCCACCTTAAGCTTTACCTGCTCCCGGAACTTGAGACCATGCTTGGTCGATTGCTGGCGGCTCGTGTGATTTTGTAATTGACAAGGCTTGTGTGCGGTGGTAGTTTCTCCGCATTGTAGTTCCAGCTTTAATTTTCAGTAAAATCTGTAGGCTCAGAGGCTTTACCAAAAAAGCATCTAGTTTCTAATGAACACAACAAGTTTCCCGCTCAACTCAACAGGAGGAATTCCAATGCGATCTTCGATTCGATTTGGCCTCGTAGCCGTGGGCACGCTGGCGTTGCTGACTATTGGCTTCGTCACTTTCCGCGCGAGGCTCGAACCAAAGGCTGGGGCTCAGACCATCCGAAATGGCTCCGGCGGAACCGCTGTACAGGTTGCCGGCTGCGATACCAGTGCGGCGCCGTCTTTACCTACGGCAGGCGTCCCGGGTACGGGCAATCCGTGCTTGGTGATCAGCTCGTTTAGGGAGAATGGGCCGTGGGGCACCCAGGACGAGTTTGTAGAAATCTTTAACGCCAGTTCAGTGGCGGTTACAATTAGCAGTCTGTCAAGAGATCCAGGTGGGAGCAATCTTGGTATTGGCGTGTTTGTGTCCGCCGGCCAGGGTTTCCATCCGAGATTTGGGCAGGCGGTCAACGTGTCTGCGCTGGCTTGTAATATCCCCGGCGCGACCGTGATCCCCGGCCGACGCTGGTTCCTTTGCGGTGGAAGGAATAATAAGCTCATCGGCGGCGTTATCGTCCCGACTCTGGGCTACAGTCTCGCCACCATAGGCGCCAATAGCGGTAGCGCTCATACGGTACCGGACCGAATCATCGGCGACGTCCCGATCGGCACTAACCCCGGTATTGACGACATTCCTGATGACGCTGGATTGGCGTTGCTTAGCGTTGGCACCAACATCGTCACACCGTGCAAAATTGATTCGCTTGGCTGTCCGTCAGGCTTTAACTTCCCAGATGTGGGAGGCGGCGGCACTGGCAGCGCGATAGTTCTGGATAAGGTTGGGTTCCACGTGTATAGCCCGGGTTCGCCAATAAACACCGGCCCAGGCCTTTACCCTGCCAATATCTATCCGTCGCTGGCCGCTCAGTATTGCGAGGGGACTCTGCTTCCCAGTCCGCCAACTCAAGTCGCTAAGAATCTTGGCTGCTTGGAGCCAGTAGGGGACGCAAGCACGACGCTGTTATCGGCTGGCGTGGATTGTCCCACAGTAGC